>WNGP01000867.1_pt1 | contig 24157 bp, 20 predicted proteins | sample 5407671 | NCBI WGS metagenome assembly WNGP01 (sample SAMN13153381, study PRJNA577476) | soil metagenome | isolation source: 40 cm soil or saprolite under Garry oak tree replicate 2 | place: USA:California | collected 2016-06-15
CGCCAGGTCATCACTATTCACCACCGGTAGCCGGGCAGTATCGAGTGTTGCTTGTGGCAGAGCATCGATATCGACCAGCGGAAGCGAGGGATTCCTCAGGCCTGTATATTGCTTCTGAGTGGTGACCAGTAACTTCGCTCCGGTGATCCCTGCAACGCGTGCCAGGAAGTCTTCCTTACTACTGATATCTAAAGGACCAACAATGACGCCTACAAGGAGCGCTCCCAGGTAAGCAGCCAACCAATCAGAGCGGCTGGGCGACCAGATGAGAATACAATTCCCCTTCTCGAGCTGCTGTGCCTGTAAATATCCAGCAAAGGCATGTGACCGCCCTTGCAACTCGCGATACGTGAGCGTAGACATCCCGCTCCCTTCGACGGGCTCGATAAGCGCAGGACTATCCGCATAATGTTCCACTGCACCGGCAAATAAACTGTTGATGGTCTGCATATTCTCTTCCCCTTACTGGTTATTGTGTTTCAAGCACAAGAGCATGTGGATTGAGTAGACGAGATGATCGAAAAAAAGAAAACAGATGATGCACATAGTATAGGAGAATACTTCCAATTTTTCTAGGGTGGAGCATTGATGGCATATCATTAGAACATTGTGGTCGTACTTACTATATGGGGACTTCGTACTCTTTCAATATAACCTTAATAGCATAATAGAGCTATTGGATGGCTATTATCTTGTGTATCCTGGTAGCGATGTGCTATAAGTATGTTCAAGCAAGCGGAATTGTTAGCAAGAATTAGAGAATTGGTCATTCTCAACTTTTTTGGACCTTGTTGAGAAGAACTCCACTTCTATCCTTGTCGTAGTGGGAGGTGAAGTTATCTTAACGTACTTAGTATGCAGGTATTTTGCGCTAACAAAATACAAAGAATATGAATACTTTGTGAACACAAGTATAATGGTATTTAGAGGAGGGTCTTTCTTAGAAGATAATCTTTGCCACGCTAATAGTTAATATAATATTACTTACATTTTAAATACAGAACAGCCTTGTATAGAGGTGCTCTATGAAACGCCGCTTATTTGGCAACTGGTACTTAAAAGCGCCTCACAACTCTTAAAGATTCTTTGAAAAAATAGTATAACATCTATTGACTTCATTCATATCTTCTGGTATTCTTATACTTAGGATGTTTTATTCTCTAACTTTCTGTTATTCTGATACGCATAAAGCCCTTTACTAACTCCTTTTTGAATGGAATGGCAAGTAAAGGGTATATATGTATAGAAGGGTTAGAAAGTGAAGAAAATTACATCTTGTAAGTGTGCTGAATCATTATTATATGAAGGTGCTCACATTGAGAGCCTTTATATAAAAAAACTGAAAGGCATGTGAAAGGATCAATTTGAAAGGAAGTATGATCATGTCCCCATCCCTTGAAACTGCAAATGTAGGTAAGGCGGTGGCAGCGAGGGTAGGTACGAATATTAGAGAAGTCCGTACCAAGCTTGGAATGACCCAGGCTCAGTTGGCTGCACCCGAATTTTCCATTTCTTACATCTCTGCCATAGAAAGAGGAAAAATTCGGCCCTCCCTCAAAGCTCTGTCGATACTTGCGCGCCGTTTGGATGTCCCCCTCACCTTCCTGCTGGAGGGCTCTCCTTCCGGTGCCGCCGAGGCCAGGGCAGTAGGCTATTCGCCAGCTGACTCCGGGCCTGACCAAAAAATCGATGTCGATTTACTGCAAGCAAGCGTGCTCATCCAACAGGGAGCATTTAAGCAGGCTGAGCAGTTATTAGCTCCTATTCAGCCAGAGCGTATTACCACAGATCAAGTGTATCGCTTATACCTCCTGCGAGGTCAGATACATTTAGGGGCCAATGAATATCAAGAAGCCGTAGTAGATCTCCGTGCAGCCGTCACACAAGGTGAAGGCTTGAACGATATAGAGTATATAGAGCGCGCCCGCAATCTACTTGGTAGGGCCTACTTCTTGTTGTATAACTATACGCTGGCTATGGAAAACCATCTCAGGTGCAATACTGCTATTGAAAATGGTCAAATACAAGATCCCGTTTTCGCGTTAGAAGTGTTCAGTAATCTGGCGAATGACTATTTTCGCCTTGGAGACCTGGAAAAAGCTGTGACCTATTACCACCGGGCATTAGAAATGTTCGATGGCATGAATCGCGATAGTAAGAGCTTTGCCCAAAAGTATATGGAGATCAGTCAGAGCTATAAAGCTTCTGGTAAGCTGACGATGGCGCGTGATTACGCGCTGCGCAGTTTAGCTCTCTTTGAGATGCGCGATGAACAGAGGCTGGTTGGCCTTACTCATCAACGTCTTGGTAAAACACTTGAGAAACGAAACGATCTTGATGAGGCCGAACAGGAGTACAGGCGAGCCATCGCCATTGAGCACGAACTCAATGACGCCGTGGCAGCCTCTACCTGTCATACCTCTCTGGCCGAACTCCTGTTAAAGCGCGGTAATACAGCAGAGGCAGAGAAGGAAGCCCAGGAAGCATATACCTTTGCTCGTGCCAGTGAGGATCCACAGGCGCAGGGACAGGCGCTCATTGCCCTTGCCCAGATTCGTCATCAAGCTGGCGACTATGCTGCAGCCGATCAGCTCTTCACCCAGGCCCTGGAAATGCTTGATTCGTCTCATGCTCATGAGATTACAGCGGGCGCGTATTTCCGCTATGCCAACTTATTGGAAGACCGCGGAGAAGTACAGCGCAGCCTGACTGCAATTAAACGGGCATACGAACATCAACGCCAGGGCAAACGAGGCGACGTCGAGTAGCTGAGTACTGGAGCGTTTGTTAAAATTTTGCATTAAGCAGGGCATCCGCCAGGGATTGTCCCTACTCTGTTCATTTGCCTTCGAAGAGCAAGAGTAGGGCTATCTTCTTGTGGATGCCCTCAATTATGCAAGCAATGTTTGCGTTGTTCGCAAGAATTTGAAGTTCATTTGCGCAATTCATTGCGTTTGACGCATTTCTTATGTACAATTCATAAAACGCATGTTTTTACGTTCTTTCTTTTATAAGTGACGGCTGCAAATATGCATACAATACCTGACGTTTTGTATGCAAAACAAAAGGGACCTTGGAGGTTTCGTATGCCTTTTACGGCACACGATTTAAGATATAAGGCGGAAGAAACCTATCCGGCCTTGTATGCACATTTAACCCGGCATGCACAACGCTTTTTGCAATCGTTGAAGTACGATGCGGTCGAGCTTGATTTAGTAGTTGGGCATGTAGTTGAACAGCTCGTTCGTATAGGTCTCCTGGGCGGTGGAGACAAGACGCCGCTAACTGCATTGGACCACTTCAGTAATGCACAGTTCTATGCCTTTCTCAACCATAGTATCAGGAATAAGGCTATCGACAGGCTGCGTAAGCGCCGTTTGCAGGTCAGTTCTACCGCCGAATTAGAGGCATTGGAAGGTGCAGAAGGCGAAGATGATCTCCTGAACGAATCCGTCGAGTCCTTGTGGGGCCCCCCATTCGCCACACCCGAAGAGACTGCCATGGCTCTGGCGTCTCAACAAGAACTGCGCAATCTCCTGGCACACTGTATTAAGGAGCTTTGCGCGGCCCCCCGTCAACTGCAAGCGGTGATATTGGAGCTTGAAGAGTTTGATGCAGTTGACTTGCTTCACGAGGTTATTGAAGAACTCAAAGAAACTGAATCATCCCCCGCTATCGAAACATCCATCCCCCATGCCAGCCAGCACAAGGACCACGCTCATAAAAAATTACGGCATTGTCTCCAGGAAAGTAGTACAAATTTGGTAGTTATGATTGCTTTACGTCTGACCAAGTATGGAGTACGTTCTACTAGCTCCGATGAGTTTTTTGTGCATATTCAGGCCCTGGCGCAGAAAGATCTTTCCGAAGGTGATGTGCGGAGAGGCCTGAATGAACTGGTGGCTGAAGGTTACCTGTATTGGAATGGCAACGAAGTCGTCCAAATTACATCAGCTCAAATGAAGCATTTAAAGCGATTCTATAAGGAAGAATGAGGAGAATCAGGAGATTGAGGAGAATTAGTAGAATGAGTAGCCTTACTTACTCAGGAAAGGTCAATCAAACATGAACAATTATAAACAATTCGATAGCTCATCTGAGCATCGCAGCGAACACGTAAAACTGGCACGATGGCTGCGGTATATGCTCTCAACATCGCCTTCTTCTACTGAAGATGCTACGAGCCAGTCAGGGCCATTGCTCAATACTGACTATCATCCCCGTTTTTATCAACAATTACCCGACTTTATCATGGCCCTTCTACAAGATGATCCGCTGGCAACAGTGCATTACGCCCCTTTACTCTATCATCTAGCAGGCTGTACTACCTGTCATTCCGCCTATCTTGAACTCTATGAAGCTATGCGCTATGCTGTCAAGAATGGTGATGCACAGCCGGTTGTAAACCAGGGTACACGCCCACTTGCAACTATTCCCGTGGGAACGCTCGTAAGCCTCTGTCAACTATTGATTAACCAGGCTGAAGCTGTGCTGCGCCAGGCGCGCCATGATGATACCGATAGTGATGCTCTGGCCCGTTCTCTGTTGCAGCTGGCTATGCGGGTCAGTACTCAGATAACGCAGAGTAGTATGCGCAGCCGGGCCCTGAAAGACCTCGTACGTGTGGCTACCATCTTTGATGGTCCTCATAGCCCCGGCGAGCAAGAACCGGCAGCCCGTTCCTACTCACCGCTCATCGGCGCCGGTAGTACGCCCCGTCATGGAAAAGTACTGCGCAGGGCTGACACAGCCCTGCGATCTGCCGGGAAAGCAGCAGAGCCGCCGGCCATCTTCCTGCAATCACATCCACTTGAGGGTAGTATTACCCAGCACGAGGATACGCTGGAACTTCACCTGCATGACCTTGATGAGAAGCTGCGTGGACACTACCTGACTATATCAATTCCTCTGGGTTCATTACTCGAGCCTGTCCGCTGGATAGGTGGCAATCCCCGTGCTATTCGCTCGGCAGTCCCTGTTGACAAAGATGGAACGCTGAGGACGCCAGTCGGCCAGACAGACTTGAGGCTCGATAAGCCAGAGGACCGCAGCATGTTAGAGGTGTTGTTCTTACAATTAGAGGTGCGGCCCATTGATTGATTATCCTGGTTGGAATCCAACGGTGCCACTTTTACCACCGCTTTTAGAAGCGACATAGGCCTGTTCGAGGGTAATGGTTGTGTCCACTCCTTTACACATATCGTAGATTGTCAGTGCAGCTACAGCGACAGCCGTCAGTGCCTCCACATCCACTCCCGTCTTATAGTTCGTGCGCGTACGTGCCTCGATAGAAATCAGCCCCTCTCCACTATCCACCCTAAACTGGATATCGATGTGGGTCATGGGCAATGGATGACACAGGGGAATAATCTGCGGAGTCTGCTTGGCTGCCATGATCCCTGCAATCTTCGCCACCTCTAAAACGCTGCCCTTTGCAACCTGGTTCGTCTCGATCAGCCGCACAGTCCCCGGCGCCATACGCACCCGCCCCCTGGCCACAGCTTCACGCACCGTTTCCGGCCGGTCTGTGACATCGACCATGTGGATGTTGCCGCTCTCGTCGAGGTGGGTTAGTTGTTTGTTAGAGTCTGATGTCATGCGTGATTATGCTCTTTCGTGCTTGTTGTTTTGTTTGTCTCTAATCGCCGGTTTGGCTGTCAATTCTTTCGTCATCGAAGGGCCAGCGATGCCCTTCTTGAGGGGTTTCATTGCTGCTTCTCAATGTTCTCTAAAGTAATTGTAGCACATTGCCTATCTTTCCAGCCTGAAGTTAGCACTTCAAGGTCTGCAACTACAATGCTGACAATGTTGACATGGCTGAGTATTACACCCTTGAGCTGAACTGAAGTGCTATAGGTAAAGACAAATTCTGCCAAGTCATCGCTATTCACCTGAAGGAGCTTCACTAAGCATGGCGGTAGGAAAGTGATCCCAGAAAGGCAGAAAATAAGAAAGGGCTAGCTGTCATGCTAACCCAACTGATACTACAAGTATGTACTTTCTGATAGGTATTGTTTTGATCGGGCTTTTCATGTAATCACCAGCGTAGTACCCTTATTCGTCCGGGTAGAACACGCACAAAGTGGCGTTTTACTTTCCGCTTAGCGAGTGCCATTACAGCGTCTTTAAGGTCGAGGTCATGAAGGTGTTCAATCTTCTCTAGATCTTTTATGTCCATCTCACCACGCATGTAACTTCGGGACGCTTCCCACAGATGGTATTCTTGCTCATCTGCCGATCCCTCTCTGGTCAGCTCCGGATTCATCGTGTTGTATCTCCTTATCTGCTAATTTACTGAGTATGTTAGGCTTCTATTTCGAAGTTCGCAACTATAGTGGTTCGTACCACCCACTTTGTTATGACGTATTTTGTACCGTAAGATAAAATGATCTAGTAGATATATTTGTCTATGTAATATATCTACTAAATTATAACACGAGAATCAATAAAGCTGCAAGCGCACGTTGATACATCTCTGTTGCTCAACGCAACAGGCTGGATAGGTAGCTATTGAAGCTTCCGACATATCAGCAGTGCTGAAGCGATGCGTCTAGCAAACGCCCGTAATACTACTTGATTTTCATGAGCCTCGAAAATTGTCTGATTCATACTATCAAAACAAACTATTCCAGTATTTATTCCCTGAGTTTCTCCCACGATGGGGACACAAACGAATGAGCGGTACGGGGGATAGGGACGGTGCAAATCGAATTCTACATAGCCCTTGAAGTTGCATCTCCAGATGTTGTTTTCTTGATACATGTATCCAACACAGAGTTGCCCACTTAAGAATGCCTCTCCTGCTATACCTTGTTCGCGAAGTAATTTGTTCCTATCAGTGCCTATGTAGAATTGTGTTCGGTTTATGCTCTGAGGAGGCATTCCGTAATGTGCCCAGATTTTCAAGTAATCTCCATCGGGAAGGAATATCGAGGCTCTATTAACGTGTCCTTCGAACTCTTTAGTAGCATCGCATAACAGATCTGACAAGATCAGTTTTATTTCATTGTCATGATTTCTTCCAGGTACCCAACTGGCTAAGAGTCTCAGCAGTGAGCTATCAAGATCGACAATATTTTGTAATGTGCTTAGGGCATGCTTCGAGACCTTTCTCTGCCACAAGCTATAGGAGAGCGTGCAGAGAAAAACCAGAAGCAGAACAAGTGAGATAATCCAAAGCCATAAATCCATCATTGTGGGTTTAGTGAGCTGATCTAGCAATAGCAGGAATCCGGCGTACGCACTATTGCCCAATATACCGTAGAACGCGGCAAGTAGAAGAGGTACAACCATTACTGCGACTCCAGTTCTAAGCCATTTGTTACGCATGCTAAGCTCCATATGTAGTAGTTAGCGCCTTAGAGAGGCATATAATTCTATATTAATCTATCGGAAAGATAAAATCAACTTCATCTAATTACCCCAATAATTTATCTCTAATCCGTGCTCATAGATATACCGGTGATCGGTCAAATTTATAATTTGAAGTTCAAAGTTTGGCTATTCGCTTGCTGTAAACTCTTTTTTTGAGCATAGTTCACCTATTGCTATTTACCTAATTTTTGTCCAAATTAGTGACAATGTGCTCGGATGGCTTGAGAATACAATACAGTGAACCGAGTCGTCAGGTTCGTAATGGCCAACCTACTCTAGTGAGGATCATTTCCATTGTCTAAATGCTTGCCCTACCTGCTTACTAGCATTGTACGACCAATTTGGGCTAAATTTAGGTAGGTAAGTATCACCCCTCCATTCACTTTCAAAACCATGTGCACATGTAGAGTAGGCCAGTTCGAAGAGCGGTAGTTGGAAAGTGTGTTTAGCTATACACCCCAACCTTGCGCCGGCTCTCGAAGGCCCGTTTGTAATAGGTTATTGCATCCTGGGCCCTGTTGCGTTCGTCTAAAAGCTGTGCATAGGAGGCCGACTGATCGGCTAACTCTTCGTGCATTTGCAATTCCTCCAACATGTCTAGCCCGGCTACAAAATGCTCATCCCCTTCCTTGTACTTCTCCTGGGCATATGCAATACGTCCCAAGGTGAGCAGAGTTTCTACTGCAATAATCGTATTCCCAAAGGGTCTGGCTAACTCGAATGCTTGCCTGGCATGGTGTTCAGCCTCTTCTAGCTGGTTGTGGACAAGAAACCATTCGGCCAGGCGGATAGTGATACTTGCATGGGTCAGGCCGTCTTGCACATTATTTTCCTGCTGCAGGGCTTCTTCCAGGTAGGCTCGTGCTTTCTCCGGTTCAGCCTTCATCATCGCGCGGCCGAGATGATGATAGATCTCACTTCTCAAAGATGTATTCACCTGTTGCCTATACAGATGCAGGCACTTGTGAGAGTACAGGATTGCCAGGTGATACTGCGCTGTTTTTGCATAGTGTTGGGACATCTCCCAATAGATCGATCGAGTATGTTCAGGTGCCACGAGTTCTTCAACAATTGCAATGGCCTGTTTGAACATATCGATTGCCGAGGTGAAATCATCCAGGTGAGTATAGTGCTGTCCCAGGTGGTTATACACCTCGCACTGGAAAAAAGGATCTTGCGGCTGAGCACTTTCTAACAGCTTGAGACAGTTTTGATGAGATTGTAATGCTCGATGATAATTGTGCATTGCCGCGTAAGCAAGACCTAAGAGATTGTGCGTATGCAGGCTACTATAAGTATCGTTCTGCGCCGTGGCAAGTTTTTCTGCCTCGACCAGCGCATTTTCACACTTTTGCAACTGAGCTGTATGGAGATAGGCCCAGCCGAGTAAATAGCGTTGTTGTGTTCGTTGCCGGTCTTGTAAATGCTTATCGGCAAGCTTTCCTAATTTTGCAATTGCCTGTACTGCTTCACCTTGCAAAATACATATCTGAGCCTCTAAAAGAGCTAATTCTATGACTGCGTTTTCGTTCATAGGGCTGCTTATAGAAGCGCCACCTCCCCTTCCGTCTTGAGAATATTGCGGTAGCAATTGGGTAGAAGGAAGGTCAAGGCGACGGGCGAGTATCTCTAATGCTCGCAGTGATGGATGAATCTGGCCGCGCTCAATAGCTGAGATGTAACTGACTGAGAAGTCGGGCGAAGCAAGTTGACTCTGAGTATATTTCTTGGCCTGTCGAGCTGCGCGTATTCTGGCTCCAACAGATTGTCCCATTTGGCTGTGAGAATCGTCTGTTGACATGGTAGCCTCCTTTTATATCTTATTTAAACGAACAGGAGTCAATAAATAAACAAAATAATGGTCGAGTATATTGTAAATTATTCTGATGCATTGTGTCAATAACTTAGTTCAAATTAATATCAAAGTCGTAATTATACAATTACCCAGTGTTGTTACTATTGCAATTATGTTCTACCCTTTCAGAGCAAATAACATAGTAAGTATTCAGGACCTCTCGCTCTTTTCTTGCTAATTCGTTGGAATACGAATACAATCTTCTTGATCGCAGGCGCAGCTATCGTTGGCTTACTACATTTGTTGTAACTCTTCAGATACCCAATGCATGCTGCCAGCTGCGGCGAGCCAGAAGGAGAGAAGTGAGCAGGTACCTTTTGTTTTTGTTATAGATTTGAGTTTGTGTATGCAATTGAAGCGTATCCCAGGTGCACGCTTATGGTTTTTGGCGGCAATGGTGCTGCTCGTGCTTTTCATTATCTACACTGCCGTTTTCTCGACGGGAGCGCTGCTCTATCCAAATTTGCAGCTGGAACAGTTGCTCCTGCACCGACCTTTAACAGGTATTGATTGTGTTTTATTTGAGTGGAGGCAATTTGGTGAAGTCTGGTTTAGTTTGCTGCTAACACTGGCTCTGGGGATTGCCTGTTTGTTCCTGGGATATCGTCGGAGCATACTACCCTGTCTCTTGCTGCTACTACTGTTCGGCGTGGGTATCGAATACGTAGGGAAGCAGTACTTTCCGCAGGTTGTACCGGTCAATATGCAGGCCGGCATGAATTCTCTGGCTTGTCCACAAATGTGGAGAATGCCGCGCTCTGTGAAAATCATGGTCGCTATGGGTATGTGGTGGAATGCCCCTTCTGTGCGCCCAAAGCGTGTAGAATATGAACACTACAGCGCTAACGCGCCCCTGATTTTTGATGAAAACGCAGGGGTCGAAAATGGCTATCCTAGTGGTCATGCTATTCGTTGGTGCTTCATTGGTTTAGTCGCATGCTGGCTTGCCTGGAGACATATAAAGTCTCGCCTGTTGCAAGCTTTCTTGATGACATTAGCCCTGGCAGTAGCCCTTGGTGGAGGCTTCGCCCAATTCTACATTGGTCTTCATCTCGCCACTGATCTTATTGCCGGTTATCTCATTGGAGCCAGTTCCGCCTGCTGCGCCATTGGTCTCTTGCTATTGAATGAAACCAGCAAGAAAAAGCGATCAGCGCCCGCATCAAAGCCAGGTGATAGATTAGAGAGAGTCAATGAGTCCATAGGAGCAAAATATGTTTCGTTTTCTGACAGCAGGTGAGTCACATGGGCCCTGCCTGACCATGATTGTAGAGGGGTTACCCGCCGGGTTACCGGTTGAGAAATCGATCATTGATGCTGATTTGCGCCGCAGGCAAGGGGGCTATGGACGCGGAGGACGCATGAAGATCGAGAAAGATGCTGTCCGCTTTGTCTCTGGCATTCGGCACGGAAAGACCCTTGGCTCACCCATTACCATGCAAATTGATAATCTCGATTGGGTCAATTGGCAAGAGCGCATGAGCGCTGCCCCTGTCGATACGCCCATTGAACCGGTAACGCGCATTCGCCCAGGCCATGCCGATTTTACAGGTGCCATGAAATATGGTCATGACGATATACGCAATGTCATCGAGCGGTCCAGTTCGCGCGAGACGGCTGCCCGTGTCGCCGTCGGCAGCCTGTGTCGCCAATTGTTGAGTAGTTTTGGCATATCCATTCATAGTCATGTGCTCTCTATTGCCGAAGTTGGATATGATAGCGCACGCCCTTTAACCCGGGATGCCTATGCCCCTGAAATGTGGGAAGCGGTAGAGGTTTCGCCTGTGCGTTGTGCTGATGCCGCCTTAACAGAGAAAATGATTGCACGTATCCTGGAAGCCAAGCGGACTGGTGATACCTGCGGCGGAACATTCGAGGTAGTTGCCTTTGGCGTACCAATGGGCCTGGGAAGCTTCAGCCAGTGGGATCGCCGCCTGAGCGCTCGCCTGGGCATGGCTATGATGAGTATTCCATCGGTCAAAGCCATGGAAATAGGGACAGGCTTTACTGCCTCACGTACTCCAGGTTCACAGGTGCACGACGTCTTGCGCCATGGTGAGGATGGTCGTTGGTATCACCTGACCAATAATGCCGGCGGCATCGAGGGAGGTATTACTAATGGTGAACCTGTGGTTGTGCGAGTTGGGGTCAAGCCTATTCCTACCCTTGCACATCCTTTACCCTCTGTGGACCTGGCAACCGGCGAGAATATAGATGAAAGCCGCTATGAGCGTAGTGATGTGTGTGTAGTTCCTGCCGCTGGCGTAGTAGGCGAGGCTATGATGGCTATAGTACTTGCCGAGGCATTTATAGAGAAATTTGGGGGCGACAGCCTGGATGAAATGGGGAGAAATTATCGATCTGCCGCGCCATGAAATGTAAAAGTCTTTTTTCCCAGCCCACCTGAAAAGGAGGAAAACTGGGGACACCCCTCTGATCCTTACACTGCGACTTTTACATGACCCTGTCTTGTTACCTGCCTCTCTTGTCATACGACATGAAGAATGGTACACTTTTTCAAAATATAAAGATCATCTTGTGTCAGAAAAACAGAGGAATAGGTAATGAACGTAAGCGCAAGTATACGAAAACTCACTCAATTGTTTATCGTCCTCTTTATTGCGCTGAGCGGAGGACTTGTCTACTGGCAGGTCGTGGTAGCGCAGCAGGTAACTACAAATATACACAACAGCCGCCATTGTCTTCCTGACAATGCTCCCATAAGAGGACGTATCTTTGACCGCAATGGCGTACTTCTCGCCGATTCAAGACCATCCAGTACCATTTGTGGCTACCAGCGCCATTATTACCTGAACGACTATCCATCACTGGCAGGCCTCTTAGGCTATTATATCAGTCCTCTCTACAGCTCATCGGGCATCGAGCATCAATTCGATAACTATCTCAGCGGTCGCATTGGCTTAACTGCGCTCAATAATACCGTGAATCAGACGCTGCATCGTCCCCCTGTTGGTGACGACATTTACCTGACCATCGATGTGCGCATGCAGCGCCTGGTCGATCACTACTTTGATGCCGCTGCACCTGCACCTGATGGCGTTAACGTCTTTCAGACAGACCGCGGCTCATTCATCATATCCAACCCGCATACAGGGGAAGTTCTTGCTATGCTGAGTCGCCCAACCTTTGATTCTAACCGCATAGCCTCAGGGGATCTCAACTACTTTCAATCACTTGAACAAAATCCTGAGCACCCTCTCCTGGAGCGTCCTATCCAGTCTGCTTATGTGCCAGGCTCGACCTATAAGACGATGACGCTCCTTGCCGGGCTCGACTCAGGTAATGCACATCTGGACGATCCGTTCTACAAGGACACAAATGGTCAACCGCAGCGCTTTAATCCAAATCATCCGCAGGCAATTGGACCGGTGATTATCGGTTCGGGTGACCAGACGGAAACATTTGGTCCGGTTGGAAATAATATAGAAGGGTATACTGCCAAATACCCGGTAAAACTGAACTACGGATATACTCATTCGGATAACATCATTTTTGCGCAGGTTGGCGCTAAGACAGGCATCAATACCTGGCTGGACTATAACAGGCGCTTTAAAGTTGGCCAGCAAATTCCTTTTGATCTGCCGGTGACTCCAAGTAGCGTTACTCCCAACAATGGGAAGCCGCTCGGCGTCAATCAACTTGCAGAAAACTCCTTTGGGCAGGGTATAGACTTCATCACACCTATGCAGATGGCCCTGATTGATAATACTATTGCCAATAACGGTGAGATGATGCGGCCTTCCCTGGTGATGAAGATCGTCGACCCTAATGGCTCGACAGTCTTGTCGTCGAGCCCACAATCACTGGGAACGCCCGTTAGCAATACAACAGCGAGCCAGGTGCGTGATGCCATGTACGGGGTGGTGCAGTGTGGTTCCGGTCGTTTCAGTACTCCTGCTCCCGAGTTGAATACCTCGCCTTATGCTATCATTGCCAAGACGGGTACTGGTGAGGTCGCTGGAGGGAAACTACCATCCCAGGCATGGCTGATAACCCAGGCGCCATATCAGAACCCACAGCTGACCATTGTTGCCATGAAAGAGAATGCGGGCGAAGGTGGTTCCGTCGATGGACCAATAGTAACAAATCTCTACAATGACATCTTTTCTAAGATAATGAAGATACCCACTGCACCTCCGGTCGATCCAAATTATTGTGCTACTACCGGATTGCTGCAAGGATGATCGGTGTGAAGCAACTTAAAAAGAAAAGCGGCAGCATCTACAGCGATGTTGAAGAATTAGTACTTGAGCCCTGGCAAAGGATGCGCCAACGTTTTCTTTCTCCCATTGCTTTCGTTCTCGCACGCCTTGGCATTAGTGCTGACATGCTTTCGTTCGCTTCCGTAGTCCTGGGCATTGGTTTTTTTCTCTACGCCCCTTTTCAATTTACGGTGGCCTTCTGGTTCTTGATCGCTTCTCTTGTTTGCGATAGTCTCGATGGGGTCGAGGCACGATTGACGGGCACCAATACGATGCGTGGGTCCTTCACCGATGTGTTCTGCGATCAGTTAGTGGTCGCTTTCACGGTGGCGGGCATGGCCTGGAAAGGGCTTATTCACCCGGCGCTGGCGGTGATCTTTGTCTCTGTCTACACGTCTCTGGTCATGTTCCTGGTCTTGCATCGTTTGTTGCGCGTCTCTTCCTTCGGCGTTGTTCGTCCCAGTCGCATGTTGTTGTATGCCGCCATTGCCCTCTATTTCTTCTTCCATATCGATCTCCTCAACTACCTCCTCCTGGTTTATTTACTGACCCTGTCCCTGGTGTTCCTGAGCTTCTGGAGACTACGAAAAGCTTTGTAAAACTACTCAGCTTGTAAAGTCTTCCAACATGCGTCACAATAGCCGGCCGCGACCAGATCGAGCGTCAAGCCATGAAAATGGTACTGATTCTGCAATTTCTCATTGAGATTGCCCAACAGAGTATCATCGAGGTGAATAACGGTCCGGCATCTACGGCAAACGAGATGATGATGGGCTGTTCCCTCTACCGCCTCGTAGTGAGGCTGCTCTCCTGGCAGGTGAACTTCTCGTACCAGTCCCAACTCACGCAGTAATTCTAAAGTACGGTAGACAGTTGAGAGGCTGACATAGGGGTTGCGCTCCTGGACACGTTGTGTAATCTGGTCAATGCTCAAATGCCCATCAGCCTCCTGGATAACACTTAAAATCATATGACGTTGTGGTGTGAGCCGGTAACCTCGCTTACGCAGCATCTCGTTACTCGATTTGACGTAATGATGCATCTGCAACCCCTATCCTTTAAGAAACAATTGATCTCTGCATATCCTAACATTGCGTGGAATAGGCGTCAACGAGTACTTACTGGTGATTGCCGATAAGTCCGGGAGAGATCCTTCGCTTCGCTCAGGATGACAAAACCCCTCGCTGTCATCCTGAGCGAAGCGAAGGATCTTGCTGCCCATCGAGCCAGACCCTTCACTGTGCTCAGGGTGACATTGTTAGGTCACTTAGGTGCGCCTGCATCACTCTGAACATTGCCCAACAAATGCCATTGTAGGCGTTGATTCTTTGCAGAGATCGGGTAAGATAATAGTTATACAGGACAGAAATGTCTTGAGAAGGACCATGTTATGGTACAATGGGAACATTGCTACTTGCTAGGCACAATGGTGTTTACGATTGCAGGAGATGTTGTGCGCGACTTTGATGAAGAATATGAAGCATGGAGCTGGCTGGAGCAGGATGGCTGGGGTCTCGTAGCAATTGAGCCTCCCGATCCAGTCCGTCCAGGCGCCTGTAAATACTACTTCAAACGCCAACGTCCTCCACAATACATGGCGCGAACGGCGATGACAGAAACTCATGCCACGGCAAGCTATGAACGCAGAGAGAGACGATGAATGACGCAACCAGGCTACTCAGGCTACTGGCGTTCGCCACTTGATCCAGAGCGTGTGATGAATGCCGGGGTGACCCATTGGCAGGAACAAACGCAGCAACAGCGCGAGGAGGCTCTGACTGTTGAAGAGCCATTTGAAGTGCGTATCGACCACCGCAGCCTGGCAGTAATCATGCGTACCCCTGGAAACGACCACGAATTAGCCCTCGGCTTTCTCTTCACCGAGGGCGTCATTTCCCAGGCAGGTGAAATCCTGGCAATTGAAGACGAAACGGATGCTGACGGTTTGCCTCTTGCCAATGTAGTCAACGTCACCTTGCGGAACCATGAGCGCGAGGACCACCGGGATCAGCAGGCATCGATAGCACGGTCGGCGGCTTTCGAACGGCATTTCGCAGTCTCGGCCAGTTGCGGCCTCTGCGGCAAAAATAGTATTGCCGATCTCATGATTTGCACACCGCCTTTAGAACGGGATGATCTACGCATTGCAGCATCGGGCCTCTATGAGCTGCCGGCCTGCCTGCGCAGAGCCCAATCTGTATTTACCCATACGGGAGGGTTACACGCCGCCGGTCTCTTCAACTCTAGTGGTGAACTCCTCCTCCTGCGTGAAGATGTTGGTCGGCACAATGCCGTTGACAAAATCATTGGTCATGGGCTCTTACACGGAACCTTCCCCTATCCTGGACACATCTTGATGCTAAGCGGCCGCACTTCATTTGAAATCATCCAGAAAGCCCTCCTGGCTCGCATCCCTTGCATTGCCGCCATTTCCGCCCCTTCCAGCCTGGCCGTCGAGTTGGCCGAGAGCGCCGGCATCACCCTCGTCGGTTTTTTGCGCGATCACTCTATGAATGTGTATACGCATCCTGGGCGGATTGTTTGAAAGCACCCTCCTATACATCTCTATACCGATACGCTATAATCCGACTATGCAGAACGATACGATTGCAGCTATTGCTACACCGCCTGGCATTGGTGGTATAGGTGTAGTTCGCGTCAGTGGACCTGAAGCCTTTGCCTTTGTACATCCACTGCTGCGCCAACCGGGGGGAAGCACCGATATACCGCCCTCGCACCTGCTCACTTATGGGTTGATTGTCGATCCGGCTATGGAAGAAATAGTCGATGAGGTACTGGCCGCTTTCATGTGTGCGCCGCGTACCTATACACGTGAGGATGTCGTGGAGATCCAGGGACATGGTGGACCGCTTGTCCTCCAGCGTATACTGCGCCTGGTACTGGCACAGGGGGCGCGTATGGCTAACCCCGGCGAGTTTACCCTGCGCGCCTTTCTCAATGGGCGACTCGACCTGGCACAGGCCGAAGCCGTCATGGATCTGATCGATGCACAGACGGAGGCCGGGCAACGCCTGGCTATGCAGCAACTGCGCGGGCACATCTCAACTCAGCTGCAGGAGGCTCGTCAATCTATCCTCGCAGTAGTAGCACGCATCGAGGCGAGCATCGATTTCCCTGAAGAAGAAGTACCAACTCCCCAACCTGAAGAACTTCGTTCGTTGATTACTATAGGACTGCGACAGGTGGATGCATTACTTGCCGGTTCAGAGCAGGGACGATTATATCGACAGGGACTGCGAACAGCCATTATTGGCCGACCCAACGTAGGCAAATCTAGCCTGCTCAATGCCCTGCTACGCAGCGAGCGAGCTATTGTCACACCGATTGCAGGCACAACACGGGACACTGTAGAAGAAGTGACAAACCTGCGTGGTATACCGCTGCATCTCATCGATACAGCTGGCATTACACCTAGCGAAGATCCGGTTGAGCAGATGGGCGTGCAGCGCAGCCGCAGCGCAGCTGAAAGCGCCGATGTCGTGCTACTCGTATTTGATGGCGCTGAGCCACTAACCGGGCAGGATAGGCAAGTTTCTGAGGAACTAAAGATAATGGGTTTTGGCGGAGGTGCAGATACAACTCTACAGGCGTCAACGGTGAGGGGTAGACCTGTGATTGTAGTGATTAACAAGGCTGATCGTGAGCGGCGCCTGGAGATCGAAAAGGTGCATAGTATGTGGCCCGGCGCTCCCTTCGTCGTCACTTCGACTTTGAGCGGGGAGGGCTTGCCAGAACTTGAAGAAACTGTTGCCAACCTGGTACTTGCCGGTAAGACATTGCACAGTGAAAGTGCGCTCGTCACCAGCGCTCGTCACCAGGAGGCTCTGCGTCTTGCGGCTGAACACTTACAGGCATCGATCGTGTCCCTCGATCGGGGATTGCCATTGGATTTCGTTTCCATTGATTTGCGTGCAGCCTATGATGCGCTTGGCGAAATTACCGGCGAGACTGCGAGCGATGATCTACTAGACAAAATTTTTAGTGAATTTTGCATTGGGAAATGAACGTGGAGAGGGAATACAATTATATTTTTGTAGGGAGCTGAATAGCTCCGAAGAGGTGTAAAGAAATATGAATATGCAAAAAATCATGCAGAGAAGAACAATGCTCCTTCTCACTTTTGTACTCCTTGCCAGTGTTGTAATCGCTTCCTGCGGGTCGCAAAACACCGCTACAACGACAAAAAAACGACCAGCAGCAGCTACTCATACTCTAAAACCAACACCAACGCCAACACAAGATCCGAAACCTACACCCGACCCGACACCAACCTATCCACCAGTGGTTTCACCCGCGTCGACACTGGGCATTGTAGCTGATACGCAACACCCCTTTGCAGGTATTCCCTGGGTGCGCCTGGGTTATGGCACCTGCTTTGGCAATGTCATGAAGGGCAACCTGCTGAAGACTACCATTGCTAAGTTCCATAGTCAGGGCGTGCGCGTCATGCTCTCGCTGTGCCAGTGGGCAACTGATACACGACTTTACAACACAAATATCTTGAACGATGCTGCCCAGGGTGGAGCCGATGCCGTGCAGTGTGGCAACGAGCAGATGAAGGCGGGACGGTACAACAGCTATGTGCCGCCGGCGATCTTTGCCAGGTTCTTTTACCTGTGCCAGCGAGCTATACATCTCGTGCGGCCTGAGGTACCGGCTATCATCGGGGCTATGGATCCCCAGGTCGGTGGTGCTGATTATGGGCCATTATACGGACAGGTTGGCTATCTTAACTCCATGCAATACTACATGAATACCTCAGTTCTAAACAATGGGAACTGGAATTGGCGTTCACAAGCCGTGGGATTGATCGATAGCTGGCACAATGGCTATCCCAGCCCCGGAGTCAACAGTCTCTATTACCTGTTCCTCTTCTGGGCCCAGCAATTTGGCGTTGATGTAAATAGCGGGGCTTTAGGCAAACACCTGTGGGTCATCGAAGGCACCGGTTGTATCTTTGGCTGTGGCATTGCCACTGATGGTTACAGTGTGGCAGTCTCCCATATCATGACGCTTATCACCGATGTGCAGACCTCGATGCACTACAAGGTGCCGTTCTTTTACTTTAGTGCCAGGGACTTTTACAGCCAGGGCACGTACTGGCCAATGGGGGTGCGTGATGGGAACGACCATCCCAAGCCGATCCGCCAGGACCTCTGGATGGGCGCACGAACCTTGACCTTGTCATGCTCCTCCGGCAGTGTCACTGTCTCAAGTCAGGAGCAGTTGTTAGCAAAAATGTATAATGGCTGTAGTCTGCCGGGTAACTACATGGGCATCCTGGAAAGCTGAAACGAAAAGGTATGTTAAAGAACTTGAACCCAGTAAACAATATAAAGACAAGTTCCGTAATTCTATTTGCCGTGGTGCTCATTACGAGTTTTTCGCTGGCCGCATTCTCGTATCGCATGATTAGCATGGAGAATGGACAGAGAAGGGAATCTGCTAACTCGACTGCTCTGCCACCTCTTAACACGCCGATTATAACGGACACAAAAACGGGAACAGCCAACTACCCGCCAGTCGTTTCACCCGCAGCGGTACTGGGCATTGTGGCCGATACAAAGTCCCCCTTTGCAGGCATTCCATGGGTGCGCCTGGGCTATGGCACCTGCTTTGGCAATGTCATGAAGGGCGAACTGTTGAAAACTACCATAGCTCAGTTCCATAGCCAGGGGGTGCGTGTCATGCTCTCGCTCTGCCAGTGGGCAAGTGATGAGCGGCTCTTTGACACAAGCATCCTTAATGATGTAGCCAGGGGCGGAGCCGATGCTGTGCAATGTGGCAACGAGCAGATGAAATCAGGCTCTGCCAACAGGTATATTCCGCCGGCAATTTTTGCCAAATTCTATGACTTGTGCCAGCAAGCCATGCACACTGTACGTCCCGAAATACCGATTATTCTTGGGGCGCTTGATCCCCAGGTAGGAGGTATTGATTACTATCCCTTGCTCCAACAGGTGAGCTATCTTAACGCTATGCAGGATGCGATGAATGCTTCGGTTCATCCTGGCGGGAACTGGAAATGGCGTTCGCAGATCCTCGGCTTGATCGATAGCTGGCATAATGGCTATCCCAATCAATCAACGAACAGTCTCTATTATTTATATCTCTTCTGGTCCCAGCAATTTGGCGTTCATCTCAATAGTGGAGACCTGGGCAAGCATCTGTGGGTCATCGAGGGCACGGGCTGTATTTATGGCTGTGGCATCAATTCCTCCAGTCCATTTGTAATCGCGGTCTCTCATATCTTGACGCTCATCACCGATGTGCAGACAACGATCCGCTACCGGGTACCATTTTTCTACTTTAGCGCCAGGGACTTTTATGGCAGCGGGGTCTTCTGGCCGATGGGAGTGCGCAATAGTAATGATAAGCCTAAGCCGCTCCGCCAGGACCTACCAATGGGTGCCCGAACTCTAACCATGTCATGTACTTCCGGCAGTGTCACCGTATCGACGCAAGAGCAGCTGTTAGCCAGACTCTATAATGGCTGTACTCTACCCAATAACTACATCAGCATCCTAAGCAGCTGAGCTAATTACTTAACGGGAAAAATGTAAACGTGAAAGAGCTTGAAGAGGGCACAAAGCCGCACCCTTCATCGATACTTACCATCCTGTTCTGCACCCTTGCCTTCATCTTATGCGCGTTGTGCAGCATCACCCCGCTGCATCGCGTAGCAGGTACGCCCTTCCTTTTACACTTACCGACAAGCAGACCCCTTGAAATATGGGGAGTATGGTTGCCTTCTGATCTCCACCTTGTAAGAGACGCCCAGGTATCACATATAAGTAGCAACTATATCGAGTTTCTCCTACTCATGGCGCTGGCATTTGGAGCTTATGGACTTTGTGCCCTCTTAATATGGCGGCAGCCAGCTCAGGACAACTTCTCTGCCACGTTACGCTTGATCTGGCTGGGCGCAATAGCAACCGGGCTCATCTTTGTACTCACTCCGGCCATGCTTTCACACGATATATTTGTCTATGCTGGTTATGGTCGTATCCTTGTTGCTCATCATGCAAACCCATATTTCGTGCCTCTCAAGGCATTTCCACAGGACCCATTCATGCCACTTGACGACTGGAAAGGCGCTACGGCGGCCTATGGCCCTCTCTGGTTAGATATCTCCGCCCTAGGGGCGCTCTTGTCAGGAGATGACCCTCTGCGCTATATTCTCGCCTACCGCTTATTTGGGCTCGCCGCCCACCTGTTGAATATATGGCTGATCTATACTACTCTGCGCGTGATGAAGCGTTCGCCACGCACAGTAACTCTTGGCGTTCTCCTCTATGCCTGGAACCCCCTTGCCCTGCTGGAAAGCAGCCTTGGTGGACACAATGACGTCTTCCTGGTTACCTTCATACTGCTGGGCATCTTGCTGAGTGTTCGAGCAGAGCAGCGCAGTTTTACTTCCCCGAGGAGCTATTTACTGCCCATTGTTGCCTTTACACTGGCGGCACTTGTTAAATTTACCGCTGCCCCCCTCGTCGCTTTTTTCGTGGTTATGCTGATTCGTTATAGCTTGCCCCTTTCGGAGGCGAATAAAGGAGGGAGAAAGATTCGGGGGGACCTTGCGCCCCCTCTTTATGACTGGTGGCATGCACTTATAAGGGTATTCCTGGTAGGACTGATCAGCGCTGCCATAGCACTCGCGTTTTATGTGCCGTTTTGGGTAGGCCACAGCGTACAGGACATTGTACGCAGCTTTACCTCTCCCCCGTCTGCAAACGCTGCCTACAGTTCCATTCTATCTGCCATACAACATAGCTTACCCGCTCACACCTCCTGGGCCTATCTGCCCCTGCACCTGTTGAGCCTTCATAGTGTATGGAATAGTATCAACGTTGCTACTCTCTTATGTGCGCTTTCGATAGGGGCAGTATGCTTATGGCGAACACCTACAACCCATACTTTAGCGCTTACGTCCCTTGCTACATTAGGAGCATTGCTCGTAGTAACGCCATGGTTTTTTCCCTGGTATGTCGTCTGGCTCGTAGGGCTTGTCCCCATCTGCCTGCCTTTTGTGTACCAGCGCGTTAGTCGTGGTTTGCTTGCCTTCGCTCTGACCTTTTCTGCTTCGGCATTGCTCTTCTACTTTCTCAACCTCAGTCCGCCACCCATTGGCGGTTGGAGTGGCCTGCGCTGCCTGTCCACAATTGGGCCGCCGCTACTTGCCTTTTTCATTTTTATTTCTTTCAAACGCAGGCCAGAGCAGTTGCAGAGTTGGGAATAAGCTGGCTGCCAGGGCGGGTCGCCCTGGCAACTCTCACATGGGCAGCAGCAAGAAACGTTCTCGATCGCTCGCGATCTGTGTCAACTGTTGTACCAGTCGTCGCAGCGGTGCGCTTCCCTGGCTATTCCAATCGTCAGGAGTGAGTTGTGCAACGTACTGGTAGACCTGCTCGCTGCTGCGCACCAGAGCCAGGTCAAAATTCAGTAGCTGACCGAGCAGTGCCTGTTCCTGGCGAAAGCGCCACCATATGCGGTCCTGCGCTGGCACCGACATGCCACGAATATGCGATTCTACATCGGAAAGAGCTTGCTGCGCCGTCTCAATCTCGCGTACCTGCGCCATAGCTTCCTGAGGTGGATCAGGATTGGCGCGGGTCAGCGGTGGAATAAAGCGACGCATATAATCACCACGCAGTATGGCCAGCATATCCACTGCATGTGCCAGGTGATAGCTTGCCCGTTCTCGCACAAGCATGTCATCGGCCCGCGCTTGATTTACCGAGTTGTAGAAGTTATAGCCGTAGCCGGTGAGTAGCAATTGCAATTGCTGTATCACAGGATCATTAGATGGTCCTGAACTCATGATATTTCCTCTTCAAAAAGCTACCGCGCTGGCTGATTGACTGGTGGAGGCGCCATGGTATAGCGATCCGTGCTGGCCGTCGCCTGAACGCCATTGATGCTGAATGGCTGACCAATGGCCATATTGGGAGCAGAGACTATTCCTCGTTCCGCCATCAACATAGCAGTATAATAGCGTACTGCCTCGATTTCACTCAAACCGAAAGCTTTGAGCGAAATCAACGCCTTCATGCGCTCATCACGAGGGAATACCAGGACTTTAACCGTATCCAGTGAGATACCATAGGTGGCCAGGAATTGCTGCAGATGCTGGAAGACGATCTGCGAAAGGTCATGAATCTTCTCGTTAACGGATTCAAGTGGCGTTATCTGTACCAGCTGGTTGACGGCCTGCTCAATGACCGGGCCGGCATAAGAATTGACTTCTTGTATCGTTAACGCATGTCCCCGGTAAGGCATGTGTTGGACAAGGTGGACAGCCGCCTCGCGTGTCTCAACGTGAATGTAGTAATCCACGCTATAGACCATCTCCGCCATCTCCCGCGAAAGTGCCATACCACTTGTCTTCAATACCAACTTCGCACGATTGATGTAGAGTGCCTCGTACTGCCATGGACTCTGACCGCCATAGAAGGCCTGCTGTATAGAGCCAAAAAGAGGACGGTCGGGCGTCTGAACCGGATACTGGCCTGTTTCATAGACTTGAAGAATGGCGCCACGTGACTTGAGCACGCAAAAATGGTTGCTCTCTACCGTAAGCAGCGAACCATTAATGATGTCGTTGTTCGGATAGTGCCAGAGTAGGATCTCGGGTCCCATAATCTCTTCGCCATTGTCGGTCAGCGTTGAAATGACACTGCGTATACCTGCCATAAAAAAATCCTTTCTTTGCTTGCCATATTCGACTGAGTAAACTTCAGTACTCTGCTATTACAACGTATAACAGAAAATAAATCACGTGGCATTTTCTCCCTCTTACCAGTTTACCCCATCAGTCTATACATGAGTTCAAAAATGGAATTTTACAAAATTGTAAAAGATCGTTGAAAATCACTTGACATCGTTTAGTACGTATGGCATAATACCCATGTCGCCAAAAATGACGGTTAAAAAACTTCTGGTAGGCAACCTCTTGCAGGTTTCCCCACAGCCGCCCCGATTAAGGGCACTGCAACTAGAAAATAATTGAAACCAGATGTCACATGCTCTCAAGAGAGAAATGGGCCTCTGGTTTCTTTAACCACCTTAATTTGACGATTGAGAGGTAAGCATGACTTACTTCTACAGGGACCTTAACAACTGAAGAGTGGAAAGCAGAACAGCAACTGTTTCTTGGTCAAGGCGAAGAACGCACCACTGAACGTGTCGCGCCCCACGCACCAGCAAGCAGTTCCTGGCAATTTCTTGCTTCGTGCCGGCTTCCCCACCCAAGGGCGGCAGGCAGGAAGCGATACATCTGCGAACAGCCAAGTATGGACAACATTGGACAGCAGCTTGGCCTGGATCGCACCTCAACCATTGAGCATTCCCGCTGCTCCACGCGAGCAGTGTTGATACTTCTTTGGATGGCGAGTTTGATCCTGGCTCAGGATAAACGCTGGCGGCGTGCCTAACACATGCAAGTCGCACGCTCTCGCGGCAACGCGAGGGAGTGGCGGACGGGTGAGTAACACATGGGTGACCTGCCTTCCAGTGAGGAATACCGGCGAGAAATCGCCGACAATACCGCATAGGCTCTGGGCGTCACAGCCCAGAGCAAAGCTCCGCAAGGGGCGCTGGAAGAGGGGCCCGTGGCCGATTAGCTGGTTGGTGGGGTAAGGGCCTACCAAGGCGACGATCGGTAGCTGGTCTGAGAGGACGATCA
>WNGP01000868.1_pt1 | contig 24147 bp, 17 predicted proteins | sample 5407671 | NCBI WGS metagenome assembly WNGP01 (sample SAMN13153381, study PRJNA577476) | soil metagenome | isolation source: 40 cm soil or saprolite under Garry oak tree replicate 2 | place: USA:California | collected 2016-06-15
GCCGTGCTGCGCTATCTCTGAGGGGGAGGCTGAATGCGCCGGGTCGCCGTGATCGGGGTGGGAGTGACGAAGTTCGGCAAGCACGACCGCATCAGCGCCGAGCTATTCGCGGAGGCGGCCGCCCAGGCGATCCGTGACGCGGACATCGCTCCCTCGGCCATCGAGGCTCTCTACTATGGCAACGTCACGGGCGGCGAGGGCGAGCGCCAGCTGCACATGGGACCGCTGGCCGCCACCCTCCTCGGCCTGCCCACCATCCCCACGACCCGCTTCGAGAACGCCTGCGCCACGAGCCATGCCGCCTTCCGCCATGCCCTGATGGAGATCGCCGCCGGTGTCTCCGACGTGGTGCTGGTGGGCGGCGCCGAGCGCGTGCTCAATGTCCCCACGGACGCGGCCACGGAGTACTTCGCCTACTGTTCCGAGGCTACCTACGAGCAATCGGTGGGGCTGACCTTCCCGGGCGTGTTCGCCCTCATCGCCCGCGCCCACATGGAGAAGTACGGAACCACGGAAGAGCAGATGGCCCATGTCGCCGTGAAGAACCATCGCCACGGCGTCCTCAATCCCAAGGCGCAATTCCAGAAAGAGATCTCGCTGGAGACGGTGCTCAAGAGCGCGTACGTCGCCGATCCGCTCAAGCTCTTCGACTGCTGCCCCTTCACGGACGGGGGCGCCGCCCTCGTCCTCGCCTCCGAGGAGGTGGCGCGAAAACGTCCGCGTGCGGTGTGGGTCCTGGGCAGCGAGGCTGCTTCCGACACCATGTTCGTGCACGAGAAGCGTGATCTCTCACGGATAACGGCGACGGAACGGGCGGCCGCCGGCGCCTACCGTCAGGCGGGCAAGACCCCCGCCGACGTGGATGTCGTCGAGCTGCACGACTGCTTCACCATCGCCGAGATCGTTGCCACGGAAGGGCTCGGCTTCTTCGAGCCCGGCACTGGAGGCCTCGCGGCGGAGAAGGGTTGGACCAGCCTCGGCGGCAAGCTCCCCGTCAACCCTTCGGGCGGCCTCAAGGCCAAGGGGCATCCCATCGGCGCCACGGGCGCCGCGCAGATCGCCGAGATCGTCACCCAGCTGCGTGGCGAAGCCGGCCTGCGCCAGGTCGAGGGCGCGCGCACGGGCCTGACGCACACCCTCGGCGGCAACACCGCCACGGTCCTCGTCAGCCTTTTCGGCCGTGGCTGAGCGCGTGGTGACGCTCAAACACTTCTTCGAGGAGGCACGCGCGGGTCGGCTGACCGCGATCCGGTGCCGCCGATGCGGCGACCTCGCCATTCCTCCCAAGGAATTCTGCCCGGCGTGCCAGGAGCGCGACTGGGCTCCCATCCCCTTGGCAGGCGGAGGCGCCATCACCTCCTTCACGGTCATCCGTGTTGCCCCGCGCGGTCGCGCGGCCGAGGTGCCCTACGCGGTGGCGGTGGTCCGGCTCGAGGAAGGCGTCTCGCTTCTCGGCCGCATCGTCGACATTTCCCTGGAGACGCTCCGGGTGGGCCTCCCCGTTCGCTTCCGCCCGCTCGTCTTGGGCGAGCAGGCGGCCATCGGCTTCGGTCCGGTTTAACTCAGCCCTCGCCTCACCGCTGATCCATTCGGGCCTCGCCTCGCGGCTGCGCCGCTCAGCTCGAACTGCGACGCCTTCGGCTCGTCGAGCGTTTCAGCTCGAAAAGCTAGCGCTTGAAGTAGCGCAGCTCGAGGGTCACGCACCGCTTCGGCACTCGGTACGGGCCATGGACCATGCCGGGCGGGCGACAGGCGTACATGCCCGCCGTGAAGGTCTGCTTCTTGCCGAGGTCCGTCAATTCGCCCTCGAGGATCCAGACCTCCTCCCAGAAGTCGTGGACGATCGTCTCGCTCGTCTCCACGCCCGTGTCGAACTGCAGGAGCCGCGTCACGTCCCCCTCCTCGTTGCGGCTGAGGATCTTCTGCTTGACGCCGGCACCGCCTGCGCCCCCTGCCGCCGAGGCGGCCACAGGTTCCCAGGGCAAATGGTCCGGCTTGAAGAACTCGAGCTCGGCTTTGGGCATGGTCTGAAGGCTCCTTCCACGTGAGGAGGCCGTCTCCGGTCCTCCGGGCGCTGTATTCGAGGATCGTGGCCGGTCAGTTCTTCCCTTCGGCGCGACCCCAACCCCTCTGTTCTCGCCCTAGGGTAGACTGTGCTACAAGCGAGCGACAGGCCCCTATGACGATCGAGGGAACCGGATCCGAGGAGATAGGAGATGCCCCAGGTCACCCGCCGCGACCGTGGTCGCGGCGGACCTGGGTCATCTGTCTCGTCGTCGCATTCTTGCTGGCGGGAGGCGCCTACTTCGCGCTGAACCGGCCGGGCCGGGCGCAGCCCGCCACCGGGCGACCGGGCACCGGGGCGGGAGCCCGAGCCGTGCCCGTTTTGACGGCAACCGCCAAGACGGGCGACCTGGGCGTGTACCTGACGGCGCTGGGCTCGGTAACCTCCCTCAACACCGTCACGGTCCGGAGCCGCGTGGATGGTCAGCTCATGCGCGTCCTCTTCCGCGAGGGGCAAATCGTCCGGGCGGGAGACCTGCTCGCGGAGATAGACCCCCGCCCATTCGAGGCGCAGCTGAACCAGGCCGAGGGGCAGCTCGCCCGTGATCAAGCCGCGCTGGCCAATACCCGTCTCGATCTCGAGCGCTACAAGAGGCTCGTGGCGGGCGGCTTCATCGCCCAGCAGCAGCTCGACACGCAGGCCTCGGCAGTGATTCAGGCCGAGGGCAACGTCAAGGCCGATCAGGGACAGATCGAGAGCATCAAGCTCCAGCTCGTCTATTGCAAGATCCTCGCTCCCTTCGCCGGGCGAGCCGGACTGCGCCTCGTGGATGCCGGTAACATGATCAAGGCGACCGATCCCGGCGGGCTCGTGGTGCTGACCCAGATCGAGCCCATAGCCGTCGTGGCGGCGATTCCCCAGGACAACCTTCCCCCCGTCCTCGCGCGGATGCGGAGCGGTGGCGCCATCACCGTGGACGCCTACGATCGGGAGGGGAGGACCAAGCTCGCCTCGGGCACGCTCGTGGCCCTGGACAACCAGATCGACTCGGGCACGGGCACCGTCAAGATCAAGGCGTCCTTCGCCAACATGGACGGCGCGCTCTTTCCGAACCAGTTCGTCAATGTGCGCATCCTGGTGGACACGCTTCGTGATGCCGTCCTCGTTCCCGTGGAGGCGGTGCAGCGGGGCGTGCAGGGGCCTTTCGTCTACGTCGTGCGACCCGACAAGACGGTCGAGCTTCGCAAGGTCGCGCTCGGCCCGACCGAAGGTGGCCTCGCCCCCGTCCGCGACGGGCTCAAGCCGGGCGAGGCGGTCATCGTCGACGGAGCCGACAAGGTGCAGGAGCGCTCACGGGTCGAGCCGACGAGCCGCGATCGCCCACCCGCCAAGTCCGGCGCATGAACCTGTCTCGGCCGTTCATCCTGAGGCCGGTCGCCACCTCCCTCCTGACCTTGGCCATCATCCTGGCCGGCGCCGTCGCCTATCGCCTCCTCGCCGTCTCCGCCTTGCCCCAAGTCGACTACCCGACTATCCAGGTGCAGACCTTCTATCCCGGGGCCAGCCCGGACGTCATGGCCTCCGCGGTGACAGCGCCCCTCGAGCGGCAGTTCGGTCAGATGCCCGGCCTCAAGCAGATGACGTCCACGAGCTCGAGCACGAGCTCGGTGATCACGCTCCAGTTCGACCTGAGCCTGGCCCTCGACATCGCCGAGCAGCAGGTGCAGGCGGCCATGAACGCCGCCTCGTCGTTCCTGCCCAAGGATCTGCCCAATCCTCCCGTGTATAGCAAGGTGAATCCGGCCGACGCACCGATCCTGACGCTTGGACTGACGTCGAACGCGCTTCCCCTCACCGCCGTCGAAGACCTCGCCGACACGCGCCTGGTGCCCAAGATGTCGCAGCTTCCCGGCGTGGGGCTCGTCACCTTGAGCGGCGGACAGAAGCCCGCCATCCGCATCCAGGCGAATCCGACGCGCCTGGCCGCCAATGGACTGACCCTGGACGACGTCCGGCAGGCGGTGGCGGCGGCGAACGTGAACCAGGCCAAGGGCAGCCTGGACGGCGCCCAGCAGGCCTATACCATCGGGGCCAACGATCAGCTCGTGACGAGTGCTCTCTACCGGTCGCTCGTCATCGCCTACCGCAACGGCGCCCCCGTGCTCCTCTCCGACGTCGCCGACGCCGTGGACGACGCCGAGAACCTCCGGCAGGCGGCGTGGATGGGCACCCGTCCGGCCGTCATCGTCAATATCCAGCGACAGCCCGGGGCCAACCTCATCCAGGTGGTCGATCGCGTGAAGCAGCTCCTGCCTCAGCTCCAGGGCACGCTGCCCACCTCCGTGGAGGTCTCGGTGCTGACGGACCGCACCACCACCATTCGCGCCTCGGTCCACGACGTCCAGCTCGAGCTCATGCTCGCCGTGGTCCTCGTGGTGCTCGTCATCTTCCTGTTCCTGGGCAGCCCCGCCGCCACCTTCATCCCGAGCGTGGCCGTGCCCGTCTCGATCATCGGCACCTTCGCCGTCATGTACGCGCTGGGCTTCAGCCTGAACAACCTCTCGCTGATGGCCCTCACCATCGCCACGGGCTTCGTGGTCGACGACGCGGTGGTCATGATCGAGAACATCGCCCGCTACATCGAGGCGGGCGACTCGCCGCTGGAGGCGGCCCTCAAGGGCTCGGGGCAGATCGGCTTCACCATTCTCTCCCTGACCGTCTCCCTCATCGCCGTGCTCATCCCCCTCCTCTTCATGGGCGACATCGTGGGGCGCCTCTTCCGGGAATTCGCCATCACCCTCAGCGTCTCCATTCTCGTCTCCGCCGTCGTCTCCCTGACCCTGACCCCGATGCTCTGCGCCAAGCTCCTCCGCCACCACACGGAGGCCGAGACCAATCGATTCGCGAGGACCGCCCAGCGCGTCTTCGAGGCCCTTCGCGAGGGCTATGCGCGTACCCTGCGCCGCGTTCTCGAGCATCAGGGCCTCACCCTGCTCGTGGCCGTGGGCCTCCTCGCGCTCACCCTTGTCCTGTACGTCCTCATCCCCAAAGGGCTCTTCCCGACCCAGGACACCGGCGTGATCCTCGGCATCTCGGATGCTCCGCAGGCCGTGTCGTTCCCCGCCATGGCCGCGCGTCAGCAGGCCCTCGGCGAGGTCATCTTGACGGACCCCGCCGTGGCCACGCTGTCGTCCTTCATCGGCATCGACGGCACCAACGTCACGCTCAACAGCGGGCGCATGCTCATCACCCTGAAGCCCCTCGACGAGCGGCGGGTGAGCGTGGGCACGGTGATCGACCGCCTGCGCTCCTCCCTTGCCCAGGTCGGCGGGATCACGCTCTATCTCCAGCCCGTCCAGGACCTGACCGTGGAAGATCGCGTGAGCCGGACGCAGTACCAGTACAGCCTGGAGGATCCGAATCTCGTCGAGCTCACCACCTGGGCGCCCCGGCTCGTGGAGCGCCTCCGCACGCTGCCCGAGCTCCGCGACGTGGCGAGCGACCAGCAGGATCAGGGTCTCGAGACCTCCGTGCGCATCGATCGCGCCACCGCCTCCCGGCTCGGCATCACGCCCCAGATGATCGACGACGCGCTCTACAACGCCTTCGGCCAGCGCCAGGTCTCGACCATCTTCACCCAGCTCAACCAGTACCGGGTGGTGCTGGAGGTGAAGCCCGACTTCCGCCAGGGCCCTGAGGCCCTGCAGCAGATCTACCTCCGGTCCTCGACGGCCGGCCAGGTGCCCCTCTCCGCCTTCACCTTCATCGAGGAGCGCGCGACGCCGCTCGCCGTGAACCACCAGGGGCAGTTCCCCGCCGTCACCGTCTCCTTCAACCTCGCCCCGAGAACTTCGCTCGGCCATGCCGTCCAGGCCATCGAGACGGCCAAGCAGGACCTCGGCATGCCCATCACCGTGCAGGCGCGCTTCCAGGGCGCCGCGCGCGCCTTCCAGGCCTCGCTCGCCAACGAGCCGCTTCTCGTCCTGGCCGCCGTGGTCACCGTCTACATCGTGCTGGGCGTCCTCTACGAGAGCTGGATCCACCCCGTGACGATTCTCTCCACGCTCCCCTCGGCCGGGGTGGGCGCGCTTCTCGCCCTCTTCGCCGCGCGGCTGGACCTGAGCGTCATCGCCCTCATCGGCATCATCCTCGTCATCGGCATCGTGATGAAGAACGCGATCATGATGATCGACTTTGCGCTGGACGCCCAGCGCTCCGAGGGCCGGCCCGCCCGCGAGGCCATCTACCAGGCCTGCCTCCTCAGGTTCAGACCCATCCTCATGACGACCATGGCCGCCATCCTCGGCGGCGTGCCGCTCGCCCTCGGTCGCGGCGTCGGATCCGAGCTGCGCCAGCCGCTCGGGATCGCCATCGTGGGCGGCCTCATCATGAGCCAGCTGCTGACGCTCTACACCACGCCCGTCATCTACCTCGCCTTCGACCGGCTGGCCTCACGCGCGGCGCGACGAAAGGCACCCGTCACCGTCGCGTCCGCCCGCGCCGAGGGCGTCTCGTGAACCTCTCGACACCCGCCATCCGTCGTCCCGTCGGCACCACGCTGCTCACGCTGGCCCTCGTGATCGCGGGCATCATCTGCTATCGCATGCTGCCTGTCGCGCCGCTTCCCCAGGTCGACTTCCCGACCATCCAGGTCTCGGCCGCGCTGCCCGGGGCCAGCCCCGAGACCATGGCCTCGGCCGTCGCCACTCCCCTCGAGCGCCAGTTCGGCCGCGTGGCCGCCATCACCGAGATGACCTCGGCCAGCTACCTCGGCTCCACGGGCGTCGCCCTGCAATTCGATCTGGCCCGTGACATCAACGGCGCCGCGCGCGACGTCCAGTCGGCCATCAACGCTGCCGCCGGTCAGCTTCCCTCGAACCTGCCCGCCAATCCGACCTATCGGAAGGTCAACCCCGCCGACGCGCCGATCATGATCCTCGCCCTCACCTCCTCCACCGTGGACACCGGCAGGATGTACGACGTGGCGTCCACGGTCCTGCAACAGAAGCTGGCGCGGATCGAAGGGGTCGGCCAGGTCTTCGTGGGCGGAAGCTCCCTTCCCGGTGTCCGGGTCGAGCTCAATCCGATGACCCTGGCAAGCTATGGGATCGGCCTCGAGGATGTGCGGTCGGTGCTCGCGAATGCCAACATCAACCGTCCCAAGGGCCAGATCCATGGGCCCGAGCGAGCCTGGGAGATCCGGACGAGTGATCAGATCCGCTTCGCCGAGGAATACCGCCCGCTCATCGTGGCCTGGCGGAATGGCGCCCCCGTGCGCCTGTCTGACCTCGGCGAGGTAGTGGATTCCGTCGAGGACCTGCGATCGATCGGTCTCGCCAACGGCCGGCCGGCCGCCCTGCTCATCATCTTCCGTCAGCCGGGCGCCAACATCATCGAGGCCGTCGACCGGATACGCGAGGAGATGCCGGAGCTCCACGCGCTCCTGCCCGCCGACGTGACGCTGACGGCGGTGCTCGACCAGACCGTCACCATCCGCGCCTCCGTCCACGACGTGCAGATCTCCCTGATGATCTCGGTGGCCCTCGTGGTGCTCGTCGTCTTCCTCTTTCTTCGCGACGTCCGGGCCACCGCCATTCCCGGCGTCGTCGTACCCGTGTCCTTGATCGGCACCTTCGCCTTCATGTACCTCATCGGCTACAGCATCGACAACCTCTCGCTCATGGCCCTGACGGTCGCTACGGGATTCGTGGTGGACGACGCCATCGTCGTCGTCGAGAACGTGATGCGCCACCTCGAGGCGGGCATGCCCCCGATGGAGGCGGCCATCACCGGGGCGCGCGAGATCGGCTTCACGGTCCTGTCCATCAGCGTCTCGCTCGTGGCGGTCTTCATTCCCATCTTGCTCATGGGCGGTCTCATCGGCCGGCTCTTCCGGGAATTCGCCGCCGTGCTCTCGATCGCGGTCCTCATCTCCCTCGTCCTGTCGCTGACCACCACCCCCATGATGTGCGCCCTCCTTCTCCGCTCGCGAGACGGCGCCAACCGCGGCCTCTTCAATCGGGTGAGCGAACGGATGTTTGACGCCGTCGTCCGCTTCTACGATGTCACCCTGGGCTGGGCTCTCAGACATCCCGGCATCACGCTCCTCGTCGCTGCCGTCACCTTCGGCGTCAACATCTACCTCTTCTGGAACATCCCCAAGGGTTTCTTCCCTCAGCAAGACAACGGGCGCCTCGCCGGCATCACCGTCGCCGCCCAGGACATCTCGTTCCAGTCCATGCGCGAGAAGCTGAGCCGGCTCGCGGACATCGTCCGCGCGGACCCCGGCGTCGCCACCGTCACGGCCTATACGGGGGGCGGAGGAGGGCGCGGGACCACCGTCAATTCCGCCCGCATGTTCGTGTCCCTCAAGCCGCGCTCCCAGCGAGATGCGACGGCCGACGAGATCATCACGCGTCTGCGCCCCAAGCTCGCGCGGGTACCGGGCGCCACCCTGTACCTCCAGGCCGTACAGGACATCCGCCTGGGAGGGCGCCTCTCCAACGCCCAGTACCAGTTCACTCTTCAGGCCGACAGCCTCAGCGATCTGAGCTCCTGGGCGCCCAAGGTCCTTCAAGCGCTGCGCACCCTGCCTCAGCTTCGGGACGTGTCGAGTGACCAGCAGGACGCCGGCCTCCAGGTCCCGCTCACCATCGATCGGCCCACCGCCGCGCGGCTTGGCGTGAGCACGCGACTGATCGACGAGACGCTCTATGACGCCTTCGGCCAGCGGCAGGTCTCAACGATCTACACGGCGCTGAACCAGTACCACGTCGTGATGGAGGTGGCGCCGAGCTACTGGCAGAATCCGGACGCGCTGCGCAACATCTACGTCCAGTCGGCCACGGGCACATCGGTGCCCCTGACGGCGCTGACCCGATTCGAGCCAAGCCCGGCCCCCCTCCAGATCAACCACCAGGGGCTCTTCCCGGCCGTGACCACGTACTTCAATCTCGCTCCGGGCGTCGCCCTCGGGGACGCGGTGGCGGCCATTGCTGCGGCCGAGCGGCGAATCGGCATGCCCACGAGCATCCGGGGAAGCTTCGCGGGCACCGCCCAGGCGTTCCAGGCTGCCCTGTCCACCCAGCCGATGCTCATCCTGGCCGCCCTGATTGCCGTCTATCTTGTCCTGGGCGTCCTCTACGAGAGCTACATCCATCCGCTCACCATCCTGTCCACCCTGCCGTCAGCCGGTGTGGGCGCGCTCCTGGCCTTGATGGCATTTCAGATGGAGTTCTCCATCATCGGCATGGTCGGCGTCATCCTGCTCATCGGCATCGTCAAGAAGAACGCCATCCTGGTCATCGACGTCGCCCTCGAGCTCGAGCGGCGCGAAGGGCGCAGCGCTCGCGAGGCGGTGCACCTTGCCTGCCTCCGGCGATTCCGCCCCATCATCATGACGACGATGGCCGCCCTCCTGGGCGCCCTTCCCCTAGCCCTCGGCACCGGCACCGGCTCGGAGCTGCGGCGGCCCCTGGGCATCAGCATCGTGGGCGGTCTCCTCCTGAGCCAGCTCCTCACGCTCTACACCACGCCCGTCGTATATCTCTTCCTCGAGCGTGGGCGCCTGTGGTTGGTGCGGTGGCGGGGACAGCTCGGTCGTTCTCTTGGCGGACCTCCACAGGAGATCCCCGCCGGACCGCGTCCCTGACTGGTCCCGCGTCAGGCCGGGACCGCGGCGGGGTAATGCTCTTTCAGCGCCACTAGTCGTCTCGCGGGGTCACATACGCCTCGCGGCTCCGCATCCGATCCAGGAGCTCGGTGAACCGGGAGGTCCGCAGGATGGAATTGAACTGGCTCCGGTAGCTGAGGACGAGACTCACGCCGTCGACCACGATGTCATACACGGCCCAGCGCCCATCCGTCTCCAGGAGACGGTACTCGAGCGACGCCGTCCCTCGACGTCCAACCGCGATCCGTGAGCTGACCAGGGCGTACGGTCCACTGACCATCTCGCCCTCGAAGCTGATGGTGGCCAGCGGGAAATGCCCGAGCGCGGTCAAATAGGATCGCTCGAGGAGGTCCGTGAAGAGCCTGACGAACTCCGCCTGCTCCTCGGGCGTCCCCTCCTTCCAGTGAGCTCCCAGTATCCGTCGCGACATCTCGTTGAAGTCGAACAGCACTTCCGCCACCCGTCGCAGCTCGCGGCGCTGGGTGCTCGCGGCGGGGCCGGCACCCTGCGACTGGGTGAGAGTGAGCACACGGGTCATGGAGGACTTGACGAGCTCGAGAGGCGGGAGGGTGCTGGTCCGTGGCTCAGCCTCTCCGCCCTTCCCTGCGCTTTGGGCCAGCGCGGGCTGACTGCCACATACGAGCACGACCCCGAGCGACGCGAAGACACCGAGCCGACCCAAGCGATGCACGAGACGAACAAAATCCTGCTGTGACAGCGACCCGCGTGTTACCTCACGCATGTGTTTCCATCCTCGGGCGCGGAGCGACGAGCGCCTTTCAATGAGCCTTGCGGAGCCGCGGCCGGCATGACTTCCTCGCCAAATGTCGGCAAGAGATCGCGACTCCGTCTGGGCGCGTACAGCAAGCCCCGTGCCCGCAGCGCTTCCGCGCCGCGTCTTGCCGTCTAAGCCCCGAAAAAGCTGGAACTGTCAATCACGAGACTTGCTGACGCGCCTCTCGGGGCGCGTCGCTGCTACCCGGTCGTCTTTTCGTCTCCCGTGTCTCGCCGCGTCGCCGACACCCGGTAACTCCTACTCGCATTGCCGACGAATATTCCGGCGGCCTGCCCGCGCGCGCTCCACACGTCTGATGACAACTCCACGAGGCACGCCTACTTAGACGCGGTTGCGGGTGGTTCAAAGACTTGGCACACGCCATGCTCTGTCCGTCGTAGAGACCCTCGATGCGTATCCAGCCGATTCCCGTCGCGCGTGCGACGTCGCTCCGAGCCTTCCGCCGCACACGGCTGACCGTGCTCCTCACCGGGATCTCCGTGATCCTCGGACTCGTGGCGATCTCCTGGCACTACTCGCTTCCCGACCCCGGCGGGCCACGGGTGCCGACCATTCAACTCTACGCGAATGGCCAGCTCTCGACGGGCGGCCGACCCATCGCGGCGATCTACGCGTCGCACCGGGCGCAGACCTGGGTGCCCCTCGACCGGATTCCGCGGCCGGTTGTCGACGCCGTGCTCGTGGCCGAGGACCGGCGGTTCTGGACCCATCCGGGGATCGATCTGCTCGCCGTGGGGCGGGCCTTTCACGTCAATTTCAGGCGGGGCGAGCTGCGCGAGGGCGGCAGCACCATCACCCAGCAGCTGGCGCGAACGCTGTTCCTCGACACCCGACGCACGTGGGGACGGAAGGCGCGAGAGGCGTTCATCGCCCTCCTCCTCGAAGTGCGGTATTCGAAGCCCCGGATCCTCGAGGCGTACGTCAATTCCGTCTACCTCGGTCACGACGGCGATCTACCCGTCCACGGCCTACCCGCCGCCGCGCGCCACTTTCTCGGCAAGGATGTGACCGCCCTCGACGTCGACGAGGCGGCCTGGCTGGCGAGCGCGATCCGCGCGCCGAACCGGATGCTCTCCTCTCGAGACAAGAAGTACCGGGACGGCATCATCCTCGCCATGGAGGAGGCGCGGCTGATCGAGCCGGCGGTCGCCCGGCGGGCCGTCGCCCGGCCACTGCCGCAGCCGTCCATCGACAACCCTCGGGTCGCGCCGTACTTCGTCGATTTCGTCGCCTTCGAGCTCGGGCGGCGGGCGAAGCTCCCAGAGTCGGGGGAGATCGCGCACGAGACCACCCTCAACCAGACCCTCCAGAGGGCGGCCGAGAGCGCCGTGAGGGACGGGATAAAGCGCATCGAGAAGGACAGGCCCCAGATCGCCGGTCAGGTGCAGGCCGCGGTGATCGCCATAGAGCCGATGTCCGGCGAGATCCGGGCTCTCGTGGGCGGCCGGCGCTACGGCGAGACGTCTTTCAATCGCGCATACCGCGCCGTCCGCCAGCCAGGATCGCTCTTCAAGCCCTTCGTGTACCTGGCCGCCTTTGAGGCGGAGCGCCGCGGCAGCGGCATCACGCCCGCCTCCGTGGTGGACGACGAGCCCCTGGTGATTCCCGCGGGAGGCGGAAACTGGGAGCCGCGAAACATGGACGGTCGATTCCATGGGCCGGTGACGGTGCGGCGGGCCCTGGAAGAGTCGCTGAACATCCCCGCCGTCCGCGTCGCCATGAATGTGGGCCCCCGCCGCGTGGCTGACATGGCGCACGCTGTCGGGATCGAGCATCCGCTGGCCCCGGTGCCCTCGCTCGCCCTCGGCACCTCCGAGGTGACGCTGCTGGAGATCACGAGCGCCTTCGCCACCCTGGCCAATGGCGGCGTTCGGGTTCCCGCGACGGCGATCGCCCCGGAAGCATCGCTGGGCGGGCACGCCCTCGCGCCCCTGCCGCCGTCCGTGCGCGCGGTGTCCGCCGAGTCCGCCTTCCTCATCAACCATCTGCTCCGCGGCGTCATGCGCCGGGGCACAGGGGCCCGCAGCTCCGCCTGGGGCCTCCAGGAGATGACGGCGGGAAAGACGGGAACGACCGACAGTCTTCGCGACGCCTGGTTCGTCGGCTACACGCCCGATCTGGTCGTGGGCGTCTGGGTGGGGCTGGACGACGGCACGCCTCTCGGTCTCACGGGATCACAGGCCGCGCTGCCGATCTGGGGCCCCATCATGCAGGCGGCGGTTCGCCAGACCTCGCCCGCCCACTTCACGCCGCCGCCCGGAGTGGTGCTGGCCCAGATCGACAGGAAGACGGGGAGGCGCGTCTCTCTCTGGTGCGGAAGCGATGACGTGATCCAGGAGGCCTTCCGCGAAGGCACCAGGCTTCCCGACGAGTGCGAGTCCTTCCTCCAGACCGGCGTGTCGACCTTCCTCGGCTGGATCGAGCGACGCTTCAAGTGAAGCGGCCGCGGCGTAGCCGCTGACACGCCAAAGGGTTGCGGATCCTCCCCGCAACCCTTTGGCCAATATGGAGCGGCCGACCGGATTCGAACCGGCGACGTCCAGCTTGGGAAGCTGGCATTCTGCCACTGAATTACGGCCGCGCTCGATGCCTATTATAGGCTGCCGGACCTCTTATTTCGAGTCCTTCAGCGCCATGTCATACCCCTTGATGGCCTCGTCGCCCCTGGCCTTCCACACCGTGCGCTTGGTGGCGCCGTAGAGATCGATCTGCTGGTAGAGCGGCATGGCCGCCGCATCCTCCACCCACAGCCGGTTGATCCGGTGATAGATCTCGACCCGTTTCTTCGCGTCCATGGTCGCCTGCGCCTGCTCGATCATGCCTTCGAAGTCGGCGTTGTAGTAGTTGCTGAGGAATCGGCCGGCCCGGAAGAGCGGGACATACACCGTCTCCGCGTCGTAGGTCGAGGTGCCCCAGCCGAGGAGCCATACTGGCTGCGTACGGTGGTTGTAGGCGAGCGTACCGAAGTAGTGGACCCACTCGTGCGTCTTGAGCGTGGTCCGGATGCCGGCCTTGGTCAGCTGGCCCGCGAGAGCTTCCGCCACCTCCTTGTCGCGCACGTAGCGCCCTTGCGGGCTGTTGAGAGTGATTTCGAGCCCGTTCGGAAAGCCCGCCTCAGCCAGGAGCTGCTTGCTCTTGGCGAGATCCTGCTTGATCGGCTTGATCCCGGGGTCGAAGCCGAAGTGCTTGTCCGTGAGCATGAGGGCAGTGCGCACGGCCTTGCCATCCAGCACGTTCTTGATGATGTCGTCCACGTCCACGGCATAGTTCATGGCCAGCCTCACGCGCCGGTCCGCCGTGGGACCCGGGTACGGCCCGATCAGCTTGTGCTGGGCGTCGTACTGGTGCGTGTAGTACATGAGCTGGATGGTGCGCACGCTGGGCGCGGTGGTCAGGAAGAGCTTCGGGTGATTGGCGATGATGGTCGCGAGGTGCGGCGGGATGTTGACGGCGACATCGACCTCGCCGTTCTGCAGCGCCGCCACGCGCACCGCGTCGTCGGGGATGGGTCGGAAGACAAGCGTCTTGACCCGGGGCGCGCCTCGCCAGTACTGCTCGTTGGCCTCGAGCTCGATGCGCTCGTCCCGGACCCACCGCACGAACCGGAAAGGCCCCGAGCCCACGGGGGCCCGCCCCGCCTGCGAGGAATCCTTGTCCCGGTAGTGCTTGGGCGGAAGAATCGCCGCCTGGGTGGCGCTCATCAGCGTGTCCAGGATCGGCCACGGAGCCCTCGTATGGATCCGCACGGTCAGCGCGTCGACGATCTCGACGTGGCTGAGGGGGGCGAAGGGCGGCGATCCGCGCAGCTTGAGCTTGGGATCTACGAGGCGCTCGAGGCTGAACTTGACGGCCTCGGCGTCCACCGGCTCGCCGTTGTGGAACTTGGCTCCGGGTCTCAGCTTGAACTCCCACACCGTAGGCGACACGAGCCGGGGCAGCTCGCGGGCGAGCATGGGCTGGATCTTCAGCTCCTGGTCACGCTCGAGCAGGGTGTCGAACAGGTTCCGGCACACATTGCCGGCGGGAGACTCCTGGTGGTTCATGGGATCCAGGGTGCTGGGATCGACGCCCTGGGCAATGGTGATCTTACCGGACGGACCCGCGGAGGCCAGGGAAGGGTCGAGGGCAGAGACCACGGCGAGCGCGATCAAGGGCACGGCTCGCATCCAGATCATGGGCTCTCCTCGACGATTCCCGGTCTCTCCGCTACTTGTTGAGCGACATGTCGAAGGCCTTGATGCGCTCGTCGCTTCGCGCCTTCCAGCTGAGTCGCTTGCTCGCGCCGTACAGATCGAGCTGCTGGTACAGCGGCACCGCGGGCATCTCGTCGACCCAGAGCTTGTTGATGCGGTGATAGATGGCCAGACGTTGCTTCTCGTCCATCTGGGTCTGGGCCTGGTCGATCATGCCGTCGAAGTCGGCGTTGTGGTAGTTGCCGAGGTTGCTCCCCGTCCGGAAGAGCGGGGCGTACACGGTCTCCGCGTCCACGGTAGGCGTGCCCCACCCGATCAGCCACACCGGGCCGGGCTTGTGCGGGTACACGAGATTGTTCAGGTAGTTGACGAACTCGTACGTCTTGAGCGTCGTCTTGATCCCGGCCTTGTTGAGCTGACCGGTCACCGCCTCCGCCACTTCCTTGTCGCGCACGTAGCGGCCTTGTGGGCTGTTGAGGGTGATCTCGAGCCCGCCCGCGTATCCCGCCTCCGCGAGCAGCTTCTTGCTCCGCGCCACATCTTGCTTGATGGGCTTGAGCGATGGGTCATAGCCGAAGTGGAGCGGCGTCAGCATGGTCGCGGTGCGCACGGCCTTGCCGTCGAGCACCCCCTTGATGATCTCGTCGGCGTCGATGGCGTACGCGATGGCCTGCCGGACCCGCTTGTCGACGGTGGGTCCCTTGTATGGCCCCACCAGCTTGTGCTGCGCGTCGTACTCGTGGGTCACGAACATGAGCTGCAGCGTGCGGATGCTGGGGGCCGTCGACAGGAAGAGCTTCGGGTGATTGGCGATGATGTTGGCCAGGTGCGGCGGGATATTGACGGCCACGTCGATCTCGCCATTCTGGAGCGCGGCCACCCGCACCGCGTCGTCGGGGATGGGGCGAAAGACGACGGTCTTGATCCTGGGCGAGCCCCGCCAGTGACCCGGATCCGCCTCGAGCACGATCTCCTCGTCCTTCGACCACTTCACGAAGCGGTACGGCCCGGTGCCGATGGGAGTCTTGGAGATGAACGCGCTGTCCTTGCCGGCATAGGCCTTGGCCGGGTACATGGCTGCCTGGGTGAAGGTCATGATGCTCACGAAGGTCGGCCACGGCTTGCTCGTGTGCACGCGTACCGTGGAGGCGTCCATGACCTCGACGCGATCGATGGGACGGAAGTTGGAGCTCGCGCGCAGCGCAGGGGTCTTGACGCGCTCCAGGCTGAACTTCACCGACTCCGCGTTGAACTCCTCGCCGTTGTGGAACTTGACGCCCTTGCGGAGCTTGACTTCCCAGATGGTGGGCGCGACGAGCTTGGGAAGCTCGGAGGCCAGAGCGGGGACGATCTTGAGATTGTTGTCGCGCTCCACGAGGCCATCGAAGATGTGCCCGGTGACCACGGAGGCGGGGGTCTCCTGCTGGTTCATGGTGTCGAGCGTGGTCGGGTCCACTCCCTGGGCGATGACGATCTTACCCTCGGGCGCGGCGTCGACGTCCGCAGCTCGCGCCGCTATCAGGATCGCGGCGGTCAGGACCGCGGATAGAGTTCTGCGCACCATGTTTGCCTCCTTGGGGTGATGGAGCCGGCTCCCGCGCCGAGCCGTCGTGCTCTCGGTGGGCCTACTCTAGGGGCTCCTCCGGCAACGTGTCAAGACGGCCACCCTCTCGCCGAAGCCATTCGAGGGCTTCTTCCCGATCGGTCACGTGCCCCAGGGCCTGCGCCTCGCGGACCAGGGCGAGCAGGCGGCCGATCTCGGGCCCAGGACCGAGGGCGAGCGCATCCATGATGTCACCTCCCGACAGGAGCGGTGGCGCCGCCGCCACGGCGGACTCGTCGGCATGGCCGGCCATCAGCTCGCGCAGGACCTGGCTCTCCGGCCCGCGCCAGAGGGCCCAGGGCGAGCGGCCTGTGACCGCCGCCGCGTCGACGAGGGCGAGGAGAAGGAGGTCTCGAGCGTCCTCCTCGAGGTCGCGGAAGAACCGATGCCGGGCTCGACGCGTGATCTTGCCGGCCTGGGCGAGGTGCATGGGCCGGAGGTGATGGCGGACGAGTCGCGCCAGGATCGTCGAGATACGGCCCGAGAGCCGCCACCGCGCCGCGATGGCGGCGACCCGCTCGGCCCCGATCACGTCGTGACCGAAGAAACGGACACGTCCGGCCTCGACGGTGCGCGTCTCGGGCTTGGCCACGTCGTGCAGCAGCGCGGCGAGCTTGAGGACCTCGCGCCGGCGCAGGCCGTCGCCCAGCGGCTCGTCCAGATGCTCCGCCAGCGCCTCGTCCAGGCCCGCGAGGTCCGCCGCGCGCGCCAGAAGCGCGTCGGCGCCCTCGAGGGCGCGCACGCTGTGCTCCCAGACGTCGAAGCGATGAGGCAGCGGTTGCGCCGTTGACAGCATGGCCGCGCGCTGGGGCAGGAGATGATCGATGACGCCCCATCGATCGAGCAGCCGGAGCCCGGCCCCCGCCGCGCGCTCGCCCAGGAGTCCCACGAGCCCGTCGCGGATGCGCTCCGCCGACACGCGGTCGAGCGCTCCGGCGGCGCGGGCCGCCGCCACGCCGACGGGCGCTGCCACGCGCCAGCCGGGGCGAACCCCGAGCTGCGCGGCGCGGAGAGCGCGCACGGGGTCGTTGTCCAGGGACACCGGGGAGCAGAGCCGCACCGTGCGCGTGCGCAGGTCGTCGAGACCGCCCAGGGGGTCCTGGACGGCACCCTCGCCCGAGGCAACGAGATCGTGGAGAGAAACGGCGAGCGCGTTGACGGTGAAGTCGCGGCCCCGGAGATCACCCTCGAGGTCGGACGCGCGGAAATCCACGACGTCGACCTGCGGTCCCCGCCACCGTCGTCCCGCGGCGGGCACGAGACGTGCGGCGCCGCGCTCGTCGTCGAGGACGAGAAAGGCTCCGTCGAGTCGGTCGGCGAGCGTGCGCGCGGCGGCGAGAGCGCCCGATGGCACGGCCACGTCGATGTCCGCGGTGGGCTCCCCGCCCAGGAGGTCCCGGAGGGCGCCGCCCACGAGGTAGGCGGGCCGCGAAGGCCCGAGGATGACGTGAAGCGCTTCGAGGGCCTCGCGGGCCTCGGGCGCCAGCGCGTGGAGAGCGAGAGCACGGACGACAAGACGCGAGCCATCCGACGACGGCGTCACGGGCCCACCACCCATCGGCCGGGCCAGCCCGCGACCTCGCAGTCCAGGCGCGCGCGTCCCGCGCGGGCGAGCCGCCCGAGGCTCGCCTCCGTCTCTCTTCCGTCGAGCCCGAAGAGTCGCGCCATGCGCTTGGGGGTGGAGTACACGGCCCCGCCGAGATAGCGGCCGAGCAGCCGATCGAGGGCGGCGGGGCGGCCGAGGGACCGCCCCTCCGCGACCGGGTCGGGCAGCCACCGCTCGACGAGGTCCCAGCGATAGGAAAACGAGGGCTCGTACCGCTCCTCGGTCTTGACGATCCACAGTCCCTGCTGCAGCTCGGCCATGGCGCGCTCGAACTCGCGCGTCCTCGAAGGCTCGAGCATGAAGGTGTCGGCCCGGAGCCCGCGCGTGTACTGAGGGCTCTCGCGGAGAAAGCTGTCCATGATGCGCTTGGCGTGGACGGAGAGCCGGCCCGCCCGGTACTCGGCGAGATAGTCGCGGGCGCGCTGCCGGCCCCGGATCAGCGCGTAGAAGGCCGGGAAGACGTCGAGGGCGACGAGCACGGGCCGCTGCTTCACCAGCTTGCCGTAGTAGCAGCGGCGCTGGGCGGGCAGCACGTCCTTGAGCTCCCAGGTTCGACCGATGCCGGGGTCGTGATGGGAGTGGCGAGGCCAGCGCGGACGGTCCCGGCCCGCCACCGCGGCCCACAGGCAGGCGAGCCCATCGGGGAAGCGGTAGAACGTGGAGCACACGGCCACCCGCTCCACGAAGGAGGCGGCCGCCCGCGCGGAGCGGACGCGGAGGGCGGGGGCGTGACGAAAGTTCCGCGCGCGCCGCGTCGCGAGCGGCCGCGGGTCCATGGGCCTCCCACGCTTGCGGGGCACGCCGTCAGGGAAACTCGAGGCCCCGCGCCGTGATCCGATACTCGGCGATCTCGTCGCTCATGGCGCTGCCCCGGTGCTTGACCACGCAGAGGAAGCGCCCGAGACGGTTGCCCACCCGCTCGCTGCCCATGACCACGATGGTGTTGGCCACCGCCCCGATGTCGCCGGAGGCGACCTTGCGGGCGATCAGATGCTCGAGCTGCGTCTCCTCGGTGGTCACGAGCAGCATGGTGGTGACCGCGGTGTGCTCGTATCGATGAGCGTCGATGAACTCGCGGTGCTTCCACACGGGCAGGCAGATCTCCATGCCCAGGGTCTCGCTGTCACGGTGGATGACCTTGCGGTAGAGCTCATCGAAGACGAACGGCTGCATGTAGTCGCCCGGCACATCCATGGGCTCGACCCCGTCGACGACGATGCGCCGGCACCCCGCGCCCAGATGGAAGTAGACGAAGGGCCGCACGGTGTACAGCGCGTGGTTGTACTCCGCCTTCCAGTTCCAGTCGAGCTCGAGCCCGCCGTCCGGCGCCGGCACCTGATAGTCGCGCAGCTTGCCCGTCCAGGACAGCGCGTCGCAATAGCGCGCGGCCATCTCGCCGGGCGGAGGAAAGGGAGCGGCCATGGGCGTCACGGTGTGCCGCCAGCGCTGGAGCGACCAATCGTAGAGCCGGGCTGCGTACTCGTGATGCTGCTGGGAGTCGCCGCGAGCGTTCATGTCGAAGAAGATGCCGGGGGCGCCCTCCGCCTCCACGCCCGCGTGGGCGAAGGTGAGGCCGAGATGCGTCTTGCCGATACCGGTGGCGCCGTACACGACGCAGAGTGTGCCGGGCAGCAAACCGCCACCCAGCATCTCGTCCAGCCGGTGCAGACCGGTCGTCACGCGCGCGGTCACAGAGGGCCAGTCTATCGGCGCCACGCGCGGCGGGTCAAGGGCGGCCCTGGCGTTCTTGACAGGCGGAAGCCGTCCACCCTACCTTCTTCGCATGTCCTCTCGCGTCGTTCTGTGCTCGGAAAAATCTCCCGTGGCTGCCCTGGTGGCCCTGCTGGCGGACGATTTCGAGAAGCGCGCCATAATCTTGGGCAGGGCCGTGCCCTTGGCCGCCGACGAAGCCGCCGTCCTTCTCGTGGACGTGGAGAGCGACGCGCCGGAGCTCCTGGCTACGCTGGGTGCTCGCGTCCACGACGTGCCGGTCATCGCGCTGACCGCCACGCCGCCTACCGAGGCCGCCCTGCCTCCGAGCTGGTATGCCTGCCTGGGCAAGCCGGTGACCCGGCCCGTTCTCGAGCGCGCGCTCGAACAGGCCTTCGACCACGCGCGACTGCGCCGCGAGTCCGCCGCCACGCGGCGCGAGCTCGAGGAGCTCAACGAGATCGGCATCCGGCTCTCCGCCGAGCGCGACGTGGAGACGCTGCTGCGTCTCATCCTGTCTCGAGCCCGCGAGATCACCCGCAGCGACGCGGGGTCGATCTACCTCGTGGAGGAGCCGGAGGGCGAGCCGCGCCGACTCCGCTTCGAGATCTCCCAGAACGATTCCGCGACCATTCCACTTTCGGGGCCCAGCGACACCAGGCCCGCCGGAGCCTCCGTGCCCATCAGCGACGAGAGCATCGCGGGCCACGTCGCCCTGACGGGAGAGATCGTCCACCTGGACGACGCCTACGTGCCGCCCCCGGGCGCCCGATACCACATCAATACCGGCTTCGACAAGCACGCGGGCTACCGCACGAAGTCCATGCTCGTGGTGCCCATGAAGACGCCGGGCGACGACGTCATCGGCGTCCTCCAGCTGATCAACTGCAAGCGCGACCCCGCGCGGCGCTTCGCCTCTCCCGAGGAGATCGAGGCCGAGGCCCTCCCCTACCCCGAGCGCTTCAAGAGCCTGGCCGCCTCCCTCGCCTCGCAGGCGGCGGTGGCCCTCCAGAACAGCCGCCTCTACGAGAGCGTGCGCGTCCTCTTCGAGGGCTTCGTCAGTGCCTCCGTCGGCGCCATCGAATCGCGGGACCCCACCACCTCCGGCCACTCCTTCCGCGTCGCGGATCTCACGGTGGCCCTCGCCGAGGCCGCCCACCGCGCCGCCCGCGGGCCCCTCCGCGACGTGCGCTTCTCGTCCGACCAGATCCGCGAGCTCCGCTATGCCTCGCTCCTTCACGACTTCGGCAAGGTTGGCGTTCGCGAGGACGTGCTCGTCAAGGCCAAGAAGCTGCCCCCCGCGGGTCTCGAGCTGATTCGCCAGCGCTCCGAGATCCTGAAGCGCGGGCTCGAGCTGAAGTTCTTGCGCAAGAAACTCGACGCGCTCCTGCGCGGGAGCCGCGAAGGCTTCCCGGCCCGCGCCGACGAGTGGGACGCCGAGCTGGCGACCCTGCTCGCGGAGATCGACGAGCATCTGAAGGCGGTGGCGGCGGCCAACGAGCCCACCGTCTTGCCTGCAGAGACGGCGGCGGGCATCCGAAGCATCGCGGGGCGGGCCTTCGTGGACCACACGGGTGACGCCCAGGCCCTCATCACGCCGGACGAGGCCGACATCCTCTCGATCCCGCGCGGCAGCCTCACCCGCGACGAGTTCAAGCAGATCCAGTCGCACGTGCTCTACACGTACGAGTTCCTCAAGCGCATCCCGTGGACCAAGGAATTGCGGGAGGTGCCGACCATCGCCCGCTCCCACCACGAGAAGCTCGACGGCTCCGGCTATCCCGAGGGCCGGCGAGGCGCCGAGATCCCCCTGCAGTCGCGCATGATGACGGTGTCCGACATCTTCGACGCGCTGACCGCGAGCGATCGGCCCTACAAGGCCGCCGTGCCCGTCGAGCGCGCGCTGGACATTCTCGACCAGGAGCGCAAGGCAGGCGCCATCGACGCCGACATCCTCGCTCTCTTCGTCGACCTGAAACCCTGGGAGCTGAAGCCCTAGAAGCTGCGCGGCGTCCACCGCGCCGGCTGTTCCCAACGCTTCCTCCCCCGCCCGCTCCGCCCGGCCGTCAGCTCCCCAGGAGGACCAGAATCATCCCCCAGGCGACCATTCCCCCGAGCATGGCGACCGCTCCCATCCAGTCCGAGAGGCGCGAGCGAGCCGCCACCTGTTGAGTTGTCCGCCGCAAAAAAAGAGTCGCAGCGGCGCGCCGGGTGACGGTGCGACCAACATAGATCCGGCGCCGCCGCCGCGCCACACGCGGGCGGGAGCGTCGGCGGGTGCGTCGCGTCTGTGCCACCAACATCGGAGCGACCAGCATCGAAAGCCTCCTTCCGTCCGAGTCACTCGACTCTACATGTCCCTGAACAGGCCGACGACCTTGCCGAGGATGCGAAAGTCCGCGCGCCGCGGATCGACCACGATGGGCTTCATGGTCGGATGCTCGGGCTTGAGCACGACCATGCCGCCCTCGGTGGCGAAGCGCTTGACCGTCGCCTCCTGGTCCACGAGGGCGGCCACGATGTCGCCCGTGGCGGCGCCCTCCTGCTTCCGCACGACGACGAGGTCGCCATCGGCGATATGCGCCTCGATCATGCTGTCGCCCTTCACCCGGAGGGCGAACAGGTCCCCGCCCTTGGCCGCGATCCACTCCGGTCGCACGGGGATGCTCTCCTCCCGGCTCTCCGCCGCAAAGGTCGGCTCACCCGCCGCGATCCGGCCGAGGATGGGAATCTCGCGCGAGGGGCGGCGGCCGTGGGCGCGATCGGTCAGGATCAGGGTCCGCGACACGCGCTTGTCCGTCACCCGCCGCTGCAGCTCGCCCTTCCGCTCGAGGGCCCGGAGGTGATCGAAAGCCGCCCTCGGGGTGAACCGGAAGCGCTCGGCGACCTCCCGCACGGTGGGCGGGGCGCCGTGTCGGTCGCTGAAGCTCCGCATGAAGGCCAGCACTTCCCGCTGCCGCGCTGTCAGCTCTTTCAAGCCCTATCCCCCGGGTTGACTGCCTGGACGGCTAGCGACGACCGGCCCACCGTCTACTCAACAGCATGATAGTCAACACCCGTTGAGTTAGCAAAGCAAAAAAAAATCAGGCCGGCTCCCAGGGCTCGCATGACGGGCATGCCATAAAACCGGCCTCTTTGGCCTCGGCCACCCGCTTGAAGTAGATGCGGTCAGGCTCGCCTATGCGCTTGACCCACCCGCAGTCCCGCTGGTGAAAGAGCCTCGAGCCGCGCTGGGCAACGTAGGCCTCCCCGGGCGGTGCCTCGGCGGCAATCGGGGAGACCGCATGAGGGTCGAGCGCGGAGTCGGACAGCGCCTCGCTCCCCCCCGTGCCCGGGGCCGACGTCTCGGTCGTGACCAGGGGGGCATCCGCGGTGACGGTCGGCGGCGCCGGGGGCGGGTCGGGCTCGTCGATCTGCAGATTGGTCCTGATGGTCGATTCGAACTCCGCGCTGGCGCGTCTGAACTCGCGCATGGCGCGTCCCAGCGAGCGGCCGAGCTGAGGCAGGTTCTTCGGACCGAAGACGAGGAGAGCGATCACGAAGATGAGGATCAACTCTTGGAGACCGATGTCGAACATGTTGGAGCCTGATCATACCACCTTGCTCTGGCCTCGGCGGGTCGCGTGGCCCTCCGTCACGCTCCCCGTCCCCGCCGAGCTGAAAGCGACGAGATCCTGACGGATTTTGTTCGGTGGTGTCCGAATTTGGGTTGTCGGCACGCACAGGTCTCCCTCTTCCATCGCGATCGACCCAATGATTTCACGTCGTTGTTCGGGAGATTGCGTGGCAGGGGCCTTGCTTTCTTTCAGCGGAGTCGCTGAGGCTCATCCCTGGCCAGCCAACCCGACGGTGGAGGCTTCATGGCGGGAACCGGATGCTGAGGCAGCACGGCTACCGCTTCCGGCCTCCCACCCGGAGCATCTTCGGCGGCCCGCTTCTCATCCTCTCGCTCAACGCTCTCACCGTCGCGCTCGTTCTCGCTCCGTCTCCCATCCGCGCTCAAGGGCTGGGAGTCGTCACCACGCTCACCGGCACCGCCACTCTCGCGCGCGCCTCTCAATCCCAGCCCCTCCGCTTCCGGGACAGCATCTTCGAGCAGGACAAGATCGCCACGGCGGAGAAGTCCCTGGTTCGCGTGCTCCTCGGCGGGAAAGCCGTCGTCACCATCCGCGAGCTCTCCGAGCTCACCATCACCGAGGGACACGCCAAGTCCATCATCCAGCTGTCAGCGGGCAAGATCGGGCTGGCCGTCGCACGCCAGCGCATGCAACCCGGCGAGGAGATCGAGGTCCGCACGCCCAACGCCGTGGCCGCGGTGCGGGGCACCGTCTTCGTGGTCGAGCTCATCCGACCCGCCAAGGGCGGGGCCTCCGGGTCGGCGCCGTTCGTCACCAACGTCCACGTCGTCAAGGGCATCGTGGACGTCATCGCGATCAATGCCCCTCCGGGCACAGCACCGACCCAAGTTGGAGCGGGCCAGAGCGTCGGCGTCACCGCCGGCACGGCCGGCCAGGTGCAGCCCGTCGCGCCCGCCGCGATGGCCTCCGCGTTCAGCGATCTGA
>WNGP01000920.1_pt1 | contig 24134 bp, 26 predicted proteins | sample 5407671 | NCBI WGS metagenome assembly WNGP01 (sample SAMN13153381, study PRJNA577476) | soil metagenome | isolation source: 40 cm soil or saprolite under Garry oak tree replicate 2 | place: USA:California | collected 2016-06-15
CGCTCCTCTGGCGGGATTGGAGCCGCAGACAGCATCGCCGGGCCTCTATCCAGTTGCTTCGCAGCCAACGGGTGGACATGCAGGTGGAGACTCCTGCGCAAGACTGACCAACAGGCCAGCCTGCCATCCTGTCCCGTGCGCAGCGTGCCCATTATCGGCTCTCCTGGGAAGAACGTCTCGCTCGCAATGCGCGCGCCCCAACGGCTGCTCAGTCGACTATCACCCTCTCTGGCATCCCAGATGCCTTTGCCACCTTCCTCGGCCTCTTGAGAGCGTAAGCTGACAGCAGCGGCCTCGTCGCTTCCTCTCCTCGGACCAGCCTCCTGCTCCGAGTAGAGCCTCATGGCCTCTTTTTCTGGCTTTTCCGCCGTTCTGTTCCTCTGCTGCTCGTGCTCGCTTCCTCTCCTGCTGCTGTCACTCCCGCTCAGGAGGCGGCGTCCAGCTTTGCATGGCTTTCGCTCAGTCAGCTAATGATAAACTCTTCCACAATCTCGTTGCGCAATTCGTGGGCCTATCCGATAGGTGCTGACTCGTGATCCGGAGGGCAAGCGTCCCCCCAAAGCCATCTTTTCCACTGACCCCACCCAAACGGCAGAACAGATCGTCAGCGACGAAATTTCGCGCTGGAGTCTGGAAGTCACCTTTGAGGAGGGGCGCGCCCATTTGGGCATCGAGACGCAACGTCAGTGGTCAGACCTGGCTACTCTTCGCTCGACTCCTCTGCTCTTTGGCCTCTACAGCCTCGTGACCCTCTTTGGGCAAGCGTTACACCCCAATGGGCAGATCCCTGTCGCTCAAGCGGCCTGGTATCACAAGCACACTGCCACCTCTTGCTGTCGTAAGGCGACATCTGTGGGGCCGGAAGACTTTTCCCACATCACCCACTGATCCTGATGTGGTTTTAGCCCTCGCTCTACTCTTGAGCGGTTATCTTTCGCCGTCTGCTATTGAGTGAGAAATGTACAAAGTCAAGCTTAGGGGTTTGATGATCTTCCGCTATTGCTGGCCCAAATGCAGCGCATGGGCCCTGCCCGCTTGCTGGATGCCCACTTTCCGACGCATGGTAACCGCCAGGGGCTGAGCCTGGGTGTGGTGACACCATCTGGCAGACGCATATCCACGCGTCTGCCAACCATCGCGTGGATTGCGTGCAGCCCTGGACAGAGCGCCAACTGAGAACCTTGCGAGGCTGGAGCGAGGCGTCGTTGCAGGTGCGCGACGTGGGTGATGACCGGTGTGACTGCTCTTTCTCCTCTGAAGCCTGGGATGTTGGCCCTCTTAGCCTTCACACCCACGATCTATACGAAACTGCGTAGGGATTCTCCAGAATCCCCATGAAAATGAGCGAACGGTAAACACAAGTGGGCTGTCACACCTCATGTGAAAGGAGAGCAAGAGTGATGAAGAGTCTTGCAAGGAGCCTCAGATGAAAAAGCATAGTGTGAAGTTAACACAAGAGCAGCGTCAGAAGCTCGAGCAGCTCATTGGGAGTGGAACGGCATTAGCTCGCACAGTCGTGCACGCCCACATCGTACTCAAAGTCGATAGGAGCTCAGATGAGCCCAATTGGTCCGACAAGCAGATAAAGCTTGCCTTTGGCGTCGGAGCAGCCAGCATTTGGCGCGTGCGCCGTCGCTTTCTCGAACACGGATGAGCCGATGCGCTCAATCGACGTCCACAGCCCGAACGGCCCGAGAAGCGCAACCTGCATGGGAAACTGAAAGCCCAGTTGATTGCCATCACCTGACCGGTGACATATGGATTGTCTTCAACGGAGAGATCTGGAACTACCAAGGATTACGCAAAGAGCTGATCGAGAAAGGACACCATTTCCGCACGACCAGTGATACAGAGACGATCATTCATGCCTATGAAGAGTACGGAGTGGGCTGTGTTGCTCGCCTGCATGGTATGTTCGGCTTCGCCATTTGGGATGACCCTCGCAAACGATTACTACTCGCGCGAGACCGTGTCGGCAAGAAACCACTCTACTACACATGTGTTGATGGCGACATCATTTTTGCCTCTGAGATTAAGTGCCTTCTGGGCCACCCCGGGGTCAAAAGGCAAACCGATATACAGGCATTGGCAGATTTTCTCGGCGTACGCTATGTCCCTGGTCCAGCAACCATCTTTGCAAATATCTACAAGGTGCAGCCTGGTCACTGGTTGCTCTATGAAAATGAGACGCTCTGCGAGGAATGCTATTGGGATGTCACCTTCAGTAAGACTGAGCATCGCCCTGTTGAAGAGTACATCCAGGGAATCCGGCAACACGTCCGTCGCGCCGTCGAGGACCGTCTGATGGCTGATGTGCCGCTTGGAGCAATGCTCAGCGGGGGGGGGTGGACTCCAGTATTATTGTCGGTACCATGAGCCAGTTGATGAATCAACCAGTCAAAACGTTCTCTATGGGCTTTGATGAGCCGGGATACAGCGAGTTACCCTATGCACGTCTCGTAACACTTTGGTACCGAACATCACGAACTGATCGTAAAGGGGTCGGACCTGTCAAAATATTGGCCGCTCCTCACCTGGCATCGCGATGAACCTGTCAGCGAAGCATCCAACCTGGGCGTTTACCAAGTGGTTTCTTGTTCAGTATAATTTGGGCTTATCACTTACCATCTAACCACTACCTGATGCCTGCTTTATACCGCTCAGGGCTAGGAATGTAAACCGTGATGCAATGTTCAGCACAGCATCTCAATGCAGATAACCACCGGATTTTTCCAGGGAACACACTATCCTTAACAATGTGAGGCTTTGCGAATTGGCATCCATGGTTACGTCCACAATGATTATCGCTCTTTGAGCAGTATGAGCAAACTCAGCAAGCTATCTCGGTATTTCATGAAACACAGACGCCATTTCAAGGATCTCGTAATCCCCACCTGGGATGGACATCGGTGACGATCCAAGATTTCTTTTTGCGTGTCCTCGAAGTCCATCAATTAGGAGTAGTAGCTATGGCAAAAACTTATAAAGCACTCATGCTGATAGAAAACGCTTCTGTACCTTTCGACAACCGCGTCTGGGCTGAAGCTACTGCATTACGCAATCACGGCTACCAGGTAAGTATGATTAGCCCCAAAGGTCCCAAATGGGATCGGGAGTCGCATATTTGCATCGATGGTATCCATATTTACCGCTACCGATTACCTACCAGCACCAACAAATACGCTGCGTATATCCTGGAATACAGCATCAGCATGCTCATGACATTCCTGTTAAGTTTTAAGGTATTGTTCCGCCATGGCTTTGATGTGATTCATACTGCTAATCCTCCCGATATATTCTTTGTAATTGGATTGATTTATCGACTCTTCAGCAAAAAGTTCGTATTTGACCAGCACGACCTGGCACCAGAAATGTTCCAGGTGAAATTCAATGGCAGGATGAGAGCCCTTTACAGGCTGCTGCTCTTCCTGGAGTGGTGCTCCTACCGGACATCTCATGTTGTTATCACCACAAACCTTTCGCAGAAACGCTTTGCCATCGAACGCGGCCACCGTTCTCCCGACAGCGTGTTTGTAGTAGCTAATGGGCCTGAGTTGGACCGTATCAGGTTGGTTACACCTGAGCCTGGACTGAAAAGAGGGCGGCGTTACCTGCTGGCCTATGTGGGTGAGATGGGAGTCCAGGATGGTGTTGAGAATGCCCTTTACGCGCTCCATGAGCTTGTGCATAAGCGTGGTCGTCAAGACGTTTCTCTGGTGCTGATGGGAGACGGTGGCCATGCCCCTACACTGTGTGCGCTTGCCCATCAACTGGACCTTGACGAGTATGTTCATTTCACTGGCTGGGTGGGAGCTGATGTTATCGTGCGCTATCTTACAGTGGCAGATGTGGGGCTCACGCCCGACCCCCAAAACGGGCTGAATGAGTACTCTACGATGGTCAAAACGCTGGAATACATGGCAATGGGCAAGCCAGTTGTAGCTTTCGATCTTGCTGAGGCGCGCAATTCGGCACAGGATGCAGCTCTCTACGCCACTCCAAACCTTGTAGAAGACTTTGCCAGCAGTATTGAAACCCTGCTTGAGGACGAAGAACTCCGCTTCAGAATGGGAACATTCGGGCGCAAGCGCATTGAAGAACTGCTAAATTGGGAGAATGACAAGCTGAATCTCTTGCTAGCGTACGAGTCGCTTTTCTCTAAAAATTAGGAAAGGGACTATGAACCGCTGGCCTGGCCACAATTTTAGCAGGACAGAGGAACTTACCAATACGAGGTTGGAAGGAATAGCAAAATTATGAGACAAGTAGCAAAAAAGGTGCTAAAGCCGCTAAGAATGTATCGAATAGCAGTGCATTTGTTCTATCGCATCTTTCCAATGTGGATGCCTGATCGCAGAAAAACGATAAGTTTCTTTTCTCAGTTTATTAAGCAGGGTGACTTGTGCTTTGATGTGGGCGCGAACCGAGGAGACCTCACGAAAGCATTTTTAGCATTGGGAGCTAGTGTAGTCTGCATCGAACCGCAAGAAGTCTGCCTGACACATTTGTACAAGCTATTTGGAAACAATAAAAACGTGTTCATAGTCGGCAAAGCAGTTGCTGATCGAGAGGGAGAGGCGGTTTTTTCAATATGTGAGGACAGAAATACGATTTCAACTATGTCCAATACGTTTAAAGTTGCGAGTAGATACGCCAAGGATTATCAATGGACAAAAACGCAAAAAGTAGCGGCTACAACATTGGATGCTCTCATCCAACTCTATGGAGCGCCAGACTTTTGCAAGATAGATGTTGAAGGGGCCGAGGAGCTAGTGCTGAAAGGGTTAACAAGACCAGTTCATCTTGTTTCGTTTGAGTATACCAGAGAGTTGCACGATGATGCGAAGAAATGCATAAACTACCTCTTGTCACTTGGTCAAGCGATTTTCAACTTTTCAATTGCAGCATCAATGGAACTATTACTTCCAACATGGGTAACGTCAGATGAACTTTTCGAACGACTAGAGTCATCGCAAGACGAACTGCTTGTAGGTGACATCTATGCGAGATTTCTGCCCAGTTAAGCAGGGTGTCACGCCGCTGTCATGGTAGCGTGCCGAGTAAAGCTATGCAAAGACATCCTAAACATGCTTCTTCCCGACGTTGGAAAAGACTATTTTATCTTTTCGCTCTTCCTCTGATCGCTGTTGCCATTTCTCTCTGTGTATTGAAGCCACTAGAACTATGGGAAAGAGGAGCATCTACAACTCCTCCTCCCCCAACTCCCTCAGCTACAGAAAGATTCACTACCTTGCCTCCAGGCGCAATATTGCCAAGCGAGGCGGACTGTGCTTCCCGTGTTCGTCGATCTCCATGGGAACCACGACCGGATAACTTAGCCGCTAATCATAGAGTACCAACCAACCAGCAGATCTCCAATATGGAGCCATGGAGTCCAGCTAATGGGCTCGATCCGAAAGCAGACACTTTTAGGAAACAGATCACTGGCAACTTTACAGGTATAACAGATGAAATATTTCAATGGGTCGCATGTAAATGGGGAATCGATGAGGATATTATTCGTGCCGAGGCTGTCGCAGAATCTCACTGGTACCAGAGTCAATTGGGTGACTGGACGACCGATTCTAGCCTCTGTCCACCTAATACTTGGCATGGGACAGGCTGTTACCAGAGCTACGGTATTCTCCAAGTCAAATATATCTATAATAGGACTGCATGGCCTATGAGCCGTGATGATACAGCGTTCAATGCCGAGTATGCGTATGGTCTTATCCGCATCTGCTATGAGGGACTAGCAATTTACTTGTCTGATCACACACCTCTATCCGGCTATTCGCGCTATCACGCAGGTGATATATGGGGCTGCGTTGGTAGGTGGTACAGCGGTTATTGGTATGACCAAGACGCTATTGATTACATCAACAAGGTTAAAACTATTCTTGAGAACAAAAAATGGCTGCAACCAAGGTTTTAAATAACCGAGGCAGTGGAGATCTTGCCGTTATCGTTCACTTCCAGATTTAGAAGAGCAATAAACTTTTCAAAGTTGGGTTGCCTTCTGCTCATCAACTCTGAACGCATTGCAATGACTTCGGTTGCCAGCATCGCCTGCTCTTCCAGCATCTTTTTTATTCCTGCTGCAATTGCTTCTGGGGTATTGGTTACGTAGATAAAGCCACGCGTGAAGCAGCGTCGTATCTGCGGCCAATCCGATACAACAGCTGGTTTCGCCACAGCCAAAGCTTCGTAGGACCCACAGTTCAGGATATTCGGTTCCTTAGTCAGAACAACTAAGCCGTGTACATTTTTAAGTAAGCCGGTATAGGCGCTAGCTGGCAGGAAACCAGTCAGGATTACGTTCTCTGGCTTTTGAGTCAGCAGCATCGTCGGCACTCGCTTCGCTTCGCCGCTGAAGTAGAAAGTAACTTGCGGCAAAAGCCGTGCGGCAGCAAAAACTTCGCTCACCGGTTCGTCGGCAGCAAAGCTGCTGATCACAGCCACCCGCGCCTCTCCCTGAGAACCAACTGTACCAGTGGCTTGCTCAAGGGTAGGGAGCCCATCTACGAGGAAAACGCCTCTGACCTTCCAGCTCTGCAAAGTGACGAGTGCCGCTTCACTTGCGACTAGCGTGACTACCGCCCGTTGTGACAGCAAGCGCAGTAGTGGCAATGCCCAACTCCACCTGCGACCGTAAAAGGTGCCGCTATGGCAATCTATCACATAGGGTACCCGGTGCCCTGAAGACCCGGGATTGCCTCTCAGCTCGCACCATGCAGCCACGATCAGCGGTGCGAAGACTGGTGGCGCCTGAACTAGCACAACTTCTGGTCGCTCATGGTCTAGGAAACGCCATGTCTTCCAGCCTTGTATCAGGTAGCGCAGCGGTGTCAGCCAGATGCTCTTGAGCTTGGTCTCGTATTGGAAGCTGACTTGCCCACCTAGTTCAGCTGCAAGGCTTTCGGCTCGCCGTGAGTAGCTGTACCAGGCTATAAACACCGATTTGACACTCATGAGTATATCTCCTTTGATTCAACCTTCGATCGTCAGTCGTTAGTTTGTTGTACTAGTGGGCAAGTCCTCGCTTGAGGACTGGCTGCTAGCTACTTGCTTGTCATTGCGCAGAAAACGCCAGGTGGTGAAGAGCAGGACCGCAGTACCCAGAGCCGCACCGATGGCGAAAGCCAGGCTAGCTCCCAGTGGACCCAGGCGAGAGGCCAACCAGAAGGTGGTCACGCCGGTACTCACCAGCGCTACTACCATGGCCTGAACGGACAAATTGGGCCGCCCGCGCCCGATGATAAAGGTTTCCACTATGGCGTAGACCGAGTAGATGGTCATTCCAGTACTCAGCCCAAGCAGCGGGAAATAGGCATCGCTGTAACGATGCCCAAAGGTAAGGGCGATCAATGTATTGCCCCATAGGGCGACAATCACCAGTCCAATCAAGGAAACCAGAAGGGCTACCAATACCGCCCCCGCACAGTATCGCTTGCTCTTATCCGGTCCCAGCGCAGCTACGCGGGGCATCAGGACCATCGAGATTGCTGACGGCACGAATATGAAGGCCCCAGATAGAGTTTTGGCTGCGGCATAGCTGCCGGCTGCAGATGGGTTGAAGTTTTCGATCACTAACATATCGATACCCGACCAGATCGTATAGGTGCCCGTGGCTACTACTATTGGCATCGCGAAACGCGCTAGCCCTAGCAGCACACCCTTCGAGACGAGGTTGGGGCGGAAGCGGAGTGCCGCCGGCTTGATCAGTTCCAAGATAAGGATCTGGATTGCATTGGTTAGGCCAAAAATCACCAGTGCAGCAGTGACCGTCCGCAGCTTGAAGAAGCCGAGTACCACAAATAGAGCTATGATGAGAGCAACATTGCTTAAGACGTAATTAAGGCTTAATTTCCAGGCGCTGCCCAAGCCTCTCACCACGGCCACGTAGCTATAGAAGACAGTCAGGCCAACGATACAAATCATTGTCCCGAGGTCGAGGGCGTGCAGCAGCCACAGGATCGGAACCGAGATAAGCAGCGAGACAGCTAATAGTAGAGCAACTCCTACCAGCCCGTTACTAAAGTAGCGGTCGCGGGCACGCTGGTCATTTGCATTTGCCGCCAGGAAGCGGGCGATACTGATTGGGCTAGCATTCGAAACGATGGTAATCATAGTGGCCAGGGTTATCGAGTAGCGAAAGAAGCCAAAGTCGCTGGGTGCCAGCAAACGGGCTACCAGGGTCATGGACAACAGACCCAGCACTCGGGCCATCGTCGAACCAGCCCCAACCACGATCGAGTCCTTAACGAAGTGCCAGTCCACCAAGCGCTCGAGCCAGGCGAAACGCCGGTGGTCCCAGTCAAACCTTTTCACTGCAGGCACAGCGGCATGGGGAATCAGGCCGGAAGAGCTCATCGAACTTCCCTCTCCCGTCCGGTAGGTATCTGTAGCCGACGCAGCTAGAGCAGTAGTGCTTGCACTGCTCGGTGAACTATGCAAGGGTCTGCTTGCCGTCCGTGAACTGCCATCTACAATTCGCTTCGCAGCAGCCGAAGCCTCCAGCGCTTCAAGTTGCCTGCTTGCGACAACAATTGCCAGGAGCGTCCAGATAACCTGTGTGCCTCCAACGTAAGTAAAATAATCGGCCGTTAGATTCATCACACTCATGGCTATCAGAATAGCCAGTAAGGCAATGGCTACTGCGCGACTGGTAGCTTCACACTTACATTTGATTTGCTGCCAGCAGGTAGCTATGGCTATACCAATCAGCAGAAGATAACTGAAGAGGTGGAAAAGTCCACCTCTGAGTAACAGATTGAAATACTCATTCTCTGCAGATGGCCAGTAAGCGCCTACTGTAGGGGAAGGACCAGCGCCAAATACGAGGTTCTGACCAATGATGGGTAGGAATAGCTCCTTCCAGAGCCTAATTCTGGAAGCATACGTAGGAAACAATCCTTGATTCCCGGCTATCCCAACCCATTCAGTGAATCGATCCGAGATGAAAGATTGGAAAATGAACAGTGCCAGGGCAAAACCGACCAAAATAAAAATAACCGTTTTGGGCAGTCGGCGAGTCAGTTTAAAGACAACAACACCACCAACGGCCAAGCCAATCCAAGCAACGAAGGTACCAGACAGGACTAAAGCAATACTATTTGATAGGAGTGTGGCTACCAGGAGTAAAGGAGAAATTTTCAGTTCTTTCTGGAGGGTGTAGCAGGTTAAAGCTACGATGATGATGAAACTCAGGAAAGCCGCCAGTCCGCCATAGTTCGATAGAGTAGAAGTGATTCGCAATTCGACATCAGGAATAGTATAACCCAGATCTATACTTGGATAATAAGTATCTAGAAAGGCCCTGATCGGCCCTACATCTAGCTTCTGCAAAACTCCAATGACCGAGACAATAATACTGGATGCGAAGCTCAGACTAAGCACCGTTTTTATCTGTCTCTTTGAGGAGATACTTGCTACTACAATACGATACAGCAAATAATACTGAATTGGCCCCAGCAGGACCTGAAGTCCTGTAGCTCCAGTAAAGGTGTCCGGGGTGTTTAAGTCCAGGTGGCCGCCCTGATAGAGAAGAGCCATCACGGGCAAGACAGCAGCGGTCAGAAAGTAGAGCGCAAAAGCTAGGTCGATGGCTGTCAAGCGACTTTTGCCTTGGCGGCTAGGAAGGGTGAGTATAAAAAGGACAAATCCAACTGCAAGCGCTGCCTGTCCTGGCCGCAGAAATGGTATCCCCACTCCTCTAGCAAAGCCGCCGACGAGAGGTAGCATGAACGTCAGCCCATACACAATGAGTATCGGCCGTGGCACAACCACCACCATTAACAGCACCATCAAACCACTAACGATAGCAATAAGAGGGTTCAAGGCGGCAAGACCACCCAAGACCACTACCAAGCTTAACCCAGCTAATAGCACTGGTCGAACGTTCTTTGTATGCCTGGCCAAGGGCCAGTTCCATGGTTGGATCTTACTTGCGCTTCGCATTGGTGGACGTTTTATCTCTGGTTGCTAGCTCGGTTGAGTACGACTCCCAGAATGTTTATATTTACCCCACTCAGAAGTTCAAGTGCCTGGTTTAACCTAGCAGCAGCGGTATGACGAGCATCTGCAACCATCAAAATACCATCGCTCTTGTTTGCCAGGAGCATTGACTCACTAGAAGTAAGTACTGCAGGACTGTCGATCACCACAAAGGCTTTCTTGCTTAAGAGATTTAGAAGAGCTGTCATCCTTGGCGATGAAAGTAGCTCAGACGGCATGTCGATCGCGGGACCACCTGGTAAGATCGTCAGGTTAGGTTCGTGCGTCTTCTGCAAGGCCGCTAAAATGGGTTTTTCCATTTGGTCGTTCGAATCGACCGTACGACTGAGAGTTAGGATGGAACTCAAGCCAACCCTATTGGAGACCCCAAAGATCTCATGAACTTCAGGCTTGCGCAGGTTGGCATCGATCAATATTACCTCAACACCGCACCTTGCCAGGCCGAGGGCAAGGTGCGAGGCAACCAGCGTCTTCCCTTCGCCATTCTCTGGGCTAGTAATGAGCAACGACCCAGGAGTACCCCCGTTTGAGGCCGACTGAACGCCTTTGCTATGGAGTAAAACGCCTAATGTCACAAATACCTCCGGCAACGAAAACCTGTTTACTGCTTGGTCCTTCGCTTTGGTGCCAACTCCAGCTGATGGAGCTTGCTCGGCTATTGCTGGGAGGCGATTGGCTGCATCTGGAACCCCTAAGCCCTCACGGTGTTCCTCTGGCAGGTGAGCCTGCTTTGCCGACACAAGTTTAACTTTATCTACTTTAACTGTATCTGCATTCCCCGCGATCTCATCATACCCATTCAGTTGGGGAGCTTGCTGTGCCGGCACAAGTTTACGGGTGACTATTGTATCTGCATTCCCCGCGATCTCATCATACCCATTCAGTTGGGGAGCTTGCTGTGCAATTGCTGGCAGACGGGCAATTGTCATAAGGGTTGGTAGTCTTGTTACCTGGCTCACTTTAGCGGGTGTGCGCACGATGTCATCGGTCTGCTCAATAAGAACTATCACACCTACAATGGCTATCAGCCCGACCACCATTCCAATTCCCACTGCAAACACTGGATTTTGAACTGGACCGCTGGGGGCTTCCGCTTCTTGCAAGATCACGGCCTGCGTGTCACTCATGTTCGTATAGGAACCGAGCAACTGATTATACAATGTCCGATCCTCTTGTAGACGTGTGCCAAGTTGATTGATGAGGGATGGTTGCGAGGGAGAAGAAGTACTGCGCTGCGCTTGACCTTGAAGCGTTGCCAGATCTTTTTCCAGGTTCCCTATCTCAATTTCAAGCCGATCCAATTCTTGCTGCACGAATTGTTTAGTCTGGCCGCTGTCAGATGCTGCTGCTTCGAAGCGGATAACTGATTGCCTCGTGATCTCATTAGCTAAACGGGCCGCCCGTTCGGGATTACTGTCGCGCACGTTGATGATTACATATTGAGTGTCGCGGTCATTATTAACAGTAACCATCGAGGACAATTGGGATAGGGTTAAGCTCCTGTCGCCCACGGCTTGGAGTGTTGCCCTCAATACTGAGCCAGACTGTGGAATGAGGGCAAAGGCTTTTGCCACCTGTTGATCGCCTACTACAGCACTGGCGTCATTGCGGTTAGGTGAGACGAGATAAAGCATCGTGCCCGCCTGATACATCTTTGGCTGGAGCCGATGAACCAGCAAACCCACTGCCCCACCAATGAGGCTTGCCAAGATTATCAGCCAGAACCACTTTCTAACCAACACCAAAACATGGCGCACTTCCAATGTAACTTTCCTTTCGTGCAGGCTTCATGTAGAAGTATAGGTAGCTTCACGCTACTGGAAACAGCTCTTGTGGATGCTTACCACTCAACAAACCCGCAAAGGACCAGCCAACAGCTACTGAACGAAGCAGGCAGGTAATTGCTATTGTTGTATTTTAAGAAGGAATCGCACCGTAGGGATGCTTCAAATGCACCCAATTCGCCATAGCGCCTGCTAACAGTAGAAGCTGGAACCAGCCGAGGATCGTTATGGGAAGCGAGCTATTACAACTGCGATTGAAAGGCATACGATAAACAGATACTCCGTTTTAAAATCTGATCAAACCAGGTTGTTTCATTGAGTCTGCGAGGAAACTACTTGAGCTAAGTATACAGCGATCATATCGGCGAATTGGTTTTTATCGATGTTTAGATCTTGTTGCGAACAGAACCATCAGGTGCACAAAGTTATACACAATAGGCAAATCAGCATGGCGAGGAGGGCCTAAAGTCTTTACTTGCCCAATGGCATTTTCTCATTCCTGAATCTATACCACATGACACGGAGAACATCTCACAATTCAACCACATCTCTACCACGAAAGTCACTATCTCTCTACCACTCTATGCTACATTCAAATCGAATATTTGAATGTAATTCTATAGAGATCGATTGAGGCACTATGCTACACCTATCTCTCGCTGATCCCAGCTTGGCCACCTTTATTGAACAGCAGACGCAAGGAGTATTCTACTACAGTCAAGCCTGGCTTGATTTAATCCCTAAGCTCTATGGCTACTCAATCATTCCACTCACTACCACAAACTCGATCGGGCAGATTACTGGCTTCCTGCCATTGTGCTCTATACACAGCTCACTTACAGGACGACGTTTGGTTGCACTGCCATTTTCCGACCACTGCCCGTTGCTCGCAGTAGATGAGGTCAGCGCCAATGATCTTGTTGACCAGGCTATTCGTCTTGCTCAACAGCAGAGAGTGCGATACCTGGAGCTACGTACTGGTATGAATGAAGTGCTCGCCAAACACTCCGACCTGGTTGAGGGAAATTTATATGTGCGCTGGCTGCTGCCCCTGACTGCTGATCCCGATACCTTCTGGTCCGGGTTACGCAAGCCTGTACAAAAAAGGATTAAGAGGGCACGAAGGCTAGGTGTGCAGATTCGCACAACACAAAAACGTGAAGATATGGCGCATTTCTACCGATTACACCTGCTCACCCGTAGCAAAAAGCACGGCATGCCTGTACAAACGCGGGGCTTCTTTTTTGGGTTGTGGGATGCATTTGCTGCAAATGGTACTATGCAGCTATTGCTAGCTGAGTACCAGGGAACCGTTATCGCAAGTGCGATTCTGCTAGCGTCTGGCACAATGCTGAACATTACCTATAGTGCATCGGATGAAAACTATTTGGATCTGGCACCTAATAACCTGCTCTTCTGGACAGCCATCGCATTAGGCTGTACGCAAGGCTATCAAACATTCAACCTGGGACGAACTGCTCGTGATAACGAGGGATTGATGGAGTTCAAGCGCCGTTGGGGAGCCATCATGGAGCCACTTCCATACTACTACTATCCAGACATGGCGGGTCTGGCAGCCTCAGCTGAGAGCAGCTGGAAATATCGCCTGCTCACCTCTGGTTGGAAGCGACTGCCGCTGGGGGTTGCAGGGCCACTTGGAGGTTATCTGTATAAACATCTCGGCTAATCACAGATGCAGAACTGGGGACAACCTGCCATTTCCACATCTGTAATCGTGTAATCTCTTGAGCGGATGGCGTTGGCGAAGTCCTCACACTCCAGGTGCAAAGGTTCAATCCAGTCGACGTATGGAATAGTAATCTCACCATTGCGGTAAGAGACTCCCGGGTCAGCGTGAACATCGGCTCCTTTCTTGTAAATCTGGGAGGGATGCCATGGAGTGAAGGAACCCACGAAGTCGACAGGGGCATCATCTGTCTGGATGCCTTTGCGGCCTGAGGCCGCAAACGAGCCGAAGACCACTTGCCCCCACCTGCTCTCGGATATCCAGGCCCTGGTCGAGGGGCAAAGCCAAACCGCCATTTAAAACGAGCCGGCTCTCCACGCGCTTGACGGCCGCCCAGGTCCGTCGTCAACTGATCGCCAAGTTCGCCTACGCAGACGAGCAGTTGCCGACCACCACCACGATTGGCACTAAGCTCAATCAGTTGGGCCACTATCCCAAAGGCTTTTTTTGTTCAACACGAGCAATGGAGTCGCTGATCTGCATCAATCGGTCCTGTTGTTTGAGATCCCAGGCATCCAATGGCGCACGCCCATCATCGGTCAACGAGCTTCTTACCGCCAGACAGTCGCCCCGCATCGCTTCGGCCTCCCGATCGCCGCGCTCTTCCAAGACTCGCTCCAGCGGCCGCACTCCTCATACGTGTTTCTTCAACTGCGTTTTGGCATGTCGATCGGCTTCGTAGAGGGGATCAATGGCATCGTTACAACCCGTCCAGTGCCAAGATAACCTGCCCTTGTTTCTGCAACCGTGCCTTCATGCGCTGGTGATCAGTGATGTGCAATGCGACCAACTCTTCAGAGCGCTGCATTCAAGAGGCCACACGGCGGCTCCACGTCGCTTCGGAACGCACAGCTCGGCGAGCCATTGCTCCTGCTTCAAAAGGCCAGCATCACCACCTTAGTCTACGCCCCCTGTCAACCCAGGTTTGCCATTCAGCTGTTCACGCAAACGGGTCGTGCGGCTAATTCAGCAGTTGGGCTTGTTGGTGCAGATGAAGCGTTCTCGCAAACCGCCCAACAGAAGTGATCCACATGCTTGGTTGGCACCCAATCATCTCAATCGCCCTCGGGATGTGCAACGAGCTGACAAGAAGGAACATGCTGGCAGAAGAAGAAAAGAAAGGCCTCTCATGGGATAAGGAATGTGTCAATTTCCCAGAAGGAGGTCTCTCTTTGTATGATATCCACCCCCAGTATTGAGGTCCAAACCACCTCGGCAAACCACTTCCGGGTGCCCGCGTGGTTTCGCTCTCGTGGTCATCATGGCGGGCTACCTGGAGAAGAAAGGACTGTTTGAAGCCTTTGCCCAGCAGGTACGCGTGGTGCGCGGGCGCAGCGCAACGTCTGAACCCCCCGATTTTCTTGCACTGTTGATCGGCTATGCCAGAAGCTTCGAACGGACCCTCACGGACTTCTTTGAGCGAGGAGAGCCTTTCGAGTTAGCCTTCAAGGCGCTCTTGGCACGCCGATGTCTTCCTCATCGCTCCAGTTTGAGTCGCGCGCTTTTCCGATGTCGATCGCCCGTGTTTGCAAGCCTTCCGCGCGCTCTTCGAGCAGCAGACGTTCGCGGATGGCTGGACCTCGGAAACCATTGGCGGCATCTTCGACCGAGAGGGTAGACGCTATCTGGTCTTTGACGTCGATGCGACGCGTCAAGCCGCCGGGCCTCGGGCGCTGCCCTGCGATCCGACGTTGCCTGCCGCACGACGTCGACTCGATGCCGTCTGCGCGCCTGGCTACACCGGGCGCAAGCGTGGTGAGGTGGTCCGCACACGCCCCACCGTACTTCAAATGCACACGCGAAAATCTGGTCGGCATCTATGCTGGTCGAGGAAATGGTGACTATCGTGGGGAACTGGCCTGGACCTTACTGGCCATCGCGACCTACTTGAGGCACTTTACTCTCACGCCACAGGTGGCTTTGGTTCGTCTGGACGGACAAGATGGCGATGCCTCAGTCATCGCTCAACCAGATACGAAGCAGGGCTCTCTCTGCTGACACGGGGGAGAGGGTATCAAATCTTAGAGCATCCCCAGATGCAACAAGTGCTGGCTCATCCAGCAACCGCCAGCGTGACCCGTATGAACACCAGTCAGGTCGTCGAGCTGTTTGAGGGAGGCTGGCTCCTACTGGGGGAGGGCTTGCCTGGCGTCCGGGTGATCGTGGCCCGACATCGCGCCCCTGCAGCAGGCAAGAAAGTCACGGTGGGCAAACGTGGAGGTCGCGTGGGTCTATGAACTCCTCTTGGGGAGCACTGCTTGGCGGAAGGCGGCCAAAGGAGATCGAGCCCGTCGCGGAAGTCGGGTTCGCCGTCTCTTGCCTGCGCCTTCCGTGGTTGAGCGCAAGCCCATCGTTCTCGGAGCGATGCGGCTCTCGTGGATGTGGCCGGTCGAGCGCTTCGTCGTAGTTGGATCGCCCGAATTCCGTCGGCAATAGGTGGAGGTACTTCCCTTAGCTCAAGCCCAGTCGGAGGCCGAGCCTCCTGCTCGTCCACTCCGTGCGGTTCGGTTGCATCATCGCTGGAGAGGGCCTGATCGGCTCACTCGCAACGCCGGGTTCGGACCACCTCATCTGCGTGTGACCGGAGCTTTCGTTCCTGATTTGCTGGCGAGGAACTAAGCAAGGAGGAATTGGCCATCACAGAAGCTATTGCCATACAAGGCCCTCTCCCTCTGAATGCATCAGGAGGGCAAAGAATCCTCGTCTGCTTCCAGCATTCTGCCTCTCTTCCCCCGAGGCTTTCTGGCGATGCGGCAACAGGTCCACTTCGTACCCAAGCTTGATATGTCATGAAGACCCATCTGGAGCCACTTCACTTCAGAAGTGCAGCTCGTTGCGCATCCCGTGGGAATCGAGAGTTTATAGTGGAGCAACCGGACAGCAAAAGAGGAACCGAGACCAAAGCCGTGGCCACTCTCCCCTAATTGTTCAGGTACCAATTTGGAAGTCATTCGTGTGTATTCTGTCTGTGAAACAAGGATAGACTGGCACCGGGCAAACCAGACAGATCCCATTGCTCATCACACCGTTGCACCTGAAATTGCGCGCGCTGCCGCCACCAAAGGGCTACGCTGCGTGGCAATGCATGCCAGTAGTTCTTCCGCTCTGTCATTGCTTGTAGGAAATCTTCGTAAATAGCAAGGCGCTCAGGCTTTTGCAAGTAATCCGGATGCACATTTACCAATGCCATACCGTTCCAATGCTCAACGAAGGCCACTTTGTCCAGCCACAAGCGGGGAGTGCGTTCATTGAGAACGACCATGAGTGTATGGTCCTGGACGAGTGTGTATGGCAATTCTACAAAAGACCCGAGCAAGAACGGCCAGACACTCATCGTCCCACCCGGCATAGGTTCGTAGGGATCAGTGTCGAAAAATGATGAATCGTACTCCACGTTCAGCATTTGTAGCCATTGGGGGTTGCGGTGCATATAGGGAGCACGAAACCCCACTGCTTCCCATGCATGCAGGTACCGGTTGATCTTTGCCGCTCTTTGCCTAAAGATCTGCTGGGAAGAGAATAATTTGCCATCATGCTTGAGGCCATGTACGCCGATTTCAAAGCCTCGCTGACGTAGAGTGGATAAAAGTCCATGATCTATAGGGTAGCGCTCTGGTACGAAGTTGAAGACCGAGCGAAATCCCAGCCGTTCTTCAAGGTCGGCGATGGCCTCCACGAATGCAAACCCCTGTTCGGTCTCTACATCATGAGTGAGTACCAGCGCAAAGCTATGATTCTCGGGCCAAAAGTTCACGAAGTGGGCTGAATCGAGTCCTCTCTGGCCTAATACATGAGTGAGACAGTTGAATTGAAATCGTGCGTACCGATCTTCGATGGGCCATGCAAGCGCAAACTGCATCTCCTGATGTTGCCGATAGTGTTGCCGGAGCAAAATGCCCAGGTGCCTGGGTATCATCGGCTTCACTTGATAATACAGCCGCTTGCCCAAACTCAGTTGCCAGCATCTGTCTCCAAAGATACTCTCTGCAAGCACAGCAGTTATTATGCTATCACTCTCAGACTTCGTCAGCTCGTTGTTTCGTGGCAGGACTGAAGCAGCCACTTGAATTGCATCGGCCCATTCTGCTTGAGAGACACGTGGTTCAATAAGTAGCTTCCAGAAGGAGTCCAATGTGTTTGCAGCATACAGGTTAGTCGAGTTATCCATGGAGTATCTGGTTACCTTTCTTATCTCTTTGCTTTCTTCTCACCTAGTTAAAGTCAGATCATAAATGCTCGGGCCGATTTGAGAAAAGCCTTGAGGCCAATGCAGAGGCCAAATCCATTCTCGAACCGAGAGAGTAACACGAGTTGGTAAATGCAGGTCACGCCTAAGGCAAGGCGTTGGATCGCAAGCAAGAATTTTGTGGGATGTAGTAGAGTGACGACTCCCCTCGGCTCCCGGAGCCTGCGGCGCACGACGAATGACGCGAGTGCGTCGTCCCACACCGGTCGTTCGGGGTGTCGCGACATCCACGAAACACGCGACATCCGCAACTTCTGTCTCGTATGGCACGCGCTTCGAACTCGGGAGCATTTTTCCCCCTGGCCCTGCACCAGGGAACCCACCGAAATGCTATTTGGTTGCAAACGTGCAGATGAACTCCCTCTCTCTTCTTGTTGTCAAGCGAAAAGCGGAACTCCCTGTTCTGCCTCGCAGCTACGCGGCTTTCATCCCCGTACATGAATGCGGGAGCCTTTCGCCGCGAGTTGGTGAGTCCTTGGTTTCTTGTTTCAGCACGACAGGGATGGTGAGGGCAATAAGTTTGAGGTCTTCCCACAGAGATTGTCGTTGGAGATAGGCGATATCCATCTCGACCATTTCCTCAAAGGTCACTCTGCTACGTCTATAGACCTGCCAGGGACCTGTCAAACCAGGTTTTCCTGAGAGACGAAGCATGTCACGAGGACTATACAGTTCTACTTCATAGGGGAGAGGTGGGCGTGGTCCAACCAGCGACATCTCGCCTCGCAGCACGTTCCAGAATTGAGGGTGCTCGTCAAGACTTGCCTTGCGGAGAAATTTACCAACTTTGGTGATACGAGGATCATTTTGCAACTTATATGGCGTAGCAGTATCGCCGTTCAGGGCGTTTCCATGCTGATAGTGTAGAATGGCTTCTCGATGAACTGTGTCATCACAGTTTTCGTGCATGGATCGAAGTTTGAGCATGTCAAATACAACACCATTCATACCTACCCGTCTCTGTCGGAAAATGATACGACCTGTCTTTATGGGTAGAGTGGCCGGCATGGGCGCTGATTGAATTGACATAGCTGATTCTCCCTCCTATGGATCGCCCGTGATGGTAGATGAAAACGCTTTTGGGTATCCTCCAATCATAGTAGCTGCTGTCGGTGTAAAACTGGTGCGTGTCCCTGTGAAAATGGGGTGAAGAGGAGGAAAGAAGGTAATAATGCAAGCATGAAGCATTGCGGGGCCAGGTCTGTGAATTATTGCTGAGAGGGATTTCCCCAATGAAATAAGATAGAAAAAAACAGAACCACTTCTCTAAAGGAGAAGTACCCCATGTATTGTATCGCAGAAAGAGTCGTCCTCCCGCCTTTGAGTGAGGAGGAACGGAGCGCGTTGTTGGAGAAAGCGGCACTGGTGAGCGTCTGCGAAATCCTGGATGCTGTGCCGGATCCGCGAGGGAAACATGGTCTGCGTTACGAGTTGTCGTTCTTGCTGACCTGTCTGCTGGCAGCGAGGCTCAGCAACTGTAATAGCACCGAGGCGGTGGCGCAGTGGTGTCGGGAGCATGTGGAACACCTGCGGCAGATCTTTGGGCCACGCCTCTTTCTGGTGCCGAGCGGTTCGCTCTCTCGCAAGCTGTTGCCACGCCTCGATGCCCAGGCGAAGAGGTGCTGGGACGCTGGATCCAGGCCACGTTGCATGCAGCTGTCGATGAGCCCATCGCCTTGGATGGCAAGACGGTACGCGGGGCGAGAAAGGATGAACAGGCCGCACCGCATTTGCTGTCGTTTTGTACGCACGAGAGGCAGGAAACCCTCTTCCAGGTGCGGGTGAGCGAGTAAACCAATGAGATTCTCGTGGCCAAAGTCGTGTTGCCCATGCTGCCCATCGCTGGGCGAGTTGTGACATCTGATGCGAGGCCGACCCACGCCGACTTCATGCAGATCACCCACAACCAGCGAGGCAAGAGCCTTTTCACCGTCAAGCAGAACCAGCCGAATTTGTATGCCGGCCTAACCACCTAGTTTGCCGATCCCCATGCCTGCTGCCAGCAAGCTGAGACCTGGGATCGGAGCCTCCGACGAGTGGAACACCGCGTCATTCGGGTCAGTACGGAAATGAACGGCTATCTCGTCCCTGCTTGGCCGCTCGTCGCGCAAGTCGCCCAAGTGACACGCACCGTCACCAAGAAAGGTGTGACCTCCACTGAGGTCGTCTATCTCATCACTGATCTTTCCCCGCAGCAGGCCTCTCCTCTGCACTTACCCGCTCTCGTGCGAGGACACTGGAAGATTGAAAACCGCTCGCATGACGTCCGGGATGTCTCCTTTCAGGAAGACCGTTCTCGCCTTCGCTCGGGCAATGCTCCGCAGATCCTTGTTGCTCTGCGCAATGTGGCGATCACGCTGCTGCATCGCTCAGGCACTTCTCAGATTTCCTCTGCGCGACGCTCTTTCGCCTCTCATCCTGAGCGAACTCTTGCTCTCCTGTGTCCGATAGGGGACCAGCAATAATTCACAGACCCTGGGGCAATCACCGGATCTGCTTGACAGAGACGGGTCAAGTACTCATTTTTCCAGTCGAGGCGCTGCTTGGAAGTAAACGCCATCCAGCGAGCGACTTGCATGGCTGTTGGAGGACGCTTTTTCTTTACTTCTTGCGGACTGAATATCGTTTCAGGCTCATGTTCCACTGACTTGAAGCTGCGAGGTGTGCCTTTCTTCACTCTCGATGGAGCGAGAAAGCGACCAACATTGGTAGACGAACCTGTTTAGCCTTGTTCTTTGATCTCGCGATACATCTGTTGCGTCATGAGGGATTACCTAAAGAAAGCTGCTATCTCACCTAATTTACGTGATCTATATGTTCCATTTTTTAACGCATCGTACCCATTACGCTCATCGTGTATGCGGTCCTTCATCTCTTGTCTGTGGTAGAGCCTGTGTATGTCTTCTCTAAATTCGGGAAGATATCTACTTATCATCGTATCACTTGAGATAAATTTGATCTTTCTGCCTTCTGCGTGCAATCCTTCTCTTTTGAGAAAGGCGTCAGTTCTTCTGATATGCCATGAACTCGTGATCACACCAATGGTTCTTTTCTCCTTAAATGTCTCGGTGGTAAATAGCTTCACTAACTCGCGTGCATTTTCCTCGGTTGTCCGCGATTGCTCTTCCAGGTGAATGCATCTTTCAGGGACACCAAACGCCATCAATTCTGCTTTCATCACCGAGGCTTCCGAGGGTGCGCCTTTGTCTTCGGGATCAGTTTTCCCTGTAGAAAGGATGAGACAGTCTGAAACACCGAGGTGATACAAGAATGCTGATGTAATCACTCTGCCTTGTGCCCCAAAACTCTTTTTTGTCCCTCGTTCGTATGATGTGGTGATATAACGATCTCCGCTTTTGACGATATTCCCCCCTAGAACAACAACAACCTCACAAGTAAAAGGAGGTTTCATTGTTCCCTCTGTGGTTTTTTTGCGAATATATGCCTGTGCATGGTGTGCAAGAAGCGCGGGATTTTCGATTGTTAGGTTAGTCGTGCGTACAGCTTGAACGAATAACACGCATGGCCTTTCGTAATGTCAACACATATCGTACTTGCTCGCTTTGTATAGTTTATGAGGTACATCGTATATTTTTGGTGTTTTTAACCGAGTATTATTGGTTATACTAGACTCCTATCTGTATAGGAATGTATGCTATGGTCAATAGGGCTGGGATTGAAACCCAGGGCAATCGCATCTAATTTTTGTAACTGGCTCTACAAGCCGTATCATGATAAGTTAGCTTTCAAAGCTCTGCTTTATGAATTTGCCCTACAAGCCACTTGAAAATTTAGATGTGATTGCCTTGCATTTACGCCTGGCTGTACTAGACTCTTAGCCTTAATCATGCTATCATTAGCACCAATATGCTGATATGAACACGCAGAGAGGTCAGCGACCCCACGCGTAAACGTGGGGACTTGCGCAGGTCAAGTCCCGATGCTGACCAGTCCCCAGGTTTGGACCTGGTAGTCGTTAGCGAAGAATGCATAGGCACTCCGGCGGTGGCCTTCCAGCCCCGGACCCTGCGGCGAGTCGTTAAACAGCCGAGATGGGGTTTCAATCGCAGTGCGGCTCGCACCCAAAGGAAACCTTCGCATAACCTGGACGAGGAAAACTTTACCCGGCGCTTGCCGGAGGCCCGCAAGGGCAAGCCAACAAAGGAACGAGCTATGTCATACGTATTGGTGATCGATCAAGACAAACGTCCACTCGATCCCGTGCATCCTGGGCGAGCACGCCACCTCTTATCGAAAGGTCAGGCTGCCGTGTATCGCCGCTATCCGTTTGTGCTGATCCTCAAACGCCAGGCACCTGAACTGGCCCCGCAGCCTTTCCGCCTGAAACTTGATCCAGGCAGCAAAACCACTGGCCTGGCAGTCGTCAACGATGCCAGCGGGCAGGTGGTGTGGGGCGCAGAACTGGCTCATCGAGGAGAACAGGTGCGTGCTGGCCTCCTCACCCGGCGACGGCTGCGCCGTGGTCGTCGCCACCGGCATACCCGCTATCGGCAGCCGCGGTGGCGCAATCGCCGTCGCCCAAGGGGTTGGCTGGCCCCATCCCTGGTGAGTCGACTCCAGAACGTGCTCACCTGGGTGCAGCGTCTGCGCCGCTTCTGCCCTGTTGGAGCGATCTCGTTGGAGTTGGTTCGCTTTGACCTCCAATTGCTCGAGAACCCGGATGTAGAGGGCCTGGAGTATCAGCGCGGCACGCTGTTCGCGACAGAACTGCGCCACTACCTCCTCGTGAAGTGGGAGCAGCGCTGTGCCTACTGTGCAGCAACAGGCCTGCCTTTGGAAATCGACCACGTGCAGCCACGCTCCAAAGGGGGAAGCGACCGGGTCAGCAACCTGGTGATCGCGTGCCATAGCTGCAACCAGGCCAAAGGGAATCAGGCGCTTGAAGCGTTCCTGGCAGATCGCCCAGAGATCCTTGCTCGCATCCAGGCCCAACGGAAAGCGCCCCTGGGCGATGCTGCTGTGGTGAATGCGACAAGGTGGGCGTTGTACGAGCGTCTGAAGGCGAGTGGCCTCCCAGTAGAAACCGGCTCAGGAGGACTGACGAAATGGAACCGCACCACGAGAGGGCTGCCCAAAATGCACTGGGTGGATGCCGCGTGTTGTGGTTCCTCGACCCCTGCACACCTGCACCTCTCGGCGGTTTGTCCCTGGCTGATTCGAGCCACGGGCAGGCAGAAGCGGCAGATGGTGCATGTGGATGAGCATGGCTTTCCCGTTGGCCGGGCCAAAGGACCCAGCCGTGTACAGGGATTTCGCACAGGAGATCTGGTCCGCGCCGTCGTCACCAGAGGGAAAAAGAGCGGGACGTATGTAGGGCGCGTGGGGATCAAAACCGATGGCTACTTCAAAATTACCGGGGGGCAGGGCAGGGTGGAAGGGATTCATGCGCACTATTGTTCGGCCATCCAGCGCAATGATGGCTATTCGTACACGAAAGGAAAGGCGGCGCTTCCTTCCCTGCGTTCACGCAGGGGCCTCCGCGCCGCCCGTTAGGTGGAGTTCTATGCAATTTAATCTCATTCACTGGCTCTTTGATGACCCGTATACTGCCGGGTCCAATGCTGGCCTCAACGGACCGGAGACGTTCCATTATTACATTCCCTGGATCGTTTTCTGCAGCCTTGGCGTCCTCATTGCGTTTTACTACTCCGTCGAGGGCCGCAAGCGCTTCTTCAAAAGCAATCCTGTTGTGAAGAATATGCTCGACCGCTATCTTGGCTGGTTAGCAATCATTTGTATCATTGGCTACCCATTGATCTTCTCGCGCGCCTACCTTGCGCAATACTTCTTTGCCTGGCGCGTCTGGCGTTACCTGTGGCTGGCAGCCCTGCTGGCCTGGGCCATTACCTGGATTGTCTACCTGGTGCGAAAGTACCCCAAAGAGCGTGACAACTACCGGGCGTACCAGAATCGCCAGCAATATATTCCCAAGAGCAACAAACGCAAAACAAAAGCAGCTTCTTCACGTTAATGTAGGGGCGGGGCTTGCCCCCGCCCTGCACGTGCCTCGTGCAGGTGATCAATTGTTGTTTAACACTATCAGCGCTATTATCCTGGCGGGCGGCCGCAGTTCTCGCATGGGCACAGATAAAGCGCTCCTACCCCTCCCTGGCGAGCAGGATATTACCTTCGTCGAACACCTCACTTCCCTGCTTGCACCCTACTTTCAAGAGGTATTACTTGTCGCTCGTAATGCTGGGCAAGCCGTCGATTATGCCGTCGTCGAGCATCGTGGCGCGCGTGTCCTGACCGACGAAACTCCCGATTATGGACCGCTGATGGGCCTCTACAGCGGATTGAGGGCCGTGCATCCATCGTC
>WNGP01001137.1_pt1 | contig 24129 bp, 26 predicted proteins | sample 5407671 | NCBI WGS metagenome assembly WNGP01 (sample SAMN13153381, study PRJNA577476) | soil metagenome | isolation source: 40 cm soil or saprolite under Garry oak tree replicate 2 | place: USA:California | collected 2016-06-15
CTGGCCGGCTCGCTCGGTCAGGACGCCGCGACATCGACGGATCAGGCGAAGGTGCAAAAGCTCGCCGGAGTGGTGACGGAGCTAGCGAATACGGCGGCGACCGGGGCGCAGTAGAGAATCGATTCGTCCAACCCAAAGGCCGCGGAGCGATCCGCGGCCTTTTTTGCGTTCACGCGCTTCAGTTCGATGTGGGACGATCAGAATTGCTGATGTCTCGGATGATTTTCCACGACCCGTCCCCCTGCTGTTCCCAGATCGTGAGGTATTTCCCGCTGTCGGAAAAATCCGGGGCTGTTCCGCTTTTCATATGCATCGTCATTTGATACGTACCGCGCTCGATCGCTTCGCCGAGGGTGATGACGACGTCGTGCGTAACCAGTTTGGCGTCAACCAGGGACACTTGGCTCATCATCTGGGTGAAGCCCTGCTTGATCGCGGCCCCTCCCTCCCACGCGGGCGTGTTGGGCATCATCACAACGGCGGAGTCGGCGTAGTTCGAAGCCACTGCGTTCGCGTCGCCGCGCTTGAAGCCGTCGAGGAAGCGCGCATTGCCCTGGTCGATCGCCTGCCGCACGCTCGCCGAGTCCGCAATGACGGCAGTAGCCTGGGCCATGTTCACGCGCCAACCGTTCCGGCCCTTCGACCACACCAGAATGACCCACGCACCGCCGGTTTCGTAGCGCTGCACGGCGGTGTTGCCGTACATCTGCACCGTCTCATGCTGGAGTGGTGTCGGCGCGCTGGGCCGCCCGGACTTCATTTGAGCGAGACGTTGCACCTTGTTCATCGCCTCCCCATCGGCAAGGACAACGCTGAAGTTCTCGGTCGTGAGGCGGTTCCAGGTGGCGGTGTCATCCCGGGCGATGGCGTCTGCACGCTGCTTCATCGCTGCTTGGAGATCGGCGGGAACGCGCGATTGCGCGACACAGGGGGCAGCGAGCAATACGGCAAGCACTGCAACGACAGCGGGAGTCTTCATGCGCCCTCCAGGATGGAGAAGGACGTTGACGCTGCAGCACGGTACCGGAGGACGCTAGGGGAGCGAGCGAAAGAGCATGTGCAACATTCCCTCGTGATCGATATCCCGCTCATAGACGAGGCCGGTCTTGATCAGCACGCGTTGCGAGCCGAGGTTCGCCGCGGTCGTGATCGCGACCATCGTCGGGAGGCCGAGCTGTTGGCGGCCGAGCCGTAGCAGCTCTGTGGCGATTTCGGTCGCGAGCCCTTGCCCCCAGTACTTCGTGTGGAAGCCGTATCCCAGCTCGACCTCGTCGGTGCCGTCGACGTCGAGGTGCCGGATGACGCAGCGCCCGGCGACCTCGCCCGCGCTATCGCGCAGGATCCAGAGGCCGAAGCCGTAGTCGTCCCAGTGCTGGAGATTGCGAGCCATGTAGCCACGCGTCCCCAGCTCGCTGCGCGGTCCGCCAAGCAGCGCCATGTATGCGGGATCGGAATCCATGGCGCGGATGGCGGCGAAATGCTGCGCCCGGAGGCGCTCGGCCGTGAGCCGGGCGGTGGTGAAGGAATCGGGGAACGGCATGGACGGAAAGTTATTCCCACTCTAAACAGTGGGCCCAATAGGGCACTGCGCCTAGGCGCAGTGGTTCGCCGGGCCCACTCTTTAGAGTGTGGACCGGGACGGGTTCAGGGGCCCTCTTAGGGCACGGCTCCACGCGCCATGTGCCTTGTGCTCAACAGATACGCGACGAAGAGCAGCGCCTGAAGCCCGTCGACCCAGAGCGCGAGGCCGATCCGCTGGGCGAGGTAGTCGTGGCCGACGGTGAGAAGCAGGATCACGAAGGCGGCCTTACTGACGGCGGCGACGGAGAGCACGAGCCGGCGCGCGGGTGGGACGAACGCGCCGTAGATCAACATCAACCCGACGAGCCCGACGAGCACGCCCCAGTTGCGCACGATCAGCTCGGCGAGCGGGCCTTCGAGACCCTGGCCGAAGGCCGAGCGGATCGCCGCGTCTGGGACGATGGCGTCGTAGAACATCGTGGCGGTGAGAATGCCGGCGATCAGCATGATCCACTTGATTGGCTTCACGATCCAATTCATGGACCGAGCTTACCCTACTTCGGCGAGCTTTGCCACATCACGTTGACGATCATCCATCGGTGGCGCAGACTGTGCGCCTGTAAATGCAAAGGCCGCGGATAGCTCCGCGGCCTTCTTACGTGACGGAATCATCACACAGAACACTCGCAATGTGATTCGAGTATATGCTCGGCTCGCGTAGATAGTCAAGCCAGTGTGCGGATGGTGGGATTCGAACCCACACGGGCTTGCGCCCCGAACATTGCGAGTGTTCTGCGTCTGCCGTTCCGCCACACCCGCACCCTGCATGACACTTGGCGATTCCGGCATGTCGACGCAGGCTCACAACGCGCGGCGTCCCTGGCATCGCACGATTAGCTCGGACATGGACTCGAGCGTAATCGGATTATTGCGGGAGGGGTCCAAGAATCGCGACTGTGTTGCCGACGATCAGGGGGCTGTTGGGCATGGGCGCGCGGGGGGACCCCCCGATGCACCGCGTTCGCTCACCCTTCCGTCATCCTCTCGTAATCCACCCGTTGGCCCGCGGTCAGAATCGTGGGATACGATGAGGCAAACACCCACGAGGCCGCCATGTCTTCCCTTCGGGCTGGGCCGAATCTCACGCCGATGATCGATGTCATGCTGGTGCTGCTGCTGATTTTCATGATTCAGCAGCTGCTCATCCCGGTGCTCGCGCTGCCGAGCACCAGGAATTCGAGTACGGCGGGAAAGGGCGGCGCGTGGAGCGGGCCGATCTGGGCACCGAGTTGGCGCGGCTCTACGCGCAACGGGACGGCGATCACGTACTGTATCTCATGGCCGACAGCGCACTCTCGTATCGTGTCATCGATGACGCGCTGGCGATTGCGCGAGGAGCTGGCGTGCGCGTGGTCGGTGCGGTTACGGAACGACGAAGGCGGTGAAGCCTACGGTTGCGGCGATTCCCCGCGGGAGCGAAACAGGGCTTGGACGGGTTGGCCGTCGAGCTTCGCGGGATCGAACCTCAGGCGCATCATGGCTTGCACCATTCTCGCGTCCCTGTCCGGACTGCCCAATGATTGCACGACGCGCGCTCCGACCACGCTTCCATCGACCGCGATCAAGGCCACGACCGGGACTATGGAGCTTGGGTCGACGGTCACGCCGGAGCTGAGTGGCTCGACCGATGGAGGGCGGCCTGGAGGGCTGCCTGCAACGGCTATAGATGCCCTCATGGTTGCCCTCGTGGCGAACGGCACATCGCCCTCGCGCGAGACCGGCGGGCAATACATCGAGCGCTCGAGCGTGAGCGCGGGCGCGTCGCCACCGGCGATGCGGACGCGAAACGCCCACAGCTCCCGCGGCGGCGCCCGGCGCACATAGTTCGCGAGCGTGACGGCGGCGGCCGCGTTGTTCTTGTCGAGCGCGCGCACGTGGGCGATCGAGTCGCCCGCATTGAAGACCACACTGAACACGATGGGCTTGGAGGACGCGGCGAACGGCGCGAGGTCGCCGATCGCGTGCGCGGAATCGACCAGCGCATTGGGAGAAGGCAGTGTGGGAGGAAATGTCGTTTCGCGGCAGCCGGTGCCTTGCGCGGCGAGAGGAGAGGACAACACAGCGACGAGGATGACGGCGGTGCGAACGGCGAGGGGGGGCATAGACCGCCTGTCAGAGTTTTGGTGACCGCCCATCTGTTCGATACCAAGCTGAAATCGGCCGGCCATCGATCAGGGCGGGGAGAAAGCGTCGTACCTGCCACATGCGGGTGATTTCGTCGTCGAAGTCTCGGAGACCAGTGGATTCGCCCAAGCGGACGATCACGGCCTCTCCGGTCTCCCCAACCATCACCTCAACGGATACCCGGATTGTTCGACTCGACGACGGCATCACATCCCCGGCGCGCATATCGACGCTGACCTGCGTACGAGCGACCGGTTGTTGAGTGGGGACAGGCGCGCAATACACCGACCGCTCGAGTGTCAGCTCGGGTGTCGTACCACCACGGACACGAATGCGCACCGCCCAGACCCCCGCCGGTTTCTGGGGCCGCAGGGCACTGCCAAGCAGCGCGAGCGCTTCAACGTCTACGACGTCGAGCATTCGAACGGCCGGAAACGAGTCTGTTTCATTGAAGAGAAGGCTGAAGACTATCCCTGCCGTCGGCACCCCCAACGGCTCGAGCGCGGCCATGGCGGGAGCCGAATCGATGAGCGCGCTGGGTGCTGGCAGCCCTTGGGGGTTCTGCGTGTCGCCGCATTTGCGCTGCTGGGCAAGCAATGCGGACGGAACCGTAACCAGCGTGAAGCAGGCGAGCATGAAGGCGATCGAGCGCATGGTGTCTCCGGTTACAATCGCAGCGTCCGCCCGTCGGTGCGCCACCAACTCGTCACCGGGAATCCATCGATCAGCGCCGGGAGGTAGCGGCGCATCCGCAGCATCTGCACCACCTGTTCGTCCCACTCGCGCATGCCCGATGACTGCGACAGCCGCACCTCGGTGACCAGGCCACTCGGAGCGATGATCACATCGGCGGTAATGCGGATGTTCAGGTCCGGGATGCGATCGCCGGGGTGTGGATTGACCATGATGACTTCGCGGAGGTCCGCCGGCTTCGTCATCACGACGGGCGGGCAGTAGGTCGATCGCTCGACGGTCAGCGTGACCGCATCCGATCTTGCCTCCGCCCTCGCCAGCCGGACGCGCACCGCCCAGAGGTGCTTGGATTTCTGCGGCACGAGCGCGCCCGCGACCAGCAAGTTGGCGCTGTCGACGGGCGCATCGAGCACGTGCACATCTGGGAGGGAATCCGACTCCCCGTAGACCAGGCTCAGCAGCACGCCGCGCGGGCCGAGGATCTGCGGCGACAGCCCCTGGACGGCGCGCGCGGAATCGAGGAGCGCGCTGGGGGCCGGCAGCGTCTTGGGGTTCTCAGTGGGTGCGCACTGGCGCTGCTGCGCAAGGAGCGGGATGGGCAGCGCGAGGACAGCAGCTAGCACAAAGGCAGAACGCAATCCAACCTCCGGTCGCTGAGGTCATCCGGGCGTCGGAAATCGTACACCGAGCTTGGAAATTAGTGCGCTCAGGCTCCGATTCGCGGCAGCCACCGTCCGACGCCTGTGCGTCTCCATTTTTTCCCGATGAGCTTCGGTAAGTCGCCCGTGAGCCTGCATTCACCCCCAATGCGCCTGCTTCAATCGCCCGGGAGCGTCGATTCAACCCCCATGCGCCTGCGTCAATCGCCCGGGAGCGTCGATTCACCCCCGATGCGCCTCCGTAAGTCGCCGGTGCGCTTCTATTTTCACCGACGAGCGTCCCCAAGTGGCCGATGAGAGAGCCATTTCCTCCGGTGAGCAAGCATTGGGTTCCGGTGAGCGAGCATTGGGCTCCAGTGAGCGAGGATTCGGTCGCCGTGAGCGAGGATTGGGCTCCAGTGAGCGAGGATTGGGTCGCCGGGAGCGAGGATTGGGCTCGAGTGACCGAGGATTGGGCTCGAGTGACCGAAGGTTGGGCTACAGTGTGCGAGGATCGGGGCCCGGCGAGCGAGGATTGGACTCCAGTGAGCGAGCATTTTCACTCAGTGACGGAGCATTTTCCCTCAAGGAGCGAGCACTTTCCCTTAGTGCGCGAGTCTTTTCATCCGCTGAGCGAGCCTCTCCCTACAAATAAGGTCCTCAAGTCGCTGGTGAGCATCCATTTTTCCATGGGGAGGGTGTGTAATCCGTGCGCTGAAAGCCTGCCCTGAGCGCAGCGAAGGGCGCCCCTAAAGGACAGGCGGCTCGGCGAGGACTTCACTCGATCCTGTAATCGACCGGCACGTTGATCAGAACGCGCACCGCGCGTCCCTTGACGCGCGCCGGTCGAAACACGGCATGCAGAACGTAGGCTCGCGCCGACTCGTCGAATGCGGTATTGGGTCGCGCGATGACCTTCAGCGAGGCGGGTTCCGCGCGGCCGAGGGTGTCGATGACGGCCTGCACCGTCACGCGTCCTTGCAGTCCGGCATGCCGCAGCGCGGGCGGGTACTCGAGCGGCGGCGCGGACACGATCTCCGCGGGTTCATCGACGGTGGCCTCCGAGTAGACTTGAGCGGCGGCCCGCCCATCCCCGTTCCCGCCAGGCGGACACGCCCCATCAACCTGCGCCATGTGTCGCTCGAGTCCACGGGCGTTGAACCGGATGAGCTGTGGCGATTTCCCAGAGGGACGGATCTCGAGCCGCAGGTCCGGGTTGGACGCGAGCTGTCGTAACACCGCTCGTGGATCAGGCGCGAACGCCGACGTCGAATCGGTCGAGCGACTCCACCGGCTTTCCGCCGGGGAGGGGGCCTCGCTGCCCCTTTGCATGCGCACCGGCGTCATGACGTTGTCGTCCGACTCCAGGACCGATCCCGCCGCCACGAATACGTCGAGTACCCGGTCCTGGCAGCGGACGATGAGGACGGGGCGCACCTCGAAGGCGGCCGCCCGCGCCGCCCGCACGGTGTTGAGCGCGGGAAGCTCCAATGTCAGCGATGGCCGGTTGGTCAGCTCGGTGACTTCCCACGGGTCCGTCGACACCGGACGTGTCGCACGTTGCGCGTAGGCGAATGATGGGAGGAGCAGTGCGGCGATGGCGATTCGCAGTGTGCGCATGACGGTGCCCCCTGTCGGCTAGGGCGACCGGTTGTCTAGATCATGAAATATCGCCTCGGATCGCGAGTCGTGGTGGTGAGCTTCGACACAGCGCCAGTGTGGCTCCTGGAGGCGCCCTAAAGGACTTCCTCGGGCCCTCCGGAGCCCTCGCGACTACTCTCCGGACTTCTTGACCTGGAGGTTGACGGGAGGTAGGAGCGGCACGGGATTCGGCACCGAGGAAATCGACCCGCTTTCACCGGTCGAGGTCGAGGGGGCAACCGGGAGTAGCTGCCCGGCGAGAGGTGAGTAACCTCCGCGCTTGAATGCGTATCCTTCCTGCGTCGCCTTGTGTTGGGCCGCGGTGCTACTCGAATTGTTGTTGCTCGAGGAATCCTTGCGATCGGTCATGGCCCCTCACTTGCTGGAATCAGGTTTGAGCAATTCAATGTACGTATACTCGTCTCGGGCGATCAATAGCCCGTTGGTCGATGGAATCGGATCGCCGATCCTCCCGTTCGCATCCACCTTGTAGACGGCGCTTACGTACAGGTCGTCCTGCTCCGGGAACGCCGACGCATAAGAGCCTGGCCCCCAATAGCCAGCGACGAGATTTCCATTCTTCAAGTGAATCAGTACGAACGCATCTTCTCGGCGATCGAAGTAGTAGTCCCACGGCGTAGCAAGGCGCGAGCCCTGAAGGGCTGCCCACGTCCTTCAGGACGCCCGAGCGCCCGAGCACTGGCCTAACGCTTGATTTTGAAGTCGATCGGGAGATTGACCAGGACGCGCACGGCCTGCCCATGGATTCGACCAGGTCGGAACATGGCCCGTAGGACATAACTCTTCGCGGGCTGATCGAATCCTGGATTCGGGCTCTGAATGACTCTCACTGATACGGGCTCCGCACGCCCTTTCCTGTCGATGATCGCCTGGACCATAACGCGACCCTGAACGCCTGCTTCCCGCAAAAGGTCCGGATATGCCAGGGCCGGACTTGAAAGGACCTCCGGACGCTCTTCGACGACCGCCTCGTCAAAAACCTGCTCGCCGCCCGCGTCAAGATGGAGGGTCGCGGTGTCCGAGATCGCTTTCTTCTTCTGCTCTGCGGGACACGCCGAATTCAGCTGCTCGATATGTCGTTCAAGTCCACGCGCGTTGAACTTGATCACCTTGGGAGACGCGTCGTACGGGTGGACCTCAACGCGCAGGTCCGGGTTCTCCAAGAGTCTACTGAGGAACGCGCGCGGTTCTGGTGCGAACGCTCCTGTGTAATCAGTCGAGCGACCCCAGTACGCTTCTTCCGGCGCTCCCGTCCCCCAGCGAAGGCGAACCGGGGTCATGTCATTGTCGGCATCCAAAACCGACCCCGTGGAGATGTAGAGTTCCAATTCGTTTTCGCGGCAGCGCACAATCAGGCTTGGCCGAGTATCGAGGGGCGATTCGCCAGCGGAGAGCGCGGCTAGAGACAATGTCACGGACGGCTGATCAGTCATCTCTGAACGCTCAGTAGTAATCGCCCACCCCTCGGTCGGCGACGAGCCTGGGCGCGGTGGCCGAGCCGCAGGGCGCTGTGCATGGGTTGCTGCGATCAACAGCAGCGATAAGGCGGAGGTCGCGGAACTGGTTTTGTACATGGGAGACCTACGCTCTATCCTAAGGGGCTTTTCGGGACAGCGGGAGGGACCACCTTCGAATCGCAATGCCATTCGTGTGATCCGTGCGCTAAAGCGCCGGCTCGGCAAAGGTGCGAGCCCTGAAGGGCTCATCATCGACCGGCCGCGAGCGATCCCCGACTGGCGGACCGACGCAAGCATCGACATCCTCAACTCATGCGTTATCTGATCCTCCTGCTGTTAACGATGGCATGCGGAACACGACCTGATCGCGACCGCGAGCTCGCGGCCTGCCGGTTGATTACCCAGTCGGGCGACGAACTGGCACGCTGCCTGATCATGAAATACAACTGGGGCGCTGACAGCGCGGGGCCGGCTAAAGCCGCGTGGCAGTGGACACTCGACAGTATCCGTGCCGAGCATGAAGCACAGGCGGCGGCTGTGCTAGCACGTCAGCGCGCTATCCAGGATTCGATAGACGCCATCGCAACCACGAGACAGCGAGCACGTGAAGTCAAGGTGCACCTCGATTATATCCGCAACGCGCTTGAGAACTGTCGCTCGATTGGTGTTTCCGCTGCTGACTGTGATACGACGAGCATTCAGAGGAACGAACGTTGAGATGGATCGCTGGTCGAGATGGAATCCGTGCGCTGAAAGCCTGCCCTGAGCGCAGCGAAGGGCGCCGGCTCGGCGAAGGCGCGAACCCTAGAGGGCTCCTGGATGCTGTTAAGGCTGGCGAACATCGGGCGCGCTGGGCAATCGTTGGGGACCCTCACGGAGGCTCCCGTGGTCTTCACGTCACTTAATCGCCCGGACTCAACCGAATCCGCAGAAGAGAAATACCCAGCTCTCCGGATCGTTCTCATGATCTGGAAGGCACTCGTCGTCGTTCAGGCGATCGTCACCATCGGTGTGGTTCTGTTTGCATGGTTGGGCACCAAGGACTCCAACAGTGTTGGTCTCGGATTGCTGATCCTCCTGGGCGGCTTCTTGAGTGCCCTCATCCAGTGGGCGCTCGCGGAATTCGTCGAAGTGGTCATGGATATTGAAGAGAATACGCGGCGGGGAGCCAACTAAGCACAACCACAACTGGTCTCCTTTAGGCTACAGCTTGCCCTTCACGGCGTCGCGGACGGCGGCTGCGATGGCGCTGTCGTCATCCGATCCCACGTGACGTTCCCGGTGCTCGTCGATCACGTATTCGGGTGGGACGCCTCGAAGGATCGTTTGCTTGACGAGGAGCGTATCGCCCAGGCCATAAACACGCGCCCCGTACTTCGCTACCTCAGGCTGCCGATCTTTCATTGTTAATGCCTCCGCGCGGCGCATGTAGCGCGTTCCTGCCGGTCCTTTACCTTCCCTTCCTCGACGGTCTGCCACTGCATGTTGCTCAGCGCGTCCGCCCCGCCCGCGCAGAGCGGCACGACATGGTCCACCACGTAGCCGGGCCGACCGTGCGGATACCCGGTACGCCGCAAGAAATCATCCCTGGCTTGGCGGCTCCGCGGAATCCGCCCACGCGAATTGGGCGATGTGTACATGTGCGAGCGTGGCGACGGTGCGCCGTAGTGTCGAGCGCCCGGCGTCCGCTGAGTTTGCGGGGCTGTATAAGTGCGAGTCCTCGGCGCTGCGTAGCTGCGTGGTCTTGGTGCCGGTGTGGCGTAGCTGCGGCTGTGCGGGGTCGAGCGGGTGTACGGTGCGACATGCGATCCATCGCGTCGCGTGTACCCGTGCACGTGGACGCTGCCGCGTTGTGCGTCCAGTGGCGCAGCGAAGATGGAGATCGAGAGCAAGGCAAGAAGAAGCCGAAAGAAGCGCACTGAGCCCCAAGCGTGTGGGTCGAATAGATCTGCCTGTGAAATGGCAAGACCGCTAGGAGGCGTCCTTCAAGACGCGCGAAGTGGCCGAGCCGGCCCTTTAGGGCAGGGATCAACGACCAAGGAACGCTCATCGAGGAACCAACGAATCACCCAACCGACGCCTCCCGCACAATCTCAGCAAAAACGCCGTCCCGTCCACGATAGACAAGTCGGAGTCGAAGGTCGAACCAACGGGACCAGATCTTGCCTTGGTACGGCAGTTCCTTTCCGTCATTCTGGTAGAACCCGGCATCGGACGTTCTGCAATCGAACTCGCGAGTCTCACCTGGGCCGAGGGTCAGGTTCGCGATAAGAGGCCTGCGATACGGCGCGTCTGGGTAACGCGTCAGAATCATATCGACTGATGCGTTGATACTCGTGACCGGCTCTTCTGTTACGTTTGTTACACGCACCGATATCCGATCCCCTGATGCTGGCGTGGGGAGCTCAACGAAGCCAGCCGTCAGGGGCGTTCGCTCTGTGATCATTCCCAAACGAGCGTCCTTAGCCCGAATGAGTCGCTCGATCTCGACAGGTTTGAGCCGACCGACCGTCCCTGCACGACGGGTGTACACAGCGTCTGATGAAAGCACCGTGTCTACGTCGCGCGTGGCATAGTACGGATGGAACTCACTCCACAGCACCTCAAGAACTCCAACTGTCTTCCGGAGATACTTTGCTTCGCCGACTCTGATCCGAGGAACGGGGTTGGTATAAACGTCCAACACCTGGGCGATGGCCTCTTGCGTCGGTGGGTTTTCGATGACGACCACACCGCCCCCCGCTTTCCTATCCCTGACACCAAACACGAAGAAGCCGGACTCACCGGGAGCGAGTGCATTCGCCATGGCAAGGATGTCTTTTGCGAGAACCCCCTTACCTAGCTTCGAGTCTAGGTCCCACCACCTCTCCTTGAGCTCAAGAAGATCGGTCTCTGCCCCGCTCTTGATCAAATCCGTGAGCCGTTGGGGGTCAAGATTACTGGAAGTCAAATAGTCTGCTCATAACGACTTCGCAAATGATCAGCCGATCAAGCCATTCGTTTGGTTCAGACATGTAGTACCTCAAGACAGTCGCTCCAAAACCTCGTATCTCGCGTCACGGAGGTCGAACGCAGGCATCGTGCCCTCGAGTACATCCACAATCAGTTGCGTGATTATCGGATTCTCAATGGAACCCTGTGTGTAGAGCATCTTGTTGCCGTCAGTCTTATCGATCTGTGCATGGATGATCTGGTCCGCGTCACACACCACAGCAAGATTCGGATTATGCGTGACAATGATTATTTGTCGGCGATCCTTGGCATAGCGGATTGCTGGTACCAAGGTTATGGCGATCGTCTGATTGTCCAAGTTCTCCTCAGGTTGATCAATAATCAGGGGCACGTCACGCTTGTCGATGAGCAGATAAAAAACCAATAGGAGCGTGCCACGTTCGCCGGGTGAAAGCTGATCGAGAGGCTTGTCCTGCCATCGCAATTCGAATCGAGGCTTCAGATAACGTAGGCCGTAGATGAAATCGTATGCGTCCTTCACCGAAACGCCCTGCTTGAGTTGCTCCTGCAAGCGAACAGGCTTCTGGTCAGGGTCCCCTTTGTCCCGCTCCAGGTTTTCCTCCAACAGTACTAGAAACGCTTCCAAGCCAGCAACTGTTGAGACATCAGCGCCAAGCACGATTGTTTTGAGTCGCTCTCGACCTTCGTCTAGCTGAAAGCTGCCTTTTCTCCCTTGGTGAATCATCTCAAGGAGACCGTCCAAGAAACCGTCAATTGAGATGGACGCGAAAAACTGTAGCAAGCCTTGTTGTTTCGCGACGGGATGCTCGTTGATGAATTCCTGCACCGGAGCATACAACCGCTGGTAGTCTTCAAGAAGCTGCTTTTTGGTAGCAAAGATATCGCGAACAAGCTTCAGTCGATCATTTCGCCGTTCTATCAATTGTGTGGGCAACTTGGTTAGCGCCGCCAGTCGGGCCTCGAGGCCCTTCACCGAAACAGCCTTGTCGTCTGTCCCACTTATGTCCGCGCGCCTTGACTGCCACTCCGTGAGCTGCTGCAAGTATTCCTGATACCTACGATTGGGTTCGTCGAGTTCGAGCTTCTTTGCTGCAAGGCTGTCCGCGAGAAGTTTTCGTTTATTGGCAGGCGAACCAGCGATGCTATCATCAAGTTCCTTCTTACTCGCGTCATATTTTTGCGTCGCAGCTTCCTTAAGGCTTAGGATTGGCTCGCGATCTATCCGCAAGGTGGCAAGATCTTCAATTCTGAGCCCAAGGATTTCGCTGTCTCGGGCGCTCTCTCCATAGAACGATCCGACCTGCCTTTCGAGATTATCCAGTCTGACCAGCAGCCTGTCTGCCGCTGCGACCTGAAGCGCTGCCCCTTCGAGATTCTCGTTATGACCAACCAAGATCTTCTCATTCTCGGACAGGTTGGCTTGGAGAGCTATCAGTTCGGCTGTGACGCCCTTCGCGGCTTCCTGCGCATCAGGATCTTCCGCCGGTTTCTTGATCTCGGTGGGACGAGCCTTGTCGTGGGCATTCAGCTCCAATTGCCGTTGTATCAGCTGCGCTTCGATACTTTTCCGATAGTCCTCTGTGAGTTGACCCTCAATTTCCACGATCGTCTTGTTGACACCCTCAAGATCCTTCGTCAGTAGGGCCACTCGCTCTTGCCGCTCGTGCGTCAGATAATCAATCAGTTCAGGAAGGCTGGCAGCACCGAGTCTTCCTGCCCTTGTCACATGTGAGAAGATGACTTCCTTCAGTTCGCGATCGAATCCTGTATCGCTAGACTCTTTAAGCTCGCTACAGATCGCTTCCAGGTAGTTTTGAGGTATGTATTTCACTAGTTCAGGGGCCGTGGCATCCACATTCTCGCTCAGGTCACGTCCCTTCTTCGCTCCTGACAGCCATAACACGTCAGCGTGAAACATTTCGCCGAGTCGGGTCTTGGGAGCAAGAAAACGCTCCTGGTTCAAGAAAGAGAAGTGGGCCGAGGCGGTCGTGTTGCCCACCAGTGCCAAGATGTCTGCAAGCGCGCTCTTCCCACTACCTTTGTTTCCTATGATTGCAGTAAGGCCATTATTTAGTGGTATCGTGCCCGAAAACCACTTTTCGGTTGTCTTCGCAAGACTCGTGCGGGCAAACTCAACAAGCGTCATATGCTTCGTGGCGTTCTCTTGCGTACGTCCCAGCTCAGGCGGTTCCTCTCCCACAAACGCGCGGATCTCTGGTTCGTAGAGTAGCTGACGAAGACCCTGGAAGGTGGGGTCCGCCTTTATCCACATGTAACGTTTTTGCAGTGGTTCGAAGAGTGTATCGTAGGAATGAGCATCGGACCCGTGAATGCAGGGCTTCAGTTTCCCGAACTCTCGTAGGAAGTCCTTCACACTAGCATGCTTCTTTCCCAGCCCGAAGTCGCGCGTGCCAGGACTTCCAGAGAAAAGCATATGTGACTTCTGAATGAACAATTTGCGAGTAAGGTGTGCTTGACTATCCCAGCTGCACTTCGAAAGATCATCGTCGGCCGAGACAGCGAGCAGGAAGCGATCCTTAAAGCGAGATTGCTGTTCCGACAAAACTGCGGTTAGTTCCTCGTGAGCCACAACCGCATTCATCATTCCAACAAACAAGTCGCCAAACTTCTTGAACTCATCATGCTGAGCGCGAAGCCTTTTTCCCAGCTCAGTTAGGTTCACAATCGTCAAAGACCACCGCTCATCGGTCCCACCCGGTGTTGATTGAGCGGTAAACTTTAGATTGCGAAGAAAGTGTTCGTCGATTGTCTCCGGGTCGATGGAGTCCGAAAAGATCGCGTGGAAGTTTACCCTGCCACTCTTCCCATCGGGGTGAACAACCACGACTGAAGAACGGAACTCAATATTCGGCAAGAGAAGGATTTCTCTTGCATGCTCCGCCGCGTGGCTCCCTACGAGGTCCTTTAGCGCGCCGTCGTCTCGGATTAACGCTCTAAGGCGCTTGTAACCTTCTATGCAGAAGTAGTCAGTTACACCTATGGCCGCGATCTTCTTGGAAACAGCTTCTCGAAAGAGGTTCTTGGCATATTTCTCAAAGTCGCCACCAAATCCGTTATTCAGTGCGGAGAATGGCGTGTGAACATGGAGATCCCATCTTCTCCATTCTGAACCTCGCGGATAGCCTTCGCCCACCAGGAGCTCCTCGATCTAGAAGTGCCTCATAACACAGGGCGCTTGAGGCAAAGAGATGGCAGACGGGCCCAACGTTTGGTTAGGGCGTTTTTGCGGCATTGTAGGGGCGGATTTGCGGCGTTAGCCGCGAGAAGGAAGGGTACCGCCTCCTGGCTTGGGTCGTTCACCAGACGCTCTCTGCAGGATTGCCTTATCAATCAGCGCTCGGACTGTTGCGGAAATCTGTCGAAACTCCAAGGCTTGCGTGAACAGAAGCGGTCCAAGTGAGACAAACAGCTTCCCAAAGACTTCATCCGCAAAACTGCTGGAAACCAACGGGACATCCCCCATATCTACGACAACTCTTCGACCAGGGTTCATGTGGATAATGTTGTGCAGTTTTACACGCACCGGTTCGCCCGCAAGTCGAGACCCAAAGGAGGCTGCCTCTTGAGATAGCTGGAAGACAAGGTGGTCAACGGATCGATCTTCAAAGTGCGTGTCAATGTAGCTCAGTGGCGAGTGCTTACCGTCACTGAACCGTAGCGCTTCGCCAAGCGCAGCTGGATTGGAGAAATCGAGAGAGGCAACGACCAACGTTCCTCTAAAGGGGATTTCTTCTTTTGTGAGCCTTAGCTGACCGTCTTCGAAATCGAGCCGCGCATACCCGGAATGTATGTGTAGATAGCCCTTACTGGCGTGGGCGGCTTGAAATGTCCCGAAGAGACCATTCCCCTGTCCCAACTCTGGGTTGCGGGTGATGCCCTCCCGCACTGCGCGCTCGAGTGCCTGAATGTCCTCACCGAGGTCAGGATGTCCATCGCGGAGTGACGTAGGAATACTTATTCCGGCATCCGCAACCGAGAATTCAACGCGTCGGCGTTCTTTGAACGAACTCATCTGTACGAACCCGCCAACGCGCGATTGCGCATGAACCAAGACGTTATCGGTGATCTCACTCAAGGACCACTCGATCACACCGAAGTCGGCCCTGTCGAGGGTCGGGATTGAGCACAGAAGCGCGTTTATCAGACGACTCACCACGCCCGTTTGACCCTCCGGTGACTCAAAACCTGCAAGCGGCATGTTGGTATAGCCCCGATACCTCGATGGCGCTTGGCGGTCCGGGTCAATCACGTGAGACCAGTTTGAATTGGCAAAAAGCCTGGCAAGGCGGTAATCCCCGGGCGGTGTCAGTTCAAAATCGACTCCACGTCGTCGAGACTCCGCACACTGAGAACAGAGCGCGACCATAGCACTCGGTTGCGCGGCTATACATGGTGTGAAATCCAAAACCAGATGGTGTTGACTAAGTCGAGTTATTTGATTGTGCACTGCGGCGGTCACTTTGCGAAGATCTGAAAGAGCGAAAGAACCTACCAGCTGGATCCGGCCCGGCGCCGGGTTGAGGATGCGAAATGGCATATGTGGGTGGCGTAGAAATGTAGCCTGTCAAACCGGCCAGGACACCTCACCCCACCCCCACCCCCTTCGCATACAACGGAAACTCCTCCACCAACTCCCGCACCTCCTGCTTCACCTTCGCCACCGTCGCCTCATCCCGCTTCGTCAGCACCGTATCGATCAGCTCCGCCACCCGCTCCATCTCCTGGACGCCAAAGCCCCGCGTCGTCACGGCGGGTGTGCCGAGCCGAATGCCGCTCGTCACAAACGGACTCTGCGGATCGCCCGGAATCGTGTTCTTGTTCACCGTGATCGCCGCCCGGTCGAGCAGGATCTCGGCATCCTTGCCGGTGATGTTCTTCTTGCGCAGATCGACGAGCATCAGATGGCTGTCCGTCCCGCCCGACACGATCGCATAACCGAGCGAGATCAACCGGTTGGCCAATGCCTGCGCGTTCGCCACGACATCCTTCGCGTACTGCTTGAAGTCGGGCTGCGACGCTTCAAGTAGTGCTACAGCCTTCGCGGCAATCACGTGCTCGAGCGGCCCGCCCTGCGTTCCCGGAAAGACCTGCTTGTCCACCGCCTTCGCCAGCTCGGTGTTGCACAGAATCATCCCGCCACGCGGGCCCCGCAGCGTCTTATGGGTCGTCGTGGTGACAATTTGCGCGTGGGGCACGGGCGACGGGTACACGCCGCCGGCAACGAGCCCGGCGAAATGCGCCATGTCCACGACCAACACGGCGTCGACTTCATCCGCGATCGACCGCAGCGCCGGAAAGTCGACGATCCGCGCGTACGCGCTGCCGCCGCCGATGATAATCCGTGGCTTCTCTTTCTTGGCCACGTCACGGACTTGGTCGTAGTCAATCCGCCCCGTCTCCTCGCGAACGTGATACGCGGTCGCCTTGAACAGCGTGCCGGAGAAATTGACCGGCGAGCCGTGCGTCAAATGCCCACCATGCGGCAGCGCGAGGCCGAGCAGCGTGTCGCCGAACTTGGCGACGGCGAGATAGGCCGCCATGTTCGCCTGCGCCCCCGAGTGCGGCTGCACATTCGCATGCTCGGCGCCGAACAGCTTCTTGGCCCGATCGATCGCCAGCTGCTCGACCTGATCGACCACCTCGCAGCCGCCGTAGTAGCGCTTCCCCGGCAACCCCTCGGCGTATTTGTTGGTGAGCGCGGTGCCCATCGCTTCGAGCACTGCGATCGACACGAAGTTTTCACTCGCGATGAGTTCTAAACCATGCTCTTGTCGCGCGACTTCCAGTTTGATGAGTGCGGCAATCTTCGGATCGACGTCGGACAGCGGTGCTTGACGGTCGGTCATGCCCGGCCTAAGGGTTTCTGACCCCGGGCGCCAGCCCGGGGTTCATGGAGAGAACAAACCGACCCTTCGTTCTTGAACCCCGGGCTTGTGCCCGGGGTTAGAGAACCCAACTCCAGAACGGCTTTCATTTCTCGATTTTCTCCACGCGCCGCTGATGCCGGCCGCCTTCAAAGTTGGTGTCGAGCCACTTGTGCAGGATGTTCACACCCTGGTCTTCCGTGACGAACTGCGCCGGCAACACAAGGACGTTCGAATTCCCGTGCTCTCGGGAAAGCTCCGCTACCTGCTCGTTCCATGCCAGCGCCGCCCGCACGTTGGGGAAGCGGTTCGCCGCGTACGACATGCCCAATCCTGTACCACACGTGAGCACTCCGCGCTGCACTTCCCCGCTGCTCACCGCCTTCGCGACAGGCTTGGCATAGTCGGGATAGTCATCCGCCGGGTCCAGCTTCTTAGGCCCGACGTCGATGGGCTCATATCCAAGTTTCTTCAGCTCGTCCACGAGCCGGTTTTTCAGGTTGAACCCCACATGATCCGCACCCACGTAAATCTTCTCAGCCACCGATCCTTCCCTCCCTATTACAACGCGAAAGCGGCGAGCATGTCATCCTGAGCGGAGCGCGCGGAACGCGCGCGCAGCGAAGGACCTGCTTTTCATGGGCACGCGCGTAGCGACGGGACCTGCTTTAAGAAAAAGCAGGTCCTTCGCGCCTGCGGCGCTCAGGATGACAAGCTCGCCGCTCTCGTGAGAGAGGGAGAGAGAGAAAAAGGAATCAAACAAAGTTCTGCCTCACCTTGGCAATCGCCGCAATCCGCCGCTCCGCCAGGCGATCCGCCGCCCGATAGCTCGGCATGCTCTCCTCATTGGCAATGTCGAACACCATGAGAATCGTGTCGTAAATCTCGCCCGCCTTGTTCCGCGCCCGCTCCATCGTCCACCCCTCGAGCTCGGCGTTCACATTCACTAACCCGCCGGCGTTGATCACGTAATCAGGCGCGTACGTGATCTCCTTCTCCTCCAGCATGTCGCCATGCCGCTCCTCGGCCAGCTGATTGTTTGCCCCACCCGCCACGATGTCGACCTTGAGCTCGTGAATCGTCTGATCGTTGATGATCCCGCCGAGCGCGCACGGCGCGAAGACGTTGGCCTCGACGCTGTAAATCTGCTCCGCACCGACTGCCGTGGCACGGAAGTCGTCCACTACGGCCTTGAGCTTGGCGGCATCGATATCGGTCGCGATCAGCTGCGCCCCTTCCTTATATAGAAGATCGGCCAGGTAATAGCCGACATGGCCGCAGCCCTGAATCGCCACCGTCTTGCCCTTGAGCGCATCGTCGCCGTAGCGGTGCTTGGCGCACGCCTTGATGCCCCGGTACACGCCAAACGCCGTGACCGGAGACGGGTCGCCCGATTTCCCGATCAAACCGGTGACATGATCGGTTTCCGCCTTGATGAACTCCATGTCGCTGACCGACGTGCCGACGTCCTCGGCGGTGATGTAGCGGCCGCCCAGCGCCTTCACGTGCCGCCCGTGCGCCCGGAAGATCGGCTCGCGGTTGCGGATCTTGTTGTCGCCGATGATGACGCTTTTGCCGCCGCCCAGGTTGAGCCCGGCGACCGCGGCCTTGTACGTCATGCCGCGGGCGAGCCGCAGGCAGTCGATCAGCGCGTCGCGGTCGTTCTTGTAATTCCAGAACCGCGTACCGCCGAGCGCGGGGCCGAGCGTGGTGTCGTGAATGGCGATGATGCCGCGATAGCCCGAGGAGGGCTCGTACACGAGCGACACCTGCTCGTGCTCGTGCTCCTCGAGCAGCGCGAACAGCGCCGTGGCTTCTTCTTTTTTCGCGCTAGCGCGTGAGGGCGCGGGCGATGACGATGCGCTGGATCTCGCTGGTGCCTTCATATATCTCCGTGACCTTTGCATCCCGGAAAAGTTTCTCGACGGGGAAATCTCGCATGTAACCATAGCCCCCGAAGAGTTGAATCGCCTGTGTAGTCACCCACATCGCCGTCTCAGACGCGAACAGCTTGGCCATGCTGGCGTACAGCGTGACATCCTCGCCGGCATCCTTGCGCGCCGCCGCCCGGTGCGCCAGCGCCCGCGCCGCCTCGATCCGCGTCGCCATGTCGGCGAGCTTGAACTGCACCGCCTGGAAGTCCTCGATCGCCTTCCCGAACTGGCGGCGCTCGGCGCAATACTTGAGGGAATGCTCCAGGGCTTTCCGTGCAATTCCCACGCCCTGAGCCCCAATCCCCAACCTCCCGGCGTCGAGCCCCTCCATCGCGTACACGAACCCCATGCCCTCTTCGCCCAGCATGTGGTCACGCGACAAACGCAGGTCGCTCAATGCGATCCCGGCGGTGTTCGACGCCCTGAGGCCCATCTTGTCCTCGGGCTTCGCCGCCTTGTACCCCACGGAATCGGTGGGGACGATGAACGTCGATATCCCCTTCGCGCCGCGGCGTCGGTCCGGCTCGTCCGTCCGCACCATGATCATCATGAGATCGGCCGTGCCGGAGTTCGTCGCCCACGCCTTGGCGCCGTTCAGCACCCATTCCTTGCCGTCCTTCGTCGCCTGCGCGGCGAGCGACGCCGCGTCCGAGCCCGCCTCCGCCTCCGACAGCGCGAACCCGGCGAGCAGCTCGCCGCGCGCCATCGGCTTCAGCCAGCGCTCCCTTTGCTCCGGCGTGCCGTGCTTCACGAGCATCGTCGTCGGGATCGCGTTGTGAATTCCGATCGAGACGGCGAGCGCCGCGTCGGCGGCGGAGATTTCCTCGAGCACCATGAGGTAGGTGACGCTGTCGAGTCCCATGCCGTCGTACTCTTCCGGCGTGCACATGCCGAGGAATCCTAGCGCTCCCAATTCTTTGATGGTTTGGTGAGGAAACTCACCAGTTCGATCCCACTCGGCGGCGAACGGCTCGATCTGCTCGCGGGCGAACTCGCGCGCGAGCTCGACGACCTGTTTCCGGATGTCAGGCGCGTCAGTCGCGGTAGACATAGAATCCCACGCCCGATTTCCTGCCGAGCCGCCCCGACGCGACCATCTCCTTCAGCAGCCGAGCCGGACGGTACTTCGGATCGGCAAACCCTTCGACCATCACGTTGAGAATCGCGAGGCAGACGTCGAGGCCGATCAGGTCGGCGAGCGCCAACGGCCCAAGCGGATGCTTCATGCCGAGTGTCATCACCTGATCGACCGCCTCGGCCGTCGCGATCCCCTCCTGTACGCACTGGATCGCCTCGTTGATCATCGGCATCAGCACGCGATTCGACACGAACCCGGGCGCATCATTCACTTCGACGGGCGTCTTGCCGAGCTCCCTGGAAATCTCGACAATGCGCGCCGTCGTACCGAGCGAGGTGTCGAGGCCCTTCACCACCTCCACCAACGGCATTAACGGCACCGGGTTCATGAAATGCATGCCGATGACTTTTCCAGGCCGGTTGGTGTGCTTGGCGAGCTCGGTGATTGAGATAGAAGAAGTGTTGCTGGCTAATATCGTGTCGGGCGGCGTAAGGCGGCGAAGGGCGGCAAAGACCTCGAACTTGATGTCCGGGTTCTCGGACACCGCCTCGACCACGAGCTCAGCATCTTTCGCTGCCTCGAGCGACGTGCTCGTCTTGATCCGACCAATCGTATCTACCGATAACTGATGACCGATAACGCCTTTCTTCTCCATGCGCTCGAGATTCCTCTTTATCGTCGCAAGCCCGCGGGCAAGCGCGTCATCCGACACATCGATCAACGCCGTATCCCAGCCATGCTGCGCAAACACGTGCGCGATCCCGTTTCCCATCGTCCCGGCGCCCACCACGGCCACACGACTCATCCGGCGAGCCAGGTGCGCGGCTGTTTCCAGCGCGCCCCGATCACGGCCAGCGTGCCGGCGAACAGCACGATCGTCGTGACGATGCCGCCCTCGGGGCCGAACGGGCCGCCGTCTACCCACGCGTGGTATCCCGGCGTGTACTCGACGGCGGGGACCTGGAAGGTGTAGCCGCTGACCGGCGCGTCGAACAGGAGCGACAGGCCGGCGTTCCAGCCGAAATGCAGCCCCCACGCGAGCGCCATGCCGCCGTTCGAGAAGAAGGCGAACGACAGCCAGACGGCGGCAAGCGCGACGTTCACGGTGCTGAAGAAGGTGGCGTGGTCGTTCCGCGCGTGCGCGAAGCCGAACAGCAGCGCGAGGACGAGCATCGCCGGCAGCGCGCCGATCGCGTCGGCGAGGCGGCGCAGCGGGTAGCCGCGGAACATCAGCTCTTCACCCAGCGCCGCGAGCACCAGCCCGAGGCCCAGGGGCAGGGCGACGCGTGGCCAGAAAACCCAGTCGTTGGTGCGGTGCACCCTGGTGTGGTCGAAGACAAAGGCGAGACCGATCGCGAGCATCGCCATCAGCGTGCCGAGTCCGATCCCGCGAAAGAGCCGCGGCAACAGGCCGCCCGGCTGCGTGTGCCAGCCCATGCTGTCCCACGAGTACTTGTTGAGCAGGTTGCCGACGACGACCGTCGCGACGACGAACGCAATGACCTCGTACGCGCCGTTGCGGAACACGAACCACCATGCCCCGCCCCACCCGGGCACCAGGTTGGAGATCCAGATCGTGAGCCCGATGCCGATCGCGGCGTAGAGCGCGATCCACGCGAGCGCGATGCCGACGCGCTTCACATCCGCCGACGACACGCGCGCCATCAGAGGCGCGCGCGAATCGTTGGGGTCAGCTGGGTCAGGACCGGCACCAGCACGGCAATCTTGAGCAGGTCACCCAGCAGGAACGGCCACGTCGCGAGCTGCGCCGCACCCGCAATGCTGCCGGTGATGATGGCGAGCTGCGCGAGGCCGCCGAGATGGATGAGGACGAGGCCGGTAAATGCACCGACACCGGTTTGAACCCATGGTGTTCTAACCCCGGGCGCAAGCCCGGGGTTAACAGACCCACGGCCCACCTCTTGCTTGTGGTTGGGCACCCATGCGCCGCTTGGGTTTTCCCCGCGCTTGCGCGCGGGGTCAGAAAGACCGGAGCCCTGGGGTTCTTGAACCCCGCGCTTGCGCGCGGGGTCAGAAAGACCGGAGACCTGGGGTTCTTGAACCCCGCGCTTGCGCGCGGGGTCAGAAAACCAACCGACCGCATACGCCGCGATCGGATACGCCAGCAAATACCCGCCCGTCGGTCCAAGCAGCCGCGCAATACCGAACAACGGCACGGTGGGCGTGAACACGGGGAGCCCCGCGGCGCCCATCGCCAGATAGAGGATCAGGCTGAGCGCACCGAAGCGCGCGCCGAGTAGCCCGCCCACGAGCAGCACGGCCATCGGCTGCAGCGTCATGGGCACGGGCGTACCAGGCAACGGAACGGAAATCTGCGCCGCAACGGCGACGAGAACCGCGCCCAACACGACGGCGCCAACCCGATAACCGACAACCGATGACCGAGAACCGACAACCACTTGTTCCATTAGATCATCTCCACCGACAGGGCGACTGCGTTGCCGCCACCGAGGCACAGCGTGGCGAGGCCAGTCCGCTTTCCATACTGTTTCAGTGCGTACAACAATGTCGTCAGGACGCGCGCGCCAGAAGCGCCGATGGGATGTCCCAGCGCGATGGCGCCGCCGTGCACGTTCAACCGCGACCAATCCCAGCCGAGGGCTTTGCCGTCAACGATCGCCTGCACGGCGAAGGCTTCGTTCGCCTCGATGAGATCGTAGTCGGAGATCTTGGTGCCGGCTTTCTTCATCAGGTTTTGCACCGCAACGATCGGCGCAAAGAATAAATCTTTCGGCTCGCCGCCACCGCTCGCGTACGCGGTGATCCTGGCAATCGGCTTCACGCCGTGCGCTTTCGCGAACGCGAGCGACGTCACGACCAGCGCGCTGGCGCCGTCGTTCAGGCTCGGCGCGTTGCCGGGTGTCACGGTGCCGTCCGTTTCGAACGACGGCTTCAGCGCCGCGAGCTTCTCGAGTGACGTGTCGGCCCGAGGTCCCTCGTCTTTCTCGACCTTGTCGACCGGCACGATCTCGGCCTTGAAGAAGCACGACTCCATCGCCTTCACGGCCTTGCGATGACTCTGGAGCGCGAACTCGTCCTGCTCCTTCCGCGACACGCCGGCCTTCTTCGCCGTGTACTCGGCCAGGTTGCCCATGTGCGTGTTGGAGAACGAATCCCACAGACCATCGCGAATCATACCGTCGACCAGCTCGCGGTTCCCGATCTTGATGCCGGCGCGCATGCCGTAGACGTAATGCGGCGCGTTCGACATCGACTCGAACCCCCCGGAAACCACGCACTGCATATCCCCCGCTTTAATCCCCTGTGCGGCGAGCATCACCGCCTTGAGCCCCGAGCCGCAGACCTTGTTGACCGTCATCGCGGGGATCGTGCCGGGCAGCCCGGCATGAATCGCGGCCTGGCGCGCCGGCGCCTGCCCCTCACCGCCCTGGAGCACGTTGCCCATGATGACTTCGTCGACCACATCGTCGGGCACCGCGGCGCGGCGCATGGCCTCGCGGATCACGAGCGCGCCCAGCCTCGGCCCCGGCACGGCAGACAAACCGCCCAGGTACCGGCCGATGGGAGTGCGGCAGGCGGAGAGGATGACGGGGGTGGTGGTGTCGGTGCTGGGCATGTTTTGGGTGTTCTGACCCCGGGCGCCAGCCCGGGGTTCAAAAACAGGTCAGCCTTTCGTTTGTTGACCCCGGGCTTGCGCCCGGGGTTAGAAAACCTGACTTCAAATTAGTGACTTCAAACTCCTGGTGTGAACCTCCTGCTTCAGCTTCTCCACAAACTCCGTAATCGGCATGACCACCTGCTTGTTCCCCGCCCCTCTGCCACGCACTGCGACCGAGTGCGCCTCAGCCTCGCGCTGCCCCACCACCGCCATGTACGGGATCTTGTGCGTCTCGGCGTCGCGGATCTTGTAGTTCAACGTCTCCGACCGCTCGTCGAGATGGGAGCGAATTCCGGCCTTGCGCAGCGCCTCATGCACGGCGCGGGCGGCGTCCATCTGGCCATCGGCGATCGGCAGCACGCGCACCTGCACCGGTGAGAGCCAGAGCGGGAACGCTCCCGCAAAGTGCTCGATCAAAAAGCCCGTGAACCGCTCGAGCGTCCCGAAGATCGCGCGGTGCATCA
>WNGP01002759.1_pt1 | contig 24071 bp, 22 predicted proteins | sample 5407671 | NCBI WGS metagenome assembly WNGP01 (sample SAMN13153381, study PRJNA577476) | soil metagenome | isolation source: 40 cm soil or saprolite under Garry oak tree replicate 2 | place: USA:California | collected 2016-06-15
TCCTACAGTTGTAGATGAGTAGTGAGAGCGCTTCGGCGCTTGTAATGACACACTCGCGCAAGAGCTTGATGCGCGCGTCGCCAGCATGACCAGGCGAGATGGTAAGCAAAAGAGAGAGACGATTTGCCAACGAGGCGAAAGAAAAGCCGCCGGATTTCAGCAACACTGAGAGGAACCATTACCGGAAGATCAGAAGATGCCTGAGTCTGAGCAGGATCGTTTGCTCCTGGCTCTGGCATCTGGTGTGTCTGCGCAGACGTTTCTGGAGCGTCTTCCCCTTCGTTGGCTCGCAAGACCGTTAAAAAGGCCATGGCGAGCATGGAAAGCGTGACGTGACGATACCAGCCGTGCCAGGAACGTACTTCATACTCATCCAGACCCACTTCTCCTTTGGCTTCCTCAAAACATTGCTCTACGGTCCAACGCGCGCCGAACGCTTCCACCATTTCTTCCAAAGGGGTCCCAGCAGGGGTAAAGACCAGCACATAGGCCATCTCGGCAGGCTTGATTCCCTCGTCTAGACCTCGTCGCACCAGCAACCAACGCTGCCACCCGCTGATCTCTGGAGCCGCGAGTTCAATGCGTGCCCACGCGAAGAGGCGAGGTCCTTTACTCCCTGCGCCAGCACTCAGGATCTGCCAGTCTTCTCCTGTCAGACTGCCTGCCACCTGATCCACTCGTCTGCGGGTTCCTTGTACCTCCACATACTCTTTACAGGTCACGGCCAAGGCATATGCCTGTTTGCGAGCTTCCAGCGCAGCCCGCAATCGCAGGGCGCTCCCGTAGACCGTATCCCCTACGACCCAGACCACAGGAAGGTCTGCATCCAAAGCTCGTTCCACCATACGCCGTGCCAGTTCTGGTTTCGTCGCGAAGGTCACTTCTTCTGGCACATGAGCTTCGAGGCCTCGCTCCTGGTCGTCTGTCCAGCTTTTGGGCAGATACAATTCCCGATCCACCAGGGTGTGTCCACATGAACTGGCGTAAGCAAGAAACACGCCGATCTGACAATTTTCAATTCGTCCAGCCGTGCCACTGTACTGTCGTTGGACTCCCACCGATTTCCCCCCTTTTTTAAGAAAGCCAGTCTCATCAATCACCAAGACAGCATCTGGAGCGGAGAGCGCTTCCCGTACAGAGGCACGCAACTCATCTCTTACTCCGTCGCAATCCCACTTGGCCCGATCCAACAGGTGTTGGATCGCATAGGGTGCGGCTTCTCCCATTTCTTCCGCCACTTGCCAGGCGTTTTTTCGTGAGGTTTCACTCAGCAATCCCTGGATGAAGGCCAGCGCTCGCTGATGAGATTCTGGTCGGACGAAATACTGCCTGATCTGTTGGCTCAAGTGGTTGAGCGCTGTCGTCCATATCTCTTCAAGGGGAAAAAGCCATAGAAGCTCCTTTGATATTCTTGCGTCCTTTTTGAATTTGAAAAAGAAGCATTTGTCGGGTGTGTGAGAGGTGAAGAAGGGCGATAGATCATCCGTCTCTCAAGGGGCAACCCGTTTCCCCGCCAAAACCTGGGAAAGAGAAGAAAGGCGAAACAGATTGCCCCCGACGCGATGTCCTGCCGGTTAGACCTGAACAGCTTGTCTGCTTGTTGCCAGCAGGTAAGCCTCTTCCAGGCTGGGGGAAACTTCGACGGCAGCCTCGTGTGGGCGCGTGGCACTGACAATGCGCAGCGTGATGCCGCTCATCTGGTTGACCATCGTGCTGACTTGATAGTTCGCCTGCAACTGCATGGCCGTGGCCTGATCGACGGTCACACTCCAGACCGAGCCTGCGGTGCGTGCCAGCAGCGCCTCCGGCGTCGTATCGGCCAGCACGCGCCCCTCCCGCAAAATCACCAGGCGGTTGGCTACCGCCTCGACATCACCGATGATATGGGTACTCAGCAGAATGATCCGGTTGCGGGTCAGGCTGGCGAGCAGGGTACGAAACCGCACACGCTCGGCGGGGTCGAGTCCGGCGGTCGGCTCATCGACAATCAAGAGTTCGGGGTCGCCCAGCAGAGCCTGGGCAATGCCGATGCGCTGCTTCATGCCACCGGAATAGGTAGGCAGCTTGCGGTCGGCCTCCTGCTCCAGATTCACCGTCGAGAGCACCTCATCGACCCGCCGGTGGACGAGGGATTTGGGCAGCCCTTTCATCGCCGCCAGGTAGCGCAGGAACTGGCGTCCGGTGAACTCTGGATAGACGCCAAAATCCTGGGGCAGATAGCCCAGCACCTGCCGGAGCGCCTGGCCATGGGTACGAATGTCCTGCCCATTCCAGCGAATGGTCCCCTCGGTGGGCGAGAGCAGGGTCGCGATCATGCGCATCAAGCTCGTCTTGCCCGCGCCGTTGGGTCCCACCAGCCCCAGCATACCCGGCGAGAGCCGCAGCGACAGCTCACGCAGCGCAACGTGCTGTCCATAGCGTTTGCTCAGGCGATCAATCATCAATTCCATCTCTGTTCTCTCTTTCTTTTGAGTGCACCCCCTCCGTGGGAAGGAGCCACGAACATCTTAGTTGAGCACCTCGCGGGACCGCTTGAAGGCGAAGGCCGCGACCAGCACCAGCACCAGGCCGAGCCCAGCCAGCAGCAGGTGTGGCGCAAACCAGCCCGCGGGGTCGGGCATCTTGTTCTCAATGGTAAGAATGAGCTGCTGAAGTTGCGCCTCGCTCGTGATCCAGGAGCCGAGGTGAATGGCATACGCAGGAAGCAGCCCAAGCGCGGTGATCCCGCTGGTCGGGTCCCAATTGACGTACCAGCTAGGAGGAGGAGTGGTATTGCCCAGCCCGCGGGGGATCACCAGCGCTCCTGCGATCCACGCGACCAGAATCACGACCTTGACCAGCGTGGAGAGGCGCGGGAGCAACGTGCTCAGGGCGAAGCCGAAGCTGCTGACCAGGATCGTCGCCGGGAAGACCATGCCAACCCAGAGAAGCAGCACGGCCCCCGTTTGGGGCAAGGGATAATCGGCGACGGTAAGATGCAACAGCCCGCCCATCCCCAGGATGGAGGCGAGCAACAGCAGCGCCAGGCCCAGGCTCATCAGCAGACCCGCCAGGTAGCGTCCCCAGACATAGGCCCAGGTTGGCAACGCGGTCGCCATCAGCAGTTCATGGGTGCGCCGGGAGAGATCCCTCCTCACGCCATCAGCTGTGACAAAGGGCAGGAAGAGTACCAGCACCAGCAGAACGGTTGGCAGCGTGTGAAGCAGTCCTCCCGCGCTGGTTCCGGCAACGAAGGCGGAGATCTGCACGTTGTTACTCACCGTAGCGTATCCCTGTGATACATGCAGTGCCCACGTCAGGAAGAGCAGGAAGCAGAAGAGGCCGAGGGCCTGAAACCAAAAGAGGCGGGAGGCTCGGAAGCGACGCAGTTCCCAGCTCAGGACATTCAGGAGCGGGGAGTTCCGCCGGGTGGTGGTGATCCGCCGGTCAGGGCGTGCGTGGACGATGGTTGTCATAGCAGCTCCTTTCATATGCTCGCCATTTCAGCAGCTGACGAACAGATTAACTGAGGGTGTGACGAGACCGCTTGAAGGCGAGAGCCACGATCAGTACCAGCACCAGACTGAACCCGGCCAACAGCAGGTGTGGTGCGAACCAGTCCCCGAGGTCGATCAAGGCGTTCTCGACCGCGAGGAGGTTGTGCTGCGTTTGCGCCGTGCTGGTTGCGGCCATGTTGCTGAAGGCAGCCATATACTTGTTGAACAATCCAAGCGCGATTCCCTCGCTGGTCGGATCCCAATTGACGTACCAGGCAGGGAGACTGAAGTTGGCAGCGTGACTGGCATCGCTGAACAAGACGGAGAGAATCTCCACCCCGACAAACCACCCCACCAGGATCACGATCTTGACCAGCGTGGTCAGGCGCGGGAGCAAGGTGCCAAGGGCGAAGCTGAGGCTGCTCACCACGATCGTCGCTGACGCAATCATGCCGATCCAGATCACCATCAGAGTGCCGATCTCCGGCGCCGGATAGTCGGTGACGGTCAGATGCAACAGCCAGCCCATCCCCATGAGAGCGACCAGCATCAGGAGGGACAACCCCAGGCTCATCAGCAGACCCGCCAGGTAGCGTCCCCAGACATAGGCCCAGGTTGGCAACGCGGTCGCCATCAGCAGTTCATGGGTGCGCCGGTGCAGATCCCGCGCCACGCCATCCGCATTGACAAAAGGCAGGAGCATCCCCAGCAGCATCAAAGGTCCTGAGGGAAGGGTCATAAGAAGTCCCCAGACGCTGGTTCCGGCAACGAAGCCGAAGAACGGCACGTTGGTATTCGCGTGATTGAGCGTCAGTGGTATCTGCTGGGACCACGTCAGGAAGAGCGAGAGACCGAAGAAGCCGAGGGCTTGCAGCCAGAGGAGGCGGGAGGCACTGAAGCGACGCAACTCCCAGGCCATGGCGCGCACAAGCAGGCGTGGGCGCTGGATCACTCGGCCGGGCTGCTCTGTGCCGGTTAATGCAGTGATAGTCATGATATTCTCCTTGTGTGTTCGAGTCCATCGAGAGAGCAAGTGTGTCCCGTGGAAGACTCAACGATTCGGGCGGAGGACCATCCTCCTAAAGCCATAGCTGCCCATTTCTTGGGACACCAGAAACGATACACCAAAAAGATGACACTGAAATGAAATGGGGTTTCATCTCAGTGTCATCTTTTTGGTGCATAATGGAACCACCAGAAAGGAAGCCACACGCATGCGCATACTGATCATCGAGGATGACTACCATCTGAACCAGGCGCTGAAAAAGAGCCTGGTCGAGGAAGGCTATGCAACGGATTCGGTCTATGATGGGGTAGAGGGGGAAGCGTATGCCGAGAGCACGCCCTATGACGCGATTATCCTCGACATTCGGCTGCCACGCAAAGATGGAATCGCGGTCTGCCGGGCGTTGCGCCAGCACCACATCACGACCCCCATTTTGATGCTCACCGCCCGCGATACCATCGAAGACCGCGTCCAGGGCCTCGACAGCGGAGCGGATGATTATCTGGTCAAACCCTTTGCGTTACACGAGCTGCTGGCGCGCCTGCGTGCGCTGTTCAGACGCACTTCCCTGCACAAAAGCGGGGTGCTGGTGGTTGGGGATGTGGTCCTCAACCCGGCCACGCATGAGATCACGCGTGCAGGGGAGCGCATTCAACTGAATGCCAAAGAATTCGCCCTGCTGGAATACTTCATGCTCCATCCCAATCAGGTACTCACCCGCGACATGATCGAGAACCATATCTGGAGTTATGACTTCATCAGCGCTTCCAATGTCGTCGATGTCTATGTGAGACGCTTGCGCCGCAAACTCGACGACCCATTCGAGAGCAAGCTGCTGGAGACCGTCTATCGGGCAGGGTATCGGCTGCGCGCCCTGGAGACACGAGGAGGAGAGAACTGATGCCAGCAACCGCTTTCTCACACGGACAGACAACACGCCCGCTGCGCTTCTTTCACAGCTTGCGCTTCCGGCTCATGCTCTGGTATCTGCTGATTCTGGGGCTGGTGCTCTGCATCTTCAGTACAGCCATCTATTTCACGGAAGAGGATACGCTCTATCACAGCCTGGAAACCGTACTTGATGCTACCATTGACCAGGTAGCTCCCTCCTACGACCCGACGTCTGGCCGGTTGAGTGACACGAATGTCGATGCCCTGGTGATCCTGCAAAACCCGCAAGGACAGATCACCCAGGTCAGTTCCCCTGAGCCGACCCCTGCAATCCCGGCACTGAGCCTCAACCTCTCTCAGATAAAAGACTGGGGACAGGATCTGCTCTGGGAAAACAGTCAGATTACCCATCCCTTCGTTGCTTCCGACGGCCAGGCGCTGCGTTTTACGAGGAGGGGAGCGCCAGTTTTCTCTGAGATACTGAGCGATCCGGATACCTACGCCATGCAGCGGATCACCATCGCCAATCAGCAGGGACAGCTTCTCGCTTTCTTGTACGTCGGTGTCCCCAGCGACGTCCCGAATCAATTACGACAACTGCTGAGTATACTGGCTGTGGCAACACCTCTGGTCTTGCTGTTCTCCAGTGCGGGAGGATACTGGCTGGCAGAGAGGGCCACGCGTCCGGTCCAAACCATCACACGCACCGCACAAGAGATCAGCGCCACCGACCTGCACCGTCGCCTCAATCTGAGACAACGCGATGAAATCGGGGAATTGGCGACGACGTTTGACGGTATGCTGAACCGCCTGGAGGGAGCCTTTGAGCGCCAGCGGCAGTTCACTGCCGATGCCAGCCACGAATTGCGAACCCCGCTGAGCATTGTCAGGACTGAAGCGGAACGGGTTCTGCAACGACCACACACCTCCCAGGAATATATCCAGGCGCTCTCGATCATCTCTCAGGAAAATCAGCGCATGACCCGGCTGGTCAGTGACCTGCTGATCCTGGCCCGCGCCGATCAAGGGCAGACCGTGCTCAAATGCGAACGAGTCGATCTCAGTGAGATCGTCGTCGATGCAGCGGAAGACCTCTCCACGCTGGCAGAGCAAAACGCCATCGAGATCCACCTGTCGGGCCTGGACGAGCTCGTGGTCTGGGGAGATCGCCTCTACCTGACGCAACTCTGCATCAATCTCCTGGAAAACGCGATCACATACAGTGCTGGCGTTGGCAAACAAGTCGAGGTGAAACTGGACCGAGAGCCCAGTCACGCTCGCCTGCAGATCATCGACGAGGGACCTGGCATCGAAGCCTCGCACCTGCCCCATCTCTTCGAGCGCTTCTACCGGGTCGATCAGTCCCGCACCCATACCCGACCAACGGAGAACGTGAGCCATCCCTCCGGGAGCGGCCTGGGTCTCTCCATTGCTCGCTGGATCGTGGGCGAACATGGGGGCTCCATCCAGGTTCGATCCTCTCCAGGGAAAGGCTCAGTCTTTGAGGTGTGTTTCCCCCTCTAACGGACAGGCAGAGAACGATCTCTCTTGTCTCTTCTATTACCGTGAGATCGCCTTGAATTCGTTTTTGATGGACCTCAAGGAGACCTCTTCTTTTTTCACGAATCAACCTTGGCTTGGCAGAGCAGTGGTCATCTACAACTGGCTCCGATCCATCGAAGTGGCCCTTCGGTCAGCCGGGGCCTGCACCCTCCGGGGAAGCGACTACGACCGCTGGGACCTGGAGGTGCGAGGAGGAATACTAGGGACTACCCGTATACGCATGGCTATCGAAGAGCACGGTGCTGGCAAACAGCTCGTACGGTTCCGCTCGTGGCCAAGGTGTTCGGCTAAAGGCCTCGTGCTGACACTGCTGTTCGCCGTCCTTTCCACTGGAGCAGCACTGGACCACGCCTGGACAGTGTCCGCCATTCTCGGGGTAGTTGCCCTGCTGCTTGTCCTACGCACCCTTCTGGAGTGTACCACTGCTATGGCGGCCGTCCTGCGCGTCCTGGAACACCCAGAGAGCGGAGTTGATTATCAGATGACTGCATATGGCGATATTTTGCACGAGAGTTATAGGGCACTCGTTACCCGCCCACCAGTAATGTAGCCGGCAAAGGAGGTCCCATGCGTGTACTAGTCACTGGTGCTGCCGGGTTCATTGGTAGCAACCTCACCGATCGGTTCCTCTCTGCAGGCCACCAAGTGAGAGGAGAGGTATGATGGTCGCCGCCAGCTTCACCGATTGGACCCTCTACCGCCGACTGCTGGGCCAGGCGCGGCCCTACTGGCCCCACCTCGGAGGCCTCTTCCTGCTCAGCCTGCTGTCAAGCCCCCTTGCGCTGCTGACTCCGCTTCCACTGAAGATTGCCGTTGACAGTGTCGTCGGCGCTCATCAGCTCCCAGGCTTGTTCGCAGCGCTGCTGCCAGCGGCTGTCACACGTTCCCACGCGGCCCTGCTCGTCGTCGCGGCTGCCCTGTTCGTGGTGATCGCGCTGCTGACCCAACTCCAGCAGCTTGGCAGCACGCTCTTAAGCGCGTACACGGGTGAAAAGCTCGTCCTGAGCTTGCGCGTTCGACTTTTCGGCCACGTGCAGCACCTTTCGCTCCTGTATCACGACTCCAAAGGCACGTCCGACTCCACCTACCGCATCCAATACGATGCCTCGTGCATCCAGTACGTCGCGGTCGACGGCGTCATCCCTTTCATCACCGCGGCGGTTACGCTTGCCAGCATGATCTACGTCACTTCCCGCATCGACCTGCAACTGGCCCTGGTGGCCCTGGTGATTTCACCCGTCCTGTGCTTGGTCACATGGGCCTATCGCCACCGCTTGCGTCGTGAGTGGGGCGAGGCGAAGAAGCGCGAAAGCTCCGCCATGTCAGTCGTGCAGGAGATGCTAGGCACCATTCGCGTGGTGAAAGCGTTCGGCCAGGAGAACCATGAACAGGAGCGGTTCATCCGTCAGTCCATGCAGGGCATACGGTCACGCCTTCACCTCACCTTCGTCGCAGGCAGCGTCGGCCTCCTCGTCAGTTTGATCACTGCGGCGGGAACGGCTGCCGTCCTCTTCATCGGCGTGCGCCACGTCCAATCAGGCACCCTTACCCTTGGTGAACTGCTCTTGGTGATGAGCTACCTGGCGCAGCTCTACGCACCTTTACAGACCATCAGCAAGAAGGCCGTCGACCTGCAGGCCTCGCTGGCCAGCGCCGAGCGAGCTTTCTCGCTGCTCGCAGAGGCACCGGATGTTGCCGACCGACCGAACGCCCAGCCGCTCGCGCGCGCCTTGGGCTCGGTGGCCTTCCGCAATGTCTGCTTCGCTTACAACAAAGACCACCCTGTCCTGCACGATATTTCGTTCGAAATCGGCCCCGGAACCCATCTCGGCATCGTCGGCACGACGGGCGCGGGTAAGACGACCCTTGTAAGCCTGCTGATCCGTTTCTACGATCCTACCGCTGGCCAGATCCTGCTCGACGGCATCGATCTGCGCACCTACAGACTGGCTGACCTGCGCAATCAGTTCGCTAGCGTCCTCCAAGAGCCCGTACTCTTCTCGAACAGTATCGCCGAGAACATCGCTTATGCCCGCCCTGGGGCCAGCTACCACGATATCGTAGCCGCAGCGCAGGCGGCCAACGCCCACGAGTTCATTGTGGGCCTACCACAAGGCTATGAAACGCAAGTGGGTGAGCGCGGTATGCGCCTCTCGGGTGGAGAGCGTCAACGCATCTCACTCGCCCGTGCCTTCCTGAAGAATGCACCCATCCTCATCCTCGACGAGCCCACAAGTTCTGTCGATACGAAGACTGAGGCTGCCGTGATGGAAGCAATGGAGCGCCTCATGCACGGCCGCACCACCTTCATGATTGCTCACCGCCGGGGCACACTGGCGAACTGCGATGCATTGCTGCGGATCGAGCAGGGTCGCCTCATCGAGACAACGCCGGCTACGTTGAGAGCCGACAAGGAAACGCAGGCAGTGGCACACGGGGCAGGGGACAGGCCTGTCATGGGAGCAGCACCGATGGCAAAGGACGCGACGATCAAGATCGTCACAATGGAGCACACGACCCGCCTCAAGTCCCCCGCCCACCGACCCTTGTTATTTGAAGCATGTGGAGAGCATGCTGCAACCGCCTACGAGAAGACAGGGAGTAGCATGGACAAGCAGAGACAAGAGGCTCCCCACTCAGCAGATGAGAGCAGAGAAAAGCGCAAGAGCATCCAACTATCACCGTCACAGCAGGCCTTCCCAGAGCGTGGCGAACTGCATGCCACGCTTGCCCTCAGTGAGCTGGAGGCACGGAGTGGGACCAGCCGTGCCATCAGGCTCCCAGGCGGTTGGCAAACGAGCGTGGTCGTGCCAGCAGGAGCGTACGAAGGGCAAGTCATCTCGCTAGAAGGGCTGGGCGAACCAGCCTTTCCTGGGGGATCCAGGAGGGGGAGGCTCACCCTCACGATCACGATTATCCCTGCCCAAGAAACCGCGACCGGGCCCAGGCTTCGGAGAGAGAAGAGCACATCCCAGCACATCCCACGTTTCTTTCAAAGCAGAGCCCTCCTCATCCTTGGGCTTGTGCTCCTCCTCGCACTGGGCGGTCTAGACCGCATGAAACTACTTGCTCTCAGTCAGCCCTCTTCAGGAACCACTGCCACTCTCACCTCCGCTACACGCCCCCCTCTGGCCACACGCATAACCCACGTCACTCCCACCGTGACCACAGCCACTCCTGCTCCTCGCACTGCTTCCCCTCCTCCCACTGCGACAGCGATGCCGCGAAACGGCCTCTCTCTAGTTGGTACGTATAACGGGTCGATGGTTGATCGGACAACACAACAGACAACCTCCATCTCGGTGTTGCTCGTGCAAAGCGAGGGAAATGCCGCCTTGAGCGGCACGGTAACGTTCAAAGCACCTTCCCAGGGAGTCCATCCGCTGCATGGGACCGTTGATCCCCACGGCAACTTCTCTTTTACAGTGCAGCTCTCCGCCGGTCAGGCACCGCTCTACTTTTATGGGACAGTGCAACAACAAGGCTCCTACCTGAAAGGGGATTTTTGTCGCAGCAGTACGAACGCTTGTAGCGTGATTACGGGCTATTTCCTGGTTGGGCCGAGGTATTAACCAAATGGGATGTGCCACAATCGAGTTCAACCTCATCATGTGCACTTTCAAGGTTGGGATCCTGGCACGAAAGAAATATCGAGCCAGAATAATTCATAGCAAGCAGAGGCTTGTGCAAGCGTTCGTAGTGTAACTAGACAGGACATATGGAGGGATACATGAGGTTGTATCAAAAGGGAGGTGGGCTTCGATGAAGTATCTCATTGTCAATGGCGATGACTTCGGTGCCAGTCATGGGATCAATCGCGGGATCATCGAAGCCCACCGTCAGGGCATCCTGACGAGCACGAGCTTGCTTGTCACGATGCCATGGAGTGAAGAAGCAGCCCGTCTGGGTCGTGCTGTCCCGGATTTGAGCGTCGGTTTGCATGTCCATTTTCACAGTGGTGGACGAGGACCGACGCTGGATCGACCCGACGCCGACAGCTGGCGCGTCGAGTTACTCCGCCAGTGCCGCCGCTTTGAGGAACTGATGGGCCGCCCACCGACGCATCTCGACTCGCACCACAACGTGCATCGGGACCCGCGGCTGCTTCCCCATTTCCTCGGTGTGGCGCGGCAATACGCAGTGCCCCTGCGGGAGCACTGCCCCGTCCGTTACCTGTCGAAGTTCTATGGTCAGTGGGGTGGGCAGACCCACCTGGAGCAGATCAGCGTGGACAGCTTGCTGCACCTGTTGAAGACCGACATTCAGGAGGGCGTCACCGAGCTGAGCTGCCATCCAGGCTACATTGATCCGGATTTCCCCTCCGCCTACTCCGCCGAGCGCGAAACCGAATTGCAGACCTTGTGCGCTCCCAGCATCCGCACGGCCTTGGCAGAGCAGCAGATCCAGCTTGTTGCTTTTCGCGATCTGGGCAGTCTCGCGATGGGCTGGCCAACCTAGAGGAGAGACCACATGGTCACTGTTGTCATCTCACCTGTCAACGTCGTGAATTTTCCCGACGGGGGTGGGCATTTCTGGGTCTATATGCAATATGTGCAGGGCCTGCACCAATTGGGGTGCGAGGTCTATTGGCTGGAGCGCTTCTGCAGCAGCGGCGACCAGGGCTACGATGCCTCTGTGCTGTCGACGTTCGCCAAGCGGATGGAACGCTATGGGCTAGCTGGAAAGCTCATGCTGTACATGAGCCACGAGCAAAGCGGTGACAGCGGCCAGTACACCTACCTCGGCATGACACAGCTTGAGGCAGAGGCCATATTGCGGCGGGCGGATCTCCTGCTGAACTTTGATTACCGAATCGATGCGATCCTGCTGTCCTGCTTCCGGCGCACGGCAGTGGTTGATATTGATCCAGGGTTACTGCAATTTTGGATGGCTACGCGACAACTCCTCGTGCCCCTGCATGATGTGTACATCACGACCGGCGAGACTGTGGGCACGCCATCCGCTCTGTTCCCGGACTGCGGCCGCCTGTGGTTCCATATCCGCCCGCCGATTTGCCTGGAGCGATGGCCGTACGTGCACGATCCTCGCTGTGAAGCGTTTACCACCGTGTCCAGCTGGTGGGGCGACGAATGGATAACGGATGGGACGGAGGTCTACGAGAACAACAAGCGGGTCCCATTTCTGGAGTTCACAGAGCTTCCGGGCCGAACGAGCCAACAGCTCGAGTTGGCGCTCTTCTTCGGGGATGGGGACGCGCAGGACCTGCGCGTCCTCGCGAGCCACGGTTGGCGCGTACGCCATTCCCTCGAAGTCGCCAGAACGCCGGAGAGGTATCACGCCTATATCCAGGGGTCACGCGGCGAGTTCAGTTGCGCGAAACCGTCCTGCATGAAGTTCCAGAACGCCTGGATCAGCGACCGGACCCTGTGCTATTTGGCCAGCGGGAAGCCTGTCGTGGTTCAAAATACAGGGCCAAGCGCCTTCCTTCCGAACGGGGAGGGCATGTTTCGTTTCGCAACACTGGGAGAAGCAGCCGATGCCCTCGCCACCATTAATCGTGATTACGAGCGGCATTGCCGAGCGGCGCGGGCGATGGCTGAAGCCTATTTTGACGCCAAGCAGGTGCTGAGGGCAATCCTGAACGTAGCGCTATGATGATGGGGCGGCGTGGTCGCCTCAGTGGACGTTCCGGTCGGTGCCCCGATCTATCTGGAGGGTTGTCTATGATTGACGGCCTTGACGACATGCTAGCAAGCAGCGGCCAACCTGGCCTCCCAGAACTCCGCGCTGTACTGCGGGAGTTGATCGGCGGGTTGGGCCCGACAGCCCGTGTGGTCGACCAGCGGCGGCTGAAACCTCGTGTCTACCGCCTGCGTGTCGAGGCCAGCGGCTGCGTTCGCTCCCTGGTGCTCAAGCGTCTAGAGCCCACCGTGGCTCAGCGCAACCAGTTAGTGGCGAAGCGATGGCTGCCGGCGATGGGTTTAAGCGAAGCCGGCCCACCCTTACTCGGTGTTGCCGCCGCGCGGAACGGCGGGTGGGTGTGGCATGTCTATGACGACCTGGGAGACTGCACGCTGGACACATGTGCTGCCGACCGCAGAGGAGTCAAGGCGGCAGTCGAAGTGATCGCGCAGTTGCATACGCGTTCCGCCGGACACCCCTTGCTTCCAGAATGTCGCCTGTATGGCGGCGACCTCGGCATGCCCTTCTATACGGCGAATGTGCGAGACGCGATCCATAGCCTGGAATCGCTCCAGCCATCCGCTGTCGAACTGTCGCCGGAACGTGTCGCCCTGCGCGACCGTTTGCTCGCACGACTCCACCAACGTCTCGATGAGCAGTCGTACCGAGCGCGCGCGATGGCAGAGCTCGGTGGCCCCGAGGTACTCCTGCACGGCGATCTATGGACAACCAACATGCTGGTATGCTCAGCCGAGGATGGGCTGCGCGTGCGGCTCATCGACTGGGACCACGCCGGTGTTGGGCCGATCAGTTATGATCTCTCGACCTTGCTGTATCGGTTCCCCCCAGCCGACCGTCACTGGCTCTTGGACGGCTATCGCGGCTCGCTGGAGCATCTGGGCTGGCGCTTGCCATCCGTAGCGGATTTAAACCTGCTCTTTGCGACGGCCGAGTGGGCGCGCTGGGCCAACCGCGTGATATGGCCTGCTCTCGCAGCGGTGGAGGGGCATCAGGCCGCGTGGGCGTTCGACGAGTTAGCCTTCGTTGAGCAGTGGTGTGAGCTGATGACACCCGTCCTGCCCCATGAGGAGACTGCTGAAAAACCCTGTCAACACGACTAACCACTGGTGCGAGTTCATCAAGAGGACTCCACAGAAAGAGTAGCTGTTGAAAGAACAGTTTCCCGGCTTTCAGGCCTGTATACGCCTGATGTGCAAGCATGATCCACCGGTGCAGGAAGAGGGATTTCATCTCCTCCTTCCCCACACACATGAGCATCTTCAGCACCTAATGGATGAGTTCTCCCAGGAGACCGATCCTGGCCTCGAGAGCATTTGCTCTGACCAGAGCCACTCTTTTTAGTTCCCTGGCTGATCTGGTTCTCTTTCTTATCACCAAACGAGTCCGAGCAGGGTCTTTGGCAAAGTTTAAGCTGCCCATCTAGACTAGGATGATCAACCCTGCTATGATAGAGATGATTGAGGTTTGGCGCCACCCTGGTGCAGGAAGTTTGCCTTTTGCAGAACTGCACATCTAGAGTGAGGCATAGCGGTTCACACCAGTTGCCTCTCAGGAAGTGGCCTTGCACACGTTTTGGAATCCATTTTCTATATGTACACTGTGCTTAATGAGTCATTGGATATCTCATCGAGTAGTGCCTTGTAATGGATGAGGAGTGAGTGTGGTTTTGGAGAGGGAGAGCACACGCACGGTTGGGTAAAGTGCGGCAGGCCGCATTGCGAATGCACAAGGGAAAGGAGTCTTCCTGTGCGAGACAAGCAGCCACTTGATCGCAATGTCACTCCCCAGAGAGTACCTCTGCCTCTGAGTACCATCAAGAAACAGACGAGAAAAGTTGCTACGCTTAGCGTTTTAATGCTGATTAAGCGGATTTGATAGCAGACGTTGAGGACGCGCCGTTCGATAAGGGCCCATCGTCTGATGGAAGGAGAGAGCCATGCTAGTGCAGAAACATGCTTGCAATTCAGGCAAGCGGGAGTACGTTGTAAAGGGTAGGGGTTTAGGGACGCCAGTCCCGCGCTCCATCTTAGCATGCCTGGCTCTGGTGACGGTGTGCGCGCTGTTTCTCCTCACCACGGTGACGGTCCAGGCCGACACCGTCACCATCAACGACCAAGCGGGAGTGCTGGATACAGGGAGGGTACAGGCAGAGGCGGCACAGTTACCTGTCCCTGTGCTCATCTACACCACAGACACGTTCACCGGGGATCAGGATGCGTTGGATCAGTCTACACGCGCACAGTTGCCCGACCAAAACACCATCGCTATCGGCATCGACACCGTAAACAAGCATGTCTCTATCGAAGCCGGTACCAGTGTGCAAGTGTCCGATAGTCAGGCGAGCGATGCTGTAAGCGCCTTTCAAAGCAATTACAATGGAGGCGACTATACCGGAGCGACCAGAGCGGCTCTTGACTCACTTCTTTACTCACTGAACAATGCTTTAGGCGGAAGTAATTCGTGGTGGGATTTTGTACCCTGGTTCTTAGTGGGGATGCTGATATTCGTCTACTTGTTGGTGTGTATCGTCATTTATGAAAGAGAGAAGGGGAGAGGAGTCTATGGTGACGGCTATGGTGGTGGTCATGGTGGTGGTCATGGTGGTGGTCATGGTGGCAGCTTCGGCGGCGGTCATGGCGGCGGTCATGGCGGCGGCTTCTAATTGGACATCTTTTGAGAGACGTGTGAGTGCCTGTGCATCCACACAGGCAACTGGCTTGAACCGCTATGTCTCACTCTAGAGACATCAACGTAAAAAAAGCTTCACTCCCTGCTGGTGGTACCAGGCAAATTCGGTAGACGAAAGTCAGGAGGATTGTCCTATGCAGGTTGAAGCGAAACTTCAGACACTCGGACTCGTGCTTCCCGCAGCCCCGAAGGTTCCACCAGGCATCAAAATTTCGTTCGCCTGGACACGTATACATGGTAATCGGATCTATGTGTCTGGTCATTCAGCTCAGGCCCCTGACGGCTCATTCATTGGTCCCTTTGGCAAAGTCCCGACAGAGGTTTCCCTGGAAGCAGCCCAAGCCGCAGCTCGATCCACAGCTCTCTCCATGCTTGCCAGTCTCAAGCGGAAACTCGGGGACCTCGATCGGGTAACCGCCTGGTTGATGGTGTACGGCATGGTCAATGCTGAACCCGGCTATGGGCAGACCACCAATGCCATCAATGGGTTCTCGGACCTGATTCTTGAACTGTATGGGCCAGAGGTTGGGCAGCATGCCCGCATGGCTGTAGGCATGGCGACGCTGCCCCTCAACAACGCGGTCACCATTGCAGCAGAAGTGGAGTTCGCATTGTAGCATCTTCAAGCCGGGTGACTGATGGCTGGAGATGGCGAAGTATTCTCGGCAAAGCTCCTCACCGTCCCTCTCCCCACAGGGATCACAAGGACGAAGTATGAAAGATGAGCAGCGTTTTGCGGCGAAAAAGCAGATGATGGTCCTCATGCAAGCAGGCCATCCTTGGCAGGAAGCCGCTCGGATTGCAGGAGTGCGAACCAGTCGATCGACTGCCTACCGGTGGTTCCAACAGTTTCGCACACAAGGAGAGGCAACCTTGCGCGATGGGAGACATGGGCACATCGCCAAGATGCGCAAGCCCATCCAAGAGTGGCTTCAAGCCAGATGTTGTCAGGAGCCAAGCCTGCCAAGCTCCTCTCTTCAGAAAGAGCTGAACGCCCACTGCGGTGTGCTGGTCAGTATCACCCATCTCAATCGCATCCGAGCGGCGCAAGGCCTGATAAGGCAACCCGCTCGGATGGGAAAAAAATCATGATCAAAGCTCAACATCTGAACGATACTGGCAAGACGGGGCCGGTGGGCTGCTCCTGGTTGCCGCTGTTCATGAGACCGGGCTACTTACCCACTTCGAAACTGCGATTGCCCCCTGTTTGACCCAGACTTCCCATCCACAGCTCTTCCCTTCTTTGCGCGCTCAGCGCAGTTTGTTGCTCACGTTACTCTTTCTCAATGCGGTTGGCTTGCGCCGAACGAGAGACCTACGTGGCTACACCGACCAGGCACTGGGCTTGTTAACAGGAAGGCGCAGAGCTTACGGCTATTGGCACACCGAGCGATTTCTCGCCCACCTCGCCAATACCCAAGGAGCTGAGGTACTCACGAACGCTCTTGGGGAGTGGACCGCCGTGCTGTGGCAGGAGGCAAGAGAGCAGGAAGCGGCTTGCCGTATCTACATTGATGGGCATCGCAAGCCGGTGTATGCAGACAAGCTGATTCCTCGGGGACTGATTGGATGCTCTGGCAAAATTCTGGGCTGTCGAGCGTTGGTGCTCTTGCATGATGAGCAGGGACATCCTCGGTTGGCAACGACCCATCGAGGAGACCAGCACTTGACCGTGGGACTCCCCCCGATTCTAGCTCGCTATCAAGACCGCCAAGGGGAGGCACCATCCGTTCGCGTGATTGTGGACCGGGAGGGCATGGCGGCTCCTTTCCTGCGCGATCTCAAGGCGCTGGGCCACACCGTGGTGACGGTACTGCGCACGGATCAATATGACGGGCTGGAATCCTTCACTGAGGTCGGAATGTTTGTGCCACTGGAGCGGGATCGGCATGGGCAGGTAATGCGTGAGGTCGCTCCAGCCTGTTTCGCTCTCCCGCTGCCCGACCAGAAAGGCCAGTTTCTTCCTGTACGAGTAGCCCTCATTCGTGACCTGCGCCGTCGCGTTCCCTGTACGCCGCAGGAGGAAGAAACGGACGAGGACATTCGCAAACCAGCTTGGTGGCAAGCGGAGTGGAAAGCCGAGCCGATGCCTGCCACGCCGACCACTGCCAAGCTGATTCCTATTGTCACCACCGCAGACACCATCGATGCCGTGGAACTTGCCCAGACCTACACACGGCGCTGGCCGGTGCAAGAAAATATCATTCGTGACTTTCTTTTGCCGCTTGGTCTGGATACCAATCACGGCTATGGCAAGACGCCCATTGTGAACTCCGAGGTTGCCAGGAAGCGTGCCGCGTTAGAGAAGCGCTTGAGCACTGTCCAGCGATGGATGGCTTCTGCACGAGTTCGTTCCCACAAAGCCTCTCTGCTCTATGATCGTCTCTGGAAGCAAACCAAGGCCTATGGCGATGAGCTCTATCGCAAGCTCAACGCCCATCAGGACGCGCTTGCTGCACAAGGGGTGGACTATTATGAGCGGCGGGCACAGATCAAAGCAGAGAAGGCGGTGATTGATGCAGAGCTGGAGCAGCGCTGGCAACGTGTCTGGCGAACTTATAACACGAGCAGTAAGGAAAGTGAGAAGCAACAACGCTATGCACATGAACAATGTGATCTTTTGCGAGCCTTGGAAGATCTGGCAGCCACAGAGCGGACCATGTATGAATTAGACAATCGCAAAGATCACGTTATGACTATCTGCAAGCTCGCTCTGGCCAATGTGGTGATGTGGACCCGCGATCACTATTTTCCCATCACCTATGCCCATGCCACCTGGGCACGGCTGGCTCCTTTCTTCCAACTCAGAGGAGTGGTGGTCTGGGCGCGGCACACGATCTCTGTCGAACTGCACCCTTTCAATGACCGGCAATACAACCGCGATCTAATGGCCCTCTGTCAACGCGTCAACGAGCGACAAGTACGCTTACCTGATGGACGTCTTCTGGTGTTCTCGGGTGATGGAGACTCATCGTCCCATTCTACATGGGCAGAAGAGGCTGATTGCCTAACACCCTGAATGAGCATCTGGTCGTTCTCCTTCACCGATCCTTGTCAGAGTACACGGTCCTCCCCCAGATCGCGCTTGTCAAGAAGGAGTGTAGGCAATGGCCGCCAAGATAGCAAGGGGGTTTGCCAGGTTGGACTTCCCAACGGCGTAAAGGATGTTATGAGGTGGTCTCGTGACCTCGCCCCTCTTTTCCTTATCGTGATTCCTGGAACTGCCCTTGTTGGTTGGATGTCATGGACCATGCTCTCAATATTACTCGCCCACAAGCCAATGCTGCTGATCAATCGCGAGGGGATCGTTGTCAGTTCAATGCCTCTGCTTAGTGGCTTCTCGATCTCATGGGGTGAAATTGAGGCAATTTTCCCTTCGCGTTATTCTAGGTACAAATTCCTCTGTATTGTACCCAAAAACCCCGATCACTATTTGAAGACGCATTTTAATGGCTTTGGGCGGTTTTACCGGCAGAGCAACTCAAGGGTTGGTTCGCCCCTCTACATTCCTCAGATAAACCTGGCCAAACAGGTTGAAGAGATCTTACAACAGGTGTCTCATACCTATGCAAGCGAAGTGAGCTATTACCACGTTCAAGTTCGATCTTACCCACAAGATGTGCTGAGTTAGAGAGGCCACACATGCTGTTTGCAAGTAACGTGGATGAATGCGAAAGAAAACGATGACAGCTTGCTGTGAAGCGAAAACCAAACAGACAAAGCGCAATTCGGACAACACTTGGGGCGAATTAGACAGTCAAAAACAGACGAGAGGCGTGAGCAGGATCGCGAGGCTCTTGTCAGTCGTGCTTGTGCCAAATGAGAGAGAGATGGGATCGTTCTCGTTTGAGACTGCCTGTCTCATCAGAACCTACGGCAACCGCGATACTTTCCGTCTCGAACAGCGGCAATTGAACGAAGCCGGAACGCAGGCTCGGCGGCGTTCGAGGCTGATATGCAGGTGCTCGCCAGTAGAGTCGCCACTCGGAAGGCGACACATCGATGAGGGTGAGCTGAGGCGAGCGAAACGGCGTCTGAGCCCTGCGGGGGGGACTGATCTCTTTGATTTGTTTTCGATCTTCGGCCAGCTCAACCTGGTACTTGGAAAGAGTGACGGTCTGATATTCGACGGTGATCGAACCATCGTAGACCCAAACCGAGACTTTCTCACCTGACAGACCCCTTTCGCCATAGAGCTTCCATCCCTGGACACGTAGATACCCAAACCGATTGAGATGACGGGTGTAGCGGGTGGCAAACAAAATGCGGTTGAGAACCGATTCAGGATACATCGTCCCTTTGTGCCAATCCAAGACCTGTGCCGGACTGAGTGTTACTAAGAGCAAAGGTTTGCCTCCCTCAGACCCAAAGTATTGCCATAAAATCATCCTCTCACGCTTGAACTGCTGACCACATCCTAGCACAAGAAAAAGCCTCTGGAAAGGAAGTTTTGCCGAAAAGCCGGTTTGGAAGATACGCCTTGCCGAAAATTTATGCGACATTAATGGGATTTCGTCCTCAGTTACCATATGCTACGCAAAGCTCATGCAAATCACATGAGGATCATCTTTTTCTTTGTGGAGGTTATTCATGCTAACTGAGAATGATCTTACCGTGTTGTGCTCGCAGTTGAATCTCTCTCATCAAGCGCGAGCTGTCGTGTCCATCATCCAGTCATCCCCACCCTCCCGCCGGGTAGGCAGCGGTGGGAAGAACGTTCCCGTTCTCTACACCAGCCGCAAAATGGGAGTCACCATTCAAGCCGAAAGCTACAAAAATGAGCTGGCAGGGGTGTATGAAATGGAGCATGATCCGACCGTTCTCGCGTTCTACGACCAGCCACCCCCCATCAAACTCCAGTATCAGGCGAAAAATGGGCGTCGGATTGGCGTGCTGCACACGCCTGACTACTTTGTCATTCGCGCTGATACGCTGGGATGGGAAGAGTGGAAAACCGAAGAAGACTTGAAGAGATTAGCTGAGAAGATGCCACATCGCTACGTTCGCCAAGAGGATGGTCGATGGCGGTGTCCTCCCGGTGAACGGGTGGCAACTCCCTTGGGATTTTACTACCGCCTCCGTTCATCTCACGACATTGATTGGGTCTTCCAACGGAACTTACGCTTTCTCTCCTACTACTTGCGGACAGACACTCCGGCCGTCCAGCCGCAAGCTCGGGAGGAGGTCATCGCGCGGGCTTCTTCCCATCCAGGGATCACCTTGCACGCTCTTTTGCAGCAGCGAGAGCGGGCGACGAGCGATGACATCTACACCTTGCTGGCAACTGAGCAGATCTATGTCGATATCTACGCTGCTCCCCTCGCTGAGCCGGAGCGCGTCCATGTTTTCTGTGACGAGGTGTCCTCGCGGGCCTGGGCAACAGCGATGTGTGCCGATGAGTTCTCCGACAGAAGTCGCCCACATACCCTGTTGGTTGAGCCGGGAGCTGTCGTGGTGTGGGATGGAAAGCCTTGCACGATCTTGTATCAAGGGCAAACCACCTTAACCCTGCTCACCGAGGATCGTCGGCCTCTGGAGATATCCAACCCCCATTTTCAAGCCTTGGTGCAAAGTGGAAAGGTCATCGAGCAAGCTACGCCCTCCCAACGAGAGCGCCTGAGCACCCAAGTGAGCGAACGCCTGCAAAAAGCCTCACCAGAGGCCCTGGCCTCGGCCAATCGACGCTATGCTATCATTCAGCCGGTATTAGAAGGGCTGTACTTTGCCAGAAAGGTTTGCCGAATTGAATCAAAGATAAGGAAGTGGCAAAGCTATTGATTCAATCCTACTATTGAAAATAAAGTCAGCTTCTTCTGGCAGAGCTACCTATCACTTTCAGAACTCTTTCTCTTTGTCATACTTTCTTCAGCAACCCATGGCGTAATCAAACCTGCAAGAGTGGCAAAAACGAAGCCTGGCTGTTCCAAGAGCAGGAACAGCCTTTCCCCGATCCCTGCTGCCTGAGTCCACTAAGTGGGTCAATCTGCAATTGACTTGTGGAAAAGAGCAGGGGGTGGTATACTTTGCTGGTCAGGGAAGGACCTGCAGAGAAGAGAAGCAAAGAACCAGGTGAGAGATGGGCGCACACCCAAAAATCGCGCTTCGTCCCTTGAGCGAAGCAGAACAGCACGCATTGCAGCGTGTGACCAAGGCCAGCAGTGAACGGGTCGATGCCGTCAAACGAGCCAAAGCGTTGCTGGCAGTAGCAGAAGGAAAGACCTTGACGCAAGCTGGGGTAAGCGCTGGCCTCTCGCGTGAGGGCGTCTCCCAACTGGTAGAGCGGTTAGGATTAGCGGTGTTGGTGATTGCCTCGGGACGAGGCCGCAAGCCGACCTATGGAGCCGAGGCGCGAGGGCGGGTGGTGCAGGAGGTGCGCCGCCAACCCGATCGGGTGAGCGATCAAAGCGCGACCTGGTCACTCAAACTGTTGCAGCGTGCCTTACGGCGAGCAGGTCTGCCTGCCATCGGGGCGACCACGATTGGGCGCATCTTGCACGAGGAAGGCTATAGTCTGCAACGCGACCGCACCTGGTGCGACACCGGCTACGCGTTACGCAAACGCAAAGACGGCGTCTATCGTGTGCGGGATCCGCAGGCGCACAAAAAAAAAGTTTGATTGAGCGAGCCTATCGCATAGCGGAGGGGTGTGGCATCCCGTTGTGGACGCAAGATGAAGCTGGTCCGTATGCTACCCGACCGCAGCCGGGTGAGAGCTGGCAGCCCGAAGGCCACCCCAAGCTGCAGCCGCATGAATATCTGCGCGATGGTGGTGCCAAACTGATGACCTTGTTTCGCCCAGCCACCGGCGAGGTGCGGGCCAAAGGCGTCACGTCGGTGACCAATGCGGTCTTGCATCCCTGGCTCAAAGAACAACTGCTTGCGGTGCTGGAAGCAGAGGAGCAGACCAAGGCCGCACCAGAGGAGGCTGGGCTATCGCCCAAGCCAGTGGAGTGGGCTGAAGCGCACCTTTGGGAAACCTGGGTGGGCTGGCGACTGAGTGATCGCTATCCGCCGCTGCGCCTGATTCTGGTGTGGGATAATCTGGCAGGCCATCGGAATTACCCGATGATGGACTGGCTGTTCCAACACGGCATCATGCCGCTCTATACGCCGCTTTCCGGCTCCTGGCTGAATATGGCCGAGTCGATGCAGCGCATCCTGGTGCGCCGGGCGCTCTCGGGTCAGTATCCCCAGACCCCGCAACAGATCATCGACTGGTTGGAAGAGACCGTGGCTGGCTGGAATGAGGATCCCACCCCATTCGTATGGCATGGGAAGCGATACAAGCGAAGACAGCGAGCCCGGCTCAAACGTCTCGCTGGCTCGGGGGCTGCCGTCCTGGCTTACGCAAGTTAATTGTAGGTTGACCCACTAAGTGGTGCGCTTTCAGTACATGAGTTTTGCGCCGTCTAGCTCTCTCTTCATCTCGTACCCCTCTCAGGTTCCATTCTGGATCATCATCCTTCCGTGGGATGCGCGGTGGCGCAGCACGACGGAGGCTCGGCCTCTTGTCTCTCGCCTCCGACGGCCCTTCGCCGTCGCTCCATATACCCATCGGGGCGAATCAGGATCTGCGTGTCGCTGTTTATCCCGTAGGCGCTATAGGCTTGACCGGCAGTATCGACAAGAACATGTGCAGAACGAGTAATTGAACTTTCAGGGCGCGTGATAGCATACATTCGCAGAAAGTTGTTATCTGCTTCTGGGAACTGCGGCACAGGTTGGTCAGAGAAAATGAGCAGGGTAACATGTGTGCCCTGGAAAAGATCGAAGAGGCGAATCTGTTCTCCGTTTTCTGCCCAGAAAAGCGAGGCATCGGGGGCGCGATCTCCAGCTCGTATGACGGTAGTTTCGCCGTAGTCACGAGCCAGCGGACTCCCACGATAAGAGATACTGAGTTGGCTTGGGTCGGCGAAGGATTCCTGACGCGAGGTGAGATGAACCATGGCCTGGCTGAAATCTTGCGCAAAAGCGCGGTGGCGCGTAGAAGTGGTAGAGAGGACACCGAGAGCGACGGGCAAGCGTTCGGCCTGATAGGTATCAAGCAAGGTTTCTGGCGCTCCCTGCAGAACGTGAGCAAGTTTCCAACCCAGATTGTAGGCATCCTGAACGCCGGTATTCAGGCCTTGGCCACCAGCCGCAGAATGCACGTGGGCCGCATCTCCGGCGAGGAAAACACGACCGTTTCGATACCGATCAACCATGCGAATGTTGGGTCGCCAGACTGAGATCCAGGTGGGATCAGAGAAACGCACGCCGGGCAAGCCGACGCGTTCGTCAAAGAGACGTTGGAGCGTTTCAAGGGTAGCAGGAGGCATTGAACCGTCTGCGCTGGGAGAAACTTGCGCAATGACGAACCAGGTATGACTATGACTCATCCAATTGAGAGTCACCCCCCCTTGTGCTGGGTTTCCCCAGGTAGACCAGGCGTTGGTGTCCAATCCGCTGACACTGACATTGGCCAGAATGTGGTGTTCTTCGTCCCAGGTTTCGCCAAGAAAGGAGATACCAGCGAGTTGACGTACGGTACTGCGTCCCCCGTCACAACCCACCAGGTAGCGAGCCTGGATCTCGACCACGCAGTCCGCACCTTGTATCGAGGCGACCACGTCATCTGGAGACTGGGTAAAACCAACCAGAGCACTATTGAGCTCGACTGAGACTCCATAAGATGCCAGGCGCTCGCGCAGCACTGCCTCGGTATGCTGTTGGCTCACCATGAAGATGGCTTGATACGGCGGCGAAACAAGTGCGCGATTGCTCGCCAGATTGATTTCTCGGAT
>WNGP01000904.1_pt1 | contig 24068 bp, 17 predicted proteins | sample 5407671 | NCBI WGS metagenome assembly WNGP01 (sample SAMN13153381, study PRJNA577476) | soil metagenome | isolation source: 40 cm soil or saprolite under Garry oak tree replicate 2 | place: USA:California | collected 2016-06-15
CGATGCAGCCGCCGAGAGCGTGCGGTTTGCCCGCGCGCACGTGGACGACGTCGAGTTCTCGGCGGAGGACGCGCTCAGGAGCGACGTGGATTTCCTGTGCCGGGTGATCGAGGCCGTGATCCAGGCGGGGGCGACCACCATCAACCTGCCCGATACTGTGGGCTATTCGACGCCCGACGAGATTGCCCATTTCTTCCGCACGGTCCGTGCGAAAGTCAACGCGCCGGACCACATCGTCTACAGCGCGCACTGCCATGACGATCTCGGCCTTGCGATCGCCAATACGCTGGCGGCCGTCGACGCCGGCGTGCGCCAGGTCGAGTGCACCATCAACGGTATCGGCGAGCGGGCCGGCAACGCGGCGCTCGAGGAAATCGTGATGGCGGGCCGAACGCGGCCACAAGTCGTCGCATTTCAGTGCCAGGTCAATCCGCGCGAGATCGTGCGGACGAGCCGGATGCTGTCGCTCGAGATCGGCGTCTTCCCGCAGCCCAACAAAGCGATCGTCGGGCGCAACGCCTTCGCGCACGAAGCGGGAATCCACCAGCACGGCATGCTCCAGAACGGTCTGACCTACGAGATCATCGCCCCCGAGACTGTCGGGGCCGGAGGGTCGAGCATCGTGCTCGGCAAACACTCGGGCCGCCATGCGCTCGAGCGCCGCTATCGCGAGCTCGGTTACGAGCCCGATGCGACGACGCTCGAACAGCTGTATGAGGCGTTCACGGCGCTCGCGGATAAGAAACGGCAGATCCTGGACGAGGACCTGCTCACCTTGTTGCACGAGGGTTTCCATCAGGCGCCCGAGGTCTACAACCTCATCAGCCTCCGCGTGACCTGCGGCACCGAGACGGCTACGGCCGAGGTGCGCCTCGCGGGACCGGGGTTCCACGAGCGCAGCGCGAGCGCGACCGGCAACGGCCCGATCGCCGCGGCGTTCGCCGCCGTAGGCGAGGCGCTCGGCCGTACGATCGAAGTGCTCGATCTGTCGGTGCAGTCGGTCACGCCGGGGCGCGACAGTTTGGGCAGAGTCGTCCTGCAGGTACGCATCGACGGCAAATCCCTCAGCGGCCACGGCGCTTCGACCGACATCGTCGAGGCGGGCGCGCGCGCGCTGGTGCATGCGCTGAACAAGGCGGATCACGCCGACGGTTTGGAAACGATGGCACTGGGCAGCAGCTACTACTGGGGAGTGTAGCTCATGAGCGAGCTCCTGACGGGCGCGCAGATCCTGCGCCGCACACTGGTGGACGCGGGCGTCGACGTGATGTTCGGCTATCCGGGCGGCGCGATCATGCCGTTTTACGACGCGCTGCACGGGCAGAAGCCACGCCACATCCTGGTGCGGCACGAACAAGCGGCCGCGCATGCGGCAGACGGCTATGCGCGCGCGAGCAACCGCGTGGGCGTGTGCGTCGCGACGTCCGGCCCGGGCGCCACCAATCTCGTCACTGGATTGGCGGCCGCGCACATGGACGGCTCGCCGGTCCTCGCGATCACCGGGCAGGTGGGACGGCCGATGCTGGGGCGCGACGCGTTTCAGGAGACCGACGTGGTCGGTGTGACGCTGCCCGTCACCAAGCACAACGTGCTCGTGCGCGACGTCGAAGATCTCGCCGACGATGTGCGCGAAGCCATGGCGATTGCGATGGAGGGACGGCCCGGCCCTGTGCTCGTGGACGTCCCGAAAGACGTGCAGAACCAGAAGGCGGAATACCAGGTGTCTGGTGCCTGGGATCTGGGGTCAGGGAAACCCAGACACCAGGCACCTGACACCAGACACCTCGAAGAAGCCATCCAGCAAACCGCACAGCTCATCGCCCAGGCGGAGCGTCCGCTCCTGATGATCGGGCGTGGCGTGATCGTGAGCGGCGCATACGCAGAAGTGCGGGAGCTCGCCGAGCGCACCGGCACGCCGGTGATCACGACGCTGCTCGGCATCAGCGCGTTCCCGCAGGCCCATGACCTCCATCTCGGCATGCCCGGAATGCATGGCGAAGTGCACATCAACAAGGCCATCCAGGCCGCCGATTTGATCGTGGGCATCGGCATGCGGTTTGACGATCGCGTGACTGGTAATACCGCCACGTTCGCGCCGCGCGCGAAGATCGTGCACATCGACGTGAACCCGGCGGCGATCGGGCTCAACGTCCCCGTCGCGATCGGCATCGTGGGAGACGCGCGTCACGTGGTCGAGCGGCTCCTGCAATTCGTGACGCCGCGCAACTGCCTGCCGTGGCGCGAGGAAATCCGCGGCCTCCAACACGCCCGCAACGAGCTGTTCACCGGTGGCTTGTCGCCGGAGGTGATTCTCTCCGCCCTGGCCGATGTCACGGGCGGGCGCTGCACCGTCGTGTCGGACGTGGGACAGCATCAGATGTGGGTGGCGCAGCGGTATCCGTTCCAGCGGCCGAACACCCACATCACCTCGGGTGGCCTCGGCGCGATGGGCTTCGCGGTTCCCGCCGCCATGGGCGTGCGGATGGCGCGGCCCGACGAGCCGGTGTGGGCGATCTCCGGCGACGGCGGCTTTCAGATGAACATGGCCGAGATCGCGACGATGGTGCAGGAAGGGCTCGAGGTGAAGCTCGCCGTCTTCAACAACGGCTACCTCGGCATGGTGCGGCAGTGGCAGCAGTTCTTCCACGGCGGCCGGTATTCGAACACGCCGATCCTGAGCCCCGATTACGTGAAGCTGGCCGAGGCCTACGGCATTCCGGGGTGGCGTGTCAAACAGGCGAGCGAGGTGACCGACGCGCTGCGGCAGGCGAATGCCGCTCCCGGTCCCGCCTTAGTGGAGCTGGTGATCGAGCAGGAGGCCAATGTCTTCCCGATGATCGTGCCGGGTGGCTCGCTGTCCGAGCCGCTCGAGGCGGCACCGGTATGAAACGTCCGCGCAAGGTGATCGTGCTGATGACCAGCGACCTCCTCACGCTCGGCCGCGCGAGCGGCGCGCTGCGGCGTCGCAACCTGCCGATCCGCGGGTTTGCGGTCGAGTCCAATGGCCCGCCCGGTATCTGGCGGTTGTCGTGCGAGATCGACGCGGACGACGCGACGGTCGAGAGCCTGCTCCTGCAAATTCAAAATGTCGTCGGGGTCCGCAAGGCCACGGCGTCCTCACCCCCTCCTTCTTCTGGAGACAATATGCCCTCATCGGTGCGCGTGTATTACGAGGCGGACACCGACCGCGCGCGGCTGCGCGATCGTGTGTTCACCGTCATCGGATACGGCAGTCAAGGGCACGCCCACGCGCAGAACCTGCGCGACTCGGGCGCGCGGGTGATCGTCGGCCTGCGGCCGGGCGGCGCATCCTGGAAGCAGGCGACTGCTGATGGCCTGGACGTGCGCCCGGTCGCCGATGCCGCGAAAGCGGGCGATGTGATCATGATGCTCGTGCCGGACCAGGAGCAGCGCGCGGTCTACGAGGCGGCCGTCGCACCCGCGCTCGGTCCGGGGAAGACGCTGATGTTCGCGCACGGCTTCAATATTCACTTTGGCGAGATTGTGCCGCCGGCGGGCGTCGACGTTTCGATGATCGCGCCAAAATCTCCGGGGCATCTGGTGCGCAGTGAGTACCAGGCGGGACGCGGCGTGCCTGGGCTGGTCGCGATCCATCAGGATGCGAGCGGGAACGCGCTCCAGAACGCGCTCGCGTATGCCACGGGGATCGGGTGCTCGCGCGCCGGGGTCATCGCCACGACGTTCGCCGAGGAAACCGAGACCGATCTGTTCGGCGAGCAGGCGGTGCTGTGCGGCGGCGTCACGGCGCTCATCCAGGCCGGCTTCGAAACGCTGACCGAGGCGGGCTATTCACCGGAGATGGCGTACTTCGAGTGTCTGCACGAGCTGAAGCTCATCGTGGATCTCATCTACCGGGGCGGCCTCGGCTTCATGCGGCATTCGATCAGCAATACCGCTGAGTACGGCGATCTGACGCGCGGCGGCCGGGTCATCAGTCCCGCGGTGCGGGAGGAGATGAAGCAGCTGCTCGCCGACATCCGCAACGGGGTCTTCGCCAAGGAATGGATCGCGGAATGCCGCGCCGGTGCGCCGCGCTTCAACGAGCTGCGCAAGGCAGCCGCGAACAGCCAGATCGAACAGGTCGGCGCCAAGCTGCGTGCGATGATGCCGTGGACCGAGGAGGGCAAGCGTGCCAAACCGAAGGGCACGGTGCCCAAACAGGCCGAGCGGGAGCCTGCACGGGCGTGACCCGGACGCTGTTCGATCGGGTGTGGGAGGCGCACGTGGTCCGCGAGCTCGCGGGCGGCGTCGCGCTGCTCTACGTGGATCTGCATCTCGTGCACGAAGTGACTTCTCCCCAGGCGTTCGCTGGGCTCAAGCGCGAGAAACGGTCCGTCCGCCGGCCCGAGCTGACCCTCGCCACGGTCGATCACAACGTACCTACCGGTGACCGGTCCCTGCCGATCGCCGACGCAATCGCGGCGCGGCAGGTGGACGCGCTCAGCACGAATGCCCGCGAATTCGGGATCGAGCTGTTCGATCTTCGCTCGCCGGATCAGGGGATCGTCCACGTGATTGGTCCGGAGCTGGGGGCGACGCAGCCCGGCATGCTGATCGTCTGCGGCGACTCTCACACCTCGACGCACGGCGCGTTCGGTGCCTTCGCGCTCGGCATCGGCACCAGCGAGGTCGAGCATGTCCTTGCCACCCAGTGTATCGTGCTGAACAAGCCACGCAACCTGGAAGCGCGCATAAGCGGGAGCCTGGAGCCGGGAGTCGGGGCCAAGGACTTGATCCTCGCGCTCATCGGAAAGATCGGCACTGCGGGGGCCGCGGGACATGTCGTCGAATACACCGGCGCTGCCGTCCGTGCGCTCTCGATGGAAGAGCGCATGACGGTGTGCAACATGTCGATCGAGGCGGGCGCCCGTGCCGGGATGATCGCGCCAGACGAGGTCACCTTCGCCTACCTCGAGGGGCGACCTCGCGCGCCGCAGGGTGCGGCGTGGACGGCTGCAGTCGAGCGCTGGCAGACGTTCCGCTCGGACCCCGACGCGCGCTACGACACGCAGGTCCAGCTCGATGCCTCGCAACTGGGTCCGCAGGTCACGTGGGGCACCACCCCCGGCATGGTGGCCGACATCACCGCCCGCGTGCCCGATCCCGCGCAGCTCCCGGCCGAGAGCGACCGCCAGGCGGCGGCGCGGGCGCTGGAATACATGGGGCTCGTGCCGGGTACGCCGCTCGAGGGGATTCCGATCGATCGCGTCTTTCTCGGATCGTGCACAAACGCCCGCATCGAGGACCTGCGCGCCGCTGCGAGCGTCGTGCGTGGCCGCCACGTCGCCGCCCGCGTGCGCGCGATGGTGGTGCCGGGGTCGCAGCGCGTCAAAGCACAGGCGGAGCGGGAGGGACTGGATCGCGTGTTCCGCGAGGCCGGGTTCGAGTGGCGCAATGCCGGCTGCTCCATGTGCCTCGGCATGAATGCCGACGTGCTTGGCGCGGGCGAACGCTGTGCCGCGACGTCCAACCGCAATTTCGAAGGCCGCCAGGGCCGCGGGGGGCGCACGCACCTCATGAGTCCCGCGATGGCCGCCGCCGCCGCCATCGAAGGACACCTCGTGGATGTGCGCGGATGGTGACGCCATGACTCCGTTCGTCCGCCATCGGGGAAAGGCCGCGGCGTTGCCACGCCGCGACGTAGACACCGATCAGATCATTCCAAAGCAGTTCTTGAAGGGTGTCGAGCGCACGGGATTTGGCGAAGGGTTGTTCTTCGACTGGCGTGCCGATCCGAACTTCGAGCTCAATCGTCCAGAGGCGCGAGGCGCCACGATCCTCGTCACGGGTCCGAACTTCGGGTGCGGGTCGTCACGCGAGCACGCGGTCTGGGCGCTCGCGCAGTCCGGCTTCCGCGCCATCATCGCGCCGTCATTCGCCGACATCTTTCTGGCCAACTGTTACCGCAACGGCGTCTTGCCCGTCCAACTGTCACCTGTGGACATAGACACCTTGATCGAACGCGCGGCCGGCGGTTCCTACGAGATCGCCGTGGATCTGGAGCAGTGTGTGGTCTCTGATGATCGCGGTTTCTCCGCGCGCTTTACGGCCGATGCCTATGGCCGCGAGCTGCTGCTCAAGGGCCTCGACGAAATCGGCCGCACGTTGCTCGAAGAGCCGAGCATCGCCGCGTACGAGCGGAGCCACGCATGAAGACGTATCGCATCGCCGTCCTGCCTGGCGACGGCATCGGACCTGAAGTGATCGTGCAGGCGGTGCGAGTGCTCGAGGCCGTCGGCGAGCGCTTCGAGCTGCATTTTGCGCTCGAGACCTTCCCAATCGGTGCCGCCGGGGTCGCCGTGGCCAAGAATCCTCTGCCGCCAGAGACTCGTGCCGCGGTCGTGAAGAGCGATGCCGTCCTGCTGGGCGCGGTGGGCGATCCGTCGTTAGATGCCGCGCCGCGCGAGTTGCGTCCCGAGACGGGACTGCTTGCGCTGCGCAAACTGCTGAACGTCTTCGCCAACCTGCGGCCGGTCAGCGTGCACCCGGCACTGCTCAGTTGCTCGCCGCTCAAGCCGGAGCGGTTGCGCGGCGTCGACCTGCTGGTCGTCCGCGAATTGACCGGTGGGCTGTATTATGGAGAGCCGCGCGGGCGCAATGGCTCCAGTGCCGTAAACACGCTCGCGTACAGCGCGTCCGAGATCGACCGTGTTGCGCAGGTGGCGTTCGAGGCGGCGCGCGGCCGCCGCCGACTCGTCACATCGGTGGATAAGGCCAACGTGTTGGAGGTATCGCAGCTGTGGCGCGAAACGGTCACCCGGGTCGCGCGCGACTATCCCGAGGTGCGGCTCGAGCACTGCTACGTCGATACCGCCGCGATGCGCCTGGTGTCCGAGCCCGCGACATTCGACGTCGTGCTTACGGAGAACATGTTCGGAGACATCCTCAGCGATGAAGCTGCGGTCCTCGCGGGCTCGCTCGGCCTGCTGCCCTCGGCGTCGCTCGGATCGGGGCCTGGCCTCTTCGAGCCGGTGCATGGATCGGCACCGCCACTCGCCGGCCGCGATGTCGCCAACCCACTCGGTGCGATCGCCACCGTCGCCCTGCTCCTGCGCCACGGCCTCAAGCAACCCAATGCCGCCGCCGCAGTGGACGAGGCGATCGCAGCCGCGCTGGATAGTGGCGCACGCACTCAGGACCTTGCGCAGCGCGGCGAGGCGTGGATCGGAACGGCGGAGATGGGCGCGCGGGTCGCCGAGCTGGTCGTCGCCGAAGCGCTGGAGGGGCTGTCGTGAGCGACAACTTTCGCAGCCGCGCGATCACCGAGGGTCTCGAGCGCGCGCCGAATCGGGCGATGCTGCGCGCCGTAGGATTCAAGGATGGCGACTTCGCGAAACCGATCGTCGGGATTGCGAGCGCCTACAGCACCATCACGCCCTGCAACGCCGGGCTCGATCGGTTCGCGCGCCGGGCCGAGCAGGTGCTGCGCCAGGCCGGCGCGATGCCCCAGATCTTCGGGACGATCACCGTCTCGGACGGCATCTCGATGGGCACGGAAGGAATGCGCTACTCGCTCGTCTCCCGCGAGGTGATCGCCGATTCGATCGAGACGGCGTGCGGCGCCCAGCGCATGGACGGGCTGCTCGCGATCGGTGGATGCGACAAGAACATGCCCGGCGCCATGATCGCGATCGCGCGACTCGATATCCCCGCGATCTTCGTCTACGGCGGCACGATCAAGCCCGGTCACCACGCGGGCCGCGACCTCACGGTGGTGAGCGTGTTCGAAGCGGTGGGGGCTGCCGGGGCGGGGCGCATGCCCCAGGACGAGCTGCTCGAGATCGAGCGCCGCGCCTGTCCGGGCGCAGGCTCGTGTGGCGGCATGTTCACGGCGAACACGATGTCCGCGGCCATCGAGGCGATGGGGATGAGCCTGCCGCGATCCTCGACGATGGCCGCCGAGGATCAGGAGACCGCCGATAGCGCCGCGCGCTCGGCCGGTGTCCTGTTCGAGGCGGTTCGCGGGCGACGGCTGCCGCGCTCGATTCTGACCCGGAAGGCGTTCGAGAACGCGATCGCGGTGGTGATGGCGATCGGTGGATCCACCAACGCCGTGCTGCACTTGTTAGCTATCGCGCGGGCGGCAGGGGTGCCGCTGGCACTCGAGGACTTCGAGGCCGCGCGCCGGCGCGTGCCGGTGTTGTGCGACCTCAAGCCGTCCGGGCGCTATGTCACCACCGATCTGCATCGCGCCGGCGGGATCCCGCAGGTGATGCGCATGCTGTACGCGAACGGCGTGCTGCACGGCGACGCCCTCACAATCGACGGCCGCACCGTCGCCGAGGTGATCAAAGACGTGCCGACGCGGCCGTCCGCCGATCAGGACGTGATCCGGCCGTGGGATCGGCCATTGGCGCCTCAGGGGCACATCGTCATCCTCCGGGGCAACCTCGCTCCAGAGGGCGCCGTCGCCAAAGTGAGCGGCCACGGTTCGCATGAGATTACGGGCCCGGCGCGGGTGTTCGACTCCGAGGAGGCGTGTCTCGCCGCCATTCTCGCGGGGAATATCAAGACGGGCGACGTCATCGTGATCCGCTACGAGGGACCGAAGGGCGGGCCGGGGATGCGCGAAATGCTGGCGCCGACCGCCGCCCTGATCGGGGCGGGGCTCGGTGAGACGGTCGGCTTGATCACCGATGGCCGCTTCTCCGGTGGCTCGCACGGACTCGTTGTCGGGCACGTGGCGCCCGAGGCGGCGCTGGGCGGCCCGCTCGCGCTCGTGCAGGAAGGCGATTCGATCACGATCGACGCGGGCCGCGGAGACCTTCGTATCAACGTCGGCGACCGCATCCTCGCAACGCGGCGCGCGAAATGGCACGCGCCGGCGCCGCGCTATACCTCAGGCGTGCTGGCGAAATATGCCCGGCTCGTCTCGAGCAGCAGTCATGGGGCGGTGACGGATGCCTGACGCGGTCGCGATTCAGGGCGAAGCGGGATCGTTCAGTCACGCCGCGGCACTCGAGACCCATGGCGACGTCATCCGGCTCGTCCCCTGCGCCACGTTCGTGGAGTTGTTCCGCGCGGTCGAAGGCGGCGAGGCGGCGAGCGGCGTCGTGCCGATCGAGAATACCCTCGCCGGGTCGGTGCACGAGAATTACGATCTGCTCAGCGCGCACGCGCTCCATGTCATCGCCGAAACCGAGCTGCGCATCCGTCACTGCCTGATCGCTTCGCCGCGCACGACGCTGCCTCAGATTCGCCGGGTCGCGTCGCACCCGGTCGCCCTGGCCCAGTGCCGGCAATTTTTCCTGACGCACCCGGACGTGGTCGCCGTCCCGGCGTATGACACGGCGGGCAGCGTGCGCGATCTGATGTCAGGCAAGGTGGACGCCGACGCGGCGATCGCCTCGAAACTTGCCGCCGAGCTGTATGGGGCGGACGTCATCGCGGAAGGGTTGGAGGATCACGCGGAGAACTACACGCGGTTTCTCGTCGTTGCCCGCGAGCCGGCGGCGCGCGCGCCGGCCGAGTCGAACAAGACGTCCGTCATGGTCTCGCTGGGCAACACGCCGGGCTCACTGTATCGCGCGTTGGGCGTGTTTGCCGCGCATGGACTGAATCTGACGAAGATCGAGTCGCGCCCGCTCCCCGGCCGGCCCTGGGAGTACCTGTTCTACCTCGACGTCGTCGATACCGGCCAGGGGATCAGCGCGGCGCTCGAGGAGCTGCGCGCGTTCACGTTCGGGATCCGCGTTCTCGGCACGTATCCCGCGCGGTAGCCTCGACAACCAGGCGAGGCTTCTAAGACACTCGACAAGACCATGAGAAGAAGCGCATTATTTTCACCCAACCGAATCTCAGGGAGCGCCCCCATGACGCATCGTCCACCCCTCAATTGGTCCCGCCGTGAATTCATCGAGCTAAGCGCCGCCGCGGCCGGCGTCTCGCTTGCGCCGATCAAGTTCCGCGCAGTCGCCCCGAGCGACACCGTCCGCTTCGGGATGGTCGGCATCGGCATGCAGGGCTCGGGGCTGTTAGGGACCTCGATTCAGCTGCCCGGCGTCACGTGCGCCGCCGCCGCGGATCTCTACGACGGCCGCCACACGTTGGCGAAGGAAATCGTGGGGCCCACGCTGGCGACCACGCGCGAGTATCGCCGGCTGCTGGACGACAAAACCATCGATTGCATCGTCGCGGCGGTCCCCGATCACTGGCATCGCCGCATGGTGGTGGAGGCGGTGAGCGCGGGGAAGGACATCTACATCGAGAAGCCCATGTCCCATAACGCCGCCGACGGCGTCGCGATGGTGGACGCCGTGAAGAAGAGCGGGCGCATCCTGCAGGTCGGCTCGCAGCGCGTCAGCTCGCAGATCTGCGCCAAGGCGAAGGACATGATCGCGCAGGGAATGCTGGGGGACCTGACGCTCGTCGAGGGCTGGCTCGGCCGCAACGATCCGACCGGCGCGTGGGAATACCCGCCGCCACCCGACCTCTCGCTCAAAACGCTCGACTGGGACACGTGGCAGAACGACGTGCCGAAGCGCCCGCTCGATCCGAACATCTTTGCGCGGTGGCGCTGCTGGAAGGAATACGGCACCGGCGTGGCCGGCGATCTCCTCGTCCACCTGATCAGCGGCATGCAGTTCATGCTCGGCATCAACGAGCCGCCGAAACAAGCGATGTCGGTCGGCGGGATCCGGCGCTGGAAGGACGGGCGCAACATGCCCGACGTGCACGCCACGATCTACTACTACGGCGCGACCGACCTTCCCGTGTACATGCGGCTGAATCTGGGAACGGAGATGCCGGAGCAGTATCGCATTCAGGGATCGAAGGGCGTGCTCGAGGTTTCCGGCAACACGCTCACGTTCACACCTCAGGACGGCAAAGACCGCTGGCCCAGCTACTACACCGGCAGCTATCCGCGGGCGCTGCGCGACGTGTACGATACGCAGTGGCACAAGGAGCACGACCTGCAGGCGGGCCAGGCGCCGCCCCTGACCGAAACCGTGTCCTTCAGTACGCCGGACTTCGACGACACCCGTCCGCACCTGTGGAATTTCTTCGAAGCGGTGCGCACGCGGAAACCGGTGGTCGAAGATGTGGTGTTCGGGCACAACGCCGCGCTCGCGTGTCACATGGCGAACGAGGGGTACTTCCGGCGCACCGCGGTGACGTGGGACGAGGCGACGAAGACGATTAAGGGCTGACCTCGACTTGGGCCCAGGGGGTCCGCAGGGGCTCGGGTTCGTCGGACGGCAGGATCCCCTGGATTCGGTAATGGCCGGGCTCGCGCGGGAGCCAGGTATCGCGCCATTCCATCGTTTCGCCCGGCGCGAGCGTGCGGATTTGGAGAATGCTGGGCTGCGCGCCCTTGGCGAGCCGGCGCCAGGCGATCGAGCCGTCTGCGCGCGCGGCCACGATGTCGAACACGATCGTCCGGCCGAGGAAGTGTGCTTCCACCGGGCGGTGGGACGCGTTGCGCAGACGCAAGACAATGAAAACAGTGGCCCCGACGCGGGACCGCGTCGGGGCCGAGATGGTAAACTCAAGTGTCACGGCGTCACTTGCAGCGGTCCGAGCTCGTCCTCGACGTTCTTGAGCGGGCTGAACACCAGCAGTGTTCCGGATGAGTTGCCGCCCCACAGTACGCCGGCCAGCGCGTTTCCCGACGTGTACACGGGCGAACCGCTGTCTCCCGCACCGACGATCTGGACCGAGTTTTCGACGATCGTCTGGCAGATCTGGGTGATATTTGACCCGGAGACGTTGACCGTCGCGCACGTCGCGGTCACGGTGCCCTGCGTCCAGCCGGTCGTGCGGCCGACCTTGTTGATCGTCTCGCCGATCGAGAAATGATCGCGCAGATCCGCGCCCGTCAGCGTGATGGATCCGTTCGGGTCGAGGTCGATCGAGCCGGTATTCGGGCTGCTCGCTGCGGTTTTGGCGAGTTGACCGAGTGCGGAGTTGATCCCCGGGTTGTATGCGGCGCGTGAGGCATCGCTAGTGCGACACTTCTTGCCGTGCGGGCAGCCCGCGATGTTCCGCCGGTAGGGCGGATCTTCGACTTCCGTGCCGATCGAGACGCCGTCCACGCTCTGCAACGGCTGATAGTAGACCGTGCCCTCGACGCCTCCCTGCTTGTTGGTGCAGTGCGAGGCGGTGACGAACGATGCCTGTGTCCCGTCCACCGCGTTGAAGCCCATCGAGCAGAGGAAATTCCCGAAGTGGATCTGGATCCCGCCGATGCGCGGATCGACGCGGTCGCGGAGCGTTTGGACCAAGCGGATGGGTTCCATCTGCCGGATGACGAGCACTTCCGCCGGCACACCGAGACGCGCGGCGAGGGCGCGCATGTTGGCGCGGGCGGCAGCGTGCTCGACCCCGACGACCACCCGGTTCGTGGTCTCATCGTAATCGGCGAGGACGGTTCCGGGCAGCGCCAGCCCCTCGCGCGCCATCAGGTCAAACCAGCGTTGGACCTGTTGGGGCGCGTAGGCGCTTGGCGTGACGCGAGCGGCGACCGGCGCCGTCGGCGTGATGGTGTCCTGGCACGCGGCCACGACCACGAGGGCCGCGGGAACGATCAGGCGAAGCGGGTTGAGACGGCTCATAATCAGACCTCCGGCATAAGTGTGAGCTTGAACCCCTTGGCCTTCAGGGACGCGGCGAGCCCGGACTTCTCGACCGAGCGCATGTAGGCCTCGTCGGGCTCGATCACCTTCTTCTCGACGAGCTCGACCAGCGCGTCGTTCAATGTATTCATGCCGAGCTTGCGGCTCGTCTGAATGATCGACGGGATCTGGAACGTCTTGCCCTCGCGGATCAGGTTCGAGATGGCCGGCGTCGTGAGCAGGATCTCACGTGCCGGGACCCGGCCACCCCCGCTTTTCTTGCACAGCGTTTGCGAGATCACGCCTTTCAGCGATTCCGACAGCATCACGCGGATCTGCGCCTGGCGGTCGGCGGGGAACTGATCGATGATGCGGTCGACGGTCGACGACGCGGTCGTCGTGTGCAGCGTCCCGAACACGAGATGTCCCGTCTCCGCCGTCTCGATCGCGATGGCGATCGTCTCCAGGTCGCGCATCTCGCCGACCAGCACGATATCGGGATCCTCGCGCAGCGCCGCGCGCAGCGCCGACTTGAAACTATCAGTGTGCACGTGGACCTGGCGTTGCGTGATGAGACACTTCTTGTTCTCGTGCACGAACTCGATCGGATCTTCGATCGTGATGATGTGATCGGTGCGGGAGCGGTTGACGAGGTCGATCAGCGCGCACAGCGTCGTCGATTTTCCCGAGCCGGTGGGGCCGGTGACCAGGACCAGCCCTTTCTTGAGGTAGCAAAGCTTCTGCACCTCGTCCGAGAGCCCCATTTCCTCCACCGTCACGACTTTGGCCGGGATCACGCGGAAGACGGCCACCGGGCCTTTGCGATCGCGGGCCGCGTTGACGCGGAAGCGTGCCAGGCCCGAGATCTCATAGGCGAAATCGGTGTCGCCCGTTTCCTTCCATTCGCCGCGGTTGCGCTCCGGCATGATGGACAGCACCAACAGCTCGAGGTCGTTCACGCTGACGGCCGTGCCGGACTGCCGCTTGATCTCGCCGTGCGTGCGGAACAGCGGCGGCTCGCCGACGCGGAGATGCAGATCCGAGCTGCTCGACTGCACGAGGGCGCGTAGCAGCTTACCGAGCTTCTGCTCGGCCGCCTGGAACTCGGACGACGCGAACTCGCCCGGCAGCTCGCCCGGCGCCGCCACGGGACTGTCGACCATGGGGGCGGCAGCGATGACGGATGCCCGCGGCGCCTTCGGGGCTGCCGCCGCCGACGGCTTTGCCGCAGGGGCGGGCGCGGGCGCCGCCGGGTTCACTGCCGGGCGTTTGCCGGTCGTTTCCGGGCGTGATGGCTGCGCAGCCGCCGCGGCGACTTCTTCCTGCGTCAACCGGCGAATCGCCGAAATCACCGCGGTGAGCCGGCCCGCCTCGGGCACGATTCGGACGCGCACCAACCCGTTCCCGGCGGCATAGTCGAATTCGGTCTCCGAGTGCTGATCGATCTTGTCCGCCGCCTCGGGCGGGGCGACCTCGACCATCAGGGCGTAGATGTGCTGATCGGTGAGCGGCTGCTTGGAGACTTTGCGCGGCTTGCCGTCTTTCACCAGCGTGACCGGCTCGTCCGGCAGCAAATACAGCTGGTCGGCGCGCTCGCGCAGCATCACATCGACAAATGGATCGAGCCGTGCCGCCATGCCTCAGTCCTCCGGGCGCGCGTACAGGACGTGTGCGCGGTTGACGAGATGCAGCACCCCATCGCTGGTTGCGATGGTAAAGAACGGCTCGGCCACGGCATTGAGATAGTCGAGGACGCGCGAGTGGTGCTGTGGCAGCTCGAGGGTCGCCCACCCGCTCAATGTGGACCCGTCCGCCAGCGTGATTTCCAAGGTGGATTTCTTAGCGGCCGAGAGTCGGACGGAGTCCTCCCCCTGGGGTCGCGGGACCGTCAAGGTCACGGTCCGTGCCTTGGCGACCAGCAACACGCCCTCGCCGTCCTTCTTGGGGCGAAACGGAAAGAACGCTTCCGGGCGATTCAGCATATCGAGCGGGGTCTCGGGGCCGGCGTGCTGGGACACACGCTCCATGACGTAAACTTCGCCCTCGCGCTTGCCTCCGCCCGCCAGTAACAAGATCGCCGGAACGGCGACGCGGGGCATCGAGAAACCGGTCATGAAAGCGTGCGCCGTGAGCCGTGCGCTGTGCGCCGGAAACCAAGGCGTGCGCCGTGCGCTGTGCGCAGGAGACCAAAAGGCGTGCGCCGTGAGCCGTGCGCTGTGCGCCGGAAAACAATCCAGCGTGCGCTCATTCGGTTAGTGCTTCTGACATTGTTAGCACTATTCTCGCGCTCATGCATAGCTATCAATCTCTTCACGTGTGGCAACGAGCTCATAGTCTTGTTGTCACAACGCTACGAGAGACTGATGCCGCGAGACAACCCAAAACATGGGCTGTCTTCGATCAGTTACGTAGAGCCGCCGTCTCTGTCGAAGCGAATGTCGTCGAAGGTTACGCGCTTCGCTCCCCGCGCCAGTTTCGCAGACATCTCCGGATTGCTCTTGGGTCAGCCGCGGAGTCAGAATGCCTGATCCGGAACGCTGGTGAGCTCGATTACCTGGGCGAGAAGCATGTGAAGAATCTGCTAATCCTCTCTGACTCCACCATTGGCCTCCTCGTGGGGCTCCTGCGCCGACCGTTAAAGGAGGACTAGTTGTCCGGCTCACGGCGCACGGCGCACGGCGCACGCCGTTATTCATCTCCGGCTCGCGCATTGCACCGAGACCGGCGCGCGATTCCCGCACGCGATCGTCTCGTTCATGCCCCTCGCCACCGGTCCACACGCCGTGCTGTGCGCCGTTTGGGTGGCCTCCGCGACCGTGGCTCCCGCCGCGGTGGCGCAGTTGGAGCGTCCCTGAAACTCCACGCAGACGGTGCATTCCTGGTTGGCGCGGGCCGTGGACATATAGAAGAAGAGCGCAATCACCGCCGCGACGACCGCTATCGTGATCCAGTTGGAGCGCTTCATGGCCTTTGGTGTTCGGTGAGCCGACAAGGTGATATAGCGGCCGAATTCGCGCCAGAGGCAGGTGACACGTAACGTGTAGGGTATGACTGGCATTGTGCGACTGGTCATGGTCGCGTTCACGCTTCTCGCGGTGGCGCTGATCTACGTCTCGGCATCCGCGTGGCGGAACCGCCGCCGGCTAAGCTCCCTCGTTGGCTTTCTTGCGGCGGCGCTATTCCTCACGTCCAGCATGCTGCTCGGCGCGATTACGGTCGGGATTCGCGGGTATCGGGCGTTCACGCAGGAGGCACTCGCGGCGACGATCAAGACCGAGCCGCTCGGCAAGCAGCGGTTCCGCGCGACCGTGACGTTACCCGATAGCAGCCTGCACATGTTCGATCTTGCCGGCGACGCCGTGTATGTCGATGCACACGTCCTGAAGTGGCGGCCGATCGGGACGCTGCTCGGCCTCGAAACGGTGTATGAGCTCGATCGTATCGCGGGACGGTATCAGGCGCTCACCGACGAACAGACGAAGGAGCGCACAGTGTATTCGCTGGCCGCGAACAAGCCGTTCGACGCGTTCGATCTGGCGCGCCGCTACTGGATCCTGCGGCCGTTCGTGGATGCCGAGTACGGTTCGGCGACATTCATTGGGGCAACAGCGCCGGGTGGCGCCACCCACGAGGTGCGCGTCTCAACGACGGGACTCTTGGTCCGAGGCGTCGCGGTGCGCTAAGAAGGGCGCGACGGCACGTCGGCGATCAGGCCCAACAGTATCCGCGGGTGCTCGCCCTTCGTCACGTGGTGGTCGAACCCCGCGGCCAGTGCCCGCGACCGGTCGGACGGCTGGCCGTACCCGCTCAACGCGATCAGGTGCGGCGTGCCGTACGTCGGGTCCTTCTGAATGGCGGCGGCAACGGCATTCCCGTCCAATTTCCCCGGGAGGCCAATGTCGCACAGCACGACGTCCGGGCGGAAGGTTATCGCCATCGTCAGAGCCCGCTCACCGTCCGCGGCGACCTCGATGTCGTGGCCGGCGACCTCCAAGATGCTGCGGAGACTCTCGGCAAAGTCCCAATCGTCTTCCACGATCAGGATCCGGTGACGCCGGGCGCCCGGGTCCGGGCTGGAGACCGATGGTGGCGCCTCCGTCTCCGGTGATCGGTCGAGCAGCGGCAGGCGAACGGTGAACTCGGCGCCGCGACCGCGACCCTCACTGCGCGCGTCCACAGTACCGCCGTGGGCCGTGACCAGCCCGCGCACCAGAACCAAGCCCAGACCCAAGCCGCCTCGCGGGCGGCGGTCGCCCGTGTCCACTTGACTGTAGGGTTCGAACAACCGGGTGAGCATCTCGGGTTCGATGCCCACCCCGTCATCGCGCACGCTGAGCACCGCCATATGTTTCGCGTCGTCCCGCCGCAGGGACAGCGTGACGAGCCCACGGCGATCCGTGAACTTGACGGCGTTCACGAGCAGGTTGGCGACGATCTGCCCCACGCGTCGCGGGTCGCAATACACCCACAGCGGAGAGGATGGCAAGCTCAGGTCCAATCGGATGCCGGCGGCCTCCAGGGAAGAGCGTTGATCCTCGGCGGCCGTCCGCACGACGTCGACCATGTCTTGGTCCGATCGCTGGAGCGACGTCATCCCACTCGCGATCCGGGACGCATCGAGCAGCTCGTTCACGAGGGCCGAGAGGTGCTCGAGCTGCCGGGCCGCGATCGCCAGCGCGTCTTTGCCTCGTTTGACGTCGGTTCCCTGGTTGTGGAGCACTTCGAAGCAGACCTGCAGCGAGGCGAGGGGTCCCCGGAGCTCGTGGCTGAGCGTGGCGAGGAACCTGTCCTTGTGGCGAGCCTCGTCCTGGAGGCCTCGGATTCGGTTGATCTCGGTCAAGTCGCGAAACACCGCAGATGAGCCGGTCAACTGCCCTGCGGCATCCTTGACCGGCGAGACGGCCACGAGAACGGCGATGGGCTCGCCATCCTTGGTGAGGCGTGTCGATTCGAACGGCGCTACCCGCCCCCCTTGTCGCAGCACCTCGTCCGTTTGCTCGACCTCCATCCGGCGATCCAGCGGGATGATGAGGTCGAGGTAGGACCTTCCCAGCGCCTCTCGCTCCGAAAAGCCGAACAGGCGCGCGGCCGCTTCGTTCCAGCTGGTGATCGTGCCGTCGAACTGGCGACTCACGATGGCGTCGTGTGAGGACGCGACGATCGCGGCCAGCCGAGCGCGCTGCTCCTGGGCGGCCTCGAGTTGCGTGACGTCGAGGAAGGTGACGACGAGACCGTCGGGCGTGTTGTCCGCGCGCCGATAGGGCAGCATGCGGACGAGGTAGGTGGCGGATTCATCGCCGACATGCACCTGACCTTCCCGCGGCGCGGCGGTGCGGAGCACCTCTTTCATGTCGGGCAGCAGGTCTTCCGTGAAACGCGGGGCGATATCAGTGATCGGGCGCCCGGTGTCGCTGTCGATCAGGCGGAACACGTGCGTCGCCGTCGACGTAAACCGCTTGATGCTGAGCGCGCCGTCCAGGAACAGGGTCGGGATCTGCGTCGCCTGAAACAGATTCAGCAGGTCGCTGTTCGCCTGGTCGAGCTCTCTCACCTTGCCGTTCAGCTCGGCGTTGATCGTCTCGAGCTCCTCGTTGATCGACTGGAGCTCCTCTTTGGAGGTCTGCAGCTCTTCGTTGGCCGACTGCAGCTCCTCGTTGGTCGCGAGCAGCTCTTCGTTGGCCGATTTCAGCTCCTCGTTGGATGTCTCGACCTCCTCGACCGAAGCCTGCAGGTGATCCTTGGTCGTGCGGAGCTCGCTCTCGAGCTGTTGGATCACGCTGTCGACGGGCGACGGAGCCGCCGCATCTCCCGCTGCGGCCTCAGCGCGACTCTGTGGTGGGCCGACCTCCTGGAACACGACGAGGAACAGTCCGGCATCCGCCCCCAGCTCGGTGACGGGACGCACCAACAGGTTGATCCGCTGGGTGTCGCCGTTCGTCTCCACGAGGACGTTCTGGTGCACGACGGTCTCGCCCGTTCGGACGGCCTTGTGGATCGCCGTCCGCAGGTCGAGCCGCAGGCCCGGGCGGGCCATTTCGACGACATCGGCGCTCGGTGCGCCTGTTGCCGGCTCGAGGTACTTGCCCGTACGCGCCGAGAAGTGCAGCGCCTCCGCCCGCGCGTTGATCACGACCCAGGCGGGCGCGTATCGGTCGAGCAACACTCGCTCGAGCGCCGTCACCAACGCTTGCGGTCCCGAGCCGGCGCCCGGGGCGACGGGGGCGACGGGGGCGCGCGTGGCTGGAGGTCGGGTGGTCACCGCCAGGGGCAGCGTGTCGATGACGCGGGTGACGGTGGCGCCGCGCTGGAAGATGCGGTGCTTGCGGTCGACGGTGCGGAACAGCTCCGGCGGCCCGACCAAGTTCTCGGAGGGTCCGAGAAACAAGTAGCCGCCGGGGTGCAAGGCGTAGTGGAACAAACTGTTCACGTATTTCTGGACGTCGGCCTCGAGGTAGATCAGCAGGTTGCGGCACACGACGAGGTCGAGACGGGAGAACGGTGGGTCCTTGATCAGGTTGTGGACGGAGAAGAGACACATCTCCCGGATTTCCTTCGCGACCTGGTACACATGATCGTGCCGGATGAAGAATCGCTCCAGGCGCTCCCGCGTGACGTGCTTGGCGATGCCTTCGGCGTAGCGGCCGTTGCGCGCGAACTCCAACGCCTCGTCGTCGATGTCCCCGGCGAAGATCTGTACCCGCGAGCGCGAGTCCTGCCGCAGAATCTGCTCTCTGAGCAGGATCGCCACCGAGTACGCTTCCTCGCCGGTCGAGCAGCCGGGCGTCCACACCCGGAGCGTCCCGTCCAGCGTTGCGACGTCCACGAGGCGCGGGATCACATCATTGGCCAGGACGGCGAATGCCTCTGGGTCCCGGAAGAAGTGCGTCACGCCGATGAGCAGATCGCGGAACAACTGGTCCGCCTCGCTCGGGCCATCGCGCAGGCGCTCGATGTACGCCGTGACCGTTGCCGCCTGGAGCACCTGCATGCGCCGCTGAATGCGCCGCACCAGCGTTGGCGTCTTATAGCGCCTGAAGTCGTGCCCCGTCTTGTGCAGCAGGATCGTGCAGATGCGAGTCAGCTCGTCGCTCGTCGCCAAGACCAGCGCTTCGGGCCCCTGTTGGTCCCGCAGGCGGCGCAGGTAGGTGGCATATTCCATCAGCTTGTCGGCCAGCTCCGCCGGAGGAAGCACGTGATCCACGAGGCCGGTGGAAATCGCGCTGCGGAGGATGGGGTCGTGTTGCGCGGTCTCCGGGGACTGCGCCATGACCATGCCGCCGTGCTCCTTCACGGCACGCACGCCGATCGTTCCGTCGGATCCCGACCCGGAAAAGAGCACGCACACGGCATTGTGCCCTTGGTCCTGGGCGAGTGAGTCGAACAGGCGGTCGATCGTCAAGCGCGGACCGCCGTCGCCATCCACCGGCTGCACCCGCAGCACGCCTCGCTCGATCGTAAGGCTGGCGTTGGGTGGAATCACGTAAACATGATCCGGCTGCACGGGCGTCTCGTCGGTCGCCTGGGCGACGCTCATGCGCGTCGCCTTACCCAACAGCTCGGGGAGGATGCTCGGGTGGTGAGGATCCAAGTGCTGGACGAGCACGAACGCCATACCGCTGTCGGAGGGCATGCGCGAGAAGAACTTTTGAAACGCGTCCAAGCCGCCGGCTGAGGCCCCGAGGCCCACAACGGGGCAGATTTGGGGAGAGCCGGAGGCCGGCGGTGCCGGGTCGGTGGTGGCGCGCTTGCGCCGCGGGCGGGATGGTGACAGGGTGGCCTCTCGCAGCCGACGATGCTACTTGAAGCTAAGGCGCCCGTCAAATCGACGCGTGTGAGTGGTGTCACGCCCCGCGCGCCCACGTGCTAGGTGGTGCGACGAATTGGGATTGGGTAACCTTCTCGCCGTGGCAGACAAGAAACCCAAACCCAATTACGCCAACGCGTGGCGCGAGGCGCGCCTCCTCGTCTGGCAGCATCGCAGCCGGCTCGCTCTCGGTCTCGCGTTGATGCTCATCAACCGGCTCGCGGGCCTCGTGCTGCCGTGGTCGTCGCGCTACATCATCGATGGGGTCATCGGGCAGCAGCGCGCCGACCTCCTCGGCATCATCGCGGGGGCCGTCGGGGCGGCGACCGTCGTGCAATCGGTGAGTTCGTTCGGCCTCTCTCAGATCCTCGGCGTGGCCGCCCAACGCGCCATCACCGACATGCGCAAGTCCATCCAGGCTTTCGTGTTGCGCCTGCCGATTGCGTACTTCGACTCTACGAAGACCGGCATCCTCATTTCGCGGATCATGACCGATGCCGAGGGGATCCGCAATCTGGTCGGCACGGGGCTCGTGCAGCTGCTCGGCGGATTCGTCACGGGCACGATCGCGCTCGGCGTCCTCTTTTGGCTGAACTGGAAGCTGACCTCGCTCTCGATTCTCGTGCTCGCCCTGTTCGGCGGCGGCATGGCGTACGCGTTCTCCAAGCTGCGGCCCCTGTTCCGCGAGCGCGGCAAGCTCAACGCCGACGTGACCGGCCGGCTCGCTGAAACGCTGGGGGGAATTCGGATCGTCAAAGCGTATCGATCCGAGCGGGGCGAGCGGCTGGTGTTCGCGCGCGGCGCCCACAAATTGTTCCGCAACGTGGCGACGACGATGACGGGCGTCTCCAGTGTGGGAGCGTTCGCCCAGCTCGTGATCGGCGCGATTTCGGTCATCATGATTCTGGTTGGAGGCCGGGCGGTGCTGACCCATACGATGACGCTCGGGCAGCTCGCGCAATACATCATCTTCGTCGGCCTGGTCGCGCTGCCCCTGATCAACATCGCGTCGATCGGCACGCAAATCACCGAAGCGTTCGCCGGGCTCGACCGGATCTACGAGCTGCGCCGGATGACGACCGAAGACGCCGAAGACGCGCAGCGCGCGCCGCTCGGCTCGGTGCGCGGCGACGTCGCGTTCGAGCACGTCACATTCGCCTACAAGCCCGGCGTGCCGGTGCTCAAGGACGTCTCGTTCCATGCGCGACCCGGCTCGACCACCGCGCTCGTGGGGTCGTCGGGATCGGGCAAGAGCACGCTCATCGGGTTGGTGCTGGCGTTCCACCGGCCCGAGAAGGGCAGGGTGCTCGTGGATGGGCGCGATCTCGCGACCGTGCCGCTGGCCGACTACCGCACCCAGCTCGGCGTCGTGCTCCAGGACAACTTCCTGTTCGATGGGACGATCGCTGAGAACATTGCGTTCGCGCGGCCGCACGCGACGCGGGCGGAGATCGAGGCCGTGGCGCGCATCGCGCACTGCGACGAATTCGTCGAGCAGTTCGATGAGAAGTACGACACGGTGGTCGGCGAGCGCGGCGTCAAGCTGTCCGGTGGGCAGCGGCAGCGCATCTCGATCGCCCGCGCGATTCTCGCCGATCCCCGGATTCTGGTGCTCGATGAGGCGACCTCGAGCCTCGACTCCGAGAGCGAAGCCAAGATCCAGGACGGGCTCCGGGCGCTACGGCGCGGGCGGACGACGTTTGTGATTGCGCACCGGCTCTCGACGATTCGGAGCGCCGATCAGATTCTGGTGCTCGAGCACGGAGAGATCGTAGAGCGGGGGACGCACGAGGAGCTGCTGGTTGCGAATGGTCGCTACAAACAACTGTACGACAAGCAGTACAATTTCGAGCGAGATCGGTTCATCAATCCGGGAGAGGATTTTACTCCGGAGCCCGAAGCCGGAGTTACGATGCCTCCGCTCGCGCCGCCGGGACGGCTTTAGAACCCTTCTTTCTTTTCTTTTCCTTCCTTTTCTTGCTGTCCAAAAACCCGAGCATGTCATCCTGAGCCGTAGCACCCGCGGAGCGGGTGCGTAGCGAAGGACCTGCTTTTGGGGGAGGCGCCGGCTCCGGCCGCGCCGGCTCCGGCAAAGCAGGTCCTTCGCTCCGCGCGCGTTCCGCGCGCTGCGCTCAGGATGACACGCGCGCTCTTGTGCGAGGAAAAGAGGAAGAGAGAGGGGAAAGTGGTTAGTGCTTCGTGCTGGGACTCCAGGTCGCCGTGTGGAATTGCTCAGAGCGCGGCGCCAGCTTGCCCTTCCCCGCAGCATAGTTCTTCCAACTCACCGGGGCATAGTCGTTTTTCACCGGGCGCATCGTGATGCAGTCCTGAACCGGGCACACCGCCGCGCACAGATTGCACCCGACGCACGCTTCCTCGATGATCTCGACCACCGGACCACGATTCCCGTTTCCCGTTTCCCGATCCAAACGCCGAATCGCTTGGTGAGCGCCGTCCTCGCACGCCGTCCAGCACAGCTCGCACTTGATGCACTTCTCCTGATCGATGTGCGCGAGCAGGTGGTAGTTCAAATCGAGGTCTTCCCATTTGGCGACACGCGGCAGCGCGCGACCCCGGATGTCCGCGAGCGAGCGGTGCCCGCGCTCGTCCATCCAGTTCGACAGCCCGTCGATCAGGTCTTCCACGATGCGGAAACCGTAGTGCATCACCGCCGTGCAGACCTGCAGCGAGCCGGCGCCGAGCGCGATGAACTCCGCTGCGTCGCGCCAGGACGCGATGCCGCCGATGCCGGAGATTGGGATCTTCACGCCCGGATCGCCGGCGACCGCCGACACGAGATGCAGCGCGATGGGCTTTACCGCCGGTCCGCAGTAGCCGCCGTGACTCGACTTCCCGGCGACGGAGGGCTGCGGCTCGAAGGTCGTGAGATCCACACCGACGATCGAATTGATCGTGTTGATCAGCGACAGTGCATCGGCGCCGCCTTTGACGGCCGCACGCGCGATGTACGTGATGTCGGTGACGTTCGGCGTGAGCTTCACGATCACCGGAATCGTGGCGACTTCCTTCACCCATTCGACGATCTGGCAGGTGTAATCGGGGACCTGGCCCACCGCGCTGCCCATCCCGCGCTCGCTCATGCCGTGCGGACAGCCGAAATTCAGCTCGATGCCGTCAGCCCCCGTGTCCTCGGTCTGCTTGACCATCTCGTGCCACGCCTTCTGTTTCGATTCGACCATCAGCGACGCTACACATGCGTGCTTCGGATAGTTGCGCTTGACCTCGGCGATCTCCTTGAGGTTTTCGGCGATCGGCCGGTCGCTGATCAGCTCGATGCCGATGGTCTTCCAGACCGCGCCGCCCCAGCCTTGATCGAATGCTTTGGCGACTTGGCCGTACGTGTTGGTGGGCGGGCCGGAGGCCAGCCAGAATGGATTTGGGCTTTGGATGCCCGCGAAATTGGTTCTGAGATCAGCCATTAGCATCCCCTCCCGTCAGCATTTCATGAATTCTCTTCGCTGCCGCGACCCCCTCCGCCGCCGCATTCACGATCTCCGCCCCGCCATTTGCGCAATCACCGCCCACAAATACTTTCGGATGCTCTGGGATCTTCAGCTCTTCGCGGGGTCCCTGTCCAATCGCGACGATAACCATATCGCACGGAATCGTCTCGCTACCGCCGTCGGTCCGAACCTCGAGCCCCGAGACCCCTCCTGAGCCGTTGCTGA
>WNGP01005720.1_pt1 | contig 24046 bp, 20 predicted proteins | sample 5407671 | NCBI WGS metagenome assembly WNGP01 (sample SAMN13153381, study PRJNA577476) | soil metagenome | isolation source: 40 cm soil or saprolite under Garry oak tree replicate 2 | place: USA:California | collected 2016-06-15
CGTCCATTCATGAAGCGGCCGGATGGCCTCCGCGTTGGTTCGATAGAGCATCCGGCGGCCGTCGCGCCGCACGTTGACCAGGCCCACCTCGAGCAACACCCGGAGGTGCTTCGACACCGACGGCTGCGCCACCCCCAGCGAATCCACAATCTCTCCCACCGGCCGCTCCTGCAGCGCCAGATAGTTCAGAATTTCCCGCCGCCGCGGCTCCGCCACGGCATTGAACGCATCCGAGGTTGTCGCTGCTCGTGCCATGGGCTCAACAATATATTCCTATATGGGAATGTGTCAAGCACTTTTTTTCTCCCACCTCCATCACCTCTAACGCTGTTCCGTTGGTCCTTGCTTCGCGATGGCGTCCTGTGGAACGGATTCGGCTATGCGTTACGAGCTCTTACCGCGGCCCGCTCCAAATTCGAACGATCCCAATTTCCAAGAATTGCTCCTGCTTCATAGGTGCTCTGGCAAAACTCCAGCAATAATTGCTCGGGAGTGTCCGACGATCGAACATCGTCATACATCAGAAAGAATTCGCTTTTCTCCGTACTATAGAAAGCCTTCGTGGGGCCCACCCGGTGTTCCTTAAATCCCGCCGGTTCCGGCGCGGCATACGCGTAGAAGGCCGCATCCCTCACTATCTCGCCATCGCCGGGCCAAAACCCCACGCTGATTACTTCGTGGGAGTAGGCTTCTTTGGTGATCGGGTCCGCGCCCGGGCGCTCCGGCGCACTTCTCCCGGAAAAGCGCGTCACCGCCAGATCGAAACTGCCCCAGAAGAAATGGACGGGGCTGACCTTGCCAATGAATCGTGAGCGAAATTCCCAGAAAACGGTGTCCACGCTAACGAGAATTTGCCAAAAGCGATGCGCATATTCGCCATCGTATGCCGCATGACTCTCATCCAGATTGAATCGAACAGGCCGAGGCACTTCCACGGGCATGGGCCACACTTTCACATCGATGCCGAGTGAATGCAACGCGCCCATGAATTCCGAATAGAATTCGGCAACGGTACGGGGGACGAGGCGGAAAGCCCTGCTTTCCCCGAGACTGGTGGTAATCTCCAGGGTGTGAGCGATGAAATCGAAGCTAACCTCAAAAACTCCCTTATTATAGGGTATCGGTGAGGTCGTTAAACCGCGAGCGGTGACGTAGAGAGTCGATCCCCACCAGTGGTTGATCTGCGGGCTAAGCGCGAGACGGACTTTCCCAACGATTTGGGTCCACATGTGCAGGGTGGCATAGGTATCCTTCCATTCGGCGAGCGGAAGCGCTGGCCAGGAATCAGATTGTGTCATGCGAACTCCCTCCTGCTCGGAGCGCGTCACGCGTAGAACCGCTTCGAGGTTTGCCGCACCGAGACAGACTGCTTTCGTCCAAAACAGCAACCGAGCGGAAGTTTATATCATAGCCGTTGGCTGTGCAGGTCGGCTTGGGATTTGAGCCGCTTTCACGCGGTCAGCCGCCTGATGAACGCACAAATCGGAGACTTGCTCACTACCCATTCCCCGAACCAATTGACCGCAATCCTCCGACCGTCTACCATCCTCGTTTCGCTCCGCGCCCATGCTCAATGAGACCATCGCCCACTACAAAATCCTCCGCAAGCTTGGCAGCGGCGGCATGGGCGTCGTCTACGAAGCCGAAGACACCAAACTCGGCCGCCGTGTCGCCCTGAAATTTCTCCCGGAAGCCACCCACCGCGATCCACAGTCTCTCGAACGCTTCCTCCGCGAAGCCCGCGCCGCCTCCGCGCTCAATCATCCCGGTATTTGCATCATTCACGCCATCGAAGAACACGATGGCCGGACCTTCATCGCCATGGAATTGCTCGAAGGGCAGACTCTCGACAAATTGATCCCCCTTGGTTCCCTTCCGGTTCCGCGCACCATCGACATCGGCATCCAGCTCGCCGACGCCCTTGACGCCGCCCACAAAAAAGGCATCATCCACCGCGATATCAAGCCCGCCAACATTTTCGCTACCGAGCGAAGCGCCGTCAAGATTCTCGATTTTGGCCTCGCCAAACTCCTCCCCGAGCACCACCTAAACCTCGCCGGCGAAACCCTCGACGATCCGGAGACTCTGCTCCTCACCAGTCCCGGCACCGCCGTCGGCACCATCTCTTACATGTCACCCGAGCAAGCGCGCGGCGAGGAACTTGATGCTCGAAGCGACCTCTTCTCTCTTGGCGGCGTGCTCTACCAAATGGCTACGGGCAAGCAGCCTTTTCCTGGCACTACCAGCGCCGTGGTCTTCGACAACATCTTGCGCAACGCTCCCGTGGCTCCCGTCACCCTCAATCCCAACGTACCTGCCGAGCTTGAGCGCATCCTCAACAAGGCCCTCGAAAAGGATCGCGACGTCCGCTACCAGGTCGCCGCGGAATTGCGCGCCGACCTCAAACGCCTGCAACGCGAATTGGACTCCGCGAAGGCCACGCCCGTTTTCCCTTCTTCAGGTCGCACCTCAACGCCATTGTCCACGCCAGCCGCCCAACCCGCCGAGCCACCGCGCTCGCCTTCAAGCAGTTCCGTCTTGATGGCCGCCGCCAGCAAGAACAAATTCGGCACCGGCCTCGCACTTGCAACTGCTCTCCTCTTGCTCGTCGCCGCCGCCTTCGGCATCTACTCACTGGTTTGGCGCACGCAGCATCTGCCTTTTGAAAAAGTGAAGATCGAAAATCTGACCAACAGCGGACATGTCTTCTTGACAAGGCTCTCTCCCGATGGAAAATATTTGTTGCTCGTCCGCGAAGAAAACGGGCTGCAATCGCTCTGGCTGCGGCATATCCCCACGGGCAGCAATACCCAGGTGGTCGCCCCATTTGCGACGCGATATGCGGGATTGACATTTTCGCCCGACGGAGATTACATCTATTTCGTGCGCCGCGATGAAGAGGAGCAGTCGATCGCTTCTCTGTATCTGGCGCCCCTGCTGGGCGGAACGCCGCGATTGATGATCAAGGACGTGGACAGCCCCATCGCATTTTCCCCGGATGGGCAGCGCTTCGCCTATCTCCACCAGCACGAAGATTCTTCGCTGATGGATTTGTATCTCGTCCACAAGGATGGCTCTCAGGACCGCGCGTTATTCAATCACAAGCCAATTTCGACGGACAGCCTCACCCTCACTTGGTCGCCGGACGGAAAAACGATTTTGATCCCCGTGGTGCAGCCGACACCAAATGACTTCGGCGGCTTTGTCGCGGTCGACGCCGCGAGCGGAGAGCAGAGACTGGCCGCGCCAGCGAAGGACCGCGCCTACTTCGATCCCTCGTGGATGCCGGACGGCAAAGGCGTCCTGGTTTCCGCGTCTCTTGCGGAAACCGGTTTCGAACCGGCGCAACTCGGAATCGTTTCGTACCCGGGAGGAGAATTTCGCCTGCTCACCACGGACACGAACCGCTATCTGCACCCGAGCCTGGCGTCCGATGGCCGCACGATTGCCGCCAGTCAGGCGCAGCTCAAATTCGAGCTCGGCGTTGCCCCCGCATCCTCGCCCGACTCGGTGCAACCGGTGCCGTTGTCGTCTCGATTGAGTATCTGGCGATGGGATTGGATGCCCGACGGGCGTCTGGTCATCCCGCAAGGGCCTGACATTCGAATCGTGAGCACCGCCGGAGGCGAGAGCGTCGTGGCCTCGAATATGCGGCATCCTCCGGACCAGGCCGCTTCCTGCGGCGGCGGGAAGTACATCGTGTTCCGTCAGTTCGGCGGGGTGAGTGGCGTGGCCACAAATCTGTGGCGCATAGATGCGGCGGGAACCAACCTCAAGCAGCTCACCTTCGGATTGAACGAATCCGATCCGGAATGTTCGCGCGACGGAAAATGGGTCTACTACGTGGATCGCGGCGATAACCGTTATTTGAAACGGATTTATCTCGAAGGTGGGCTAGCGGAAACTGTGGTCTATGCGCCCACCGGTCTTTACGCGCTTTCTCCGGACGGAAAAACAATCGTGAAGGACGAAGTGCGCGATTCCGATCATCAGTTGATGCTGGCGCTTTATTCGATCGAGGAAAAGAAAAAATCCTATATCGAATATGACCAGAGAGCTCTGCGGGGATTTGCGTTTCTGCCGGACGGAAAATCGGTCGCGTACGTGGTGCGGGAAAAAGCCGTGGATAATCTTTGGACCCGCCCCGTGGATGGCTCGCCTAGCCGCCGGTTGGCGCACTTCACGTCGGAATCGATTTACGCTTTCCGGTATTCTCCCGACGGCGCGAAAATCGCCATCGAACGCGGGCACATAGAGTCCGACGCGGTGCTCCTTCGCGACGCCTCTCAGTAGAAAACAATCAAAGCCGACAGAGAAAAATCAAAGACCGATTACTTGATCTCCGCGCCTCCAGGATTGGGTGTCGCGGGGACATTGGCGTTGGCGTGGGCAAAATAGCCGCGGCGCGCGCGCACCTGGTAGCCCTTGTGTTCGGGCACTTCGATGCGGATCTTGTGGTAGCGGCCATCGAGAACGTAGTTCGTCGGAAGATAGGCGATGGAATACTGGTTGCGAAGTTCGTCGCCGATGTCCTGGAACGACTGATCGAGATCGTCCACGTGATAAGGAAAAAACGCGCGGCCTCCGGTTTCCGCGGCCAGCTCCTGGAGAATCTTGTCACCGTCCGTGAGGTGATATTTGCGGTCGCCCATTTTGCCCGGATCGGTTTGCGAGAGGGAAATCCACTGCGTGCTCGTGCTGATCGTGTAAATGACCACGCTGGTGCGCTGGGCCATTTCGATGGCATCCGCGCGTGTGCGGGTCGATAAGTTGTCCTCGCCATCGCTGATGAGAATCATGACGCGGCGCACCACGTCCGGCTGATCGCCCGGCGGGCGCGGCGGATGGCTCAACTCTTTCAGGCACGCTTCATAGATCGCGTCGTAAATAGCGGTGCCGCCGCCCGCGCGCGTCTTGGTGATCTGGTCACGCAGCGCTCCGGCGTCGCCGGTGAAGCCCTGGACGATTTGCGGCTCGTCGTCGAAGGTCATCGCAAAAGCTTGATCTTTATTGCGGCGAAGCACGCTGAACAGAAAATTGACGGAAGCGTCCTGCTCGAACTTGATGCGGTCGCGAATGCTGTTGGAAGTGTCCAGCAGCATGCCGATGCGCAGAGGCAGATCGGACTGCCTGCTGAAATAACGGATTTCCTGCGGAGCCTTGTCGTCCCAAATCTTGAAGTCGCCCTTTTCGAGCTCGGGGACGAGTTTGTTGCGGCGGTTGAGCACAGTGAAAAGCACGTCGACGAGGTTGACCACCGTCTTGATCGTTTGATCGCTCTTCTGGACAGGTTCTTGCTTCGGCGCCGCTGACTGTGCCGGTGCGGGCGCTTGTGGCTTGGCCGCCAGTGAGGACGCCTGAGACTCAATGACCGGCGAGGACCCTTGGGGTTTGGCCGGTGAAGATTGCTGCGCCCGGTCGGTCAGTGGAAGGAGCAACAGCGCCAACGCCAAGAAGGCCGAAGTGATTGTCCGTCGCATTTGCATCGATTATAGGTATCCCGCCAGCGCAGCGTCAATTCGGCTCTGGGGTTCTCCCGCAGCGTCACAAAGTTTTTTCAAATATTCGCACAATTCAACGGGCAACACGGCGCGAACTTCGATCCACGCGCCAGTCCGGGGCTGCGCCAAGCCAAGCTTTGCGGCGTGCAGAAAATTACGCTTCAGCGGCGGGAGCGTGAGCTTTCCGACGCGCAATTCCGAGGCTGCTCCGTAAAGCGTATCGCCCACCACGGGATGCTTCAGCGCGGAGAAGTGCACGCGAATCTGATGGGTGCGCCCGGTGTGGAGTTGGACTTCCACCAGCGTCGTGTTGTCAATCTTCGCCAGAGCCTTCCAATCCGTCCGGGCTTCGCGGGGATTGGCGATGTCCGCTCCGTGCCAGGATTTGCGCAGCGTCGTCATGCGCGTGCGATGGATGGGATCGCGCCCAATGGCCAGCTCGATTCGCCCGCTCTTCTCTCCGAGAATGCCCTGCACCAGCGCAATGTACGTTTTCGCAATGGCTCGCTGGCGAAAAGCTTGGCCCAGCTTGGCGTGAGCCGCGTCGTTCTTGGCGACCAGGATCACCCCCGAGGTTTCCTTGTCCAGCCGATGTACGATTCCCGGCCGCAGCGGATCGCCGGACTGCGAGAGCGCTTGCCCGCGCCCCAGAAGCGCATTGACGAGCGTGCCGGAAACGTTGCCCGCGCCGGCGTGAACGGTCATCCCCGCGGCCTTGTTGATGGCGATAACGTCGTCGTCTTCGTAAAGCACATCGAGCGAAATCGATTCCGCTTCGGCGCGGGTCGCTGGCCGCGGATGGGCCCGCGCGATGATGAGTTCCCCGCCATGAAGTTTCTGGGAAGATTTCGCCGGTTTGCCGTTGACGAGGACCAGGCCGCCGTCGATGAGTTCCTGCACGCGCGAACGCGAAAGTTCCGGGCAATGGGCGGCCACGAACCGGTCGAGCCGCGTCCCAGCGTCGGTAGCTACCGCCAGAAGTTCATGAATCTCGGGTTGGGTCTCAGCCGGCACAGGCCGATTGTAGCAGGCTGTCGAGAGGCGTATATCCTGAAGGGGAATGCCGGGGAAGATCAAGAAGTTCGGAGAACGGAGAGGAGGGGTTTGGAACTCTGCGGGATGGGAGGCGCCGATGCCACAATTTAATGCAAGCGTTACTGCTTTGCCGGAATCACGAGAGGGCCTGTGTAGTAGCCCTGGCGAGTCTTGACAGTGACGCCTTCGCGCGTGGTACGGACTTCCACCTTGTGATAACTGGCGTTGCGGTTGTTGGTGTGAGGCACGTATGCCAGGGTGTACTCGTGGCGAGCTTCTTCGGTTATTCGCGAATAGAGCCTTTCCATGGCGGCGCTTTGGGCGGCGTAATAGATGTCGCCGCCAGAGTCGTTCGCGTAGTCGACCAGGCGGGAGAACTTTCGCTTTAAGGAATGGCCGACAGCCAAACTGTATACGGATACATTGTCGTGAAGGAGAGTCTCGAGAGTGTCGGAATACGTATGACGGTTAAATTGAGGTCCGTTGAGACCATCGGAGATCAGAAGGATAATCTTGCGGCGACTAGGTCCACGGTCGTGAAGTAATCCAGCCGCGGAATGGACGGCGTCGTCGAGCGCTTTGGTTGGCCGGGACCCAAGGTTAGTCGGCGCCGCCGGAGGCGGCTCGCCCACGCCGAGAGGATGGCTCGATGGCGAGGAAACGAAGGGGACGGGGCCGGCGGTAGAAGGGCCGCTGTGCTCTTGGGCCTCCTTCAGGTCGGCCCATAGTTTGTTGAGATCGCCGGTGAATCCCTCGCCTGGATAGAACAACAGGTCGAAACGGCAGATGAGGGCCTCGTCGCTCGGACTAATTCCAGCGGTGATGGCGCGCAGAGTGGGAGCCATCCGTGCGGCATCCATCGCTTTCAGATCGTCGTCGATGAGCACGACCAGCGAGAGCGGAAAAGCTTCGGCAGTGAAAACGTCAATGGACTGTTCAACGTTGTCGTCGTAGATGCGGAACTCTTCCCTATGAAGATCAGGAACGAGATTGCCGTGGCGATCTTTGGCAGTGACAGGGAGGACGACGAGATCGGAATTGACGCTGATCTTGGTTCGGGCTTCGCTCTGCTGGGTGGTGGGCTGCGGTAGCTGTTGTGTTTGGGCGGCGGACATTTCTTGTGCGGACGATTGCTCCGCCTGAACGAAGGTGGAGCCAGCAGCTAGCATCATAGCGAACAGCCTTCTCGGCATACGAATGGCTCTCAGGGCTCAAATCTTGCTGAAGATTCTGACGCCAGTTGGTGAAGAAAGGTGGCCAAACCTCTGTAGTGCTGATTTTAACTCTTGCTCCATCTTCTTTTTGCCTCCTCCTTTCTAAAGATTCTCCATTTTTCCGGCAGGTGCGCGGTCTTAAATGCTTTTTGCCGTATCGCCGTAAGCGTCCGGTTCTACCGTCCGCGCTAAGAGTGTGTGAGTGAGGATGATGCCTCTGTGGACGCTTTTCCGAAATTCCGGTTAGAATGCCGTACATCTGCGACGACTGCGCTAAGACCACGTCAAACAGGAGCCTTCCATGCAGATCAGGCTAGCCAGCGTAATGGTTGACAACTAAGAGAACGCTCTCCGCTTCTACACCGCCGTCTTGGGCTTCGTGAAGAACAAGGACATACCCATGGGTCCATTCCGTTGGTTGACCGTGTCTTCGCCGGAAGGCGCGGAAGGCGTCGAGCTAGTGCTGGAGCCCATGGGTTTCGCGCCTGCTCAAACTTATCAAAAGGCCCTGTTTGCTGCTGGCATTCCAGCCACGGCGTTCCTAACCAGCGATATCCAATCGGGGGCGTCTAAAGGCGCTTGGCGTCAGCTGCCACTGGTGAACCAAAGAGCTTGGAACCCGCTTCTCCATCTCTTAACCACTTGCCTTTTCAACACCTTCGAAATCGCGAAGCCGGAGGAAGAAAAGATGGCGAGGTGAACTCGCCGCTACAAAGATCCGGAAAAGCGGCCGGGCTGAAGCCCGCCGCTACGCAATCGAAAACGAATGATCGATCAAGAAGGGCGCAGCATGCTGCGCCCCTGCAACGAAAGGGAGGCGACGTTTGGCCCAGGCAGCCAACGCCGAAACGAATAGCGAGCAGTTCACTCCGTAATGCGGTCGGCCCACTCCACCAGGCCGACAAAGATTGCGGGATTGCCGAATTTTGCGCCCCATTGAGTTACATCTGCTTCCGTGACGCCACGGGCCCGGCTGCAGGCCCCTCAAGCAAAGACAGGGATGTGTTTAGCGAAAACCCTTTCGAAGGTTTCGCTGAGCGGTGGCCAGCCTACGGGCACGACGGCGCTGGCAGTGGCTTTGCGCATCAACGAGGTGGCTTCGCCGAGGAGGAAAATCTGAACCTCGTGACCGGCTTCGGCGAGCGCCAGTCCATGCAAGAAGGGAAACGCGGCTTTGGTGGGGTCGTCGGAGCCCCAGGCACTCTTCATCATGATTTTGAGCATTTTCTTTTTTGGCTCCTCGGCCTTCGCGCCCAAGGATAGAAAAGGCAAACCCAACAATTGAGCAAGAAAGCGGCGTCGCGCCATATTTTTCTCCTGGTCTGAATGTTGATCTGAATCTTCCGAATGGGAATTGGCGCGGAGTGTACCCTATTTTTCCTTAGTGTGTGTCTTTTCTTTATTGCGTCTTTTCCGCGACCGCGCAAGCAGTCTTTGTCTTCGCGGTCGTCTGGCCTGTGCCACTCGCCGCCAGAAGAGGCTAACCAGCAGCATGCGCGCTCGTCTAGAATCTGTGGCGGAGGAGAGAACCATGCGCAAGGTTTTGTTCTTGTTGTTGTTTGTTCCGGGAGTTCTGTTGACGTGCAGCGCGCAAGAACCGGCGCGGACTGCGAACGGGGATGTTTCCGGGCGATGGGTGGTGAACACGGACTTTTACGGGACGACGATTTATTTTCGGATGGAGCTGAAGCAGGAGGGAGAAAAGCTGAGCGGGAATTTTGATGGGGACAAGCTGGAGGGAACGCTCAAAGGCAGCTCGATCTATTTTCTGGCCAAGGACGAACAGGGCGGGACGGACGAAGGCAAAGCCACAGTTCAAGGCGGGACCATTACCGGGACGGTGGTGTTTACGCACGCAGACGAGGCTGCACATCCGGAGACGCACAAGTTTACGGCGGAACTCGTTCCGGCGCGGCGGGCGGGAACGCCGCAGCGCCACGAATTCACGCCGACCACTTTTTACCGGCAATTTTCGGCGGCCAACAAACCGGTGCTGACGATCTCACCCGGCGACATCGTGCACACAACGACAGTGGATGCGGGAGGAACGGATGAAAAGGGCGTGACGCGGGTCCTGGGCGGAAATCCAGAGACGGGGCCATTTTTCGTGGAGACAGCTTCGCCAGGAGACACCCTGGTGGTGCACTTGACGCGGCTACGGCTGAATCGCGATTGGGCCGAGAGCGATGACTCTGTCGTGGGGCGCGCGCTGGACAGCGATCTGGCGGTGAAGATGAAGGACGGAGGGAAGACGGTGCGCTGGCATCTGGACGCGGAACACGGAGTGGCCACGCCGGAAAAACCGGGGGAGCATCTGACGCGATACGCGGTGCCGTTGCGGCCAATGCTGGGATGCGTGGCAGTGGCGCCAAACGTGGCGCAAGCGGCTCCGGGGACGGGGGACTCCGGGCGCTACGGCGGGAACATGGACTTCAACGAGATCGTGGAGGGCGCGACAGTCTATCTGCCGGTGAGTGTGCCGGGGGCGCTGCTGTATGTGGGCGATGGGCACGCCATGCAGGGTGATGGGGAGCTCAACGGCAACGCGCTGGAAACGTCGATGGACGTGGAGTTCACGGTGGATGTGATTCCAGGGAAACGGATCATGGGGCCGGCTGGACGGGTCGCTGGATGATGCGTTCCGCACGGCCACTGCGAACATGGCGCAGTGGCTGACGGACGAATACAAGTTGACGCCGTCCGAGGCGGCGCAGGTGCTGGGCACATCAGCAGAATATAAGGTGAGCGAGGTGGCTGACCGCAACGCCGGCATCGTGCTAAAGATCAACAAGGAACGGCTGAAATCGCTGGCGAGTGCGGGGAAGTGAAAGAATAAAGACCGCGTCTGAAGACCCGCCACTACAAGGAGTGTTACGAGGTCTCAACGGTGCGTCGCGACTTGAAGAAACCGTTCATGGCCGAAAGAACCAAGAGGAGGCCGACGGCGAAAATGGGCGCCCAGGGGATCCAATTCCAGACGGGCCGATCAATCATGGCTACCGACGGATTGGCGGGGTCGTACAAGACAATCACTGGAACATTTTTGCTTCCTGCGATTGAGTTTCCCAGCCAATCCTGAAAATGGACGAAGCGATCGTTGGTGTGGAATTCGACGATGGGCATATACCCTGTCGAAGAAAATGATCCCGAGGAGCTGCGGAAATTCTCCTGCTTGTAGCCGACGATCCTTCCGGGCACCCTCGTGCCTTCGCGGATCAGATGAAAATGAGCGTGCCCCATGAAATAGCCAAGGCTCAAGAGAAACAGTCCTGCGAGCACTTGCGGGATCCACGCGTAGCGGAGGATTTTTGCTTTGTTGCCGGTCAACCGCGCAACAAGTTCTTCGGCAGAAGGCAAGGCATTGCCTCAATCGGAGGCGGCCGTAGCGAGTCACGCCGGTATCCGCCTATGAGCGCCAATGTAGCATGGCAACGCGACGCGGCGTTTTCGCAGTTTCGAGATTTGTTCCTAAAAGCGAAGTGCAGCCGGCTTCGTCGTAGCTCTTTACATCGGCCCGGCCAGACTTCTAGCGTGTCTGTGCTTCCCTTCACCCGCGCGTCGCGAGTCTTTGGAATAAAGGCCAAAGGCCCCGCATAACCCGACCCGGCCGACATAAACGCCGCTCATCTATCTAGGCGCGACCCGCTACAAGAGCACTGAAAGACCCGCCGTCCGAGTCGTACCGTTGTACGACGCCGAGATCGTGGCGGAAGTTGAGAGGAGAACAATGGACGTGCTGACCGTGAAGGTCGCGCTGCTGGCTCCGGCCGGAACGAACACACTGGAAGGCACGCGGGCCGCGCCGTTGCTGCTGGAAAGTGCGACAGTCGCACCACCTGCGGGTGCTGCTCCGCTTAACGTCACCGTGCCCGTGGAAGTTTGTAGGCCGCCAATAACGCTCGTCGGGTTCAGCGTCAGCGACGAAACAGTAGCCGGTGGAGGAGGCGCAGGCGCCACGGTGATCGAGGCCGTCCGGGTCACGCCGCCGTAGGCCGCGGAGATGGTGACTGCAGTCGATGCGGTCACCGCACTGGTGCTGATCGTGAACGTCGCACTCGTGGCTCCGGCCGCAACCGTTACGCTGGAAGGCACTGTGGCCGCAGCGGTGTTGCTGCTGGAAAGCGCGACTTGCGCTCCGCCTGCGGGTGCTGCTCCGCTCAACGTCACCGTCCCGGTGGAGGATTGTGTGCCGCCAATCACGCTCGTCGGGTTAAGCGTCAGCGAGGAGAGCGTGGGGGCTGGAGGAGCCGCAGGCGTCACGGCGAGTGAGGCCGTCCTGGTTGCGCCGCCGTAGGCCGCGGAGATGGTGACTGCAGTCGATGCAGTCACGACACTGGTGCTGACCGTGAAGGTTGCGCTGGTAGCTCCGGCGGGAACCGTGACACTGGAAGGCACCGTGGCCGCCGCCGTGTTGCTGCTGGAAAGTGTGACTTGCGCACCACCCACGGGAGCCGGCCCGCTCAGCGTCACCGTACCCGTGGAGGAATTCTCGCCGGCAACACTGGTGGGGTTCAGCGCCAGCGAGGAAAGGGAGAGGGCCGGAGCAGTTGAAGATTGCTCGAAGATCAAGACTGCGGGATTGGGATCGTTCAGAGAAACCGCCACAAACTTCGAGGCGGAGATCATATAGAAGACGGCGTTACCCCCTGTCCCGGAAGTGACCGTCATGGTTCCTCTGCCATTTGTTGGCGATGAGGCTACGGAGTACGTGGCTTTAAACGTTGCGCCGGAGACCGGTCCGCTTGGGACACCCATATCCTCGGCACCGGTGATATTACCCGTCGGGGTGGCACCGTCCGCCGAGAACTCGCCGGAGAAGACGACCACTCCGAACGCCGCCGGGTTGGTCGCAAAGCCAGCATACGTACCCTTCAGCGCACTATTGGTGAACGAACCGGCGGCCTGGGGTTCGCCGAACCCGAACAAGACATTGGAATCCGAGACGAAGAGGAAAATTTGATTCAAGTCCTCCAGGTAGGCAACCAGGCTGAATCCTCCAACCGTAATCGATGTACGCCCGTTGCTGGCCACACTGTACGTCCCCGGCGCATCGGTGAAGGCATTGGGCGCCCTGCAGTAGTTCTCGTCGTAGGTCAGAGAAAAGGCGCCATTGCCGTTGGCAGTGAGCAAACCCGCGCCCGCTTTGGGCACACTGCCTGTTCCACCACCGCACACGGAGCGTCCGGTGAGGTAAATCACCATGTTGCCGTTCAGCGAGGCGTTGGTGAAACCTCCCGCGGGGATTCGCTGCTGCACCACGACGCCATTTAGCAACGGGGTCGCAGCCGTAACCGGGTCACTCACCATCACAAACAGCTTTCCTGGATTCACGACGTAAAAGACGAAATCCAGGCTGTCGGGTGTTCCACCAAACGCGAAGGCGAGGTTCATGGTGCCCCGCCCCGTGGCAGTGTTGGACACGGTGTAATTCGCTGCCGTAAAGGTCATCGAATAATCGGTGCCATAGGCGTTGAGGTCCCCAGCTGCGCTCGTGAGAGTGCCTGTCCCGTTCGAAGTAAAACGGCCCGCGATCGCAGCGCGATTATTTGCGTTATCGAAACCGGCGACGCCAAACGCATAGTCACCCGTTATTCTGGCCGTGCTGTACGCAGTCGTGTCCACCTTTTCCATGGTCCCCGAGCCGATCGTCCCTGTCCCGCCTGCGGCGTCGATCTCGATGAACTGGGCATTGCCATTGGCCATCATCGCGAAGGCCAGCCTTGCGCCGCCGGGGATATTCAAAGTCATCACACCCCGGTTGTCGGCACCGATCGCGTACGTCCCAGTAAACGCTATGGCGGTTAGCTGCGAACCGGGTCCCACGCCGTTGGTGTCCAGTTCGCCGTTCGTGACATTTCCAGCCCCGTCCGCCGTGAATCTTCCTACGGCGGCAAAAACAACCGAGCCGTTCGCGTTCCCAGTGAGCCCGTTGAATGTAAAAGCGTAATTGCCATTCAATTCCGCGTTGTTCACCCCGGTCTGACCTTGAACTGTCGAGGCAAAAACCAACACATTCTGGTTAGGCGATTGAATCTGTCGTTCTTGTTGCGAACGTACGGTCTATGAGCGAGGCGCAGGGGGGCGCCAAGTATTAAACCAGGGTCACGCAAACTGTAGGCTCCAGGAACACTTAAGACTCACACCTCGGAGAGCTGCGCTTTTCGGAAAACATTGAGCTCTGGCGTGAGATTCTCAAGTTTTTGTTCACACGCGCTGAATTAATTCATCCACTTCTTCCTACTCTCGGCTAGCTTCGAGGCAGCTCGCCGCCGCACTATTTATGCTTTAGCGGCGACAGAGAGGCAATCGCTGGCCTGCGAAACCGGAGGAGGCGGTTGTGAGTCACGCACTGATCCACCTAGGAGCGCCGATGTTGCATAGCAACGCGACGCGGCAATTCCGCGGCTTCGAGGCGTGTTTCGAAAGCGAGGCACGGCAGGCGGTGCTTAGAATTTTGAAGAGTTGCCAAGATTCATAGGATGGTGCCCTTTCCGGCGGGAGCAGGAACGAGCAATCGAACTCGATGGAACTCGGAGCTCACCATGACACCACTTGGTATTTGTTTGGACGAAACCCGGTTACTTCTTGGGGTGATAAGTGCTGAACGAGGAAGCCGAGATCAGAAATTGGCCTTCGGCGCTCTCCACCGGCTCCAATTTCACGTTGCGATCCTGCTCGCTTCTTTCATAGACCTGGGTTCGCAAATAATAGACCTTACCCGCTTCCGCCTTGAGAGTGATGGCAGAACCGATGCGCTTCGCGGTTTTCTTGAAAGTACCCGATTGCCAATTCGTGCAGACCTGATGATCGCCAGGGTCTACCGAAAAGAAAAAATAGGACTTGCCCTTGTTGGCCCCGATCCATGCGCCATCGAGCCCTACCCTCATCGTCGGGCCATGCACCATGTCCTCGAAGATATAGACGAGTGCTTTGCCTGCTTCCGGCGGAGCGACGGGGTGCTGCTTGTCATTGGTCTTTACATCGAACTGCGCTTCGTTCGGGCCGCAGCCACCACCTGCAGAAGTCGTTGGAGCCGGGTCTTGTGCAAAGACAGGCGATGCGAAAAGAAGGACTGCGAGAACGGCTTTCCTCATGTAGATAAGACGTGATTAGCGGCCGGACGGTTTCCCTCGAACGCCGTTACCGCGATCTATGTGAGACTGCCGGTGGAAGCGAGCTTGGCGTACCAGTGGCCGGAGTCCTTGATGAATTCACGGCGATTGAAACGATTCCATCTGTTCACAGACTTCCTTCTCGGCTACGGCGTTCGTGCATTCGAATGGGGTGTTTCGGGCCGGCGGCCAAATAGTATGTCAAGCAGGATGAGGGCGGCGCCAATGGCGATGGCGGAATCAGCAACATTGAAGGCAGGGTAGCGGTAGGTGCCAAACCACACTTCGAAGAAATCCGTCACCGCGCCGTGAAGGATCCGATCGGTGACGTTGCCGGTGGCGCCACCGAGCAAGAGAGCGAGACCCACGGCAGCCATGGCGTTGCCGCTCTGATTGGTGACCAGCAGCCAGGCGAGCACGGCGATGATCGCGATAGAGCCCAGGATCAAAACGACGCGCGTCCCCGTGGAGGCGGAATCCGACAGGAAGCCGAACGCAAGGCCGGGATTGCGGCTGTGCACGAGATAAACGAAGTTGTGGACTAATTCGCGGCGCCAGCCTTCGGCCGTTTGCGATTCGAACCAGGCTTTGGTGGCGCGGTCGAGGAGAACGACGGCGAGCGTGAGCCAGAGCCAGCGGAGGCGCGCCGGAAGGATCATGAAGTTAAGGAAGCAAAGGAGATAAAGGAGATAAAGGAGGAGGAGGGGCCGGGGCGGGCGGCGATCATAAAGCGGCTCCGGCTTGTGTGGATTCGATTTCGGCGAGGGCTTCGCTGCAGCGCTCGCAGACGGTCGGGTAGCGGGAGTTTTCGCCGACGCGCTTCGAATAATTCCAGCAGCGCTCGCATTTCGCGCCGTCAGCGCGCTCGATCTTGATCGTCAGGGCCGGCAATGTTTCGGCCGGAACGGATGCCGCGATGGCGGATGGATGGATCACGACCTGGGAAACGATGAAGAGCGCAGGGAGAACGGACTGTTTTTCTTCGAGCAGCTTCTCGAAGCCCGGCGCTTCCGGCCCGGCGTGCAGATGGACTTTCGCTTCGAGGCCGCCGCCGATGATCTTCGCAGCGCGGGCTTGTTCGAGAGCAACAAGCACGGCAGAGCGTACCTGCGCGAGCCGCTCCCATTTCTCCGCCGCATCCTTGTCGATTCCGCAAGCAAGCGCGACCGCCTCCGGGAACAGCGTCATATGCACGCTTTCGGTTTCTCCCGGCGCCTTCGGCAAATACTTCCAAATTTCTTCAGCGGTAAAGACGAGTATCGGCGCGGCCAGACGGACCAGCGCACTGCTGATCTTCCACACCGCGGTTTGCGCCGAACGGCGCGATTTATTTCTGGGTGCCTTGGTGTATAGGCGATCCTTCAGCACGTCAAAGTAGAAGGCGCTGAGGTCCACGACGCAGTAATCGTGGATAGCGTGATAGACGCGGTGGAATTCGTAATTCGCGTACCATTCGCGGCACTTCTTCACCAGCTCGGCGGTGCGGTCGAGCATCCAGCGGTCGAGTTCCTCGAGCTGCTCGTCCGCCAGCGCATCGCGCGGGGGATCGAAATCGCCGAGGTTGCCCAGAGCGAAGCGGAAGGTGTTGCGAATCTTGCGATAGGCTTCGCTGAGCTGCGTCATCACGCGCTCGCTCATTTTTACGTCGGCTTGGTATTCCACCGAGCCGACCCAGAGGCGCAGCAAATCCGCACCCCACTTTTCGCAAATTTCGATGGGGTACAGCGCGTTGCCCAGCGATTTGGACATCGGCCGGCCCTGCTCGTCGAGCGTCCAGCCGTGGGTGACCACGCCGCGGTAGGGCGCACCGTCGCGGATGCCCGTGGCAACCAGCAACGAGCTATGGAACCAACCACGATATTGATCGGGGCCTTCGAGATAAACGTCGGCGGGCCACTCGGCGCCCTTCAGCACCGACAGATTCGAAGAGCCCGAATCGAACCACACGTCCAGAATGTCGTTTTCTTTGCGCCATTTTGTGGCGCCGCAGGAGCAGGTCGTTCCGGCGGGCAGCAGTTCTTCCGGGGTGTGCTGGTACCACGCGTCCGCGCCTTCCCTTGCGAACCATTTCACGACATTGCGCAGCGCTTTGAAATCTTCAAGACGCGTCCCACACGCGTCACAATAAAAAACAATGATCGGCACGCCCCAGAAGCGCTGGCGCGAGACGCACCAGTCCGGGCGCTTTTCGATCATTTCGTACATGCGGTCTTCGCCCCAGGCAGGGATCCATTTCACTCCGTGAATTTCTTCGAGCGCTTCCTGGCGCAGTGTTTTCTGTTTTCCGTGAGCGGCCTGGTCCATCTTGATGAACCACTGCTCAGTTGCGCGAAAAATCACCGGGTTGTGGCAGCGCCAGCAGTGCGGATAACTGTGCTTGTATTCGTGGTTGCCGAGGAGCGCGCCGCGGTCGCCGAGCAATTTCACGATGATGGGATTCGCAGTGAAAACATCCTTGCCTTTGTATTCAGCGAGACCCTCAAGGTAGACGCCCTTGTCGTCAATCGGCGCGTAAATCTCCAATCCATATTTTTGGCCGGAATTGAAGTCGTCGGCGCCGTGGCCCGGAGCCGTGTGCACGATGCCGCTGCCCTGATCGAGCGTGACGTAATCGGCGAGAATGCCGGGCACCTGAATCGGCAGGAAGGGATGCTGAAATTTCATTCCCTCGAAATCGCGCCCCTTATACGCGGCGTGCACGCGCGCTTCCTTGATGCCGCACTCGGCTTCGAGAGCGGTGACGCGATCGGCGGCCAGCAGCAGCGTGCCCTTTTCGGTTTCCACGACGGCGTATTCGAAATCCGGATGAAAGGCGAGCGCGCGATTGTGAGGAATCGTCCACGGCGTGGTCGTCCAAATCACTGCGCTGACATCGTTTCCAATTTTCGCGGCATCTCCCTTGCCGCCGCCCACGACGCCAAACTTCACCCAGATCGATGGGCTCTTGTGATCTTCGTACTCCACTTCTGCTTCCGCCAGCGCGGTGCTATCAAAGAGGCACCAGTACACCGGCTTGCGCCCGCGGTAGACGTAACCTTTCTCCATGAAATCCAGAAACGCGCCCGCAATGGTGGCCTCGTACTCATGGCTCATCGTCAAATAAGGATCGTTCCACCGGCCAAAAATGCCCAGCCGCTTGAAATCTTTCTTGTGCTGCTCCACGTAGCGCAGCGCGAATTGCCGGCACAGTTTTCGAAACTCCGCGGGCGGCACTTTTCCTTTTCCGCCCAACTCCTTTTCCACCTGCGTTTCAATCGGCAGGCCATGGCAATCCCACCCCGGCACGTAAGGCGCGCAGTGCCCCGCCATACTCTTGGTTTTGACGACCAAGTCCTTGAGGATTTTATTCAGCCCGGTTCCGAGGTGGATTTCGCCCGTGGGATAAGGCGGTCCGTCGTGCAAAACAAAGAGCGGCTTGCCTTTGCGCGCTTCCAGGATGCGCTCGTAGGTGTTTCCCGCATGCCATGCTTCGAGCTGTTTGGGCTCGTTCTGCGGCAGGCCGGCCTTCATCGGAAAATCCGTTTTCGGCAAGTTCAGGGTTTTCTTCAGTTCGAGTGGTTCGGCCATGATTGGAGCGCTGCTAAATCCCTTCTATGCCGTCCTTGTGTACAGGTATACGGCGGGAAACATCGGAAAGCAGTGTAAGCACGTATGTTACAATGAATGGCAGTTGGTGTCAGCCGCTGGGGGCGCGCAACCTTTCCTGGCCAGCGCGAATCCTATCGGTTAGGTACACCGAACGCGGGGAATCTGCGTCTAATTGAAGAGGGAAACGGTGCCGGGCAAATTTATCAATCTTCTGCCGCCTGAAATTACAAAACCCAAGGTGTCTGCAGCAGGGCGTGAGCCGGCGGTCCCGGTACCAGCCTCTGCGGTACCGAAGTTCGAAGCGCCCGACATTCTCATCCCCGATAATTTTTGGTCCAACCTGAAACAGTTCTTCACGGAGCGCCCCATCAAGGTGCGCGAGCGCAAAGGAGCGCCCTTTACCCAGACCTCCTTCGGCACCGGCGTCGGCGATAACCTAAAGGAATTTTTCAGCTCCCGCCCGGCGCCCAAGGGACCGATCAATAGCAAACTGGCAGTGGCCTGGGGATCAAATTTTGGCGGCTTTGGCACGCGCATCAGGGAATTTTTCTCGCCACCGAAGCAACCACCCTTGCCCTTCGCCGTAAAACCGGTGAAAGTGAAGGACATCTGGTCCAAGGATGAAAACTTCGGCTGGAGCCAAGTGATCGCCATCGGCCTGCACGTGGCGGTGATCGCTCTGCTGGTCATTCCGATTTTCACGAATGTGCTGCCCGCTTCCACGGAAGCAAAGAACAAACTGGTCGGCGTTGTGCCGCTCGACATTTCGCCTTACATGGCGAAGCTTCCTTCGGGCGCAAACAAAGCCGGAGGTGGTGGCGGGGCAAACAACCATACCCTCACTCCCACGTCCAAGGGGAAGCTCCCCAAGTTCACGATGACGCAATTCACGCCGCCTCAGGCAAAGATCCAGAATTTGAATCCCAAGCTGGCGATGGACCCGTCCTTGCTCGGTCCGCCGGATTTGAAAATCGTCAGTCCCAATATGGCGAACTTCGGCGATCCCCTGGCCAAGAGCGTCACTGATTCTCTCGGAAATGGCAATGGCACCGGTATCGGCAGTGGCTCCGGCGGAGGCCTTGGCCCGGGCGAAGGCGGCGGCACGGGCGGCGGCATGTTCCGCGCCGGCATAAATGGCGTCGGCTCTCCAGTGTGTATCTACTGCCCGCAACCGGAGTACTCCGACGAAGCTCGCAAGGCCAAGTATCAGGGAACGGTGCTGCTCGACGTGACGGTTACTGCCGACGGGCGCGTACTCAACCCGCAGGTTCTCAAAGGGCCCGGTCTCGGCCTGGAAGAAAAAGCCATCGCGCAAGTGAAGAATTGGAAGATGCGCCCCGCGGTTGGCCCCAGCGGCAAGCCGGTAAATTGCCGCGTGCAGATCGAAGTCACCTTCCACCTCTACTAACTAGCACCCGTCCCACAAATAGCGTTGAAAAATTTCGATGGGCCTCTGGCTCTCTGCGCCCTCTGTGCTCTCTGTGTTGAGCCTTCCTTTTGCTCGTGCTCCCCAGCCCCGCCCTCTGCTGGCAACCAATCTGTGGCGCTCCGCTTCTCATCACCCGTTCGCCGCCTGTCTCGTCGAGGAGTCTGGCCAAATCTGAGGCGGGCGCGGAGGCCTGCCCATGCGCGATCCGCTTTCGCGTGACTTCTCTTCCCACCAGCCATCACGGGATTCCTGGCTTCGCCGTGTGCGCGATAACTTTCACCAGCTTCTTGCGCCAGCACACATATTCCCGTCCTCCGCCAACGGCGCACCGTTGCATCTCCTGACATTTAAGCGCACCGCTACCACGGGCGGCGCGCGAACACTCTCTTTGCTCACTCACGCAGCATTGCTCTTTGGAATTCTCATCTTGAATTTACCTTCGCATGCACCAGGAGTCACAAAAGCGGGGCCCGAACTTGCACCTCACAGTGGTCTCACTTTTTTCCCCGTCGCCGAAGATGCCCGCTTTGGCCGCCCATCACTCGGTAAAAAGAGTGGCGGCGGTGAAGATGATCCAAGACCAACGCGACACGGATTCCTCGCGCCGAGTTCTTTCGTTCCACTGGCTCCACCGCGTCGGCTCATAAACGCCGAGCCTGTGCTTCCCGTTCCAGTATCGGTCTTTGATTCCAGCGCGCCGCAGTTCCCCGCGCCTGTCACGAACCTTGGGCTTCCTTGGATGAAGAACGATTCGGATTCAGCAGGGTCCGGCAAGAAACATGGGTTCGGCTCAGGCACCGACGGCGGCATGGGCGATGATAAAGGCCCTGGCGCCGGACAAGGCGAAGCTTACGATGGTCCCTACGCGAATGTCGTCTCTCCGCCGAGCTGCGCCTATTGCCCCGATCCCCAATACACGGAAGAAGCGCGCGAGGCCAAGCTACAGGGAACCGTGACGCTGCAAGTATTGGTTGGCGTCGACGGTCGCGCTTCGCAAATCCGCATCGTCAAAGGAATCGGCCTGGGACTTGATGAACGCGCCTGGCAATCCATTCGCGGCTGGAAATTTGTGCCAGCGCGTGATGCCGCGCGCCGCGCCGTTCCGGCCTGGATCACCGTCGAAGCTGTCTTCCGCCTCTTCTAGACAGTTTTTCAGCTACGGAGTAGCATTTTCTACCGTGCCCTACGACTTCGCTGAAAACGAATTTGAGCTTGACCCGCAGGCCGCCTCCGCCCGCGGCGGCCCTCCGCGCAAGCGAACCGGAATCGGCGTTTTGGATCCGCCGTTTCCTCCGAAGAGGCCGCCCGGCCCAATCCCCGCCGCACCCACAAGCTTGCTCTGGCGCATTGCCGCCGCGTTGCTGCTCGCCGGACTTGTGGTCCTGACGTTCTTCGTCTTGTTTGTCGTTCATTAATCCGTTCAGGCTAGCGGAGTCTTGCGCATCTCCATCCGAAAAGACACACTCCCTCGGATAATCTCTCCATCAGGAGGCTGCTTATGCGTGAAACGAGGCGCGACTTTGTGATGGCGATGGCCGCGGCGGCCGCTTTCTAGCGGCAGGGGATGCATGACCGTTCGCCCAATATCCGCCAACTGCTCCTCCGCCGCACCCGCGGAGACCGAGGTAAGGTACATGTGTTTCCCTTTGCTTAACGCGAAACGAACAAGCAGAAAGGAGAGTCAAACCCGCGCCCTTGAAACCCACAAGGATGCGGCACCTGGCACCACCAAGACCTTAGTCCATGGACATCCGCACTTCCCCAGACTGCACATGCCCGGTGGCCTTCTCAAATAAACGTACTTTCTTACTACTTCGATGCCCCCTCGGTACCATTGTTGGCGGCAGTACGATCAGCGATTCTCTCTCCTGTCAGCGCCTTGCTGTCGGCATCTCGGAGAGTGAGCTTGAAAGTGTCCCTAAAACTCCTTTTTTTGCCCCCGGTAGTGGCTGCGGCGATCGTTTTCGCGGCGGTGGTGCATAGCCCCACCATCAAAGCAGCGCCAGGACCCGATCACGCAAGCCGCGCGGGGCTCATGCCGATCGGAAAGCCCGTGAAAATCAAGGCGCCGCTGGGCTTGCCTCCAGTTCCAATACCGCCGGACAACCCGCCCACGGAAGAAACCATCGCCCTTGGCCGGCGGCTGTACTACGATCCTGGGCTCTCCGTTGATGGGACCATCTCCTGTGCAACGTGCCACGCACCGAATCTCGGCTTCGGGGATGGCAAGGCGCTGTCAAATGGCGTGGACGGAAAGCTCGGTACGCGCAGCGCCCCGACGGTGGTCAATGCAGCGTACAACACGCTGCAATTCTGGGATGGGCGCTCGGCCAGCTTGGAGAAACAGGCGGAAGGGCCGATGGCGAATCCGGTAGAGATGGGGCACACGCTGGAGGGAGTTGTGAAGTTTGCGCAATCCGATCCAACGTACCGCGAACTGTTTCTGAAGGCCTGGGGCACAGAGCAGATCACCATCGATCTTGTGACCAAGTCTATCGCTTCTTTCGAACGGACGGTGGTGATCGGGAATTCCTCGTTTGACCGTTTCTATTACGGGGGCGACAAGAAGGCACTTTCGCTGGCGGCGCAACGCGGCTTGAAATTATTCCTCAATCCGAAGAAGGGCAACTGCAGCGTGTGCCACGTGATCGGTAAGAAGTACGCGCTTTTCACCGATAACAAATTCCACAACATCGGTGTCGGCGCCGATACTTCGGGAAATTTTGCGGACGTCGGCCTGTACGCGCAGTCGAGAAATACAGCAGATATGGGCGCGTTCAAAACGCCGACACTCCGCAACATCGCAGAGACGGCACCGTACATGCACGACGGCAGCCAGGCGACCCTCAAAGACGTCGTGGACCATTACGTCGGGGGCGGCACATCCAATCCGCATCTTGATAAGGAGATCCACGCCCTCGATTTTCTGACCTTCGATGAGCGGTCCGACCTCAAAGCATTCCTCGAGTCACTGACCGGCACGTTGCCAGCGAATGTGGATCCGCCGGCGGACTTGTCTTCGGTAAAGATGCAAACTGCTCAGAAGCAGTAGATCAGTGAGACATCCCTGAGCGAATCCTCAGGGCCGGGAAAGCGCTCGGCATCTTCTCGTTGACGACTGCCTTGTCGCGGGCGGATCGACTGGAAAACTACATCACCTGAAGAACCCACGCGCCCCGATCCGGTCCCCGAGATGCTCCCCAACAGGGCCGACCAGGCAGCGTAAACGTCCATCGGCGCATAGGTCATCCGGCTAACCCACACTCATCGCCCCGTGTCCCATGGCTGCAGGAAGAGTTCGAGTGTCGTCACTGTGCCTTGAATTGGGTTACAGATTTCAGGGACGAATTGATACAGCTTCGCCTCCGGGGATATCCGCCACTTCTAAAACGGTCTTCAACGCTTTCTCAACAGTCGCAGCGTGGACTCGGCTCTCTCTTGTTGGGGCCGCGTGTACCACCGCGGACCGTAATCCTCAAGGAGCTTGCATAACTCGGCCAGCGTATCCGCCGCACGCGTCAGCAGCATTTTCATTTCTGCGGCATTCGTCAGCGGTTGTGCCAAGCCGCTCAAAGGGGACTCTTTTGTTTGGCTTAGAAAATGATCCCGCAAATCTCTGCACCTCCCCGTTCTCCGTAAACATGCCGCAATCGTGCCCTCCAAGAATGTCCTATATTGCACACTACTGAGTTTTCGTCTTTTCTGAAAGTCGCCGGAGTGTCCCGGGTGCCGGTGGCGTTCACCCGGACCGGGTTCCCCAACATGGTCAGGCAGGCAGGGCCGGGCGGAGATTTTTCTCCGTGCCGGGTCGCGATTTCGGCAAAAGGGATCAGCGTGCAGGAATGTCGAGTAGAGTGCAGGTCCCGGGTCTTGCGGCGTTCACCCTTGTTGGCAATCCGTTGCATCATGTAACCAGCACGCCCGCAGAGTTCGGTTGCTTGTTTGTCCCACCCCTCTCCTGGCTGCCACTTTTCTTCGGGGCTGCTTATTCTTCCGGCCGCGAGTCCGAACACGAAACAAGCTTCTGCTTCCCGGGCCACACCTCGCCGCAATCTGCTACGATTCCGGCATGAGAAAAACAGCCATTCTTAGCTACGGCGTTGCGCTGTGCGCCCTTTCCTTTGTGAGCGGGGCACGGGCGCAGACGGACGCCGGCGCCCTCGAAAT
>WNGP01000873.1_pt1 | contig 24028 bp, 18 predicted proteins | sample 5407671 | NCBI WGS metagenome assembly WNGP01 (sample SAMN13153381, study PRJNA577476) | soil metagenome | isolation source: 40 cm soil or saprolite under Garry oak tree replicate 2 | place: USA:California | collected 2016-06-15
CATGCCAAATTGCTGTGTGAGACGCAGCCGTTGTCGCAGCGCCGGGTCGATTTGCACGCGCATACCACCAACACCCAATGCGACCTCTGTCGGTGTTGCCTCTCGTTTCTGGTAAATGCGCGCAATCGCCGACTTGATCGTATCCAACGGGATCGAGAACCCAAGTCCTTGTGCCATCGGCATCATGGCAGTCGTGATGCCAACAACGCGCCCTGTGCTATCGACAAGAGGGCCACCAGAGTTACCAGGATTTATGGAGGTATCTGTCTGGATGAGGTCCGTCATTTTCCGCGTACCCGGCGTTTGCAGCGTACGACCGAGCGCACTGACGACTCCAGTTGTGACGGTCCAGTTCAAGCCATACGGATTCCCGACGGCGATGACCAGCTGCCCGACCCGCAGCGATCCCCGTCCCAATTCTGCCACGGGCAAGTGATTGGCACCAATACGCAGCAGAGCAATATCGACGTCTGGTTCACTCCCTACAAGACTGGCGTCAAACGTACGCCCATCCGCCAGCGTCACCTTCACGCGCCGCGCATTGGCAACGACGTGGGCGTTGGTCAGTATCTGACCATCTGAGGCAAAGATGAAACCAGAGCCGATGCCACCACCGTATTCCCGAGGGGGAGTGGATGGACCATACCTTCGCCCCTCATGCTCGAGGTCGATACGTACGACCGCGGGCCCAACACGTTCCGCTGCCGCCATTACCGAACGCGAATAGGCATCGAGCGCCTCCGCATCCTTTGCATTTCTATCTATATCTAGCATACTGCTTTCACTTCTTTCTCAAAGGGAACGGGTGACCCACCGCATCGGGTGCATCCTCTTCACCCCCATGAGAGAACGGCCACCTGGTTGTTCCCTTGCGCAATTTCCCTTTTTTATAACGATATCTCGTTATTTATGCATATAACACTACGATATATCGTTATTATTCCCGCTGGTCTGGAGGAGAGAGCCACTCATGAACCAACAGCTTTGAACGCCGACATTCTTTATCAACGGCGTCCTCTATCCAGGGTCCTGGAGTAGAGCAAGCGGGTCAAGTCCGGTGGGAGAAGGCAGAGGGTACTAACTGAGCATTATATCCATCTCGTGATCTTTGAGAATGACACCAACAACGTTCCGGTGTAATTTTGCCCGGGCATCACGCAAGTGAGTTTTCAATATTGAGGCCATTTCGTCGGATGACATAATCAATGAGACGATGCCCTCAACTGTTACTTGCCCTACCATAAGTTGACCATTGCTTACCACGGGTACTCCAGTAATGTCACCGGCAAACCCATACACCTGGAAATCCACTCGCACCCCACCCGGGGTGATCTGCATATGCATGTGCTGCACCGGAGCAGATGGCGCCGTATAGAGAACGAAGAGATTATTGATTGTGGTTTCAGTTACCAGGAGCGTTGCCGGACCAGCAGGTATCTTTGATAGAGGTGTGAGGTCAATCTGATCAACGACATTCGATAGTACTCCATCGATCTGATCCTGCGCTAAGCGATGCAGGTAGGGTCGCAGTCCGGCGAACCAGCCCGCTCCCAGCACCAGCATCAACAAGATATAACTACCCAACACCCGCGTCAGAGAACTCCTTCGACGACCGGTGAGAACTGGCGGGGAGGCACTCCGGGTTCCCTCTCGCTGCGAAGTATCCGGTAATGCTGCCGCTACATGTTGATACTGATAACTCACAAAGTCCACACTTTCGCATCGCTAAATAGCACCTCGGTTGAATTTCCCTCGTCCTCGGCGGTAACAGCAATTTGACCATGACTGTAACTATTATCATTCACACTGGTGATGTACTGCTTATTTATATACAAATCGTAGGTGCTACCCCGCGCCACAATCGCAATCAGATTAGCCTGATTCAGATTCGTGCGAATAACTGAAGCAACACCGTCGGTCAATATCTGAGCGTGGATATTTTGATTGTCTACATAACGAATGAGAATGTAAGACCCGTCCCGGCCAATACGGAAATAATAGTATTGTCCAGTCACGGTGTTGGCGCGGAAAATAAGTCCGCCATAGTCACCGCTGATAATCGTCATCTGCGCCTGATAAGCGAAGTTGCTGAAGTCTGTAGTCCTGGCAGTGCAGTATTGGAAATGTCCTTGTTGTATCTCTCGGACCAGAAAACCTCCTGCTGAGAATTGGCAGCTACCAGTACTCACATCCCAGTTAAACCCTTTGCTATTATCACGCAGTGGGTCGTTGAGCACTAATGTCCCGCTATAGGGCGGGTAGGGATTCAGCAAGGCTGCTGCAGTTGCAGTGGCCGAGACTCTGGCACTGGCTGTTGCAGAAGCGATGCCCCGGGCATTAGTAGCGCTTATACGGTTGGTCCTGGCAAAATAGAAGAGACCGGCACTTTCCACTAAAACGAGCAGTAATAGTCCAACCAGCAATGATAGTATGCCTTTCGAGAGACCTCGCCACCGATGACCAGTCTTCTCTTCAAGCGCAGGGTCGGAAGTAGAAAGACCCGGTATATGCCCGTTGATAGAGGACGGGCGAGGACTTTCTTCAGTATGCTGTGCAATTGCAATACTGAGCAAAAGTGTACCTGCCGGCTTTCCAGGGCTATCCGGTTCGACTTGATTCTCCAGGCGAACTATCTGACCATCGCAGACACCCGCGGGTACGGACACAGCAACATGTTTTCCTCCTGGCAAAGTAAGAGTGTAGCTGCCACCGGTCGATGCCTCTACTTGGCTGATAGCTAATACCAGGCCCATGTTGTCGCTGTTCGACGAGCTGGGAGCAGGGTAGATAGTAGGAGCCATGGATTGCAATGGCTGTGTAGCTTTAGGAGCATTCTGTGTAGTTGGAGTACTAGTGAGCAGCAATACTTGCTGGGACCTGGCGGTATTGGGGATGGTAGGGGAGTTAGTAAATTGCGATGGCTCCTCAGGTTCAGGAGTATCGAGGGCGACAAGGGGATCAGGCGGGTGCAATAGCTCGTGATAAGCGTGCGCAAATGCAGAAATAGAATCAAAACGATCTTCAGGCTTCTTCTCCAAGGCACGCAGGATCAGGCTATCGATTCCTGCGGGGATGGACGAATTGAGCGTGCTAGGTGGATCTGGGGGGGTTTGAAGATGCAGGTACATCACTTCCTCCATACCACCCTTAAAAGGGGGACTACCTGTCAGTAGTTCGTAGACCATGACGGCAAGCGCATACTGATCGGTTGCAGTGACGGCCTGGCCTTTCCACTGTTCAGGCGCCATATAGGTCGGCGTGCCGCGAATAGCACTACTCACGCTAGGGAGAGCAGTTTTTAATTTCGCTATGCCAAAATCAGCCAGCAGTAGATCAGGATGATCGGGCTGCTCCTTTCCGACACGTATGAGGAAGTTGGAGAGCTTGACATCACGGTGAATAATTTGATGATCATGCGCATGCTGCAAAGCATCAGCAGCCTGCTGTAAAAAGTGTTCTACATGCTCTGGCGTCAGGAGTTTGGGAGTGTGGTGGCGTAGCCAGGTTGCAAGGGAACCATCTTTGCGAAAGGACATAACCATATAGATGAGCAAGAGCCCATTCACACTGTCCTCGCCATAGTCGTATAGAGGCAAAATGTGGGGGTGATCGAGCATAGCGATGGCTTTCATCTCTCGCCGGAAGAGACGAGCCGCTCTTTTGGCTCCTTCGATACCTGAATAACGAGCGCCTTCATTACGAAAAAGCTTGATGGCTACCTGGCGGTCTATGTTTGTATCTTCTGCAAGGTACACCTCACCCATGCCGCCACTACCGATCATACGGATGAGGCGATACCGGCCAAGTTGCTGTCCCACGAGCGACATATTGTTACCTTGCGAAAACTAAGTGACGCCTACACTTTTCAGATCAATGTTTGTTGCACTACCGGTTCAGTTGCTATCTACCGAGACCAAAGATGTTGATAGGATTGTCTGTGGGAATAGCATTAGCCGGAGGCGTAATCGTCACCGGTTGGTTGAAGTTGCTGAGATCGGTAATGGAATCGAAATGGGTCGTCAGGCTGGAAATGAGGCTGGGTGTCGGTGTTACCTGGTTACCCAGCGAACTCAAATCTTCAGTTAAGTCAAACTTCAGTTCCGCGCGATGGATGTAGAAATTGGTCTCGTCTATCCAAAGGTCGATACTTGCCTGAAATGTTTTCGCGTGGTCGATCGCATTATTAATATTCTGCTTTCCAAACAGCTTGCTCAGTTGCGAATTGCTGGTGAGGAGCAGCTTCAGCCCCACTTTATCAAGGTCTGCGGAAATGTGACGCAACTGTTGCCCATTTAAGGACTCTGTACCGTGGTCGATAAGATTGGCATTCTGAAGGAGGTCCAATAAACCAAGCGGGTCTATATTGATCCCGGCAAAAGAATTCCCGATGGCCTTCTCTAATGCAGTCTTGTCCAGCACATACCACTGACCCAGGGGATTCTGGATGTAGACTTTATTCTTCAGCAGAATCTCGGAGAGATTGATATTCCGCCCGATGACGTTCTGACCAATGGTGATCTTGAGGGATTGCTGATCAGGTAGATTTTCGTCACCGCTGCCCATTATGGTGACGTTTACCTGGCCTGCTGCCGGAGTGGCCGATAGTATGCCAGCAGCATTGGTCAGCAGATTGCTGGTCACGTTCAAGGCAAAGTGTGCCGACTTGAGTTGTCTCATCGCATGCGAACTATTTTGTAGCACCTGCACGGGTGTTAGCGAACTGCCAGTGCCTATTGGTGTACCACAGGCACTTATCAACAGTAGGAACATGACCACCGGAAGAAAGCTATAGAGTCGCTTGTATCTTTTCACTGGAACCTCCCTCGGGGTCTCAAACACCCAATGATCGAAGTACACCAAAATACCTCTACTATGCGACATTCTACAATTCTGAATATCCCACTATGCCACACGGATGAGTAGCTTTCAGAGTTTCAAGACTCTGCTGGCGAATGCGATGGTGAGTTTATCAGAGCCATCCCTGCTTTACCGCAACCATCACGGCCTCGGTGCGATTTTTTACACCGAGGCGATGCAAAATTTCCTGCACGTAACCCTTGACGGTATTTTCACTTAAATAGAGCTGGGTAGCGATCTCGCGGCTCGAAAGTCCCTGGGCGACCAGGCGCAGGATCACGATTTGCTGCGAACTGAGTGATTCAGGGGTTGGTTCATTGCTCACGTGGGAAGCGCGGCGCAACTGGGCCAGGACGGCTACAGCGGCCTTGGAGTCGATAGCCGCCTCTCCGCGGGCGACGGCGCGAATAGAGCGTTTGAGGTCAAAACGTTCGATATCTTTGACGATAAAACCGCGCGCACCCGCCTGGATACACTGCGCTACCAGCGATTCGTCGGTGAAGGTGGTCAAAATGATGACTGCAGTCTCAGGGTAACGTTCGGTCACGGTACGGCAGACATCGATGCCGCTTGTTCCCGGCAGGCGGATGTCGAGCAAAATCACGTCCGGGCGCAGGCGTTCGATTAGTTCAAAGGCCTGCTCAGCATTCGCCGCATCTCCCACAATGCTAAAATCCGACTCTGTCGTCAGAATCGCCTTCAATCCTTCGCGCACCATCTCGTGGTCATCGATGATCAGCAAGCGAATCATAAGGGAACCACTGCCTTCACGATCAGACCCCCCTCTTCACCATTAGTAAGCAGGAACTGTCCGCCAAGCTCTTCGATGTAATGATGCATGCCCTTGAGTCCAAGATGCACGGTATTATTGCGATAACTTTGAAACACCTGCGGGGTAAGGCCAACGCCATTGTCCTGCACCACCAGCACAGCCTGCTCGCTATTCACCTGTATGGTCAGGATGACGATCGTGGCCTGGGCATGGCGACGGGCGTTGGAAAGCGCCTCCTGGGCAATGGTGAAAAGCGTCTTCTCGATATGTGATGGCAGGGGAACGGCCCATTCGGCCACGACGAGGTCAACTTCAATCGTTGACGACTCGCGCAGATTTTGTATCAACGTGTACAACATGCTCACCAGGCCACCTTCGAGCAGCTCATCGGAAGAGAGCGCAAAGATGGCATCGCGCACCTGCGCTGTGCCCAGCGATGCCAGCTGCTTGATGGTGCGCAGTGGACGAGTCAACGATGAATGGGACGGCATTTGCTCCATGGTCCAATCGGCTTTCAGACCAATGGTGAAGAGCGTTTGTTGTACGCGATCATGTAGTTCCTGGGCGATGCGGCTGCGCTCATCCACGAGCATTTGCCGTTTCTGCGCCTCGGTCAGTTCGTGGTGCAAGGTCTGTAAATCGGTGGCAAACTTGCTCAACTCCTGGTTACGCCGTTCCAGTTCAGCCGTGCGTTCGCGCACTTCCCGTTCCAGCTTTGCCGCGTGCTCCTCCATCGCGCTACGTTCGCGCGCGATCAATCGCGCGTTGTGAATGGCCACCGCTGCCTGCGCGCCCAACGCCTCGATCATCTCGACGTGCCGGGTATTGAAACGCGAGGGGTGGGTATCACCTATCAGGAACGCTCCCAGTATCGAGCCTTCGCGCGTGCGCAGCTGCACGCCAAGAAAGCTGCGCACGGGAATATGCCCGCGCGGCACACCTACATAGCGAGGGTCCAAAAGCACGTCGTCCACTACGATCGATGCGCCATCCCAAAATATCGGTTCCAGTACACCGATGCCCTCTACCGGCCCAAGGTGACGGAAGTGCCTTTCAATGTCCGGTGTCGCGCCAGAGATAGCCGCCAGGTTGAAGATGACCTTATTGTCGGGTTCATTGCCATTTTTGCCCGCAACCTCTGGAATGAGGAAAAACGCGGCGTACTCAGCGGCTGTTACCTTGCGGGCTGCATCGGTAATCATCTGCAACAAACGCTGCAAATCAAATTCGGAGGTGAGCGCGGCGGCGATGCGGTTGAGCTGCTCCAGTGCTTCCGCCCGCTCCTGTAGATCGGCGATCAGTTGCGCCCGGCTTTGGTCGATCGTCTGTGACATGATATACTTCCCAATATGCTGAAAGAGGAAGGCAGTAAGTTGAAATTAGTATACCATAGAAATTTGCGGCGTGGGTACTCCGCATTGTAAAGTAAGATACAGTCCCATACAAAGGAGAGGCATTATGCCCAAGAGCAAGAAATTGCCAGAGCTTATGTACTTATGTTAGAATATTAGAATAGTTGTGTTAGGCGGCGGTGCGAAGGAGGCAGTTTTGAGTTAAGGTGAGCACGACGGGAGTCAACGCAGTGTCTACCGAACAAGAAGGAATGGAACCGCCCACATTCGGGCCTGGTGGGCGAGCCGGCAAGTGGATAGGTACGAGCGTCGACATTACCGAACACCAACGTCTGGAAGACGAGCTGCGCGCCAGCGAGGAGCGCTTTCGTCTCACCTTCGAGCAGGCCGCCGTTGGCATTGCGCATGTCGGGATCGACGGTCGCTGGTTGCTCGTCAACCCCAAGCTGTGCGACATCGTGGGGTACACTCGGGAGGAGTTGCTTGCTCAGACGCTCCACGCGGTGATGATGCCTGAGGATCTCTCCGTCGCCTTTAGCGACGCGCAGAGCCTGATTACCGGTGAGCAGCAGACCTACGCCAAGGAGCTGCGTTTCCTGCGAAAAGATGGCTCGCCCGTCTGGGTCAACCTGAGCGTGACGCTGGTGCGCAACCAGGAGGGATGGCCCCTTTACTTCCTCGCATTCATCGAAGATATCACCGCCCGTAGGCAAGCAGAGCTGCAACGGCAGCTGAACCAGCTCAAAGATCAATTCATCCTGTATATGAACCACGAACTGCGTACCCCTCTGACGTCCCTGTTGGGCTTCCTCGAATTAATGCGGGTGCAGCAGGGACGCCTGGACGCAGCCGCGCAGGCCCGGTTTCTCAATACGGCGATTAGAAGCGGTGAAGAACTCCTCCAACTTGTCAACAGCGTGCTCGATCCGCTGACCATCACGGAACAGATGACGCCGCCTCAACGCGGGGAGATCGCCGTCGCTTTTATGGTGCGCGACGTGGTCGCACACCTCGATCCCGGCGAGGGACAGGTGGATCGTCTCCACATAGACATTCCTGAGGGATTGACCGTCTGGGCAAATGGGCAGCTCATGCGCCAGGTACTGGGGAACCTCCTCTCCAACGCCTTCAAGTATTGCCCCAAACCTGCTCCCGTGGTCGTCAGTGCAGCCATGTTCGACCGGGACGAACGGGATGTTCCCCCGTCCGTCTGCATCAGTGTGCAAGATGCGGGACCAGGCATCCCGCCCGAGGAATTGCCCCTGCTCTTTCAACAGTTCACGCGCCTCAAGCGTGACCTTTTCGGCCCGGTAGGCGGCAGCGGGCTGGGACTCTACATCAGCAAGCGCTTTGTGGAGGCGATGGAGGGCCGCATCTGGGCGGAGAGTTCAGGGATAAACGGACAAGGCAGTCGTTTTTGTGTGCTGCTTCCCAGCGGCCCGCATGCACCGGAAACGACTGGAGCATAGCGGACGATGAGCACTGGCGTGCAACCCAGCTTGTTCACCCAATAGGCATCAACCTAAGCCGGGAGGTCAGGCTGAAGGCGGGGTGATCGTGTTCCCCGTTCCATTTGAGCCAGGGGAACAGGACGCGGGCGACCATAAAGGCCCACACCACCCCACGTCCGCCGCCCTCGCCCCTACGGACAGTGATGACCTTTTCTTCGGTTGATGCGTATTCGCAGCCTGGCCTGGTCACCCCGGAGCAGCCACATAACCCATCCCTTGCCGAGAAGTGGTGTAGATAGGAATCCCATGCTGCCAGTCAATTTCAAGCATCTTGCGTGAGTTGTAAAGGGGGTCCAGGTTGGCTACGACCCTGCGCGAGGCGGTGTCGATCACATCCCCTGCATCGCCTACATAGACAAAGTGCCCATCTCTACTGTGCTGGAGCCAGCCATCGGCCAGACAATCATAGGCGCAGGGAGATTCGTTGTGGTGCATCGACCGTGTCAACTGGATATCGGCAACCTGCCTGGGCGCTGAAGCCGGAACCTGGGAGACATCAAAAACGTGCACATAATTATTGGCCCAGTCGATGACATAGAGTTCCTTCTCATCTGGAGAGAGTGAAAGGCCATGGCTCGGATCGGTAGGTCCACTTCCATCCCAGGAAAACCCTTGAATGGGCACGGTATAGAGAATTTGCCCGGTCTGAATATCCCCAACCTGAAAGCCCAGGAAGCCAGTCGTACTCATATAGGCGAGAGTTTCCTGTCCGTTGATTGTAAATGGTCTGACGCCATTGCCCCGAAGAGGTCCAATTTTCTGAATGATCTGATGGGTCGCGGTATCAGCAACCGTTAGATATGGAGAAAACCTGCCGCCCAAATAGACGTGCTTTCCACCCAGGCTGACCAACGTATTGTGGGGTCCTGTGCCTGCATTGATAAACCCGGCGTCATTGCCGGTATGCGCGTCAACGATATACCACTTCCCATCGTCAGATAGCTCGCCATCGGGCATGTAAATGGTCTGGCCGTCCGGAGTGATGGCCATGCTATCAACGCCATGCTCATACGTTTTTTGCCAGACAATGTTTTGAGCAAGCAGGTCGTATTTGAGCAGCGAGCCTCCCGCGCCGCTATCACTTCCATAGCTGACATAAAGCATATGGGTGACTGGACTTGCGATGACGCCTCTCACACCAGCGGTCGTCGGCAAACTGATTTTTTGAACCAGGGCCTGTCCTTGATCCATGTCGAACACATCCATTTCCCCATTTGGGAAGACGTATTCGTAATGGTGAGTAGCGCTGCTGCCCACTGTAAAGGTAGCTGGTGACGATTGCGTTACAGGCGGGGTCGTCTGCTTTGTTGTTGGGGTACCCTGTTTCGTTGGTGAGTGCGTTGTACCGGCACATGCAGCAAGGAAGCAGAGGAGCAGAAGAACGCTGCCTCTCAAACTGCCCTGAATTCTTCTCGTAGAAGAGCGATTGCGCCGCCAATAAAGTTGCCGCTGGCTCATTTTTCCCTTCCCGTGACTGGAACTAGCCCACGCGGCAAAACACCGCTTTCAAATACGCTGTCTCCGGCATCGCCAGGTGAATGGGATGGTCGACGCCATGTGTATATGTCTCTAACACCTGCACGGTTCGGGAAAGGCGCTGTGCCGCCTGGGATAACGTTCCCAGCACATCATCCATGCCGATGACACCCGAACACGAACAGGTCAACAGGATGCCGCCGGGCCGCAATACCTGCATGCCGAGTGTGTTCAGGCGGCGGTAGGCTTTCAGGGCCTGAGCGCGCGCGCCCTGGTTTTTGGCAAAGGCAGGCGGGTCCAACACCACTACATCAAATAAAACGCCATTGCTCTGCGCTTCTTCCAGATACTCAAACATGTCGGCTATAAGAAATTGATGCTGGTTGGGATCGAGGCCGTTCAGAAGGAATTGCTCGCGCGCCATCTCTATCGCGGGTTCGGAGATATCGACGCTGGTGACACGCGTTTCGCTGCTGGTCAACGCGGCATAGACCGAAAATGCGCCGGTGTAGCTGAAGCAGTTCAACACGTGTTTGGCGCGCGTGTATTTGCGCAGCGCCTCGCGTTTGTCACGCTGGTCGAGAAAAAAGCCCGTTTTCTGCCCCTCCCAGGGGTCAATAAGAAATAGCGCGCCATTTTCGCGTACCGCGACCCGCGTAGGAACGCCGCCCGCGACGACGCGCGGCTCCTCAACCTCTAAACCCTCGCGGCGGCGCGACTGGCTGTCGTTGCGTAACAATATGCCGTGCGCCCCAGTTTCATGCATAAGCGCCTCGACTATCAGCGGGCGCAGGCGATCCATGCCCAACGTGTGTATCTGAACAACCAGAATCTCGGCGAAGCGGTCTACAATCAGGCCGGGCAGGCGGTCACCCTCGGCGTTGATCAGCCGGTAGGTATTCGTTTTGTCCGGGTCAAATACCTGCCGCAGCTCCACCGCGCTGCGAATACGCCCCCGCAAAAAGTCGAGGTCGATGGCTTCGGAGATGTCACGCGTCAGGATGCGTATGGCGATATCGGTCTCCGGATTGTAGTAGCCGCGCGCCACAAACTGCCCCGTCGCCGATTTGACATCGACCAGTCCCCCCGGCTCTATCCAGCGCGGCTGCTGTTGCAGCGCTCCCGAAAAAATCCAGAGGTGCCCGCTTTGCAGGCTCTCGTCTCGATGCGGTTTGAGGCTGGCAGTTGGATAATGAATCTCTATTGACACTGGCTGTTCCTTACTACATATTTTTCTACATGTCTTTCGCCATTATCGCATAGTTGCCAATAGTCTAAATACGAAGTGCATAGAGAGCCAATTTCGTTGGGCTGCCGCTAGAAGGCATCGATCGTGGTTTCGTAATGGTTGGCCCAGCGTGACGCTGGGACACTACGGGAACCAGGGGCATCTGGGAGCACGAGAGAGACTACAACTCTATTCCGTCATACACCTCGTCGAAGGGGAAACGGACGCCGATGCTGGTGAGTTCGACCAGGTCGCCCGTGCGATAGTGGTACTGTCTCCAGAAGGTGCCCTCGCGCCGGTGAACCTCAATGGTCTGGTATTCGCTGCCAATGAGCACGTATTCCTGCACGGTCGGCAGCGCTTTATAGGTTTGGAATTTTGCTCCACGGTCACGCTTCTCAGTCGTCGGGGAGAGGACTTCAATCACCACGGTGGGATTCTGCAACATGGACCCTGTCTCTTGCCCACAGGCCACGGTGATATCGGGATAGAAATACTGGCGCTCGGCCAGCTTCATACGCGTATCGCTGGTGTAGGCACGGCACGGCCTGCCCCTGAGTGCACCAACGAGGAGATAGACGAGTTGGGCGCAGATGGCCCCATGGGCAACACTACCACCAGCCATGTCAAGGATAGCATTCTCGTCATATGCGGAGGATGGTGGTCGCAACATGAACACGTAACCATTATCGTATTCATACTTGGCGTCCGTCGCCTCATCCAGTGTGAGGTATTGCTCGACGGTCATGTAGATATCGTTCACTCGCGCTCTGTCGCTACCATGGTCTCTGCTCCTTGCTCATGCACTGGTCGGTGGACTGGCCACTCTCATCCTATTGTACCATATGGCGCTGTGCACATAGGGTTTCCCAGGTAGGGGAATGCTTGAGCGGCAGAGGCAGCTCAGGTTAACTTTTCAGCATGTCAAACGACGGCGAACATGCATGTTCGCCGTCTCTGTATTACCGGGTATGCTTATCTGCCGACCTGCCCTTGCTTTTGCAGCCGAATGGCGGCAATAAGGGGATCGGTGTGATGCTCAGCCATACGCATTTCGGCCCTCTTCAGATTATAGGCACTGTTAATCAAGGCGATATGCGTATAGGCCTGCGGGTAATTGCCTAACGCGGTATTGCTGGAGGTATCGATCTCTTCCGAGAACAGCCCAAGATGGCTAGCATAGCTCAACAAGCGCTCAAAGAGCGAACGAGCCTCCGCGACACGACCCTGCATGGCCAGGTTATCCACCAGCCAGAAGGTGCAGATGGTAAACGTGCCCTCATCGCCGGTCAGGCCGTCGTCGGTCACTTCGGCATGATAGCGGTAGACAAAGCCCTGTTCATCGGTCAAGCGCTCCATGATGCGATCAACGGTTGAGCGCATGCGCGGATCATCGGGAGCGATAAAACCCACGAGGGGTAACAGCAAATTCGATGCATCCAGCGTCGTACTAGCATATGATTGCGTAAAGGCGCCAACCTGCGTATTGTAGCCATGCGTCAGGATGTCCGTGCGAATCTGGTCGCGCACCTGCCGCCAGCGCGGGACATCAGCCTCGAGGCGTAATTGCTCCGCCGCTCGAATGCCGCGATCCAGCGCCACCCAGCACATGACTTTGGAATAGACGAAGTGCTGAAGGCCACCGCGGACTTCCCAGATGCCGCTATCGGGTTCGTGCCAGTGCGCGCAGACATGCTCGACCAACAGGCGCATCATGGCCCACAAATGGCCATCTAGCTTTTCGCCGTAGCGCTCAAAGCCTCCCTGGCGCCGGAACAGGTGAATGCAATCCAGCACTTCTCCGAAGACATCCATCTGTTTCTGCCCGGCAGCTTCGTTGCCAATGCGCACGGGACTGGAGTCGCAATATCCACTCAAATGGGAGAGTTCGCGCTCGATCAATTCTCGCTCTCCCCGGATGCCGTACATGATTTGCAGGTCTTCGCCATTAGAGTAAGACAGGCGGCGCAGCCAGTGTGTAAAGGCATGCGCTTCCTCCGTGAAGCCCAGCACATTCAGCGCGTACAGCGTGAAGGTGGCATCACGCAGCCAGGTGAAGCGATAGTCCCAGTTGCGTACACCGCCCAGACCCTCCGGTAAAGAGGTGGTAGGAGCAGCCACAATCGCGCCTGTTGGAGCATAGGTCATCATTTTGAGAACGAGCGCGCTGCGCTGGACCAGGTCCTGGTATGGGCCTCGATAGGAACAGCTCTCCACCCAGGTACGCCAGCAATGCAGCGTGTGCGCCAGTTCCCAATCGAAGTTGCGCAGGTGCAGTTCTTCCTCTGCCAGGTGGCGCGCAACCCTGGCGTTGCGCCCCATGCCCACGGCAAACAACAGGCGTTCACCCTCTTGTAATGTGGCCTGCACAATCACAGAGGGATGCATTTCGCCGTCATCTTGTCGAACAGACATAGAGAACGATGGCAAACGATACGCGCCAACGACTCCCAGGCCAACGTGCTGCTTGCCGCCGGAAATGACGGCGCCCATCCCACCCGGAATAAGTGAAACCTCGCCTGGCGCGGATGCATAATCCGGGCTGGCTTTGAGGGTCATCGTGATAGGCAATTCGCCATACGTGCATTCAACAATGCGCACGAGACAATGGCAAGAACCATCTTCACGCGTCCACGTATTGTTGTTCAATTCGCGATACTGCCAGGCGCTCAGCGTCTCGACCGGCATAAAGTCAGTGAGGATAATTTCCCCGACCGTACTCGTAAACCTGGTCTGCAAAACATTGCTTCCTCGCAGGTAGCGCTGCACTCCCGGAATCGTCCCTTCTGTGGGAGCGATCTGAAAGTAGCCCCCACGTTCCGCATCAAGCAGACGGCAAAAGATGGCCGGGCTGTCAAAGTCCGGCAGACATCCCCAATCTACCGACCCATCTGGAGCGACCAACACGACCGAATGGCAATCACCGATGACGCCATAAGAATTGATTGATTGATAAGTTCGAGTATTGGTGTTCATCCCAACCCCATCCCTTTGACTAGTGAAATTCATGTGAAAGTTTTCTAAGGAAATTCTAATGTCCTTATATCAGAAAGAAACGGAAAACGGAGGGCATAGGTAACAAGCAATTTTTCCTATCCAAAAGGGGGATTGTCCGCTTTTTTTACCTCCTATTATTAGAGAACACAGGCCCCCCCAACGTTATTCTCTTTTCGCCAGTATGTAGGAAAAAACAGGTCTCTGTGAATTTGTACAGTTATTTGAACGTATACTTATATGGACGTAACCACATACGCGGCTAGAAATTGCATGCTTTCCCTGTCCCCAATGAATGAGAATGGTACACTTACCGGCAGGTGGGTATGATGGCGTGCCTGAAAGGAGTCGTTGCGTGCTTCGCAAAGACCGGGTACTTGAGACATTGCGATCATTGTGTTCGCAACGACCCGTACAGAATGGCGTCCTGCGTCGTTATTCCGGCTACAGCGCGGAGGAAGTCGCAAGGCAAGCTCAAGTAGATCGCACCAATGCCAGTCGTGATCTCAATCTCCTGGTTCAGGAAGGGTTGGTGGAACGCATTCCCGGCCGCCCCGTCCTGTTCACTTTGAAGACGCCTTCAATTTCACCTCTACAAGAAGAAACGTGGCGGGTTACAAGACCCGGGCAGACAAACGAACCAGCGCAGGAACACCCGTATCCCTTCACTCCCGCGGCCTTGAAGGAACCGGGCAAGCCACCCATGATCTCGGCTTCAGTGCGAGTTGGAGCAATCGTGACCAGCTTCGACACGCTCATCGGCAGCGATGAGGGACTCAAGGTCGCGGTGCAGCAGGCAAAAGCCGCCATGCTCTATCCTCCACGCGGGCTGCACACCCTGCTCTGCGGACCAAGCGGCGTTGGCAAAACCACCCTGGCGCGCTTGATGCATGCCTACGCGCTCGAACTCAAGGCGTTACCCCCCGACGCGCCATTTATTAGTTTCAACTGCGCGGATTACGCCAACAATCCACAACTGCTGATGGCGCACCTCTTTGGCTCCATGCGCGGAGCCTATACAGGCGCGGACCGTGATCGCGAAGGACTGGTCGAGCAGGCGCACCGGGGGATATTGTTCCTCGACGAAGTGCATCGCCTGCCACCGGAAGGCCAGGAGATGTTATTCTATCTCATGGACCGCGAGCGTTTCCGTCGCCTGGGAGATGTACACGAACGATCTGCCTCGTTGCTGCTGCTGGCGGCAACAACTGAGGACCCCTCTACCGCGCTTTTGCCCACCTTCCGGCGCCGCATTCCCATGACCATCACCCTCCCCGGCCTGCACGAGCGCACGGTGATGGAACGGTACGAGTTAGTGCGCGCTTTTTTCACGACGGAATGCAGCAGCATTGGCACCAACATTTCCGTTGAACCCCAGGTGCTGCACGCGCTGCTGGTCTATGAGTGTCCCGGCAACGTTGGCCAGCTGCGCACCGATATCCAGCTCACCTGCGCGCGCGCTTACCTGGAATATCGCACGCATAACCTGCCGGAACTGCACGTGCACCTGGGTGTGTTGCCAGATCACGTGCGGCGCGGTTTACTGCGCACGGCTGAATTACATCGCCTGCTCGAACCAATCAAGCAGGTGTTAGAAGCGGCGCACATCTTCACCCCCACCGGGCTTAACCTCGATAGCGTGCCGGAGTCCGCGCAGGACCTGTACGATACTATCAGCACGGACCTGAATAGATTGCGCAGAAGTGGCCTGCCCGATAGTGAAATTCACCGGCTTTTGCACCTCGACATCCAGGACTATTTCCAGCGTTTCGCCGATGAAGTTCGGGAGAAGCAGGCGGGCTCAACAACAAACCTGATCGATGAACGCATCGCGGCCATCAGCAACGCTATCGCGCACTACGCGGAAGAGCAGCTGGGGCGCGCGCTGCCAGAAAAGCTGGCGCTGGTGCTGGCGATGCATCTCACCAGCACGCTCGAACACATCGCCCAGGGAGGCCAGATCGCAGGCCTGCCGCTTCAGTCTGTGCGGCGTACTTATCCCATCGAGTATGAGGTTGCGCGCAGCGCGTTCCTGCAATTTCGTGCGCAGCTTGGCGTATCTCTACCGGAAAGCGAAACAGATGTGCTGGCCGTTTTGCTGGCAAATGCCGACGCCTTGCTCAGCAGTGAACAGGCTACCGTTGGTATTGTTGTGGCTGCTCATGGACGCGGTATCGCTGCAGGCATGGCGGAGCTGGCCAATACCCTCGTGGGCATCAATTCGGTACGCTGGGTAGAACTCACGCTGGATGAATCGCCAGAAGAGTTACTGGGTAAAGTGATCCACTGGGTGCAGGTGGCTGACCAGGGCAGCGGCGTCCTCCTGCTCGTCGATTTTGCCTCGCTGCTTTCCCTGGGGGAACTGATCATTCGACAGACAGGGATACAGGTTCGCACGATTGCCGGGGCCTCGACGCCATTACTGGTTGAAGCAGTACGGCGGGCGCAGCGCACGCGGCACCTGACACTCGATCAACTGGCAGCCAGCCTGGCGCATACCCATTCCAACAATGATCGCGAAAACGGCTATATGTTCAGCGAAGAGGATGGCGCATCATCCCAGGAGCGGCAGCCGCTCAACGGATACAATGAAAGCCCTGCTCCCACCATCTCCTCTTTGAGACAGGCATCGCGCGTCATCCTCTCAGTGTGTTTAACCGGCTTTGGCAGTGCATCCAAGATCGCGGAGCTGATCGAAGAACGCGTGCCAGGGCTGCACCTGCACGGTATAGAAATTCTCTGCATGGATATCAGCCTCTCCAGTAAAACAGCCGCGGAGGTGCAGCGCCTGGTGGGCAACCGGCACGTGGTAGCGGTGGTAGGAACGATCAATCCGCATCTCGAAAGCTATCCATTTATTGCGCTGACCGATTTTCTTTTTGGCGACGGCATCGCGCGCCTGCGCACCCTGCTGGGCGAGACGCTTATTGATCCCGCGCTGCTCAATCCATCTTCCATCAGCCAGGATAGGGTCTCTCCCTCACCGGCCCCAAAAAATACCCTGGTCTTTACGCAGCGCGCCGATCTCATGCGCGAAATTTCTTTTACGCTCAGCCAGCGGCTCATCTTCCTCAATCCCGTGCGCGTCATGCCATTGCTCGAGCGCATGATCGAACTGATCGAAGTTGAGGTGGGCGAAACCTTTGAGATAGAAGTATTGGCAGGGTTAATCCTGCACCTGGCCTGCATTCTGGAGCGAGGCGCGCAGGCGCGCGGCATACTCGTCAGCGAGACCGTGCGCTCCCAGGTAGAGCAGCTCTTTTCGCGTGAACTGAGTATCTGTCGTCGTGCGCTGCATATACTTAGCGCGCAGATAGCGCGCTCCATCCCGGACGAAGAGGCCTATAACATCGTCGGCATTCTGCGGCAGGTGGACATATTCATTGTAGAAGCCGCTAGAAAGCCAGGGTCTGTGAATGATCGCCCTGGAAGTCAAATCCTATTCCGAGAGTGACTCCCTGGAAGTGTGCTATGTGTGTAGCACACTTTTTGGCATGAAAATTGCGGTACTGATGAGTGTACCCGTAGAGTGTTGAAAGTCAATTTGCGGCTGGCGTCTATTCCAACTGCGAATACCTAGATCGATACTTGTGGGGGAGTCTTTATGATACGGGTCCTGATCGTTTGCAGTTGGGGCATGTCTACCAGCTTACTGGTGGAAAGCATGCTCACTGCCGCTGCTCACCTTAAGATTGTTTTGACGATTGAAGCGCTAAGCGCGGGGGAATATGCGGCAAAAGTGGAAGAGTGTGATGTGGTGTTGATCGCGCCACAGATTCGTCACTTGCGCAAGAGCATTGAAAAGTTGGCGCATTCTGTGGATAAACCGGTGGCATTGATTGAGCCATTTCACTATGCGACAATGGATGGACAGGCTGTACTGGGTCAGGTAATCGAACTGCTAGCCAGTACACAGGAAGGTGCGAATGAGCGTGATGGTTGAGCGCAGCAGCGCCTGGGTTGAACGCTATCTTGTTCCTCCCCTCGGCGCGCTGGCGAGCAATGTATATTTGCAGGCGGTGCGTGATGCCTTCATTATCTTTACCCTGCCGCTCATTCTGGCCGGCAGTCTGTTCCTCATCGTCGCCAACCCACCCATTCCGGCGCTGGCGGCGCTCATCGCACCCTACCAGCACGCGATCCTGGTGCCCTTTCAGCTGTCCTTTGGCATGATGGCCCTCTTCCTGTCGTTCGGCGTAGCCTACAGCCTGGCGCAGTATCGCCGCACCGAGGCCGTACAACCCGGTGTGCTGGCCATGGTGCTCTTTCTCATCGCCAGCGTGCCCGTCGGCGACCTCACCAATCTGAGCCTGGGCCAACTCTTACCGTACTTTGGCGGGAACGGGCTGCTCGTCGGTATCCTGATCGGCATTCTGACCACCGAAATCGTGCGCCGCTTTCGCGGATCACGTTTTACCATCCGGCTGCCCAAAAGTGTGCCGCCCAATGTCACACGCGCCTTTGAGGCGCTGGTGCCGGCCATCCTGCTGATCACGCTGGTCTGGGGCATCGAATGGTTCGTCAGCTCGTTTACCTTTAGCGGCGCCGATGGCAAAATTCAGCAAATGACGCTGCCTATCTTACTTATGCGGGCGTTCCAACCGCTGGTATTTGTGCAGGATAGCTACCCGGCAGCCCTGCTTGAGATCGTCCTGATGATGTTACTGTGGTCGGTAGGCATCCATGGTATGAACGTGGTGACAGCGATTGCGCTCCCATTCTGGCTGAGTACGCTGGCCACAAACGCCACGGCCAATGGTCATGGCATCGTCACCGAGCCATTTTTTCATATTTTCGCCCATCTCGGTGGTTCGGGCGCCACATGGCCGCTGGTGATCTACATGCTGCGCTCGCGTTCAGCACAGTTGCGCACGGTGGGCAAGGTAGCGCTAGGACCTGCCATTTTCAATATCAACGAGCCGGTCACCTTTGGGGTGCCGATGGCGCTCAATCCGTTAATGATGATCCCATTCGTGCTGGTACCTGTCATCATCGTTACCATCAACTACATCGTCTTCGCGGCGGGGCTGGTACATGTGCCGGTCGTCCTGCAGCCATTTACCGTACCCATCGGAGTCAGTGGGTTCGTTGCCAGTGGAGGCGACATCAAAGGAAGTCTCCTGCAATTCTTCGACCTGGCTGTCTCCGCTCTCTTATATTACCCATTCTTCAAGGCCTGGGAACGCATCCTCATCGAACGGGAGGAAGCGGCGGCCCAGCGAGAAGAGCGTCCCACACGTATACCGGCAGAGGTCCATTAACTGACAGCGCTTTATTGGAACGCCTTTGCCGGCAAGAAAGGAGGAAGGATTCGATACTACAAGAGCAGGATTTCACTCAACCGTCGTATTGTACAGGTATCCGTTTAGTCTTACAGTGCGCACCTTTCCAAAGGGGGGCTTACCACGCACATGCCCTCGAGAGGTGTCGCGAGGAAGGACAAAATCGCAATGAACCTATTTGGCCGGCAAAGTAAAACCATTGCCTCAATTATCGGTACTCTTTTCCTGAGCGTGCTGATTGTCGCCTGCGGCAGCTCCAATGGCGGAAGCACCAGTACCGTCAATGGCAACAACGGCAAGGGCTGTATGAAGATCGGCGTACTCCTACCGGAGACGGCCACATCTTACCGCTGGGATAGCGTCGACAGGCCAGATCTGCAGCGGGATATCCCTGCCACCCTCCCCGGCGCGACCGTTGATTACGCCAACGCACAAGGCAACGCTGACCAGCAGAAGACCCAGGCAGACGCAGCTCTGACAAAGGGTGACTGCATCCTGGTTGTTGCCCCCAGTGACGCCGTCAAGGCCGCGGCCATCGTAGCCGAAGCGAAGACAGACAACGTCCCTGTGATCACTTATGACCGCCTCATCCAGTCCAACGACCTGGCTGCCTACGTCTCCTTCGATGGAGTGGCGGTCGGTGAACTGCAGGGGCAGTACATCGCCGATCACTACAAAGACTTCGTCAAGAAAGGCGTCGGTAATGTGGCGATGATCAACGGCTCGAAGACGGACAACAATGCGTTACTCTTCGCCAAGGGTGCGCACAATAAGCTCGACCCGCTGTTCAGCAGTGGCGTACTTAAGAACGTTTACGAGCAGTTCACCCCCAACTGGGACAACCCAACCGCACAGACTGAGATGCAGGCCGCGTTGACTGCCAACGCGAACAACATCCAGATCGCCTACGTCGCCAACGACGGCATGGCCGCCACAGTGATCGCTGCGCTGAAGCAGCAGAAACTCAACGGGCATGTACTGGTCACAGGCCAGGACGCCTCGATTGCGGGTCTGCAGAACATCATGCTGGGCGATCAGTCCATGACCGTCTTCAAGGACATCTCTCTTGAAGCCCAGGCAACCGCGAACGTGGTCGCGGCCATCAGCAAGGGCAACAGCATCTCCACCCTGACGAATGGAGCAACTACGGCGACCCAGGGCGGCGCGAATATTCCGTCCGTGCTGGAGACTCCGGAGGCCATCGACAAGACCAACGTCATGAAGGTGATCAGCGCCGGCTTCTACACCCTTGCACAAGTCTGCCAGGGTTTGCCGTCGGGCACCGGTGGCATCTGTCCGTGACGGCAGTCTTTTTTATCCGTGTATAGATTTGCCTGGCGTCCAGTGGACGCCAGGCAAATCATAATTAGTAACCTGGGTTAATGGGTGATATACTAAGTTAGCTACATCTTTGCAGTACCTTTATTTTCAGGTGGTTATCAGATTGGAGGATCGAATGGCCGAGAATATTACTCCTTCGGTCGGCGAAACCGCAACTCCTGCGCAAGAGCCACAAGGCGAACCCTTGTTGCGTTTGCGCGGCATCAACAAATCCTTCGGCGCTGTGCGCGCTCTATCCGGCGTGGATTTCGAGGTCTACGCACGTGAAGTGGTTGGCCTCGTTGGCGACAATGGCGCAGGGAAATCAACCCTTATCAAAGTCATCAGTGGTGTCGAGCCTGCCGATGATGGCGAAATATTTGTAGAGGAGCAACCAGTTAAAATTGCCACTCCACAAGCTGCTACGCGCCTGGGCATCCAGACCGTTTACCAGGACCTCGCCCTCTGTGATAACCTGGACGTGGTCTCGAACCTCTTTTTAGGGCGCGAAGAACACAGTCCTGTGAGCATCTTGAATGAGAACGACATGGAGAGGCAGGGCGTACAGGTTCTTCGCACGCTCGATGTCAAGCTTCCTTCCGTTCGCGCAATTGTCAAGAGCCTGTCCGGTGGACAGCGACAATCGATCGCGGTTGCAAAATCTATTTTGCGCAACGCCAAAATCGTCCTGCTCGACGAACCGACTGCCGCGCTCGGTGTGGCACAGACGCGCCAGGTGCTCCAACTCATTCACCGTATGCGCGAACAGGGTCTGGCAGTAGTCGTCATTTCGCACAACCTGGCCGATGTATTTGAGGTCGTGGACCGCGTGATCGTCCTGCGACTTGGCAAGCGTGTCGGCACTTTCGATGTGAAGAACACGACTCCTGAACAGGTTGTGTCGGCCATTACGGGCGCTGAATTTGGTGAACTGTTAACAACAGGAGCAAATGGCAACTCAGGAGAAAATTGATCGATGAGTGATATTATAAAGAACACCCCTGCTACCGCTGAAGAGCAAGCCGCCTCTGTAGCAGCGGTTGAGGCAGCTGGTTACACGCAACGCCAAACCATAGGTCAACTACTGCGCGGTGATCTAGGCTTCATCCCGGTATTGCTTACGCTGATCGTTATCATGGTTTTCTTTCAGGCCATTACCAACGGCATCTTTTTTGAACCGGGCAACATCTCGAATCTCTTCCTGCAAACAAACACCATCGGCCTCGTTGGCCTGGGCGTAATTCTGGTACTGCTACTTGGGGAAATTGACCTCTCGGTTGCGGCGGTGAGTACGCTCTGTGGAGTAATATTGGGTATACTCTCAGAGCGCGTCGGCGGTGGTCTACCCGCCTGGGTCTCCATTTCAGGAGCGCTGCTGGCAGGCGCACTGGTGGGTTTCATCAATGGCTTTTTCGTTGCGGTGTTGCGCATTCCTTCTTTTATCGTCACCCTGGCCTCATCCATCGCCTATTCAGGCTTACTGATTACCCTGCTTGCAGGTCAGGCTACGCTCGAAATTCAAAATCCTTTCATAGATGCAATCGCAGGTTCTCCTAAGAGTTTCCTACCCGATTACCTGGGAATAGGACTGCCGACGCTGGCTGTTCTACTGTATGTTCTCAGCCTGGTCATCAACTATCGCAGGCGTCAAAGTATGGGGTTGAGAAATCCAGGAATTCCACAATTCCTGGTGCGGATCATCGTTCCCGTCGTTGTTGTCGAGGGTGCGGTCGTCGTTTTCGAAAGCTACAACGGCGTTCCCTACTCAACCGCGATCCTCTTCGGCGCGATCCTGCTTTTCTGGATTATCCTGACGAAAACGCCTTTCGGGCGTCACATCTACGCTGTTGGCGGCAACAAAGAGGCGGCTCGCCGCGCTGGTATCAACGTCGTCGCCATCCAACTGGCCGTCTTCACTCTCTGTTCGCTACTGGCCGCAGTCGGGGGCATCATCGAGGCATCGTACACCACCTCGGCCTCCACCCAGGTTTCCAACACATTACTGCTGGACGCCATCGCAGCAGCGGTCATCGGCGGCGTTAGCCTCTTCGGTGGCATAGGTTCGGTCTGGTCATTGGTGCTGGGCATGCTGATTATCGGCAGCCTGGGAAATGGCCTCGCGCTCAAAAATCTGGGAGCCGACATCGTGCAGATCGTCGAGGGGATAGTGCTGTTGATCGCGGTCACCGTCGATGCTGTCATTCGCAGGCTTCAGGCACGCAGCGGTCGCTAGTTATTCCCACCGCTCGTAGTGAATATATTCTTCATGCGCTCTGCGTCCGCGCTTGAGCGAAGGCGATGGTCTGTCGGAAGCGCGATGCCCAATGGGGATAACTCCGACGGGCGTTACTTCAGCAGGCATGCCTAGCAATTCACGCAGGGCCTGCAGGTTTTCCTGCGAGGTAACGCCTGCATAGCCGGCGGCCAGCCTTTCGTTCACCGCCGCCAGCAGCAGCACCATTACGGAGCAGCCGATATCCATGAACCAGAATGGGATGGGCCACACTATTTCAGTCCCATCCTCATTCACCTTGTCCGGTTCCTGGTAGCGGCGATGATAAGCCGCTTCACTGGTACAGGGGATAACCAGCACCGGAGCCTGTGAAATAAATGGATGAAATCCACCGGGTGCTCCTTCACTCTTGATACAAGAAGCGTTTCTCTATAGGCAACTATCTCACATCTTGATGACTTTCAATCTGGGCATCCATCCACACGCGCTTTTTCCTCTTGTCGCATCGGTGCGATTGTGCTAGTATCCACATGACATTCAAAGGAGTTCACGCCATTCATGCAGCAGCCAGATCCATCTGAAACCGGACAAGGAGTCGCAGGTCCAACACCCGCTGGTAGGGACGCGATGAATCGCGTCCAACCCCAGGCATCGACACAACAAAGAGGACGCGATGAATCGCGTCCCTACGAACATATCCCGAATGGTTTAAGGAAAGATGCTCATCACGTTCGCTTCGATTGGTTTGCAGTCGGCGTGGTGATCATCATTGCGGCGATCTTCGCAATAGCGGCACACCTTAACACACAACCCACTACATCCCTTGTTCCCGTGGCCGTACTCAGCTCGACCGGGTGCGGCTTGCTCGTCACTGCGTTGCGCAAGCTGCGTACGTTCAAGGGCGCCGGAGTATTCGAGGCTGCCCTGGGCGGCCTGTTTCTCGCCATCTTCCAGTTCATTAGCGCGCTCTCCTTCCCTGGTGTACTGCAGGCGTTGAGCGCCG
>WNGP01001125.1_pt1 | contig 24018 bp, 21 predicted proteins | sample 5407671 | NCBI WGS metagenome assembly WNGP01 (sample SAMN13153381, study PRJNA577476) | soil metagenome | isolation source: 40 cm soil or saprolite under Garry oak tree replicate 2 | place: USA:California | collected 2016-06-15
AAGGCGCCGAGCCAGACGACAAGACCCGCAACCTCGTCGGGCATATTGCCGCCATACGGGCCCTGGTGGCTGCCGCTGAGAACCAGGTGGAAACCATCATTGCCCAGTCGCGCCGCGCTCTAGAGTATCTGCACCCCGATAACCTGGCTGTCCGCACTGCCACTATCTGGAAGCTGGGGATTGCCTACCAGCTCCAGGGAGACCGTGCCGCGGCCAGCCGGGCCTATAGCGAAGCCATTGCTATTAGCCAGGCGTCCGGCAATATCATCATCAACCTATCGGCTACCGTCGGCCTGGGCAACGTACAGGAAACCGAAAACCAGCTTTATCCGGCGGCCGAGACCTACCGGCGCGTCCTGCAACTGGTAGGTGAGTCGCCGCTGCCGGCTGCCAGCGAAGCGCATCTTGGTCTGGCCCGTCTATGCTACGAATGGAACGACCTGGATGAGGCTTCGCAGCACGTGCAGCAGAGCGTCCAACTGGCACGGCAGATAGAAAACACGGACAGATCCGTTGCCAGTGACGTGTTGCTCGCCCGCCTGAAACTGGCCCAGGGAGACGTGGCCGGCGCGGCCGCTCTTCTAGCTGAGGCAGATCGGTCCGCGCGCCAGCAGAACTTCGTGTATCGCATGCCTGAGGTTGCTGCCGCGCAAGTGCTGACCCTGCTTCGCCAGGGCCATCTGGCGGCAGCCGCTCATCTGGCACAGACGCACGAACTCCCTCTCAGCCAGGCCCGGGTCCACCTGGCTCAGGGAGACACCTCCGCAGCACTGGCGGTGCTCTCTCCCTGGCGACGGCAGGTGGAGGCCAGGGGGTGGCAGGATGAACGGCTCAAGGTGATGGTGCTCCAGGCGGTCGCTCTGCAGGCACATGGCGAACAGGACAAAGCGGTGCAACTGCTCGGTGACGCGCTGGCGATAGCCTCACCGGGCGGCTTCATCCGTCTGTTTGTCGATGAAGGTCTCCCGATGGCTCAACTCTTGTCCGCAGCAGAGGCTAGTGGAATGTTGCCGGACTCTATCGGGAAGGTGCTGGCTGTATTTAAAGCTGAGGAGCACAAGCGCGAAGACACATCGTCTCGGCCTCCTGCCCAGCCTCTTCTCGAGCCATTGAGCCCACGCGAGTTGGAAGTCCTCCACCTCATGGCTCAAGGACTCTCCAATCAGGAGATGAGTGAGCGGCTGTTCCTCGCCCTGGACACGGTGAAAGGACACAATCGGAAAATCTTTGGCAAACTCGCCGTCCAAAGGCGCACCGAAGCGGTCGCACGTGCCCGCGAGTTGGGTCTGTTGTAGCCGAAACGTCAGGTTGCCCGCACACGTGCTCTCAAGAACAACCCGCAAGCAATCCAGCAAGCCAACGCTTGAGCGCTGCTGCTCACTCACTCCCCCCACAAAACAACACCCCAAACAACACTTTCGTGTCTATACGTGACTACCGTCATGGAGCTATGCTACTGGTAGATCGAGCAAGTGGGACAGACGCTTCTAACCGGCCCAGTGGTCGATCAGGCCGCGTTGTATGGATTGCTCAGAAAAGTGCGTGATGTAGCAATGCCATTGCTCTCGGTCATTCGCGTGAAACCCGGCCAGGCAGTTGCCTCCGATGTCAAACAGTAAGTTGAGGAAGCTCCTAAAACCGAATCAAAGCAACTTGGAGGAAACACATGAAAGCAATTGTCTACACACAATACGGCCCACCGGATGTTCTTCAAGTCAAAGAGGTGGAGAAACCTGCCCCCAACGACGGTGAAATCCTGGTAAAGATTCATGCGGCGTCCGCAAATCCCCTGGACTGGCATCTCATGAGAGGTGCACCGTTCCTGGCCCGCTTAGCGGGAGGGCTGCGCAAACCGAAAGACCCGAGACTCGGCGCTGATATCGCCGGGCGGGTGGAAGCCGTTGGCAACAACGTCACCCAGTTTCAGCCAGGGGATGAGGTATTCGGGGCATGCACGGGTAGTTTTGCCGAGTACGCATCTGTTCCTGAAAACACCCTGGCGTTGAAACCGACGAAGAGTTCGTTTGAGCAAGCTGCCGCCGTCCCTGTGGCCGCAATCACCGCTCTGCAGGGTCTTCGCGATAAGGGACACATCCAGCCCGGGCAAAAGGTTCTGGTGAATGGTGCCTCTGGTGGGGTGGGGACATTTGCCGTGCAGATTGCCAAAGCATTCGGGGCTGAAGTCACCGGCGTATGCAGCACACGGAATGTGGGTATGGTACGCTCCATTGGCGCAGACCACGTGATTGATTACACGCAAGAAGATTTTACCAGGAATGGGCAGCATTACGACCTGATTTATGATGCTGTGGGAAATCGTTCCGTCTCTGATTACAAGCGTGCATTGAACCCCAAGGGAACGTGTGCCATTGCCGGTTTCCAAAGCCTGCCGCGTCTATTCGAACATATGGTCCTGGGACCATTGATGTCAAAGACCGGGAACAAGAAGGTCGGTCTCATGGGAATAGCGAAAATGAACCAGAAAGATCTGGTTTACATGAAAGAGCTTCTTGAAGCGAGGCTCTCCGGTATCTTGAAGAAGGACACGCCCGAGGAAAAGTCGTCATCACGGTGGAGCAGAACGACAACACCTGACTGTCAATCCCACCGTGAAATTTTCGGCATGCCTGCTTCTCGCTTTTCTTGTTCTCCCCTTTTCTCAGAGAGAGTATCCCCTCAGGTGAGATCACCCTCTCCAGCGGAGTAACTCGTCTAGCATGATCGACATCCCTTCCTGGAACCGGCGGGTGTCACCACCAAGCCCAACGCGGATGAAGTTTTCATAAGCAGGACCGAAAACCGAGCCTGGCAACAGGAGAATGCGCCGCTCCAGGGCGAGGTGACGGCAGAATGCCTCCGCGGGGAACGGGAGTTGTACGAAGGCGGTGTAGCTGGCCTCAGGACGCTGCCATGCCGGTGGTCCCTGGAAGTGCGCGCTGGCTTGCGCAATAGCCTGTGCGAGTTGCTCTCGATTGGTGCGTGCAGCGGCCAGGCGTGGCGCGATGAGCTGCGATGCATGGCGCAACGCTACTTCGGCGAGAAATTCTCCTGGAGCGCTGGAACACATGGTGGAGTAATCACGGGCTTCGCTCACACGCTGTAAGAGTTGGTGATTACGACTGGCAATCCAGCCGATGCGCAGTCCGCCGAGTCCCCATGGCTTGGTCATGTCTCCGATGCAGATCGCATGCTCGGCAACGTCGATGATCGAGGGGGTGGGTTCGCCATCGAGGGAGATCAGACGGAAGAGTTCATCTCTAAAATATCCTCAAAACCTTTTTGTCGAGATGATGGGTGTATCTATCGATATGATACACGAGATATTCGTTTTGTGCATCAGCCATTGGAGCAGCGGGCCAGCAATTTCTGCCAGCCATTTGCTTGAAATGAAAAACGGAGAACCAACTCCATCCCGAAATTCCTTATGGGTAATCTGTACCCCTTTTCCCCATTTTTATGCTGTTTTAATAACTTGTACAGTAAACTGAAATACAACAATACAGCAAGATACAAAGCATGTCGGGAACACCAGGGGTGAAATATGGTTGAACATTGTTCATACGTCATAGTTGGCGGTGGCATTGCTGGAGTCACCGCCGCTGAAACACTGCGCAACGAAGAGCCGTCTGCAGAGATCACGGTTATCGCGGATACACCTCTTCCGGCCTATTACCGGCCCGCGCTCAAAGATTACCTGGCGGGCCGGGTTACGGAAGATACGCTATATGTGCGCCGCAGGAGTTTTTATGCCGACCTGGGCATACACTTCATGCTTGATCGCGCCGTCAGGATCGCGGTCAATCAACACGCGTTGCAGCTTTCGAGTGGGCGGCAGGTAGGTTATGATCGTTTGCTGCTGGCAACAGGCGCGCGTGCCAGCCGCCTGTCCTGTCCTGGCAGCGACCTGGCGGGCGTGATTACACTGCGTACGATTGCCGATTACCAGGCCGCGCTGCGTCTCCTGCAAACGGCCAGGCGTGTTGTAGTCTGCGGCAGTGGTTCCCTCGCATTGGAGACGGTAGAGATTCTGCAACATCGCGGGATTCAGGTGACTCACCTGCTGCGCAGCCGGAGACTATGGAAAGATATCCTGGACAGAACCGCGTCTGAATTAGTACTGCACCAGGAAGAGCAGGATGGGGTTGATATTCGCGTCGAAGAGGAAATTGCCGAGGTCATCGGGAAGAAAGGGGATGGCGGGCAGGTACTCGGCATCATCACCAAAAATGGCGCGCGTATACCCTGTGATGTTGTCGTGACGGCGATTGGTATTGAACCTGCCGTTGATTTTATGAAGGAGAGCGGCATCGCCTGTGGGCACGGCGTGAAGGTGGATCATGCCATGCGCACGAGTATTCCTGATATTTTTGCCATTGGCGATGCCGCGGAAACATCTGATCCCGTCACAGGCAGAGAGCGAATTTTCGGCCAATGGTATCCGGCCATGCAGCAGGGGCGAACAGCCGCGTACAGCATGCTGGGGATGCTTGGCACCCAGCATTTGCGCCACGCGGAAACGTATAGCAATGCCTATTTACGTTCCATCAGCGCGCAGTATCTCTATGGATTCGATGTTGCCGCTATTGGCATTACCAACGTATCCTCCCCTGAATACCAGGAGATTCAAGCCGACCCACGCACGCATATCTATAGCAAGGTGCTGCTCAAAGACGGCATCCCTGTTGGTATGCTGTCCTTCGATGGCCGCCGGGATGCGCTGGCCTTCAAACGCGCCATCGATCATGCCGTCAACCTCATGCCCGTTGCCTCCCTGCTGTTTAACCGGGACTTCAAGCTGACCACCTGGCTGGATGCACAGAAGGTTCCCACGCCTGTACTGGCGGTCCGTAAGTTGAGCCAGGCACCCCGGCCCCTCCCTGTGCGCAGCATGAAGAGCCAGTTCGTCGGGATGAGTGGGATGGGGGGTATGACACCTCTTCTAGACTTGCCACGTGAAGATATAGAGAGCGTCAACATGCGCTCCAATACAGACCCCTACATGATGCCCGTGGTAACAATGAGCGGTTCCAGGCGTGGAGATGCTGGCAGAGAAGAACGCAGGCAAACCAATCGACAGGAGGAAAGATCAATGAGAACTGATACCTACACCCACACCAGTATTCCCACGGCTGCTTTTCTGGTACCTATCTTGCCAGAAAAAACGGCGGATATGCTGCGCACTCAGGAAACGCAATCCTATGCGCTTTCCTTAGATCAGGACAACACCGGTGCGCTTATCTCGCCTGAATGGGCGCATACGCAAATCAGCCAGACGCAGGCAGTGACCATCGGACGCGAGCCCAATTCTACCCTCATCATCAATCACAATTCCATTTCGCGCCGCCATGCCGAAATCATCTACCGCAACGGCGACTACCTCCTGCGCGATCTCGGCAGCAAAAACGGCACCTTCATCAATGAAGCTCCACTCGCTCCCGGTCACGTTCACGTGCTGAAACCACGCGACCGCATACGCATTGGCAAACTGATGACCTATCTCTTCCAGGTACGGGCCGTTGCTCCTAATCCATCGGGATCGCGCCTTTAGAAAAGCTCCCACGCATGATATACTTCTCGTTGTGAGTAAAAGAGAACGCTCAATAGTGGATTGTCAAGGATGCAAATGTAGGGACGCGATTTATCGCGTCCATCTGGGTGCACATTGAACCGGAGCCTGGACGCGATAAATCGCGTCCCTACATTTTATCTATGCAAATCAAGATTGATAGCCCATTAGATTTCAATGCCAATTTGAGGAGTCAATTATCATGCAAGGTCACAATCGTAATGAGCAAATGGAGAAAATGAACAATACATCTGAGAGCGCACAAGAAAGCAACGCGCCTTCTCCATCATTACAGGCGCGCCCACGTTCTGCCAACGTCGGGCGGATCGCATTGATAATGGCCCTTATTCTGCTAGTAGCCGCGGCTGCTTCTATAGGCGCGGCGGTACTTATAAAAAATACCAATATCACCACTGGAAACAGCGGTACCCATCCCAATCCTGGCAACGCCGCGCTTGCGGTCAACGCCAGTGGCATTGTCGCTTTTACCGATCAGTCGGGCACATCGAGCCATAGCAACGTTATCACTCTGGCTGTCAACAGCCTGCTGGCTCCTCCGGCTGGCTTCCAGTACGAGGCATGGCTCGTTGATAGCGCGAGTAAACACGCCATCGCGCTTGGAAAACTGGTGGCCAAGAACCAGTCGTTTACGTTGAGCTATATTAGCAATGGCATCAATCTGATCGGCGCGGGCGATACGATAGAAATTACCCTTGAACATGGCGCTGTGAGCCTCCCAACGGGCAAGGTGTTGCTATCAGCCGCCTTTCCGCCGCAGGCCTTTGTGTATGTCAGGAATTTGCTCGTGAGTTTCGTCACCACCACAGGCAGAACAGGCTTACTGGTTGGGCTGCTCGCCGAGTCTCAAACCCTGAACGCTGTTGCCCAGCTACTTCAAAACAAAACCATGCAATCGATTGATATTCGAGTGCATGAACGACATGTGAGCATCGCCTTAGCGGACATGCAAGGCTGGCTGACAACGGTGCAGCAGGATGCGCTCACCCTCTTGAATACCCCCAATAACAGCGCGAAGGCGCAGGAAATCGTGACACTTGCCGATCACTCCCTGCACGGCGTCGATATCAACGGCGACGGCTCCATTGATTATGTTCCAGGTGAGGCCATGGCCACAATTGCTTATATACATGGGCAATATATGGCGGGCCTGATTCTGGCACCCAATTCATAATCAGAGAAAAAGTGTAACACAGCTCCTTATTCTCCACCTTTCTGGTACACATTGGAGATATTTTCGACTCATCTGGGTGGCATACTTGCAGCAGTGCAGAATAGTTGAACCCTTATTCCCCTCTATTACGTGCTTATAACTGGAAACAAATGCGGCTTGCCTGCAGGTATAGTAAGAAGATGCATCTGTTTCCGGGAATAGTGTCTTTCTATCAAATCAACACGTCGTTGTGGGAGCATCCTCCCCTTTTTGGATGCTCCGAAAAAAAGGAGTTTAACATGCAAAGCCTGACTCGCGGGCGTCCACTGGGGATCACGATCATCTCCATCATCATGGCAGTTGAGGGCATCCTGGGCGTTATTAGCGGCATCGTGTTGCTAAGTGCAGGAGGTGCAATAGGCACTCTGGGCATCATTACCCTCATCCTGGGTGTACTGCACCTTGTCCTCGCATATGGATTGTGGACGCTTAAGACCTGGGCATTCTGGGGTACGGTCATCCTTGAGGTACTGGTTCTCATTGACGGTATCTTCGGGCTGGGGCAGGGCCAATCGGGGCAGGGTATTCTCAGCATCGTTTTCGCGATAGTCGTTCTGATCTACATGTTCGCAGATCGCAATGTACGCGCGGCATTTCGCACCTGATACGGCGTAGTACATGCTGTACTGGACAAAACAAGGGCTGGCTGGTATCAAACATTGCGAGAGGATACCAGCCAGCCCTTGTTATTTGGGTAGACCTTCTAACGAATTGCAGTCACTCCTCCGTCCCCAAAAACACTCGTAACCAGCCCCATACAGCATCATCGAATTCCCAGCACGCAGCAGGTTCGATGTGCTGGATGAACGTATACATAGTGAAAAGCCCTCATGCATGATGTATACTCAATGGACAAAATCGCTCTTCATTAGGAACTTAAGGAGGAATCAACATGAGTTCGCAACCATTCCGACCGCAAGACTCGGCATCCCCCGATGAGATCGAGGTCCGTGCGCTCTATAGACAGATGTTGGATGGCTGGAACAAGCGTGACGCCGGTGCTTTCGCTGCTTCGTTCGCGGAGGACGGCGAGTGCATCGGCTTCGATGGGAGTCAGATGAACGGGCGAGCGGAGATTGGTTCGACACTTCAGCAGATCTTTACCGACCATCTGACAGGCACCTATGTGGGCAAAGTCAGAAGCGTGCGTCTGTTGAGTCCCGACGTTGCCATCCTCCGCGCGGTCGTTGGCATGGTGCCACACGCACAGTCGGACGTCGAGCCAGCACTCAACTCGATCCAGACTCTCGTCGCCGTCAGGCGCTATGGCACGTGGCTCATCGCGCTGTTTCAGAATACCCCGGCTCAGTTTCACGGAAGACCGGAGCTGGTCCAGCAGCTGACGGAGGAACTGCGGCAGTTGCTCTAATTTATTTCGTCAACGAATAGACACAATAGCAGGATGATCTTTTGCGATCATCCTGCTACTTTTTTGATATTGCCTTACCGCTGCATGGGCGGCATTTCCTCTGGATACTCCGGCTGCGGCTGGTTGTAGTCATGGGGCTGGCCTGACGGCTGGTTATAAGGCGGCTGCGGCTGGTAGCCCTGTCCATAGGGCTGCTCTTGTCCGGCTGGCGGCTGATAGTAAGGCGTCTGGTTATAGGGTTGTTGTGGCGGCTGGTAATAGGGCGGCTGCTGTTGCTGCTGCGAGTTGAAGCGCTGCTGCCACTGGTTGCCCGAATTCTTCATCGAATTCCAGGCGGACCCGGCGCTGCCCAGGGTAATCGCCCGGAATATAAAGAAGACCAGTGCGACGAGAAGCAGGATGCCGAGTAAATTGAACACTATATGGAACACGAAGAAGGACAGCCAGAGTCCAAATGGGAAGATCAGCGGAAACACTATTGGGACGATATGAGGGAAAAATCGTATTCCCCTCCGGTATGGTCGATTTCTATTCCACATGCTTGCAAGCTCCTTTGTCACTTTGTGGCGATGCGCTGCACGCGCTCGTGCATTTTATGTGTTTTCGTTTAACATTTCATGAAAAACATCATTCTATAAATTATACGTAAGAGACGCTTGAGGGTTGCACAAGAAAATGGGAGACCCACAAGTCCCATTGCATTGTCCGCTCTGACACAGGATGATATAATCCTTTCGATAGAGAACCTCATAGTATGGCAGAGCAAGAAGAGGCGAATGGACACATGGGCAAGAAACTTGCGATACTGCTCGTTACGTTAACGGCGTTGGTAGGCGTCTCTGGATTCTATGTGGCAGGTGGTCTCCAGGCCTACTCGCGTTATCAACAGAGTTTCAGCCAGGAGCATTGTGGGGGCCAATTGCCTGTCCACATTTGTGTGCAAGCTCCCCCGGAGATCTTCAGCGCGTACTATCCATTCTATCTCGCGACGCATACCACCCAGTTTACCGTCACTTACAGCAGCAGCAGCCCGATTACGCTCATTATAAGTGCGCAGGTGGCCGGATTTACCCAGGTTGAGACGCATACTGTGACAGCGACCAGCTCCTTACAGTCAAGCAGTTTTACACCTACATTGCTTGACAAGGCGCTGCGAAATTTGACGGCTGATGTTACGAAATCGATCAGCGTGCGTGTAACAGATACCCGCGGCAACCGCTATTATGTCAATGATAGCCCACTGCTGCTGCATTCACGTGAGTTGATGCAATGGCTAGCCGCGAACCGGCTCAAGATCGCGGCATGGGTCACGCCTGATGATCCCATAGTGAAGGCGTTGGTGGCAAAGGCTACCATCCATTTAGCGCAAGAGCCAACGCCCGCACCAGACGCTATGATTGGCTATGCGAACCATGCCAGTTCCAGGGCGGTTCGCGACCAGGTCGACGCGATATATGATACCTTGCGCCTGGATTACCGCATGACCTATACCCAGGCAAGAGTTCCCTATGCTGGTCCTGGCGATACAAGCGCTTCTTTAGAATATATCAAGCTCCCGGCGGATGTGTTACAGGAGCATAGCGGGATGTGCATCGAACTGACGGCTCTGCTCGCATCAGCCGTCGAGCATATTGGTTTGCATGCCGAAATAGTGATCATTCCCGGCCATGCCTTCCTCGGTGTTGCCATGACGCCTGATAACGCGCAATTTCAGTACTGGGATGCCGTCCAGGTCAATAACAGCGTCGCGGGAGATTCGGCCAATGTCGCAGCCAACCTGGAATACACCCAGAATGCCCATCAAATTGTCGATACGATAGTGATTAGCGAGGCCCGTCAGGCGGGCGTTGATCCCATGGTGTAATTGAAAATTCGTCTCATTGTAAGGGCGGGAGACGGGCGGATGGGGGGTTGAGACCCTTGCGGTCGCCCTGGATTTCATCTTATCGCAGATAGCAACGAAGAGAGGAATATGACGACGAGCGCTCTAGATTTTCCGAGCTGGTTTACCTCTGGCTGGTATAGCGGGCTGGCATGCTGCATGCTCGCCATCACAGCCAACGCGCTCTTCACGGCGTGGCGCAAGCGTGGCACAACCCGGCAGCTTGCCCTGGCTATTGTAAGCTGCGTCTGCTCGGCCCTGCTTTTACTCCCCGCTCTTCTCTGGTACAATCTGCGTTTGAGCCAGGCGCAAGGCAGCATCGGTGTCCTGGAAGTCGCTTGCGCGCTGCTCTATGTGGCGCTTTGTGGCTGTGTTGCGCCGCTGGGTATAACTACAGCCTATTGTCTCTTGACGCAGCCGCGCGATTCGAATACCTGGGCGCGCATCCCACGACACCGCACGAAACGCACCACGAAAGGCAACGCGGCTGTTGCAAATTCCGTGAGACTACCACACCGTCAGCCAGGGGTTCCTGCGCCCTTTGTCTATAGCGAAGATACGCCCTGGGGCTGGCTCGAATATCGCTCTGGACGATTCCAGGGTCAGAAGCTGGACTTGAAACGTGCCCTTATCAGCATCGGGCGGGAAGAAGATAACGAAATCTGGCTGGACGATGATACCTCTTCACGCTATCACGCGGAACTCGCCTGGCAAGATGGGCAGGCGTACATTACCGATTGCGATAGCTTGAATGGCGTCCTGTTGAATGGTCGACGCATTCGTGGCACACTTCCCATCAAGAGCGACGATTTGCTGGAAATCGGTTCTCACCGTTTTCTTTTTGAACTTGTGCAGGCTCCTCTGGCTCTGAACGAGCGAGATGACCCATTGCTACGCCGGGCTACTAGCGCGCTCGAACCAGCAGAACGGGATGACACCTATAGAAAGTCAGCCAGCGCCAGCGCTTTCCCGACAAGGCCGTTGGACGAGAAACCATTCTCCGACGAGGACAGCTTCAAATTCCCCAGCATGTTCCCACAGAAGCCGCCATCGACGTTCAGCGAAGCAGATCCACGCTCCGATGGCATGCCGGTATGGATGCAGGCCTTCAAACCTGATCCGGTGACGCCACCTCCTCTTCCCCCACTACCAGAGTTGCCCGCGCCTGCCGTACTATCCCCTGTTTCGAGCAGCCTGTGCATCATCCGTAATGGAGTTATGGCGGGAAGAAATTTCCTGCTTGACCGGGCGGTGTTCACTGTTGGGCGCTCGACTGATTGCGATATGATGCTTGATGATGTCTCACTTGCCATCGAACACGCCCAGTTTTCGCACCAGGCCGATGGTGATTATGTCTATGGTCCTGGTATCCTGGTCAATAATGTGCCGCTCCAGGCGCCGCAGCTTTTGCAAAAAGGTGATATCATCGGTCTGGGTGAGCTTCAACTTGAATATACGATTGTGCAAGAGGCACACACAGCCCCAATGCCGCAGCCTTCTATGCCGTCCCTCTCGCGCCCGATCAGCGGCCCGGTACCACTACGCTTGCCAAGTAAGCCCAAATAAGAGGCTTTTACCTGCACACTTTGGCGGAAACATATCTCACCATTGGATAGTGGCGAGGGCGCGTATCGATAAGAAAGGCTTGCCGTGTCCTGGATAGAGGTAATAGACTTTCAGGCTCTGGAGCGTTTGCAATGTTTGCTGCAATTGGATGCGGTTCGTACCGCCACGCACCAGGATGGTTCCACCTTCAATAGTAATCAACGTATCCCCACAGAGTAATTCATAGCTAAAGGGATTATAGAGGCACAGGCTTTCGGGAGTAAGACCAGGGCTGGCAATCACACGCCAGTCGAGGTGATTGGGGAGTCCATCGACATCCTCTAGCCATATATCTACCAGTTGTGCCTGGCGTTCATAGTACGGCTCGAAGAGATCAAGGTGGTGGACTACTCCTGGCAGGCGCACCTGGCTAAACATGCGTCCAACAAACTGCGATACGCTGATTCCACCAGCAGCGTTTCGTCCTTCTTCCGTCCACAATTGTGACCACCGTTTTGCGGCGATAGAAGCGGCGACCGGCGCGTGTGAAGCCCGGCGTAATTCCTCGACCCCGGCACAATGTTCAGGATGCAGGTGCGTTAAAATAATCAGATCGATATCTTCAGGGTGACAATGCAGGAACCGCTGCATGTAGGCAAGCAACAACTGTACATTGAGGACCGAGCCGGGGTCCACGACGATGAAGCGTTGGTCCTGGATAAGATAGGTGTTCGCCATCGAAAATCTATCGGTAATCGTGTGCACATGACGCGGCTGCTGGGCCACCGGTTGTAATGGTTGCTTACTTTCAATAACGGTGTCCAAGGGAGTCCTCCTGCCAGGATACTGTTTAAGCCCTTTAAGGTATCGTATCATTTTGGGAAAGAAGCGCACAAGTTGAAATTTTGGTCTTTCAAGTTGTTTTTTTTTCTAATTCTATATGTTACAATGAGAACGTGGTTTAGCAAAAGGTAAGTAATATCTCAGGCCCTGGTTTCGCTCCGTCACCCGGAATCTAGGTAAAGCTGCCTGGCAGGAAGTGGAGTAACTTCCCTGACCACCTGGAGACCCGGCGTATACGCGCTGTTTAGCGTACTCGTTATCTCCTGTCACGCGATCTGACAAAGGCCAAACAACTATTGAGGCGGAGCGAAAACAAGAAGGGAAAAACCTACCCATGATGTCCAATGAGGGATACAATGACCGTATCCTCACCTGCCGCGATTGCGGACAGGATTTCACTTTTAGCGCGGGCGAACAGGAATTTTACGCCAGCCGCAGCCTGACCAATGACCCCTCGCGTTGCCCGGCCTGCCGCGCTGCGCGTCGCAGTGGTGGTGGCGGTCAGTCGTCAGCGCCTCGCTCTCGCAATACCAGCGGTGAATATTACGAGACCATCTGCGCTGATTGTGGACGTACTACCTCGGTTCCGTTCATTCCACGCGAAGACCGCCCGGTCTATTGTAGCGACTGCTTCCAGGCACATCGCCCCGCGCGCTCTGGGCGCCGCGATGACTCACGCAGTTATAGCAGCAGCAGCAGCTATGGCAACAGTGGCAGCAATGGCGGACGCGGCGGACGTGATCGCCGCGACACCCGCGAGCGTCGTGATCGCTGGTAAGACACACAGTATCCGGTGAACAAGGTCCCCATCCGCTAGAATGTCTGGATGGGGGCCTTGTTTGTAACGAGCAGCTTCATTCCGCATTTCTCACTGAAGGTGAGCTATATCACCTCATCACTGTGCTGTAGAGCATAGTGTAGTCCTAAAAAACAGAGGTATTATCGTATATGAGACAAGTCGGCTTTGTGAAGTTTCACAACTCGCCTTGTGCCATGAGAAATAGAGATAAATTTGAGTCTACAAATCCATTTGAGATGTATGGAGGAACCTATGCAAAAAATTCCATCACGTCGTATTCAAGGGATGCTCGTGGGTGCTGCCGTTCTAGTTACAATGATTTTACTCACGGCGTGTTCAGGCGTTGGTAGTACTACTACACAATCTACGCCTACCACAGGTACCACAGGTACTACTGCCACAGCCACGACCACCTCTTCAAGCCCGTCACCAACCGCTACGCAACCGGCAGGCCCTACTGCCACAGCTGTTCCGTTTAAACCGGGTGGCATCTCATTCATCGGCCCTGTGAAGAGCGTCACTAACACCAGCCTGGTCATGACTGCACCGAATGGGCAGACATATACACTGGCGATTGCTGCTACAACTGATCGCTCAGCCTATAATGGAGGTCTTCCGACTGTAGGAAGTTCCGTCGATATGGATGCAATAGTTAACCCTGATAGGAGCTTTACTGCAACGATCTTGAAGCCTGCTGTGGCAGGTGACCCGGATTTGAATGTGATCGCCTATACAGGCACCACGACGAGCGCCGTTGGAGCTGATCGCGTGATCCACTTCACGACTGGTACCAAGGCCTACACCTACACTATTCCTACCACAGCGGACCTGACTGATTTCGGCGGGAATGCGCAGGCCATCGGGATTAATGTATTGGTCAAGGTCAAAGTAGTGTATCCTGCTAACACGGTAAAAAGTGTCGGTATCGGCTGATGCGCAGCGAAAGAGAGGGGTGCAATGGGTTGTGCCCCTCTTGCTTTTGTTGATGCCAATCACTTTCAGTTCCTTGTGTAGTGGATAGAGCGTGGTATATACTACTGGGAAGAATTATTTTCTTCGCCGGGAGGTTACATCCATGTCACAGGGCAACGCAGGGCAATGGCCACATTATGTCTATATCGTGCCGCAAATCTATACCAGGGCCAAAGTGCGCCTGATAGGTCTGGGTACATATACTCCTTCGGGTACGATCACCAACGAATTTTTTGCGTATATTTCTACTCGCCTGGGTGATCCACGCAGCGCCGACGACCTGGAGCGTGTTACCGGCCTGAGTACGCGCCACGTGCGCGCCAGCACAATGGATTTGTGCCGCAGGATGGCGGGGGCCGACGCACCTGGCCTCATCGATGGACCCGACGCGAAAGACGAGACGTTGGTTGACATGGCTGTGATTGCCGCGCAGCGCGCCCTTGCCAGCGCTGGCCGCGATGTCTCGGAAATTGACACGATCATTGGAGCCTCCTCGTCCGATAACGATGCCTTTCCCACCGTTGCCGGGCAGGTGCAGATGCGCCTGGGACTGGGACCCATCCGCGCTACTATGCTCAAAGGGGCGTGCGCCTGCCAAACCGAGGCTTTCCAATCCTGCGCGGAGATATTAAGCGCGAGTTCCGCGAAGCTGGTGCTGATGGTCACCTCTGAAGGGCTGCTGCCGAACATCATGAACGTGCTGGACTGGAAAACCAGTTCGCTCTTCGGAGAGGGCGCATCGGCCTATTTGCTGGAACGTGGAGAAGAAGATACGTATGTCATCAACGGCTCTGATGCTAACCAGGGGCCTTCGCTCTATTATCAAACACCTTTGCGTAAAGATGTGATCGAGATGGCTGAAGTTGATCTGAAAATGCGGCAACTATTCGAGGCGGGCAGAGGCGCGGAATTGAACAAAATACTCTCGCAGTACCTTGTTGGCTATACGAAGATGAACGGCAAAGAGGTCTTCCGCGAGGCTCCAAGAGCAATGGCCGAATCGGTCGATGCGCTGTGCCGCCACGCCGGGCTGGCTTACGATGAACTCACGCATATCGTGCCCCACCAGGCCAACTCACGCATCACGCGCCGCCTGGGTGAACTGCTGATCAACGACTACGGCTGGCCCTCTTCGACGATGGACAAACTGGTCGATAACTTCCGCTATTACGGCAATCTCTCAAACGCCAGTATCGCGTTGGCCCTGGTCGAACTCTTGCGCAAGGGCCGCCTGAAAGATGGGCAATGGATGGCCCTCCCCGCGGTCGGGGGCGGCATGAACTACGGCTGCTGGCTGCTGCGCTATCATGATTTGAAGCACCTGGACGCGGTGTTAGACCCGCAATAAATTGTGTCCCTACAAAAGGCTTCGCTCATACGTATAAAAAACCGAGCCATCCTCTTCGTATTCGGCTCCGACGAAGGCGTCTCGTACCATCATGAGGTCGGGGATGCTGGCCCGTACTTTTTCCAGGCCCAATTCAGGGAGCATGGCGCGCAGGGCGTAGGCGATGAGGCTGATTGATTCGGTGGTGCCATCGATATAGCCTACAAACAGGTGCTTTTCTCCTTGCCTCTCGCGTGGTTCGACCATTGCCAGCCCATCCAGGCGATCCCAACGCCGTAAGATGTATATTTGCTGCGCCGCCACCTTCTTTGCGATCAACTCGCCGGTGATGGAATAGGCGGTAAAGCCCTGGTTGTAGAGGCCACCAACCGCCGGGAAGATATTAGATACATTGAGATAATCGATAATGTCGTCTATGTCGGCTGAGGTGGCCAGTGTGAGCCTATCCATGCCGTACTGGCGCTTTGAGGGGGTCGTAACTGGCTCAGCGTGGAATGGGGCGAATGCGCTCACCCTGCGCATAAAGCTGCGTTCGATCAGGCGGATGGCGGCGGTATTGGTGGATTCGGTTATTAAGCGTGCGGTGAGCGCGTTCCTGCGCAGCGCCTCGGTGATCTGCGCCTCGAAGAGCGCGCTCGCTATGCCATGTTGACGAAAGGCGGGATCGACGCGCATGCCCTCTAACCATGCTTCTGTGGCATTGAGCATGCGTATATTAGCTACTCCCACCGGTTGACCATCCATGGTGGCGACGAATAAAGCGCTTTGTGGATCATGCAGCCATTCATCCCAGACATATTCGATATAGTCTCCCCATTCCCATGTCTGGCTGCAAAAAGCCAGCACTGCTTCGCGATCTTCTTCGCGCGCTCGACGAACTTCGAGTTGCGGCATACGGTAGTATCTCCTTATAGCTCTCAAGGGCGACCGCAAGGGTCCCTTCCCCTCCACTCCACTGCTCCCGCCCTTACCATGATGACGATTGCCTGTCATACAGAATGTAGCGGTTAACGCGGCGTTCGTCAATCCTGAAAGCCATCCTGCTAAAACTACGCGATAATGCATTTTGACTTTTAAATCGCAGGCCCTTGACAACGATTCACGGTCGTCGTAAAATTAACTCTATGGTTAACGATTCATCAGAGCAACTCACGACTGTCTTTTTGGCACTCGCTGACCCCACCCGCCGGGCCATCTTAGAACGCCTGACGCACGGTGAGGCTTCAGGAACGGAACTGGCGCAGCCTTTCTCGATCTCTGTGCCGGCGATCTCCAAGCATTTACGCGTGCTGGAACACGCTGATCTGATCCTTCACCGCAAGGACGGACGCACGCACCGGTTTCGCCTTGCTGCCCGTCCCCTGAAAGAGGCAGCCACCTGGCTTGAACACTACCGGCACTTCTGGGAAGCCCAATTGGACTCCCTGGACACCTACCTGCTGGCGACAGCGGAAGAGGAGCAAGATATTGATGATCTCTCCAGCACCTCATAACAACACCACCCTCGTGCTGCGACGGACGTTCACGGCCTCACGCCAGCGGGTGTTCCGCGCCTGGATTACGCCTCGGGCATTGGAGCAATGGTTGAGACCCAGGGGCATGAGCATGACCGTGCATTCGCTCGACGCGCGGGTAGGCGGGTCCTTCCGTTTCGATTTAGAGGACGGCAGTTCCATGATCGGCACCTACCTGCAGATTGTTCCACCCGAACACCTGGTCTTTACCTGGTCCGGCGGAGCAGCGCAGAGCTGGAGAACCGTCGTCACACTGGACTTTCTCGACCACGGTCCGCTCACGGAAGTCGTGCTGACCCATGAAGGGCTGAGCACTCCAGAGCGACGTGCGCTGGCTGAAGGTGGCTGGCCCTCCCTGCTCGATGCGCTGGCCTCGGTGCTTTCCTCCCCCCATCTCGACTTTTGACGCGCTTTTCAGACTCCGGCTCCACAGCGCAGACAACAGGCAGAGCAGAAGAGTAAGATCTGGTGGCAAGGCACCCCTTGACAGCGTTCCCCTTTTCTTCTATACTTAACCTATAGGTTAAGTATAGTCGCCTGGCGACGTAGAAGCAGAAAGGAACAACGATGGTAGCCATTGTCAAAGAACTGACCATTGCCGCAGCCCCAGAGCGCGTCTGGGGTGCCCTGACGCAGCCTGACGAAATAGGTCACTGGTGGACCAACGATCTGAATGCCACACCAGAGGTGGGCTCTCTTGCTGAGTTTCGCTTTGGGGAGTGGGGAGATTTTGTTCTCCAGTTTGAGGTGGCCGAACTGGACCAGGACGAGAAAGTTCACTGGATTTCCAGGCAAGGCCCTTCAACTGGGCACTGGGCGGGGACCAGCGTCACCTGGCGACTTACGCCTGTCCAGAATGGGACACAGGTGGTCTTCAACCATGACGGGTTCGCCCAGGCTGATGAACGATATGAAATCACACGCGCATGGTGGGAGCACTTCCTGGTCAGCCTGAAGTCCTACCTGGAGACAGGGAAAGGTACTCCTGGGTCCGTCAAAGGCTCTGAGCTACGTAAGCTGTCATGAACAGCAGAAGTTGGCCGAGAGTACAAGAATCAGGCAATTCTTGAGTGCAAATTTTGCCAACGGATTGTATCGGCACAAGACAGCTCGCTCTTTTCTCCTGGGGTGCACCTCACGATGGCCATGCAGATGTGTCTGTCTTCCCTTGCTAGAAGACCCCTCCTGTCTGAGTTGATGCTACCGGATGAGGATTTCTCTTCCGCAACGGCCCTGGAGCGCGCACGGATTTCTGTTATCGACGGTATCGTGGCCGGGATCATGTCTGATCCCTGCCGACACTCACCAAGAGGGATGATACCTCAAACACGTCTAGTTCTCTCCTCGAGAGGAGATTTGGAGGAAAAAGATGCATCTCACGTATAGATGGCGGGCCACGCTGGTGATTGAACTTGGCCTGCTGATGGCAGTCCTGGATGTCACCATTGTGAGCGTGGTGCTGCCGCAGATCGCCACGGCGCTCCACAATGACACCTTCTTCTTCGCCCTCATTGCTTGCGCCGTCTGCGCGGTTGCCACCATCTTCATTGGTCGTGATCCAGCTCTGGAAGAGGCCCTTGCCGCTAAAAAGCGCGGCGAGAAGGTTGAGGAGAGCGCGTCGATGACGGTGACTCCGTAGTTCGCGAAGACCGAGCGTCAATGGGGTTTGAGCCTTGACGAAACTCATAACTCATCTCATAATTAGAATCTCAAAAGATCAGGCAGTTGACGGGAAATCTGAGACAACCTGTTCGAGATCATGTACAATTTTTATTATTGCCATCCGGCAAAATTTTTGGGGAGGGTAATGATGCCAACTCGTTCAGAGATCCTGGACACTCTTGCTGCATCGCAAGAGCAAGTCACTGCTTATTTTCAAGGGCTGAGCCCGGAAGAACTTGAGCGTCCATGCACGGCGAGCGGCGTTCCCGGCGAAGCAGCCTGGCGAGCGAAAGATCACTTTGCCCATCTGGCAGCAAATGAGCGTAATATCCAGATACTGCTGCGCCTCACGCTCAAGGGCGAGACGAGTCTGCCCGGCAACCTGGGCGCGATGAGCAGAGAGGAAAGGCTGGCGTTGGCAAACCAGCGGAATCAAAGCTACGTCAATGCTCACCACGACGACAGTATGGAGACGCTTGCAGCGGATTTGGCTGCGGCGCGCCAGGAAACGCTCAATCTCCTTGAGCAGTTCACAGATGAACAACTGGCCGCGCGTGCGTCTATATCCTTTGCGGCTGACAGGACTGCCGGTGATCTTTTCGCCGCGAACGCTCAGCACGCGGCAGTGCATATGACGTGGATTGAGGAAGGATTTCGCCAGGGTCTGTAGAGAAATACTTGCTTCCCCCATGTGTAAATATTGGAATGAAATTGCCCAACCCCCGCCCCTACAGAATTGCGTAAAATAAAACAGAGAAACGGTCAGGTTTATAATTACGTATTAAGTAGTATCCGATAAGATATGAGATGCGGCTGGGTTTATCCATGCCAGTAACGTTCTAGAGAGAAGCAGGAATACACTATGCCACATAGACCGCAAGACGCGGAACAAAAAGAGCCGCTCAAGAAAGAGGGCAATGCCTCTCCTGTAGGAAACGAGATACAGGAGGGAGCGCAGGAAGTCGTGCAAGAAGCCAGGCAGGAGGTAGCTGCTGCGCGCCGCCCCTGGTATCAAACGGTCAAATGGGGGCGTATCCTGCTTACCGCTTATGCGATTCAACTTTCGCTTTTCGCGCTGCTGGCTTTTTGGGTGTCTACCCATCCAGTGCTGGGTATCGATGTCACGATTACACGTGAGTTTCAAGAAAACAACTCTCCCTGGCTGCAATTCACAATGGTCGCTGTGAGCTATATTGGCAATGTGTTCGCGCTTTCTTTGGGGCTGATTGTGCTGGCATTCGTGGTCTTCTGGGCGTTGGATTTACGCCTGGAAGCGATTACCATAGTAGTGCTTTCCCTGGTAAGCTCTCTACTAAATGGGCTGATCAAAACGATTGTGGGGCGTCCCCGCCCGAATGCAAGCCTGGTTGAGATCCTCCAGGTAGCAGGAGGCAAAAGTTTTCCCAGTGGACATGTAATGTCGTATGTTGCTTTTTGGGGGCTGCTGTTCTCTTTTAGCGTGATCCTCTTTCAGGGCAGGCGCTGGTGGCGTATCGCATTGATGATTATCTCCGCGCTATTCGTTGTGCTGGTGGGACCTTCGCGTATCTATCTTGGTGATCACTGGGCCAGCGACGTATTGGGAGCATACCTTATCGGTGGCGTGCTGCTGGGTATTACGCTGTGGATTTACCTGCAGCTGAAGGAGAGAGGCGTGCTGGCCCCGCGCAAGCAGAGGGGATGGTACCATCAGAGTTCTCGCTCAAAACAACGTAACAAATCAGCGCCTATTGGGCGTCCCTCGCAGTAGGAGATCATCAAAAATCTGTAGGGCGGTCCTACCGCCCTACAGATTTTTGATGATCTTTTCTTTGGTTGCTGCCTTTCAGCTGATCCTCTTGATCATTCTGGCAATAATTCCCTTTCCCTGTTATATATGGAAGGCGTACAGGGAATTATTGTTAGAGCCAACATAGAGGATGCCATCCAACACCGTGGGGGAGGAATAGATAGGCTGGCCGGTCGGGAAATTCCAAAGGGGTGCGCCCGTTTTCGCATCGAAGGCGTAGAGTTTGCCATCCCAGGAACCGATGTAGACCACGCCGTTGGCAACGGTTGGCGAGGAGGAGATCCCGCCACCGGTCATGCCCATCCACAGAGGAGAACACGTGGTGGGTGAATGCTGACACTTGACAATATCGTAGGCATAGAGGTTGTTATCATGCGAGCCGATATAGAGCATGCCATTGGCCACAGCTGGGGAGGAGTTAATGAAACCGCCGGTGGCTGCTGTCCAGAGCGGGTTGCAAGTGGGATGCCCGCAGCCAGTAGCAGCAAAGGCATACACTTTACTATCGCTCCCCCCGATATAGACCACGCCATCGACGACGGTCGGCGAGGAATCGAAGTGGCTCAGAATAGGACTCGTCCATAAGACGCTGCCCGTTGTAGCATTGAAGGCATACAGTTTACTATCGTCGGAGCCGATATAGACGACGTTGTTGATCACCGCCGGGGAGGAATAGACTTCCCCGCCTGTCGGCATGGCCCACAGCTGTTTGCCGTTGGTGGCATCGAGAGCATAGACCTTATGATCAGTTGAGCCAATATAGAGGATGCCATTGACGACCGTGGGCGAGGAAAAGACGGAGCTGCCCGTTGGCAAGCTGACCCACACGGATTGCCCCTTAGTGGCATTGAAGGCATAGACGCGGCCATCATTTGACCCCACATAGACCACCCCATTCAAGATGGAGGGCGAGGAGTAAATGGGGCTGCCTTTGTTGACATAATTTCCGGTGGCCATCTCCCACTGCTGCTTGCCCGTGAGCGCACTGAAGGCATACAGCTTATTATCGGAGGAGGTAACGTAGACCAGCCCGTTCGAGACGAGCGGTGAAGAGTAAATGCCGCTGCTAGCACTGCTGGTAGGCGCCTTCCAGAAAGAGGTGAGTTGGGCGACGTTGGCAGTGCTCAGGATGGTTTCAGCCGGGTTGTAGCGCGTGTGTTGCTGATTAAAGCCAAACATAGCGCTGTAAGGCGGTGGGGGTGATGGAGTACCTTGTGTAGGAACGGTGGGAGTAATACCCGGCGAACCCGGACCATGAAAGAGAGGGATGGTGAAAAAGCCAACCGTGGCGGCAACAACGATGACGACTAATCCGATCAGCAATGTGGCCATTCCTCTTCGCAAACGAGGGCGTTTGCTGGCGGGTGGGATCGGCAAAGGCTCTGGCAGGGGCGTCGGCGGTTCTGGCACCCGGAAGCGCGGCTGTCCAAACCTGGTGGGCTGATAGTCTGGAAGCGCGGCTGACGAATCTCTACCTGTACGTACGGTTGGAATGTCATCTTCATTCGATCGGCGCTCCTCTACATAGACGGATGGGGGGATAGGCTGTGCTGTGCGCTGCAAGCGTGGCACTTGATCGCTCTCTATTGTAAGAATTTCTTCCTCGTTCTGCATGGCAGGAAGGCCTGGGGATGATATCGGGGCGGGAGGAACAGGGAAAGGGGTATACGGCGGCTGCCCTGCCTGTATTCCAGGAAGACCGGGCGATGATATCGGGGCGGGGGAAACGGGATAGGCAGGAAGACCAGGTGAAGAGGGGGAGGCAAGGCGCTGCGGCTGTCCTGCCTGCTCGAGCGCATCGACGAAATCCTGCACCCGCGCAAAACGATCGCGCGGCTCCTTAGCGAGAGCTTTGAGAATGATCTGTTCCACCGCGGGGGAGATACTTGGCACTTTCAGGTGCAGTGGAGGCGGAGACGTATACAAATGCTGCGTTAACAATTCCGTTAACGTCCCCTCAAAAGGCGCATTGCCACAGATCCATTCATAAGTCATGACGGCCAGCGCATACTGATCGCTGGCAGGCCGCGCTTTGCCCCGAAATTGCTCCGGGGCCATGTAGCGAGCCGTACCCGACATGTCCTGAAGTGACTGGCTGATGGTGCGATGAACGATCATGGCTAAACCAAAGTCGCTCAGGAGTACGTCATCGTTTACTCCCAGCAGCAAATTGCCCGGTTTGATATCCTGGTGGATCAGTCCTTTATCATGAATGAATTGTAAAGCCGAGCCAGCCTGCTTGACGTAGGTAATGATGGACGAAGGCGGCAGGGGAGTGCCTTTGGGATAGCGAGTGCGCAGCGACCCGCCCGAGGCGTAGTCCATCACAATGTAGGGCTGTGTTCCGCCTTCGACGCCGCATTCTAGGGTGCGCACGATATGGGGATGATGCAGCCCAATGCTGGTGCGTGCCTCATTCAAAAACCCCTCTAACTCTTCTCCTTGCAACGCCATACTCGGTACTTTGAGCGCGGCATAGGTTTTGAGGAAGATATGTTCGCCCAGGTAGACCCTGGCAAAACCACCCTCTCCTATGAGGCGAAGTAAGCGATAGTTTCCAAGCGTTCTATTGTCGTCCATTCCAAGTACCTCCTAGAAAACCTGCTATTGAAAGGAGAAGCTCATGCGCGAAGATATCCTACAGTATAGTGTAACACATCTTTTCTACTTATGAGATATCAAGTGAGCTATTAAAAACAATTTTGCAGGTTTCTTAGAAAATTGGGGATTACAAGAGACCAGGAGACACTCAACCTCTTGCCGAAAGCATCAAGCCCATGTACAATTAAGGAAAGAGACGTTGTTCGATAGCCAGCGCATCTGGCGCTTATCCGTCCTGCCAGCGCTACTGCGTAGCGCAAGCCTTTCAGCACTGCTGACCACGAAGCAGTCTTCATTCCAGCACGCCTGAGCGAAGCTAGGACGCAGTCCGTTGGCGTGCTGGATAAGGACCCTGAGGCCTGCATCGCTACTGCCTCATTGCAGTACTGTCTGGCGACAAATGCTGCGCACTCAGGCAGGACGCAAGGAGAGTGGGTGGGGGGAACCAATGAGAAAGCTGCCATACTTTTCGCGCGGACGCAATCTATGGCGTTCCTCTAGCAGGAAGAAACGAGTATTCTTAACAGGGGCTTTCCTGTTACTGGCAGCCTCCGTAATTGTGTGGCGTTTGCTGGTGATTTTGCCCTCATCCGGCTCTCTCATTCATCGAGAGAAGCCCACCGAGACTCCCGAACCATCCCCCGCGCCAAATTTGTATGTGCAGGGCAACCAGTTGTTTGATGCCCACGACAGGCCGATCCGCCTCATCGGAGCCAACCGCTCAGGCACCGAGTACCAGTGCCTGACCTACGGCGTCTTTGATGGACCCAGCAACCTGGACAGTATTAAGGCCATGTTAGCCTGGCACATCAACGTCGTGCGCATTCCCCTCAACGAGGATTGCTGGCTCAATCTCAACATGGGCAAGAGTCCGTATGGGGGCAAGACCTACCAGGA
>WNGP01000875.1_pt1 | contig 24013 bp, 19 predicted proteins | sample 5407671 | NCBI WGS metagenome assembly WNGP01 (sample SAMN13153381, study PRJNA577476) | soil metagenome | isolation source: 40 cm soil or saprolite under Garry oak tree replicate 2 | place: USA:California | collected 2016-06-15
TCCTCACCGAGCGTGGCCGCGCCCTCGAAGCCCGCGAAGGAGAGGGAGCCAAAAACGGCGGCCAGGCCCACGCTACTGAGCGGCTGATTTGCCGGATTAAAAGGCTGCGCGGTCAGGTGCCCGGCTGATCCCACTTTGGAGAGGATCACGACCGTAACAACGAGGATGAGCAGGACGGAAACGCCCTCCATGATCAAGGTGAGGCGTGTCGACCACGCAATCGCGCTATAGGCGAAGCCCCAGATAAGCACGCCAGCCACTAGCGCCAACGGCAGCCAGTCGACGTTGACATTCACGCTCGCAAAAAATGCCTGGGCGAAATTGCCGATTTCGGCTGTCGAGGCGCCGGTAAAGGCCAGGTAGGTCCCCAGCAAAGCCCACCCGGAAAAGAAACCGGCGCGGGGTCCCAGCGCGATGCCGTTAAAGCCGTAGACGGAGCCGCTGTGGGCGAAATACCGGCTAAACTGGATAAAGGAGAAGCTCGCCAGGCCAACGGCGACCGCGGCCAGCAGGAAAGCCAGCGGAACGGCACTGCCGGTGATACCAGCAGCCAGTGAGCCGTTGAGTGCCATGGCCGCAGTTGGGGCCATAATGCCAATAGAGAGGGCGATGGCTTCAATGAAAGACAGTTCGCGGCGAAGCGTTCCTTCCCGCTTTTGCATACACTACCTCCTTGTGCGAATAGTCTCGCGAGGGCTATTCGGGCATGGGTATTTGCGAAGTGAAACGATGTCGGTGGATGTCTGAGGGTAACAAACCGTATGCCTCTACTTTCTTGAGAGTATCAGGCAACGCTCTTTCTGTAAGCAAGTGTACAGTATACCTCAGCTGTTGTCAAGCAGAAGAGCCAGCTCCCAAGGGCAATCGCATCTGCAGGCTGCATTGAAAGAGCATCGGGAAGAGAGCAGCCATTTCTTCTCAGAAAAGTTCCCACCGGCCAGAGACTATCCCAGGCCCAGGCTCGTCTGTCCGTAGAGCATCTCCTGTCAGCTGCGTTGGACAGGCTGGCCCTTGCGCTGCATTGCCTCACCAAAAATCGGTTCACCACCGCTTTTGGTGAGGCAATGCACTCTCAATTATGACATAAGGGTGTCGCCATTCGTTTGCTATACTCTCCTCGTGTGTAGCCCTCATGTGAGAGCGGCAAAGGCAGAAATTTCGCTACCGCAAAAGGAGAGAAAATAAGCATGAGCACTGAATACTCAAGACCTCAACCTATCGCATTCAATCCGACTCATCTAGAGACGCTGCGAGCACGTCTCCAGGGGAGAGCGCTCGTTGCGGGCGATGAAGGGTATGACACGGCGCGCCAAACATGGGATGCCAGGACCTTCGACCAGCACCCGGCGATCATCGTGCTCCCCGCCGTTTCCTCTGAGCTAGTCGGAGCCATCATTCTAGCCCGTGCTGTTGCTCAGGCGAACCTGTCCCTTTCAGACGAGATTTTAGAGGCTGTCTCCACAGGCTTGCAAACCCATATGAAGCAGACGACAACGCTTAACGAATGAAAGAGTGTAAATTTTTAAATTTTGATTTTGACACATTTTTGAGACAGGTCAAACCTCTGCATCACGCTTGCGGAGGTGATGTGCTGCGACTCTGGAAAAGCTGAGCAAGATGTGTCAACAAACGGCCGATTCTGAGATAGTTTCGCCCTCTATCAGCAGGAATCCGGGCCGGAAAAAGGATGCGGGTCGGCTGCCAGTGGTCATGGCGGAGTGCTCCCTGGAAGAGAGGTACGCGGTATAGAGGGCCTCTGGGCTGACCCCCGGAAAATGAGCAGTTTGGGCAATCATCTTCTCTCCTGGTAAATGCCCCGAGAAAACCGAGCAGCTTTTGCCCTCAAAGGTGAGCACGCGAACCCCAATCATGAGCACTGGTAGAACGTTTCCTGGGCAAACTGCTCCCCATCTGGTCTATTGTTGCCTTCGCGTTGTAAATGGTGTCACTTCGTTCCAAAATGGACAGGTAAGGAAGGTCACTTTCATGCATAGAGGCTATTCAATGAACGGCCAGCTTGAGTGCCACGGCAGTCAAGAAGAACGCAAATGCCAGGACCGCCGCCCAGACCCCAACAATATGGAACCGCTCCGCGTGGTTGACTAACGCCTTCCAATTCTTTGGTGGCGCGCTGGGCTGCCAGGTGAGCGTGGCACTGTTGATAGGGACGGTGCCAATGACCCTGATCAAGATCCAGGTGAGTATGGCAACCACTCCCGCGCACCGGAACCCAAAGCCGGGCGCGGCACTATTGAGAACCGTGAGGGCAATCCCTAAGACTGCCGCCGGCACAAAAAAGGCGGGGACCAGCACACGCAGCCTGAGGACCAGTGCTTGACGGAACTGGAGCTGCGACTGTTCGTCCAGAATCTCGGAGGGCCCACGCAAACCGTAGTGGATCACGAACTCTATGCCGGCCAGCATACCGGCGAAGAACACATTCACGAAGTCAAGAACAGTCGTGGGAGTCATGTTTCTTTGTTCCTTTCATTTCTCGTTACTCGCGTGCCAGTGACGCTGGAAGGGGGTAAGATCCCGGCCTTTGACGTACCAGTCAGGGTATCCCCGTCGAAGGTGAGAGTCAAACGCAGAGGTCTGGTGATCGACAGTTGCCAGGTGAGCCGGTTGCCGTGGAGAACCGGGTTGATCAGTGGCAGCGTTTCCGCGTCGTTCTTCGCGGCCAGACTTCCACTCCCTCTTCCGAGGGGTTGAAAACGTTGTCCATCGTGTCTTCATTGCTCTACCCCATATCCTTTGGAAGCAGACCGAAGCGATCACCCAGCCCTGGCCCGATCTCGGCGGCGTTCACAATGAGCTGTTGGAGTTGTCCCAGGAAACGATCCATCTCGCTCTCAGAGAACCCACGTTTTATGCGTTGCTCGAAGTGCTCCACCGAGGAAACCAGCGTGTTTGAAATGTCTCTGCCCTCATCGGTGAGATAGATTTTGACAACGCGGCGGTCTTCACGATTATGTCGCCGCTCCACCAGCCCATTCTGCTCCAGTCGCGTAATAATACCCGTCGCCGTCGGAGCATCAACGCCCCGCTTTTGACTCATAGTTCCGATGGTCATACCATCCTGCTCGAGCAGCAGCGATAAGGCGCCCCACTGTGGTGGCGTGATAACATACGGCTTTCCACGCTCCTCGCAATGCGCCCGCAGCACTTCTGCATACGCATACGCGACACAGCGTTGGGCGTAGAAGAGCCAGTAACTCAGACGACCCTGATTCTCATCAAGAGGTAGGTCCATACATCTCCTTTGTGTGCTAATATTTTAAATTATAAAATATTTGTGTGCAAATATTTAGCATGGTTGAAGTATAGACGACAGCTTGTATTTTGTCAAGGCTTCGCCAGACCAATTTTTGCAGGCGTGCTCAGAGGCGGGGAAATACGTCCGTCCTTTTTGTAAAGACATGTCTCTCAAAATGTAAATGCTAACTTTAGATAGCGGTAAAATGAGCATTTACACCCTGGATCTCCGACAGGAGGCCCGCTTTGTGGATCGACCTAAAGCTAGTAGCTGTTCTTCTGCTTCTCTCCCCTGGACGCCGCCGTACTTCTCAGGTCTGTCTTGTATTGATCTGCTTCTTTTTGAATAGCACTCGTGAAGAGGCTTGGGGTCAGACCAAAAGCAGCTGCAATGAGAATACTGGGCAAATTCAGCTCAAACACCCGTTGGACGACTAGGACACCGCCAATAGAGGAACTATTTTTCCGGCGTCTGCTGTCCCGGTTGGCTTGGAAATAGAGTACCAATATTGGTACCACTATCACCTTTCTGCTATGATTTATATGGCATCTGAATGTAAACTGCTATACCATCCTCTAACAATCAGAGCCATTAACCCATACTCGGGACACAAATTCAAAAATCTCGACTCGAAAGGAAACCCAATGCATAAAAAGTTATTCTTTGGCTTACTCCTATTTGGCCTGGTGACCGTCATACTCGCCGGGTACGGCATCGTGGACGTAGCTACAACTCCATCCGGCACCAGCACGCCAGGCGCTCAAACTACAGCGACCACGGGCGGGGGCGGCGGCGGTGGTGCCAGCCAGCATTTTGGCGCTCCTACGGACATGACCAGCCAGAAAGCAGTGACCGTCAACATTGTCCCGCCGCCTTCCGGTGCAACATGTACTCCTGCTTGTTTCAGCCCCCAGAGCATCAAGGTCAAAGTCGGAACCGCCATCACCTGGGTCAACAAGAGTAATACTCCTCACACAGCCACGGCCATCGTAGGCGAGGATCCGAGTTCGCAAACGCCGGACCCAAAGATTTTTGACTCGGGAGTCAGCAGCCTGATCGCGCCAGGTCAGTCATACAAATATACTGTGACTCCGGCTGCCTACAATGCTCATCCAGATCACGCCGTCGTCTACTATTGCCAGGTTCACCCGGTCATGACAGCTGCGATCTTTATCACCCAATAAGGTCGAGGTCGCGCCTCTGGACGAGGCGCGACCTCGCTACTTCCTCCGCAGCGCAACGCCCATAGAGCAAGCTGCTTAAGCGTGGCAGACCTCCCAACACATTCTCCAATCACCAACGTTTATTTTGCCTAAGAATAAGTGAATTTCACCGGCTCATCATAGTACTTTTATGGCAGATCAAGTCCTGTCCCTGAAGCAAATTCACGTAGCCATGCTATACTATTCCAGGAAATCCCAACACATGCGAGAAGATATAGGTAGACCAATGCAATTGCAGCAGCCTAAAAAAAATTCTCTTTCTCTTTATGTAAAATTCGGCGCGCTTGTTTTTCTTTTGTCTCTCAGTATACTCGTCGTCGCCTGTAGTAGTAACGGCAGTGTCCAGTTAAATCAGGGCACCCCCGTCGCTACCGTCACTATCAATCTGAATCAATCCGGCGGCTCACCAACTCCACCTCTCAAAGATTACTATTGTGGAGGCTGGGCAACCAACACTACCCCCGCATTTAGCCCGAACACCATCGTCAGCGTCTACGGCAAATTCACGCATAACGTGAACGGCAATCCTGAAGGAGTGCCGGGAGCCACCGCTACTGCAATGGTACTCTGGCCCGATGGCAGCACCGATAACGTGACTGCCACAACCTCCTCTGATGGGTTAGCGGTTTTCCCTATCGCCCTGAAACCCGATACACTCAACAAAGAAATACTTATCCAGATAACATTCACAGCAGGTCCCGCATCGTGTACAGTCCCTTTAGGAGCAACCTTCTTCACGCCTATCCTGGCCTCGCCAGTACCCGGCAGCACAGCCACGCCATCATCGACAAATGCGGCGAATCCCTCGGTCACACCCACAGGATCGTCTGGTGGGGTAGGTCCTCCAACGGTTACACCTCCTCTGCCGTCGGCAACCATAAAGCCCGGTCATTAAGACCAGGCTCCGCATGGCGACCTATGCTACCGCAAATCAAGCACGGTCGCCATCTATCTCTGCTTCTAATCCTAAAGGGCGCGCTTTAGCCTCACAAGGCTGCCCTCACGATTCCCGGAACCTTCCAGGGAGATGGCGCGGCCTCAAAAGCGACCAGCTTCGGGAAAAGCCGGCTCGCGATCTTGCCCTGGCTCACAAACCAGGGCGGAGTAAGTAGACTGCGAAAAGGTCCTCGCAGCACGCTTTTTTGCGGACGGGAAAACATCAAGGTGTTGTGCACAACACCCATCCCAGACTGGATGTTGTCGATCTCGTGCCCCGGGAAAGCACCCCAGGTCGTTATGCCCAGAGCATAGCCAATTCCAGCCCAGTAATTGACACCAACCGAGCCGTAGCGTAGGTTCGCAATCGCCCGCTCCACCGCTGCTGCTATTGCCGGGTCCTTCAGAGAACTGGGGTGAACGATAATAGTAGCGTTCAGCGTCCCCCACAGGTGCTCATTGGCAAATGCAACGGCACGGTCAATATACTCGGGAACGCTTGCCGCGTCGAGCCCTGTTTCGGCAAATAGTCCGCAGAAGGCTTCCGTGGTGAAGCACACATCATCTGCGTTCGCCGGGTCAACACCCTCCACCAGTGTCCACGGAAGCTGCTGTTGTTCAGGTGTACCAATCTGTTCAGCTTCTGGATGCGCTGCAACAAAGGCCTGGTAACGCTCGCGCGCTCCTGGATAATAAGCGGCACGCAGAGGCACCCGCACCAGCACCCGGCGCACCTGTTGCAGCAGTTGTTCGCGCTGCGACCAGCCAGTATGCTGTATGATCACCCTCGTAGCATTGCAGTTGAACCCCGCATTGTTGGTGAGCATGGAATCGATGTGCTCAGCCTGGTAGGCGAGGTCACTGTCACTCCAGGGACCAGGCACCACGATGACTGGGCTGACATTTCCCAACTCGCCCGTGATGCGCTTAGTCAGCAATGGTCGATGCTCAGCCTTGCGTTTCGCCCCCTCCACACCAGGACCGAAGACAATCGCGTCAAAGGTCTTATCTGACCCCGTAATATGGATCTCATCAACCCCCGGATGATTGCAGAGGTAAGCTCCCTCCTCCGCCCCTCCGCATACCAGGCGCAGGAAACCCAACTCAACCAGTGCACGTAAGCCCCCCTCCTCCATCAGCGGACCCAGGTACGCATTCACAGGGTTTGCATTGAACACCACCACCTGGTCTTCCACGAATAACTTGTATAGTATATCCATGGGACCGATGCTCGCAACGTTTCCCGCTCCAAGCACCAGTGTAACCTTCCCCTCGTGCTGCTTATCCCGGTAAGCGACAGCTTGCGTTTGAGGAAGATCCGCTGCCGTCACTCCCGGTTCCATCCACACCTCCGCTGTGATACCGGTGAAGAAAAGACGGTCATAGATTGTCTGCGGAAAGACCTGCGCGATGACCTGTCCATCTGGTCGCGTCCTGATCGACCCTGGTATCCTCGGCCTCCCGTAAGCTTCGATATCGACAAGCGCCTGCCGTAACTGGCGTAAGTTCTTGAGCACAGGCCATGTGCCCGAAGCCCACTCTTCACCAACTAAAGGTGAATCCCCGGCAATACCCTTAGCCCTGGTACTCGCAGCAACCCAGCGCGGCGCAATCTCCGCAAAGTCAGCCATGAGCCGATCTAACAGCGCAATGCGCTTCTGCACCGGTAGCGCAACCCACTCATCTTTGTGCGCCTGCAGTGAATCTACAACCGCATCCATCTCATCTCGCGTGAATGGCGCAATACTTCCCGCAACAGGAGGAAATTGGGGAGCGCCTTGTCGAGCAACAGTAGTCATGGTCGGCATCTCCATATGAGTAGAAGAACAAACAATCTGCTGTTGTTAGTCTATGCCAGACCTGCATCCACTGTCAACCTACCTACCCAGGCGGTTCTACAATCAAACAACGTAAATATATGACACTTTTCATACTCGAACTTGATCTAACAGATTAGTAGCACAAATAAACAGCGAAGGAACCTGTAATGTTTGGTCAACACAAGTGGGCACTTGGCGTAGCAAGTGGTATGGGCGTAATCAGCATAGCCGCCACGAGCGGCCTGGCAATTTTGGCACACTACTTCGTAGACCAGCTCTCTCGTCCACATACACTGGCGGATCAAGACCTTTTTACCTGGAAGTTGCCTCATCCAGAACCTGAGCCACCTGCGTCACAGAAACGTTCTCTGCTCTTCCGTACAAGCGACGGCAAACTACTTAGCGGAGATTTCTGGGCACAGTCACATCCAGCGCCTACTGTAGTTATCTGTCACGGTTACCGTATTACCCGCACCTACCTGCGCCCAGTCGCAGCCTTAGAGTACAAATATGGCTACAACATCTTGCTCTTCGATTTTCGCGGACACGGAGAAAGCGAAAGTGTAGCCACCAGCGGCGGCAATGCAGAGGTTCACGACCTGGAAGCGGCATTAACTGTTGCCAGCCAGCAGCCCGAGACGCTTCCAGGCAAAATAATCATTCATGGCTTCTCTATGGGCGCATCTGTCGCACTGCTCACACCTCCACATCCCGAGGTTGCCGCCATCATCGCCGATAGCCCTTATGCGCGCCTCGACGAAATACTACGGCAATTCGTCCGCTGGCAACTGGCGGGAGAACCATCACTGCACCACCTGCGCAGCACTTTTCCCGCAGTCTCCTGGGCCACTGTAGCAATCAGCAAAGTCATCTTCCGCCTGCGCTTTGGTCACGCACTCATTGCTCGCCCAGCCGCTAGTTTTAAACGCTGGCAAGTCCAGGTAAAAGGCACCACTCACCAATCCTTCCCTCCCATTCTTCTAATCCACGGAGTGCAAGACACCGCTATTCCCATATCCCACGCTCGTCAAATAGCGGCTCAGGCACAGCTATATAACATCCCCCTGGTAACCTACTTTGTAGAAGAGGCCGCCCACTGCGGAGCCTATGGACACGACCCACAAGAATATATCCGGGTACTGCAACAATTCCTCGCCCGCTATTTAGATAGCGACTTCCCCTACAGTTGAGTAGCAAAAGCAGGGTTCCAAAGGGCACAGAGTCTGGGGACTCGGCACAGCCGCTCCTTGGCGAGGCGTGGAATGTCCCCACCGTTTCCATTTCCTCCAAGGGTCGGAAAGCAGGGTTCCAAGGGGCTGCTGCCCCTTGGCGGGGCGTGGGGTGTCCCCACCTTTTCCTTTCTTCCAGGGGCGGGGCGGGGAAGAAGAGGGACTTTAGCCACTTGAAAAAATCTTCATATGCATGCATAATTGCAGAAGAGAGAGTTCATTATATGAATTGCAATAACTGCATGACAAGTGACTTGTGCTTTTGCCGTGAATTAACATTAACGAGGGAGCAATTTCATGTTATCATCAGATGACACTGACTATACCTCAACCGACACACTCGAGCGATCATACCGTGCAGCCAGCCGCCGAGAGATTATCAACGAAAAACGGCAGAAAAACACCGATATTCTGCCTCACATCAATGGCGAAATACTCGACGGGAAAAATGCCATACGGCAATTGCGTGTAGAAAACAAGCGCCTCCGCTGGCAGTTGGACGAATTGCAGCACCTCATATACCAGCACAAACAGACTCAAGCCCAACTAGAGAAAGAAATAGATACTATACATCGCAGTCATCAAGATGTTATTGAGCAATACGAGATGAATCTCCGTGAGATGATTGACGAGCGCAACCAGCTTCAAGAAGCCAAACGAGAGTGGGAACAGCGCTACCAGGAACTGTACCATTCCTTTCATGATACCGTAGAGGAAGAAGCAAACAAAATGGTCGAGGAGGCTGCTCGCACCCTTGTGCTCTCCCCCGAACACACCCCCGCACTACTACGCGATGTAGCCAAAACGCTCGAATTTCAGGCCAAGCAGACCGAAGATCAACATGTAGCGGAGTTACTTTCCTTGATGCGCCAGGCCCAATATAAAGCCGTAATACGCGAACAGGAGTTGGCGAATGAGCGCGAGAAAATTGCCGTCGAGCGTCAGAACCTGCTCGCCCTACAGCACAGCATCAGCGAGCGGGCACAATTTCGCTACGATACCATGCGCAGGCACCTGCAAACACGCTGGACGCTCATCCTGACCTTGATGGCCGCCGTCCTCATTCTTCTCGTTCCCATATTCCAGTTAATGTTCCTTTCTATCAAAGCACCTCTTGCCATTGCCCTCTTCGCACCTGTAGTGATCTGTGTCGCTCTGGCATTTCTATTTGCTCGCGCGCGCACAAACAGTACCTTGCAACAAGCAGACAAGCAACTTAACCAGAAAGCAACCACCAAGCTGACCCAAGCGCCAACCGCCAAGAAAGTATAACGGCCAAACAACCATGAGAAAAGGCCCGGCGCCCAATTCTGATGATGGGCCTTTTCTTTTCCTTGCGCCCAGGATATTGGATGTCGAGGTCTGGAGATATTCATCTACGATCCCTCGATCACGAAGCTCAAAGTAACCCAACACCCATCTTAAAACGTGTACACCCTGTGATCTGGTATGAAACGTTTTTATCTCTAGCGAGACAAATAACATATACGAGTCTTTCAGAATACTGTATACTTCCCTTAGCGAAAACAAATCATTGATAGTGAGGAGTATTTCATGGCACGAGAAGTTCACCCTCAAGTCGAACTCAAGCCGCATTCTATCTGGCAGGATGGCCAGCAACCCGATCCATGTGTCGTCGTCATCTTCGGAGCTACCGGAGACCTGACGCAACGCAAATTATTACCGACCCTGGCACACCTCGCCCACGATCACCCTCTTCCCGAGGCCTTCTCCATTGTAGCTTTTGCCCGCAGGCCTATGAACGATGAGCAATGGCGCGGCATGGCCCTGGACTCGATCAATAAGTATATGCCGGAAGACGATAAATTAAACCACAAAGCACAGCACGAGTTTGCTCAACGCCTGTATTACTGTCAATCCGACTTTAACGACCGCGAAGGTTACCAAAAACTCGCAGATTTGCTCGATCACCTCGACGAGGAGAAAGGCACCCAGGGCAATCGCATATTCTACCTGGCTACGCCGCCTACAACTGACTCCGAGATCATTCATCAGCTCGGTGGTGCAGGCTTGGCGCGCCCGGCCTCGGCGCACTTTAACGGCGATGAAGAGTCCTGGACCCGTATCGTGATTGAAAAACCCTTTGGACGTGATCTCGCCTCTGCTCAGAAACTCAACCGTGAACTCGCCCGCGTCTTCCGCGAGAATCAAATATACCGCATCGATCACTACATGGGCAAAGAAACGGTGCAGAATCTGTTGGCGTTCCGTTTCTCCAACGGTATCTTCGAGCCGCTCTGGAACCAGAAATACATTGATCACGTGCAGATCCTGGTCGCTGAGAGCTTAGGCATCGGCACACGCGCCGAATATTACGATGAGTCTGGTGCCATTCGCGACATAGTGCAGAACCACATCATGCAGGTGCTTTGCCTTACGGCCATGGAACCCCCCGTCGCATTTGATGCCGACGCCATCCGCGATGAGAAGGTCAAAGCCATGCGTGCTGTATCCATGCTCACACCTGAACAGGTAGCATACAACACAGTACGCGGACAATACTCAGCCGGGGTGATCGACGGACAACCTGTGGTTGGTTATAGAGATGAGCAAGGAGTTGCACCCGACTCGGTAACGGAAACCTATGTTGCGTTGAAACTCTTCATCGAGAACTGGCGTTGGGCCGATGTTCCTTTCTACATTCGCACCGGCAAACGCTTACCCAAACGCAGCACCGAAGTCACAATCCAATTCAAGCGCGTCCCGCATCAGCTCTATAAGCCATCAGAGACAAAAGGCCTGGTGCCGAACCGCTTGACCATCAGGATTCAGCCAGATGAAGGTATCTCCTTGAAATTCGGCGCGAAGGTGCCCGGAGCGGTACGACACCTTAGTTCGGTTGATATGAATTTCTCTTATGCCAGCGCCTTCGGCATCCAATCACCAGCCGCATACGAGCGCCTGATCGCTGACTGTATGATAGGAGACTCTACCCTCTTCATCCGTCGTGATGAAGTTGAAGCTTCCTGGCGTATCGTGGACTGCATCATCAACGCCTGGAAAAACACGCCAGCCGGCACCGTATATCCCTATCCTGCTGGAACCTGGGGCCCAAAGGAGGCCGACGAACTCATCGAGAGAGATGGGCGCGAGTGGGATAACCCTTAAAGAAAGATGGTACAATATCCCAAAACACAGGAGGTTAAATTCAACATTGAGTACAGTACCACTCCTACCCGGCATTACCCAGCATAAGATCAGAACCGATCGCCTGAAAATGGCGTACCTCGCGGCAGGCACAGGCAAAACTCCCATCGTGCTGGTCCATGGGAATGTCTCTTCATCCCACTTCTTCCAGGATTTCATGCTGGCATTAGCAGCTACAGGCCGCTACACTGTCTACGCAACCGATATGCGTGGCTATGGAGACAGCGAAGTGTTGCCGGTCGATGCGACTCGCGGCGTACGCGACTTCTCCGACGACCTGGCCTCATTCGTGCAAGCGCTGGGTCTGACCTCGTTCCATTTGCTGGGCTGGTCGCTCGGCGGTAATGTCGTGATGCAATATGCCATCGACTATCCCGGTTTCTTGCTTTCTCTCACTCTACAAGCGCCTGGCTCGCCTTTTGGCTTTGGCGGCACAAAAGATGCAGAGGGAACTCCAAACTGGCCTGACTTTGCCGGCAGTGGAGGTGGAACGGCAAATCCCGAGTTTGTGCGGCGCCTGGCCGAGGGTGATCGCGGAAACGACCAGTTTTCGCCGCGCACAACCATGAATACTCTGTATTTTAAGCCCACGTTCAAACCCGCTCCTGACCGTGAAGAGATGTATCTCTCATCGTTACTTTCAACAAAGGTGACTCCGGGCAATTATCCCGGTGACATGACTTCCTCGAATAACTGGCCCAATGTCGCACCTGGTACACTTGGAGACAACAATACCATCTCACCGAAGTACCTGAACCAGGGCAACTTCGCCAACATCAGCCACAAACCGCCTGTGTTATGGGTACACGGTGCTGACGATCAGATTGTCTCTGATACCTCGCTGCTCGACTTCGGCTTCCTGGGACAGCTTGGTGCCGTTCCCGGTTGGCCAGGAGCAGAGGTATACCCTCCACAACCTATGAAAACCCAGGTTCGTACCGTCCTGGAAAAATACAAATCAAATGGTGGCCGCTACCATGAAGCAGTACTATCCGACTGCGGCCACTCGCCCCACGTCGAAAAGCAAGAAGAAATGCTTGAACTCTTTACAGAGTTTGTGGATACTCATTAACGAATGTAGCAGTGGAGGCACAGATCACCTCTATGGATTAGGCACACGCCTCCACTGCTCGATCAAATTGTAGGGATAAAGTTCAGGTGGAGCACTCGCTTGATTAAGTTTAGCTATCTCTTCAGCGCTCAGTTCAAGGTTTGCTGCCCCCAGATTATCCTCCAACTGTGAGAGAGTACGGGCACCAAGAATGACGCTGGTGACCATGGGTTGGGCACGCAGCCACGCCAAAGCTACCTGAGGAGTAGTCGCGCTGCGTTCTCGGGCAACTTCATTCACCGTCTCGACGATGTGCCAATTGCGCTCGGTATTGCGGCGTTGCCATGCTTCTTCCGTATCATCGCTGCTAGTCGCAATGCGCCCTTCGGAAGCAGCTTGAGGACGCTGATCCCGTCTATATTTGCCCGAAAGGAATCCGCCACCTAGCGGTCCCCACGGCATTAGACCAATACCCTCGCTGAGGAAAAGGTCGCTGAACTCATATTCAATGTCACGTTTGACCAGGCTATATTGGTACTGCCCGGCAACAAAACGCACCCATTCGCTGCTGTCGCTAAGCGCGAGGGCTTTCATCACCTGCCAGGCTTTGAAATTTGAAACACCAATATATCTCACCTTGCCAGCCGTGACGAGTTCATCAAACGTCCGCAGCGATTCTTGCAACGGTGTAAGCTCATCCCAGCCATGCATATAATAGAGATCGATATAATCGCTGTTCAACCGCCGGAGACTGGCATGAGCAGCTTGTAAGATGTGACGACGTGAAAGGCCGGCATCGTTTGGCCCCTGACCGCTGGCAAACCGCACTTTGGTCGCTACCACGATCTGGTCACGCTTCTCTTTGATGACTCGCCCAACAATTTCTTCAGACCGCCCATCAGCATATACATCAGAGGTATCAATAAAATTGCCACCTGCATCAAGATAACGATTGATCATTCGTTCAGCTTCGGCTGGCGGCGTTCCTCGGGTGCTCTCTTCACCGAAAATCATAGCACCAAGACACAGGTCAGATACCAGCAGACCACTGCGACCAAGTTGATTGAACTTCATGCCATTCTCCTGCCTGTCCTAGCCTAGCAGTTTCTCCATCTCGTCCAGGTGTGTATCGAATACCTTCAAAGCCTGGCGCACTGGCTCTGGCGAAGTCATGTCCACGCCAGCCTTTTTGAGTAGCTCGATACTATAATCAGATGACCCCGAGCTAAGGAACTGCAAGTAACGCTCAACCGCGGGCTTCCCCTCTTGCATTATCTGCTGAACCAGCGCAAGTGCAGCAGAGATACCCGTTGCATACTGGTACACATAGAAGTTGTAGTAGAAATGAGGCACACGAGCCCACTCGATATCTATCAGTTCATCGACAACTGCCTCCGCACCATAGTATTTTTCATTCAACGCGTGATACATCGCACTTAGCGTATCCGCAGTCAGTGGCTCACCCTGCTCGGCCTGGTTATGTATTTGTTGTTCGAACTCAGCAAACATCGTCTGCCGGAAAAGCGTGCCCCGCAGGTCTTCCAATGAATGATTGAGAATCGCCAGGCGCACCGCAGGATCGGTATTTGTCCTTAACAGGTACTCAGTAAGCAAGCCTTCGTTCAAAGTCGAAGCAACTTCCGCCACAAAGATGGTATAGTCACCATACTGGAATGGCTGGCGGCTATGCGTAAAGTACGAATGCATTGAATGCCCTAGCTCGTGCGCCAGGGTATACATGCTGTCTCGCTTGTTCTGGAAATTCAGCAGGATAAACGGATGAGTTGCGTATCCACCGCCGCTATACGCCCCACTACGCTTCCCGGGTGTCTCGTAAACATCGATCCATCGCTGTTTAAACGCCCGTTTGAGAATTTCACCATAATCCTCACCCAGTGGCGCAAGCGCAGCCTGTACGATTTCACGTGCCCCCTCGTAGCTTATCTCGTCAGCCCTCTCCTCCACCATAGGCACATAAAGATCATACATATGCAGTTCATCCAGGTGCAGCAAGCGTTTACGTAATTTCATGTAACGATTGAGCAGGTAATTGTGCTCGCCGACCGTCTCCACCAGGTTGTCATAAACGCTGACCGGGATATTGTACTGTGCAAGCGCCCGTTCGCGGCTAGAAGCATATCCACGTTGCCTCGTGTAAAAGATATGTCCTTTCACCTGTGAAGTGAGCGTAGTCGCAATCGTGTTGCGCTGCTTGAGGAATGTCGTATGCATTCCCTCAAAAGCCTCTTTACGTACACGCCGGTCGGTGCTGCGAATGTAGACCAGGTAGTTGCCATTCGTCAGGGGAACTTCCGCGCCCTCCTCATCTTCAATCAAGGGAAGCCTTAGATCGGCATTCTCAATCATCGAGAAAATGGAGTCCGGCGCGTCGCTGATCTCACCTGCGGCAGCCAGTATAGCCTCCACCTCGGCAGACCGCACATGTGGTCGCTTGCGATTCAGGTCGTCCAATTGGTGTTTATAGACGCCCAGTCCAGGGGTATCCTGCACAAACCTGTCAAGTGTAGTTTGCGGTATTGCCAGGATTTCCGGCTCAATGTAAGAGGCAATAGTCGAAGCAGAAACAACCAGCTGCATTGCGCGGTCGTACATTCCCTGGTACTTACTGTTCGTGGTATCCTCGTCCTTGCGCATAGAAGCATAGACAAAGAGACTTTCCAGTTCCTCAAACAATTCGTCCCGCTTCTGTAAAACCGCCAGCAACGCCTGCCCATTCTGAGCAAGGGTTCCCTTGAGCGCCTCCAGCTCCGGTAAGCGACGCTGCAGCGTCGTATAACTATTTTCCCAGTCTTCATCGCTTGGAAAGATACTTTCCAGGTCCCATTTATATTCCTGTGGTATATCATCGCGCTTCATCAATGTCTGCAATTTATTATCTCCTAAGATACTTTCTGAATTGTTACTCCTTCTCAAGGAGCAAATCATCTCTATGCCCCCATTTCCCCAGAAACCGGTAGAAATTTCGTTTCGTCAACCGCGTCCGCTCAGCATCAGGTAGAGTCGCATCTTGCATAAGCGGATGGCTTATAAGCGGCAAATTGGGTGTAACCATCGCCTGCACGCCGCAATTGCGTACTGCAAAGCTAAAATCTACGTCCATATAGGCTGGAAAGCGGTACCGCTCATCAAACAAACCAACCTTTTTCAGTAGCTCGCGCCTGAACGCCACGCATAATCCATCTACAACTTCAACCTCCAAAGTCGTACACTCTTCAAAATGCCTCAGGTCTTCCGTCAGCAATCCCCGTAAGCCGGTTAAACCTACGTTGCTATCCGCAAGTACCTCTGCCAGCGGTGTGAAAATGTCGCCAACCAGTTCGACACGGCTATCGAGCAGCAGCACATACTTTCCCCGGCTTTGCTTCAAGCCGGCATTACGTGCCTCCGCTTCGCCCAGCGGACGCGAGGTACGCAGCACATGCAAGCGTGCATCCTCGCGCTGCAGCTCCCTGGCCCAGGCATCAAGCTCATCCAGTGACCTGTTGTTAACCAGGATGATTTCGATATCCCTGCTGCCACCGAAACGCAAGACGCTTTCGAGGCAGCGTCTCATCTCCTCAGAGCTTGTATTCGCCAGGATATTGACCGAAAACTCGCAGCGATCTGCCTCATCCAGCAACGAAGGCACCTGGCGTGCCGTACGATAGACTACACCATCAACCTCGACACTCGGCAGAATGATCAGGTGCGCACCATGCGGATTATCTTTAATACCATATCCAGCCTCCTCAATTTGCCGTTTCAGTGCATCGGCTCGATCATATTTCCCCTTTCTACGTAGCTCATCACGCTCATGCGAAAGCGCCAGTATATCAGCAGGAATTCCAGCTCGCGAAGATTGTATAGTCATTTTCTTTATCCTTCTTCAATACACTACTCAATAGCTCTGTCCACAATGGTTTCGCTACCAACCCAACGCCAACCCATCACAACGAGGGTCAGCCGCCCCCTCAAAAACATGGCTGGAAGCATTGAGAACAATTGCTTGCGCGTGACCCATCCCATCATCCCACGGTCCGACCACCCTCGTACGGTGCCCCAGTATATCAAGCAGCAAAGGAATGCCGCTTGTAAAGCGTCTCTCCAGCATGACCGCTTCGACAATATCGCGATCCAGGTGCCCATCCACATCACGCTGCCCCTGCATCATGTCTTGTCCGCCCCTCGCTTGATTTATGCGCATAAGCCCGCTGCGCCAGCGTGGCGCAGCGATCGCCTGCTGGGCATTCATGCCAAAATCAAGCATCGCTGTAAGCAACTGCACATGAATCTGCGGCTGCGCATCACCACCCATCGATCCCAATGCTATGTAGGGCGCCCCTTCACGCAGTACCATCGCGGGAGTCAGCGTGTGCATCGTCCGTTTTCCCGGCTGCAAGTAGTTTATATGTCGCGGGTCTAACGAAAAGTACGAACCACGGTTTTGCAGCATCACTCCGCTATCACCTCCAACAACGCCGCTTCCGAAGCCGAAGTAGAGACTCTGGATTAATGAAACGACATTGCCCTCGCCATCCGCCACGCAGAGATACATGGTATCACCATCTTTCGCAAGCCCCGCCGCAACACTCGTCGCGGCCTTCTGGAGGTTTATCCTTGCGCGTTGCTCTCTAGCATACTCTTTATTAAGCAGCCGCTCCACCGGCACATCAACAAAATTGGGATCAGAGACATAACGATCCCTGTCGGCAAAAGCCAGTTTCTTCGCCTCGAGCAAGATATGCAGGCATTCGGCAGACTGATAGCCCAGTGACTCCAGGTTGTATCCCTCGATAATATTCAACATCTCCAGGGCCGCGATGCCCTGTGAGTTGGGAGGAAACTCGTAAACATCGTATCCACGGTAGTTCGTCGAGATTGGTTCAACCCAATCGGAGCGGTGCCGCTGCATATCTTCCAGGCTGAGCACACCACCGACCTGTTGCACGTAATCCGTGATCGTGCGAGCCAGCGGACCACGGTAGAATGCATCGCGTCCTTCTTTAGCCAGCATCCCGTAAGTACGTGCCAGTTGAGGCTGGCGTAAAACCTCACCCGTACGCGCTGGTCGATTGTTTTGCAGATAGGCATCGGTGCTGCTGCCCCAGCGCTTTAGAAGCGGCTCTGCCTGGCTTAGCCAGCCACTTAACTTACTGGTGACAGGCATTCCTTCCTCAGCATATGCAATAGCTGGAGCAAAGATTGCTTCTACCGGTAGTTTCCCAAAGCGTTCCAGCGCCTCAAACCAGCCATCGACCGCCCCTGGCACAGTAATGGGAAGCGGGCCTCGTTCGGGTATCATTTGCAAGCCCTGCGCGGCAAAAAACTCAGGCGTCATACCCTGGGGAGCGCGACCACTGCCATTTAGCGCGTGCAGTTTTCGCGTTTTCGCATCCCAGATCAACATGAACACATCGCCGCCTGCCGAACAGGTGGATGGGTACACCACAGTCATCGTGATATTTGCAGCGACCGCCGCATCTATTGCATTTCCACCCTGCCTGAGGACGTGTACACCCACCTGGGTAGCAAGGTAGTGTGCGCAGGCAACCATACCACGGGAGGCGAAAACAGGCTGTTCGGAGAGCATAGCAGGAGACTCCCTTTCATTCTCAGGGACACCATAACTATTCAGGAGGGGTACAAGGGAACGCCAGTCCCCCTGCCGGGGTGTCCCCGCTTAAATCCCCTTTTTCCTCGCCCGCCCGCCGCCAGCGGGGGTGCAGGGGGACTGGCGTCGTCTCCCTGCCGGGGTGCGGGTGTCCCCGCTTAAATCCCTTTTTCCTCGCCCGCCGCCGCAGGCAGCATGAATCGGGTATCTGAATAGTTAAGGGGCACCAACGATTCAGCAGTTGTGCATCATAAATATTATAGCACGAAAAAAAACAGAAATGAGCAGAACAAAATCCTGATGGGGCACTTTTTCCTGGCGCCGCAAGTATGCCAGGAAAAAGTGCCCCATCAGGATTTACCCTTGCTTCTGCAAGCTCTCCGCCAACTCCTTCACCCGCTGCACAGAATCTTTATGACAAATAACCGTCTTATCTTCCATCTCGATCACCACCACACCCTCCATACCGATCGTGAAAACTTGCCGCGCCGTATTGTTGTACACAAAGATATTCTGACTTCCCAAACCCTGGTGATGCCCCACGGACCGTACCGTTTGCTCATCGGCAGGGAAGAGCGATCCATACTGTTCCCAGTTGCCCACATCGTTCCAGCCGATATCGACTGGAATCACCACCAGGTTTTTAGTCTTTTCCAGCACACCATAATCGATAGAGATAGTTTGCAGCGTTGGCCACAATTCATCGAGCGTTGCACGTTCCCGCGCCGTCCCCATGGTATCGACTATCACATCTATTTTCCGCGCCAATTCGGGCATGTGTATGCGCAGTTCCGCCAGGATCGTTTCCACCTTCCAGATGAACATCCCGCTATTCCACACATAGTGACCATCCTGCAAATAGGTCAGCGCCGTCGCGACATTCGGCTTTTCCACAAATCGCTCGCCATAATATGCCTGGTGGTCAAACCCTTCTGTGAGCGGAGCAGCGTAGCGTATATATCCATACCCGGTCTCTGGCCCGGTCGGCTTGATGCCAAGCGTCACAAGATGCCCCTCTCCGGCCAACTCCGCAGCCAGCCGCAGCGCCTGGTTGAATGCGTCAATCTTTGTAATCACATGGTCGGCTGTCAGCACAGCCATGATCGCCTGTGGATCCTGCCGACCGATGGTTACAGCTGCCCAACCGATCGCTGCCGCCGTATTACGTCCCACCGGCTCACCAAGAATATGTGACACAGGCACCGAAGGCAAGTGTTCATGTACCAGTTCAGCCATATTCCGACCGGTCACCACCCACGCCCGCTCAGGAGAAAATAACGTCTCAACCCGTGCCAGGGATTCCTGGATCAAGCTTCTACCATTGGGCAGAGGCAAAAATTGCTTAGGGAAACTTGGTGTGCTGAGCGGCCACAATCGTGTGCCACTTCCACCCGCCAGGATAACCGCGTTGAAATGCTCCATACCTACAACTGCTCCTATTTTTTTAGACACGAGTTCTATCTCGTATCTGGCTTTTCTTTATGATGCAAGGATTGTATAGAGGTTCGCCATCTATGTCAAATGCTTATCGATAATAGGATGTGTTTCACACCCACCAAAAGATACTTTCGACAACTACAAGATTTAAACCTGCACGTGCTATACTCATCCCATGTCATGCACCTCCGGTGCCAACCGGTTGGCACCGGAGGTCTTGTTTGTTTATCGTCAAAGCGCTAAAATCAATACACAGAAGTCAATAAATTCTACAGCCAACACCCTTTTCTCTAGCAAAGGCAAATAACCAGGGAAGGACAATGTTCCGCAGACTCACCGCCATCGAATTCGCCGAAGGAGCCTTATTGGCTAACATCGCCGTTATATTTCAACTGCTTGTCAAAATTCTGCCTGTCGGAGGTGTCATATTTGAACTCCTCATTCCTGTCGTATTCGCCGTAATCGTCTTGCGGCGCGGCTTTTACGTCGGCTGCATGAGTTTCGTCGTTGCGCTTTTCATCACAACCCTGATCAGCGGGCCAGGTGCCGCTTTTACCATGCTGCTGGGTTGTGGAGCAGGACTTTTTCTGGGCTTGACGATGAAACACCGTGTGGGCCATCTCGCCATTCTTTTCCTGGGTGTAATAAGCGGCTCACTTGCGTATTTGGGCCTGCTCCTTTCCTTTAGCCTTCTTACTGGGGTACCACTGAACAGTATCATACTGGGCATACATGCACTCTATAATGGACTGGTGTATATTCTTAGTGTGATTGCATCGATCATCGGATTAAGTGCCTGGTGGCAATACGCAGCATTTCCAGCATTAAGCTCTTTTGCAACACTACTCTTTTCCAACTGGTGGGCTCCCTTTTTCCTATTTCTCTTGCTGTATATGGTGCCTGTCGTAATCTTTGTCTATTACGTCACCAATCTCTTTGTCCGCCTGCTTGGCTATCAAGTACGTCCATTTCCTGGCGGCAAAATAGAAGCTTTCTTCTACTGGCTACTTCGTAAGCTCGTCAAGCTCATTCCTAAACGTGGGATTGGCAAGCACTGGGCAGTGCAAACGCTCACCAGAGAAGTTCGTAGACTGGGCATAGCGAGGCAAAAATCAAAAACATGAACCATTCACCTCTCATCGACATCCAACATATCACCTATACATACCCTACCCACACTATGCGCACAGGCGAAGTCCAATCCGCCCCGGCACTTAAGGACGTGAGCTTGCAGGTACAACAGGGAGAATATCTCGTCCTGCTGGGCCACAATGGCAGCGGCAAATCAACACTGGCGCGCCACTGCAACGCCTTACTCACGCCCGCTAGTGGGCGAGTCCTCGTAGCCGGACTCGACACAACCGAGAAGACCCACCAGCGCACGATTCGGGACATGGTAGGTATGATCTTCCAGAATCCCGATAACCAGATCATCGCTACCGTCGTGGAAGACGATGTTGCCTGGGCGCTCACGGTGCGAGGCCTCCCCATACCTCTCATCAATGAGCGCGTTGCGTCAGTAATGCAGTCCGTGGGCATCTCGCACCTGCGTGGTCTGCCGCCCCATCGACTCTCCGGCGGGCAGCGCCAGCGTTTGGCCATTGCTGGCGTGCTGGCCCTGCGCCCGCGATGCATCATCGCAGACGAGGCCACAGCCCAGCTCGACCCGCTTTCGCGCAACGAGATCGTCACCCTACTGCACCAGCTCAACCGGCAGCATGGCCTCACCATTATCCAGGTCACACACCTGCTCGAAGAGGCTGCCCTGGCGCAGCGCATTATCGCTATGGAGCGAGGCAGGATTGTCATGGAAGGATCACCGGCGTCTATCTTTGCGCACCTTGAGCCCTTACGTCAACTGAAACTGGCTATTCCTGAACCTGTTGAGTTAGCAGTTCGCCTGCGCGCTGCAGGCAGGTCTATCTCTCCTGAGGCATTGACGGTAGAAGCGATAGCGCAGGAGCTCGTGCCTTGAAAGACCCCATCATCATCACCAAAAATCTAACTCATATCTATCAAGCAAATCAGTCCAGCTCCCTGCGCAAAGCGGCGCTGGTCGATATCAATCTAGAGATCGCGCGCGGAAGCTGCATCGCCATCATCGGCGTTACCGGTTCGGGTAAATCCACGCTCGTCCAGCACTTCAATGGCCTCTTGCGTCCTACTTCAGGCACGGTCATCGTCAACGGTGCACAAGTAAACGCCAAAGGTGCTGACTTGCTAAAATTGCGCCAGCGCGTTGGCATGCTCTTTCAATTTCCAGAATCACAACTCTTTGAACGTACCGTCTACGCTGATGTCGCCTTTGGGCCACGCCGCATGAAACTCGGACGCCGCGAAATACGTACCCGCGTTCTCAACGCGCTGGATATGGCCGGTTTGCCACATCGCGAATTTGCGCAGCGTACCCCCTTTGAGCTAAGCGGTGGACAAATGCGGCGCGTAGCCCTCGCCGGCGTACTCGCTATGTCGCCAACGATTTTGGTACTCGACGAGCCAACTGCCGGGCTTGACGCGGATGGGCGTGCCGAATTTTACTCCTACCTGCAGCGCATAAAACAGGAACAAGGCGTTACCATCGTGCTGGTTTCACATGATATGGCCGAGGTAGCGACGCTGGCCGATTGGCTTTTTGTGCTGCACAATGGCCACCTGGTCATGCAAGGTGCACCACGCAGCGTCTATGCCCAAGGCGACGCGCTGCAGAAATGGGGCCTGGCAGCACCACCACTTAGCGAACTACTCACACTACTCCGCAAGCAAGGGCTGCCAATTCCCTCAGCAATATTCACCCTCGAAGAGGCTTTTTCGCTTTTAAGTAGACCCTTACAGCTCTATCAGGAAAAATAAGTATGTTTAAAAACATCGCCTTGGGCATTTACCATCCAGGTAACAGCCTGTTACATCGCCTGCAAGCCAGGACAAAGTTGCTGGTCTTGCTCTATTTGACCATCTACTTCATCATAGCAAATCGCCGCGTATGGCACTTCGCGCCCTATATCGTTTCTGTCCTGCTCCTGCTAACAGCCATATCCCTATCCGCTATCTCATTCTACTACCTGTGGCGCCGCATGCGCCTGCTCGTCCTGCTCGCCTTCCTCGGTGCTCTCCCGATAGTCTTTTTCCCCGACCCCAGTGACACCATCTTGCACACCTTCGGCCCTTTGCTGCTCACATACGCCCAGATCCACTGGATCATTTACGCCTGTACCTTCTTGTTCGCAATTTTCATCCTCCTACCCTTTCTCCCAATCCCGGCACTGCGCAGTTTCAGACAACAGCGCTTGCTCAGACTCATCGGCATACTGCTCATGCTCCTCATACTTATCGCGATCGGCATTCTCTGGTTCACGCGCAACAATCCTCTGACCAGCACAATTCCGGTCGGACCCCTTGTAGTGTCATATCAGAGCGTTTGGATTCTCATGACATTCTTCACCGTTTTCCTGGTTATCTACGCATTCTCGCTCTTGCTGACGATGACAACCACCCCTATCGCCCTGATCGAAGGTACAACAATGCTGCTCACACCCTTGCGCTGGCTGAAATTGCCCGTCGATGATTTTGCGCTGATGACCCTCATTGCCCTGCGCTTCATTCCCACGCTTGTAGACGAGGCTGAGCAACTGGTAAAAGCCCAGATCGCACGCGGCGCAGACTTTTCTCACGGCACCATACGTGAGCGCCTGCAAAGCCTGGCCGCCTTATTCATCCCATTCATTCAGGGCACGCTGCGCCGCGCCTCCGATCTCGCCACCGCCCTGGAGGCACGCGGCTATGAAGTCGATGGAAAGCAAACACGTCTTCACGAAAAGTCTTTCAGCCTCGCTGATTACCTTGTGATGGCTACTGTTGCATTTGTCACAATAGCAGCACTCTTCTTATAAGCTTCTTATTTTCAGTCTCGTTTCGAGGTAAGACTAAGATCCTGACCAAAATGGTATCTATTCAGAAGTCCCACGTAGAAGATGTAAATCGCGCATACTCTTCTTCTCTTGAACGGGACGTCGCCGAGAACGCAACAGCAATTGCACGAAACAGTCGCTAACATGACAGCAATTGCACGAAATGATCCTTTTACGCTACCCTACTGAATAGTTACTGAGAGATCCATTGATCAGATGGTAAATAGGGGTCAGCGTCTCTCAACCTGAAAACGGTCGGCTTCGGTTTGGATGCGCTGACTGCACAAAGCAATGGGCGAGGTTGATGCTATGGTTGGGCTTCACCACCTGGGACAAACAGCGCCTTGACATAGCCATGCAATGTCTCAGTCGCGCCA
>WNGP01005238.1_pt1 | contig 24011 bp, 26 predicted proteins | sample 5407671 | NCBI WGS metagenome assembly WNGP01 (sample SAMN13153381, study PRJNA577476) | soil metagenome | isolation source: 40 cm soil or saprolite under Garry oak tree replicate 2 | place: USA:California | collected 2016-06-15
CGTCGGCGGTGAACTCGGTCCCCATGGAGTCGCGCCCGCCCCCGCCCCCGCCCCCCAGCGCCCCGATCGCGGCGGTGTCGGCCACGAGGGCCGGCTCGACCTCCTCGCGCGGCAGGGTGCTGCCGACGATGTAGGGCCGGTCGAGGCTGTCGAGTGCGAAGAACACAACGTCCGTCGTGGTCGCCTGCTTGATCGCCTGCGCGAGACTGTCGTCCACCGCGTACGCCGCGATGAGCACGCCCTGGGGCGCGGCGTTGGCCGACGCGCGGAGCGGCACCGCGACCGCCTCGAACAGCCGGCGCAGCCGGTCGTCGAGCCACGCGCCGTTCGTCGGCTCCCCCGACAGGGCGTTGGCGACCAGCGCCCCGCGCGACAGGTCGATGTCGGTCTCGGTCGGGTAGTCGGTGCGCGCGACGAGGATCCCGTGGTCGTCGGTCACGAGCACCCACGCCGCTCCCAGCAGCTGGCGGTACTCCTCCGCCTGGTCGAGCACGTTGCCGCGCTCCGAGCCCCGGAGCAGCCGCTCCCGGAACTGCGGCACCTGGGCGCTCACGGCGCTCATGCCGGCGAAGGTGGCGGTCCGGCCGGAGAGGAACGCCTGCACGCCACGCCGCACGCCCGCGAGCGCGCGCCGGATCGCCGCGTCGGCGGTGCGGTTCGCCTGGAGCGAGGTAAGCCCCAGCGTCACGCCCAGCACGGCCGCGACCGACACCGTCGCGGCGACGAAGATCTTGGCGCCGAGCCCGAGCCGGGGGACCCTAATAACGCTCGTAGCCGGCATTCGTGGGATAGTCTTCGCCGTACTTGTTCTTGTGGGACACCCAGCGGAAGCCGCGCGCGTCGAGCTGGAGCTCAATCCCTAGCGCTCCCGCGGCGGTGACCTGGACTTGCCGCACGACCTCGGGGGCGCGCTCGTGCCACGCATGCAGCGTGTACGCGCCGGGCGCCACGTCATCGATCACGAAGGTTCCATCGGCCGCCGGCTGCGTGGAGAGCCGATTCACCGTCACCAGCACGAACGCCACCATGCGCGGGTGGATGTTGCAGAACACCCGGACCAAACCCGGGCTCGTAAAGGTCCGACCCTTCGCTTCTCCGCGCCCGTATTGCCCGAGGTCGAATTGGTTCGGATCGCTCGCCGAGAAGACGTTGTGATCGAAGGGATCGTGGTTCGGGAACCGCACCGTCGAGCCGAGCGGGACGACCACGACCCGCGGCACGAATTCCTTGTCGTTGATGGCGACTTGGACGGTGACGGGTGGCGCGGGAGGGCCCGCTCCCTCGAGATACACCACGGCGGAGCCCAGGTCGGGCGACGGCTTGTTCTTCTTCTCGAGCACCGCGATGCGTCCGCTGACCCGTCCCTGCGCCGCGCCGCGCTGCCCAGCGATGCAGCTCAGGCCCGCCAGGAGTGCGATCCACCGCATCGCTCGTCCCCGTTGCGCTTAAGGCGTTGCAGCTTACCGCAATCGTCCCGAAACCGCCAGCAGCGCTCGAGCCGGCGACTATCGTGGCAGCCGGCCTTTCAAGTCGCCCGGCCGGAAGGGACCGGGCTCGGCGATCAGCGCCCGGGCGTGATCCACCTGCCCCCACGTGTTCCACAGGAGCGCGCCGCGCACCCGGCCGTCCTTCAGGTAGTACACGACGCCCTCCCGGAACGGCTCCTTCCAATCGGCCACAGTCTCGAGACGCGCGTCGACATCGCCGACCGCCTCGTAGCCCAGCTCGAACAGGTCGGAGTAGAAGAACGGGAGATGGTCGTAGCGGGTCGCCCGGCCCGCCATGTTCAGGCCGGCGACCCGACCCATCGTGTTCGCGTTGTCCTCGTGCTCGACGCGGAGCCGCGTCCCCAGCGCCGGATTCGCGAAGTTGGCCACGTCGCCCGCGGCATACACGTCGGGCTGGCTCGTCTGGCAGAACGCGTCGACCACGATCCCGTTCTCCACGCGTAGCCCGGCCTGCTGGGCGAGCTCGACGGCCGGCACGATGCCGAGGCCCGCGACGACGACGTCGGCCGTCAACTCGCCACCGGTGGTCGTGCGCAGGACAGACTTGCCGCCGCGCTGGTCGATCCCTGCCACCCCCTCGCCCGCGCTGGTCGATCCCTGCCACCCCCTCGCCCATCCGCATCACCACGCCCTTTTGCCGGTAATAGTCCACGAGGAACGTCGACAGATCCGCGGGAAACACCCGCGCTCCGACCCCGGCTTCGGGGACGAGCATGGTGACGTCGCGGCCCCCCCCTTGCATCCGCAGCGCCGCGGCAATCTCGCTCCCGATAAAACCGCCGCCGATCACCACGCAGCGCGCGCCCTCGCCCGCGAGCCTGCGCAACCGGCGGTAGTCCTCCAGCGTGCGGAAGTAGATGACCGCGTCCGACTGGGCCGGCAGGCGCCGGGGGAGGCCGCCGGTCGCGAGCAGGAGCTTCTCGAAGCGATACACCGTCCCCCGGTCGTCCGTGGCCGTGTGCCCGCGCGGGTCGATCGCGGTTACGCGGCGCCCCAGCGTCAGCTGAGCGCCCGTTGCGGCGGTCTTGCGCCAGATGCTCTCCTCGGGATCGCCCTTCCATAGGGCCTTGGAGAGCGGCGGGCGGTTGTACGGCGGGTGCGGCTCCGCGCCGACGAGGCCGATCGTGCCGTTCGCGTCGACCTCGCGGATTCCCTGGGCGGCGGCGTCGGCCGTCATGCCGCCGCCGACGATGAGATAGGTGTATTGCAGCATCGGCCCCTCCGAGGGAACATACGTCGTCGGGAGAGCAGCCGGTCGTCCGACGATCTTGCGTTGCCCAGCGAAACGCCGCAGTTTCGTGCCGTTCGTGCCGCTTCCGGCACCAACCTCCAGCGCCCTAGACCTTCGGGGCAGGTATGCCCCAGGCCAGAGGTGCGCCATGGGTTCCCGCATCACGCGGTTCTCGCCGGTCGTCGCCGTCGGTCTGGTTGCGGCGCTCACCACATGCCGTGAGCAACCTAGCGGGCCGAAGCTCCCCCCGACGTCGCAGGCCGTCGCGATCATGCCGGGCGTCCCGACGGTGATCCTGAGTCACGTCGAGCCAGCGGCGTCCGCCGCCGCGGCGGCGCGTTCCGCGGGCGGCGTGACCGTCCAAGCCGCTACCGGCCCGGTTCAATTCAGGAGAACCCCCGGAGAGGGCGGGAGCTGGGTCGACATGGCGGTCGGCGGCACGGCCTACTTCCGCGACGTCGCGTGGGAGGCGACGTACACGATCGAAGCAACGGATGATGGGGACTACTGGGACTCGAACATCAGCTTCCCGGGCGGCGGCGGTGCCCAGTTTCCGAGGATCACGTACTACAAGAACTTCGGCGGGGAGACGGACTGCTTCGTGGTTGGGTTTCAATCCCTGTGCGGCGCCACGACGGCCAGCGTCGAGGATATCCTGTCGATCCAGTGCCAAGCGACCGGTACGTACACCTATGAGCTGTTCCAGAACGGCGGCCGGGTCTTCTCCGGAACGTTCTTTCTGAAGCCGACGCTGCCGCCGGGAACGTGGACCAGCTACAACCAGAACGCCTTTCCGGGGGACCCGTACAATACGTTGTGCTATATCAGCGACAGCAGCGGGGATAGCCACGATTGCGCGCCGGGCGGCACCGAGAAGAAGGTGTCGATCGCCACCAAGGGATGTGCGCTGACCGCGGCCGCGATGGTGCTCAGCTACTTCGGCATTCCCATCGATCCCAAGGCACTGAACGACTACCTCGTGGGGCTCGACGATGGGGGGTACACCAGCGACGGGTACGTCAACTGGCAGGGTGTGCTCGCCCGCGCTGGACAAGACAACGTGCGGCTGGGGTTCGAGAAGACGGACCCCGGCACGGTCGGTCCGCGAGTTCGAGCCGACGTCCCAGCCGGACTGGGACGCCGTGTTGAGCGCCGACGCGCACTCGCCCGTGCAGCTGCTCCTGACGGACCCGCTCGGTCGCATCACTGGATACGACCCGGTACGGGGCCAGGACTACAGCGAGATCCCGAGCTCCGCGTACGACAGCAGCGGGTTGGAGACCCTGCTCGATGACGGCAGCGGCGTGCAGATCGACCCACTGTGGAAGGAGTTGGACGTTCGTCAGGCCGTAGACGGTGATTACACGCTCGCCGTTACGGGTACCGCCGCGGGCACCTACCGCCTGAACGTCCGCGGCTACGACCGGCTGCACCGCCATTCCAGTTTCGTCGTGAGCGACGTCCCAATCGGCCAAGGGGAGGTCCACCAGTACGGCATCCACTTCAATTCAGCCGACATGAGCGCCGGTACGCTCCCGATCTCCGGCGGCTTCGCCGGCGGCGGCCAGCGCTCGGACGTCAACGCACTGCTCAGCTATGCCCGGCCAGGGGACAGTCGCACGTCGCTCCCGCTTGGGACGACGACGTACTCGCTGATGATCTTCTACGACGTCGCGATCGATGCCGCGACGTTCCAGGCAGAGTTGAACGGCGTTCCCGTTGAGTCACTCTTCCACCCCGTGCCCGGAACGAACGAGGTCGTGACGATCGCGCTTGAGCCGGGACGGAACGTCCTCAAGCTCCTCGTGACGGGTAGCCCCGGCGGCCGGAGCGGGACGGACCGCGATCACCTGGTGTTCCTGGTCGAATGATCCGCTGTGTGATCTGGCTCGCTGCCGCAGGGTTGGCTTGCGGCAGCGAGCGCCGATCGGAGGCGGCGCACGCGGGGATCCCCGACCGTGCGCCGCCGTCCACCTCCACCGTTGACCCGGACAGCACGGAGCTCCGGTTCACCAGCGTGAGTGCCGGCGAAGAGTTTACGTGCGGGCTCGCCCAGGAAGGGCGAGCCTACTGCTGGGGCAGCAACGAGGTCGGCCAGCTGGGCGATGGGTCGAAGATGGGGGAGTTGGTCAACCGGCCGTACGCGGCACCGGTCGCCGGCGGTCACGCCTTCGCCGCCATTTCTGCAGGGGACGTCCACGTGTGCGCCCTGACGGCCGACGGGCAGGCCTACTGCTGGGGCTATGATGCCAACGGTGCGCTGGGCGGCCCCGGCAAGCGCAGCGCCGTTCCGAGTGCGGTCGTCACGGACTTGCGGTTTGTGGCCGTTGTCGCCGGTCCGCAGCGGACGTGCGGCCTCACCCGGGACGGGGTCGTCTATTGTTGGGGGCGCTTCAGCCTTCCCAGCGCCGCCCCCGGCGGCCGCCCAGCCCTCGAGCCCACGCGCCTGCCCGGTGAGATCCAGTTCCGCGCGGTGGGCCTGGGCCTAAGCCATGCTTGCGGTCTCGCCCGGGACAGCAGGGTGTACTGTTGGGGCTCGAACGAATTCGGCGAGCTCGGCGTCCGGCCCACGGGCCCCCGACGCCCGGCACCGGTCCCCGTCACGTTCCCCGAGGGGGCCGCTGAGTCCTTCACGTCCGTCGGCGCATCGCCGTACGACAGTTGCGCCGTGGACGAGGCGGGCCGCGGCTACTGCTGGGGGCGAGACATGTTCGGCCAATTGGGCAACGGACGCCTAACCTCGCCCGATGAGCCTACTCCCACTCCGACGCTCGTTGCTGGCGGTCACCAGTGGCGACTGATCAGGCCGGGGGACTACGCGTGCGGTCTCGTGGTCCACGGGGAGGCCTACTGCTGGGGACTCACAAGTGCGGCCACCAATCTCTGCGACGGTCCTCCGCCCAGGACGTGCAGTACCGAGCCTCTGCCCGTTGCAGGTGGACTCCGGTTCCGTGACCTTTCGGTGGGCGGTGGACACAGCTGCGGTGTCACGACGGACGGAAGGAGCTATTGCTGGGGCCGGAACGACTACGGGCAGCTCGGGAACGGCTCTCGCGAGCCGTCAGCGGAGCCCACGCGCGTCCTGCTCCGGCTCGAAGGGGCGCCCGTGCGGTCCCCGCCCTGAGGCTCGGCACATGAACCCGCGCTCGACTGCGTGGATCGCGGCGGTGGGCCTCGCCGTCTGCGCCGGCCGATCGGCCGCTCAGGGGACTCCGAGCACCGAGCTCTCCCCCGAGCTGCGTGCGGCGTGCGACACCATGGTCGCCGTATTCCGCAGGCTGGGAGCCGCGGCCGTCGAGCGATCGGATGGCCAGACTCGGAATCCGCTCACGCGCGCCGACGAGCCGGGCTGTCGGATCGAGGCGCGCGGCGACGTGCGCGTCCTGCCACAACCTCAGCTGCCCGAGAATGTGTTGGTCACGAGCCTGGGCTGGCCGCAAGACCCGCGGTACGCCGCCGACGGCGACTTCGGCGCGAACACCGCCGTCGCTCATCGGCATGTCCTGTGCTTCGTCGACTCGAGGTGGAACGGTGAGACCGATGGCGGGGTGCCCGATCTGCCACGCTCCTGGTACCGAATCAAGGTCAGGTGCCTGCTGGATACTCGGGGGACGCCGCCGCGCCACGCCCCGTCCGTTACCCCCCGGGACACCGGGCCGGGGCAGCGCACGCCGGTTCAGTAGTCCTCGGGCGGCGGCCGATGCTTCTCGTGCCGGCGGTACTGCTTCACCGACCGATGCACCTTGTGCGACGGCGTCTTCAGCCGCTCCCTCACCGGCGCCTTGGGATTGGGCACCCGCACGGTGAGCTTGTCTTTCTTTTTTCGAGTCACGACGCCAGGCGCGCCCGGATCTGCTTCGCGTGATGGGCGCAGTGGCGGACGTGGAACCGGAGCCACTCCGGCAGCGTGAGATCGCCGAACGCGGGATGCTTCACGAATAGATCGTCTCGGCGGGCCGGCAGAAGCTCGTGTGCGAGGCCGAGGAACCGCGCCACGCCGTCCCGCAGCTGCTGCTCCACCGCGCCCGCATCCGGGCGCGCGGCAGGTTCGGTTGCGGCAGGCGCCGGGCGGCCCGAGGGAATCCACCCGATGTCGAGATACAGCAAATGGCCGAGCCGTTGCCGCAGTGTGCGCGGCCGGCGCCGCATTGGCGGCTTCGCGCTCCGCTCCTCGAACACGCGACCGCTCCCGTCGATGGAGATGGCGAGGTGATGGACGATCTGCGCCGGCGTCCACTTGCCGGGCGGAGCCCGGTACCAGTCGGCCTCCGGCCGCCCGGCGAGCGGACCGAGCACCAGGTCGGGGATGTCGGCGAAGCGGATCACCGCAGCACCGTCTGCGCCATCGCCTGCGGTATGTAGACCGTCACGACCGTGCCCGCGTCGGCGGGCGGCGCGCCGGCGCGGGGGGCTGGCCGGCAGGCAAGGCCCGCGCAGGCAAGGCTCGACACGAGCAGCCGGCGCAGCGTAGCTTCCGTCGCTCCCATACCCAAGATTGTACGAGTGAACCTGCTGCGCCGCCACCCGATCGCGCTCGCGCTCGTCGCGCTCGTGCTCCTGTCCGCCTTCGCACCGCTGCCCGCTCTGGTCGACGCCGTGAGCGGCACGCCGCCGCCCGACGCGGACCTGGTGCGACCCGCCGCCTACACGCTGTTCGCGCCGCTGTCCGACGTGCTCGACGCGCTCACGTTCCTGAGCCTCGAGCGGGCCCGCGCGTTCCTCATCGCGTGGATGGGCATCCTCGCCGTCTGGGGGTTCGCGCGTCCGAGGGGGGGGAGCTCGCTCCTGCGCCGGCTCGCCTGCGCCGCGCTCGGCGCCCTGATCGTGCCGCTGGGCGGGGTCGCGGCGGTCCTCCTGCCCCGTCCCGTGCCCCGGCTCGTCACCGCCGACTCGACCGTCACGGTGATCGACTACCACGCCCACACGGCGGTGTCGCACGACGGGCGCCGGGGCTGGTCGGCCGACGACCTCGCGGCCTGGCACGCCGCGCAGGGGTTCGAGGCGTCGTACGTCACCGACCACAACGTGGTCTTTACCCACCCGATCGACGAGCCGATACGATTGCTCCCCGGCGTCGAGTGGAGCGTGTACCAGCAGCACGTCGTGGCGCTCGGCGCGGTGTCGCCCATCGACCGGGCTCCCTACACCGGCGACACCCGCGGGATGCTGGCGCTGTTCGGCGAGCTGCACCGCCAGGGCGCGATCGGGCTCGCCTCGCTCCCCGAATACTGGCGCAACCACTGGGGCGACCTCGCCGCGTTCGTGGAGGCGGGGGTGGACGGGTTCGAGATCGTGAACTGCGCCCCCAAAGCCCTGGGCTTCCCGGCCCCGGCCCGCGGCCGGGTCCTGCAGCTCGCGGCGGAGCACGACCTGCTGGTGGTGGGCGCGAGCGACAACCACGGCTGGGGCGAGGTGACGTGCGTGTGGAACCTCTCGAGCCCGAGCGCGCACGGCTTCCGCGCCAACCGCGTCGTCGCGCGGCCCATCGCCCTCGCGCAGGGGGATTGGGAGTCGTGGACGGCGGCGTACACCCAGCCGTGGCTCATGCTCCAGAGCCTGTCGTGGAGCGAGCGCTCGAGCTGGATCACGTGGATCGTCGTGATCCTGATCTACCGCTCGGTCCCCCGGCGCGAGGGTGACGCCGGCGGCATCGGCATTCTGGCGCGCAGCCTGTCGCTCAAGATCCTGAAGATCGGGCGAGGGAAGACCATGACGGGCGAGTCCGCGACCTAGAACACCAGCTCCACTCCCAGCCGCACGAGCCGCGGCGGCCCGTAGTCGGGGACTACGGGTTGGTGCTGTTGGCGCGCTCGTTCACGCGACCGCCGACAGGTTGAGCAACGCCCGCCACGCCCGGAACACCTCCTCGTAGTCCGCATGCGTGAACGCCACCGAGCGTCCGCCGCTGCGCGTCGCGCCGGGGCAAAGCTCCGCCACATCGGCGTGACTCGTCAACGCGAAGTCGACCTCGATGGTGACGGGCGAGCTGAGCACGAACGGCCGGCGCCGTTCCTTCAGCGCCGCCGTCACCCCCTCACGGATCATCCGGCACGCGACCGCGGGCGCGACGCTTTGGGCCGCCTGCCGGCCCACGGCCTGCTTCACCACCACGGTGGCGATGTCCTCGCCCAGCAGGTCCTTCGCCTCGGCGGCGAGCGCGGCGTCACCGCTCACGAGCGCCACCGGCACGCCGTGCGCGCCCGCGTACGCCGCGTTGATGCCGAGCTCGCCTACGGGCCGTCCGTTCAGCCGGACCTCGTGGATGCGGTCGGCGTAGGTATGGTCGAGAATCGCGTTGCGCGTGCCGGCGCGCGCGTGGTAGCCGATGAAGAGCGCGGCGTCGAAGCCGCCGTCGATGCCCTGGACCATCGAGTGCGGCTTGGGATCGCCGGACAAGAGCTCCGCCGCCTGGTGCAGCTCCTCGACGACCAGGTTGCGCATGAACCAGTGGCTGTCGTTCACGACGACGCGGCTGGCGCCGGCGGCCACCGCGCCCTCGACGGCGGCGTTCGCCTCGGCCGTCATGAGGCGGCGGAAGCGGCCGTATTCGGCCGCCGCGGCGGGGTTGGTAGGGTCGGTCTGGGATTCGTGGACGACACCCGCGATCCCTTCCATGTCGATGGAGATGTAGGTGCGCATGGGCCCTTAGCGTAATGCCTTTGCAACGCAAAGTACTTGACAAAAACCGCCTGGTTCCCTATCGTGCAGCGGGATGACCTCGCCCCAGCCGTTGCGCGACCGCGCGCTCGACAACCTCCGCTTCATCCGGCAGACGATGGAGCGGGCCGGGTCGTTCACCGCCGTCCCCGGGTGGGGCCAGGTGGCAGTGGGGGCGACCGCGCTCGCCGCCGCCTTCCTCGCCGCGCGGCAGCGCACCCCCGAGCTGTGGCTCGTCACATGGCTGGCGGAGGCGTTGGTGGCCCTGACGATCGGCGGCTCCGCCATGGTCCGGAAGGCGTACGCCGTGAACGACCCGATCCTCTCCGGGCCGGGGCGCCGCTTCGGGTTGAGTTTCCTGCCGCCGATGGTCGTCGGCGGCCTGCTCACCGTGGCGCTGTACCGCGCCGGGCTGTGGCACGCGCTCCCCGGCACCTGGCTGCTGTTGTACGGGACGGGATTCGTGACGGGAGGGGCGTTCTCGGTGCGGATCGTGCCGGTGATGGGGCTGTGCTTCATGGTGGCCGGCGCGGCGGCGCTGTTCGGCCCCGCGGCGTGGGGCAACTGGCTGATGGCGGCCGGGTTCGGCGGGCTGCACATCGTGTTCGGCGGGATCATCGCGCGGAGGTATGGTGGCTAGGTCCGGAGTCGCAAGAAGGGCGGAAACGCCCGAGCAGAGCCTCAAGGCCGAGCCCGCCGGGCGGCGCGCGGCCGAGCTCGACCGCCTGATCCACGAGCGGGTGCGCCTCGGCATCGTCAGCGCGCTCGCGGTGAACGCGGCGCTGAGCTTCAACGAGCTCAAGGGGCTGCTGAAGGCGACGGACGGCAATCTGAGCGTGCACGCGCGGAAGCTCGAAGCGGCCCAGTATATCACGTGCACCAAGTCGTTCCAGGGACGCATCCCGAAGACCGAGTACCGGCTCACGGCTGCGGGTCGCCGCGCGCTGGAGCGCTACCTGGACCACATGGAGGCGTTGATCCGCGCCACCCGGCACGGCTGAGGCCGAATTTTTTTTGAGGCGTAACTTTATGTCGCAAAGTCCTTCTCTCCACGTCGCGATCGTGATGGACGGCAACGGCCGCTGGGCCGCGCGCCGCGGCCGGCCGCGCACGGCCGGGCATCGCGCCGGCGCCGAGGCGGTGCGCCGCGTCGTGGAGGCGGCGCCGGGCCTCGGCGTCGGCGCCCTCACCCTGTTCGCCTTCTCCGCCGACAACTGGCGCCGCCCCCCGGCCGAGGTCGCGGCGTTGCTGCGGCTGTTCGCCCGCTACCTCCGCAGCGAGACGGCGCGCCTCCGCGAGCACGGCGTCCGGCTCGAGCTGGTCGGCCGCCGCGATCGGCTCCCCCCGCCGCTCGTACCCGCCGTCGCCGCCGCCGACCACGCTACCGCGGCCGGCCGCGCGCTCCACCTGCGGCTCGCGGTCGACTACTCGGCGCGCGCGGCCATCCGCGCGGGCCGGATCCTGCCCGACGTCGACCTGCTGATCCGCACCGGCGGCGAGCAGCGGCTCTCCGATTTCCTGCTGTGGGAGTGCGCCTACGCCGAGCTCTACTTCACCGACACGATGTGGCCCGACTTCGGCGCGGCCGACCTCGCCGCCGCCGTGGCGGAATTTCACTCCCGGGAGCGCCGCTTCGGCGGGCTGCCGGACGCGGCGGCCGGATGAGCGCCCTGAGCGGGAAAACGAGACTCGGCCTGGAGATCCTCGGCGCGGCCGCCGCGCTGGCGATTGCGGGCGACACACTGCTGCGAGCCACGCCCTGGGGGCTGAACGCGTTCGTCTGCACCGCCGGGTTGGTGGCGGCGACGGCCTGGCTCGTGCGCCGCGGGGGCATCGCCGCGAGCGGCGACGCACCCTGGCTGGCGGGGACCGCTCTGCTCCTGAGCTCCACCTTCGTGGCGCGGGATTCGGGCGCGCTCCGGGCGTTCGATGCCCTGGGGCTGGCGATCCTGTTCTCCGTCGCGGGGCTCAGCCTGCGGGGCGCCACGCTGCGCGGCCGCTACGCCTGGGACTATCTGGTTGCCGGAGTCACGGCGACCGCGAGCGCCTGCATCGGCGTATTGCCGCTCGTCGCCCGGGACGTCCGGTGGAGTGAGTTGCCGAGTGGTGGGGCGCTCCGTTACGCACGGGGTGCGAGCGTCGGCGCGCTGCTCGCGTTCCCCCTGCTCCTCGTCTTCGGGGGCCTGTTCGCGTCAGCCGACCCCGTGTTCGGCACCGTGGTGACGAACGCGCTCCGCGTCGACTTCACGGCGGTTGCATCCCACACCGCCTTCATCGTGGCCGGGACGGCGCTCGCCGCCGGATACTTCTGGGGCAGCGTCGTCCGTACGACGCCGCCCTTCCCCCTCGCCGCCCCCCCGGACCTGGCGCTTGGCATCGTCCCCGTCGGCACCGCGCTGGGCCTGCTCGATCTGCTGTTCCTCGTCTTCGTGGTCGTCCAGCTCCGCTACTTTTTTGGCGGCGCGGAGTTGATTCAACGTACCACAGACTTGACCTATGCCGAGTACGCACGCCACGGGTTCTTCGAGCTCGTCGCGGCGAGCTCCCTGGTCCTGCCCATCCTGCTCGGCGGAGATTGGGCGCTTCGCAAGGAGCCGCGGGAGCACCAGCGCATGTTCCGCTACCTCGCCGGGTTGCTCCTTGTTCTGCTGGCCGTCGTCATGGTGTCCGCGCTGCGGCGGGTGTGGCTCTACGTCGAGGAGTTCGGGCTGTCGGAGATCAGGCTGTACGCCACCGCCTTCATGGCGTACCTGGCCGGTGTGTTCGCGTGGTTCGGCTGGACGGCGCTGCGTGGGCGGCCCCGACGATTCGCATTCGGTGCGCTGGTCCAAGGGTTCGCCGTGCTCGCGGGGCTGCACCTGCTCAATCCCGACGCCTTCATCGTGCGGACGAATCTCTCCCGCCCGCCAAGCCACCGCCCGTTCGACGCCGCGTACGCGGCCTCGCTCAGCGCCGACGCCGTGCCCGACCTGCTGGCGGCGTTCCCGCAGCTCGACGAGCGCGAGAAATGCTTGGCCGCGGCACGGCTGCTCCGACGCTGGACCCGGGACGACGACTGGCGGACCTGGAACCTGTCCAGGGTCCGGGCGCGGCGCAGCGTGCGCGAGCAGGAAGCGACTCTGAGGGCCCTTCCCTGCAAGGAGTACGGCTCATGATCAGCGGCTGGTATTTCTTCCTGACGACCTGAGGTTCGCCGCTCGGGTATTCTTCAAGCCGTGGACCTCGGCGCGGTCATCCACAGCTACGGTGGTCCGGTGTTGTTCGTCTGGGCCTGGCTCCAGGGAGAGGCGGCCGTCATCGTCGGCGGCGCGCTCGCAGCACAGGGCTATTGGCCGTGGTGGGCGGTCTCGCTCGTGGCCTGCGTCCCGGCGATCGCCGGACACCAGATCTACTTCGCGCTGGGCCGCCGCTACGGCGACCCGTTGCTGGCGCGTCTCCCGGCCGGCTGGCAGCCGGCCATCGCGCGGGCCCGGAGGCTGGTCCGCCACAACGACGCCCGCATCATGCTGCTCATGCGGTTCGCCTACGGCATTCGCCTGCCGCTGCCGATCCTGTGCGGCACGGCCGGCGTCGGGACGCTGCGATTCCTCGGGTACAACGTCGCCACCGCGCTCTGCTGGGCGCTCCTCTTCACCTGGCTGGGCTACGCCTACGGCGCCGCAGCGGCCGCCGCGCTCGGCCGATGGGCCCATTACCAAACGTGGATCCTGCTCGGCTCCGTGGCGCTGGGACTCGCGGTGCACGCGATCGCGCGAACGCTCGCCAGGCGACTAGCTTAGACGTACCACGAGGGCCCTGCATGCCACTCACGATCGTCCAGGTAGACGCCTTCACCAATCGCCCGTTCGCCGGCAACCCGGCGGCGGTGTGCGTGCTGTCCGTGCCGCGCGACGAACGCTGGATGCAGGACGTGGCGCGCGAAATGAACCTGTCGGAGACGGCGTTCCTGCATCCCGCCGACGACGGGTACGCGCTGCGCTGGTTCACACCGGCCGTCGAGGTGGCGCTGTGCGGTCACGCGACGCTCGCGAGCGCTCACGTGTTGTGGGAGGACGGCCACCTGCCCGCGGGGCGGCAGGCGCGGTTCCACACCAAGAGCGGGTTGCTGACCGCCGATCGCCGGGGCGAGTGGATCGAGCTGGACTTCCCCGCGACGCCGGCCGCTCGCGCCCCGGCGCCGGCCGGGCTCACCGACGCGCTGGGCGCAAAGGCTCGCTGGGTGGGCCGCAGCAACTTCGACTACCTCGTCGAGCTCGAGTCCGAGGACCACGTCCGCGCCCTCGAGCCGGACTTCGCCAGCCTCGAGCGGGTAGACGCCCGTGGCGTCATGGTGACGAGTCGCGCGACCACGCGCGGCTACGACTTCGTATCGCGCTTCTTCGCGCCGCGGGTTGGTGTTCGCGAGGACCCGGCCACCGGATCGGCGCACTGCGCGCTCGCGCCGTTCTGGAGCGAGCGCCTCAACAAGACCGAGATGACGGCCTACCAGGCGTCGCCGCGCGGCGGCGTGGTCCGCGTGCGCTTGAACGGCCCGCGCGTCGTGCTCGGTGGCCAAGCGGTAACGGTGCTGCGGGGCCAGCTCGCCGTCATTTGACAGCCTGCTGCGTAGGGGCGCAGCGCGCGACGCCCCTACTTTTTGCGTCGGGGGGTCTCTATCCTTCGGCCCAATGTCAACCGCCGCTTCGCACCCGACGCCCCGCACGAGCCGGCTCGCAGGCTACCTCCTTGCGCTCGGCGCCGGCGCCACCTGGGGGACGACCGGGCCTCTCTCCACCGGGCTGTATGGACTCATGCCCGCGACGAGCATCGGGTTCTGGCGGGTGCTCATGGGGACGGCGTGCCTGGCGCTGTGGGCACTCGTCTTCCGCCGCGAGCTGTTCCGGGTGGACGCGCGGGGCTGGCTGCTGGTGGGCCTCGGAGGGGGCATCCTCGTCGCCCTGTTCGAGCTCGCCTACCAGTTCGCCATCGCGGGCGCGGGCGTTGCCGGAGCCGCGGCGATGTTGTACACGGCACCGGTGATCGTCACCGTCCTCGCCCGTCGCCCTCACCGTGACCGGCGGCAGCAACGTCGGGGCGGAGGCGGCCCGGCTCGGGATCGGGGCCGGCATTGCCGGCGGCCTGCTGTCGGCGCTGAGCTATGCCCTCACCACGCTCATGGCCCGCTTCGCGGTGCCGCGCTACGGCGCTGTGCGGGTGCTGTTCCTCGAGGCGTTGGGCGGCGTGGCCATCCTGGGCGTCGTGCTCACGCTGGTGCATCACGCGCCCGCGCCGCCGCCCTCGGCCGCCGCCTGGCGCGGCCTCGCCGCCCTGACGGCCGGCTCCGTCCTCGCCGCCAACCTCTTCTTTTTCGCGGCCGTGCGGCACATCGAAGCGGCGCCCGCGGCCGTCGCGGCGACGATCGAGCCCGTGGTGGGCACGCTGCTCGCCTTGTTGCTGTTCAGCCAACGCCTGACCGCGCCCGGCTGGCTGGGGCTCGCCATGGTGGTGGGGGGGGTGGCCATGGGGTACGTCGTTGAAGCCAAACCAACCGCTTAGGAGGATCGAGGCTCGATGCTGGCCCTCGCTGTCGTACTCGTCGCGCTACAGCAGCCTGCTCCCCCCGCGTCCGCGCTGCCGCCGCAGGTCGGCGACACGTCGCCGTTCCGGCGTCTCGCCCTCCCCGCACCGAACCTGATCCGCGAGGGGTCGGGCCGGCCGGGCCCGCGCTACTGGCAGCAGCGCGCCGACTACACGATCCGCGCCGCGCTCGACACGGCGACCCACACGATCGCGGGCACCGCAACGATCCGCTACGCGAACAACTCGCCGGACACGCTCGGCTATCTGTGGCTGCAGCTCGACCAGAACATCTACCGCGCCGACAGCCGTGGCGCCGCCGTCAACCCGACGGATGCGCGTTTCTCGGGCCGCGGGTTCGAGGGCGGGTACACGATCGCCTACGTCAGGGCGGTCAGGGGAGGGCGCTCGGGCGGGCAGGCGGGCAAGACGCCGCTCGCCACCACCCTGAACGGCACGATGATGCGTGTGAATCTCGACCGGCCGCTCGGGCCTGGACAGGTGGCCAGCCTCGAGCTCGGATACTCCTTCGAGGTGCCCGAGCACGGCTCCGACCGCATGGGGCGGGAACGGTACCCCGGCGGCTGGCTGTACGAGGTCGCGCAGTGGTACCCGCGCGTCGCGGTGTACGACGACGTACGCGGTTGGAATACCGAGCAGTACCTCGGCCAGGGTGAGTTCTACCTCGAGTACGGCGACTTCGACGTCGCGATCACCGTGCCGCGCAGCTTCGTCGTGGCGGCGACCGGCACGCTCGCGAACCCGCTCGAGGTGCTCACGGCGACCCAACGCGCGCGCCTGGTGCAGGCCGCGAAGTCCGACACGACCGTCCCGATCATCGCGAAGACCGAGGTCGGCCAGCCGTTCACGCGGCCCGCGGGCGCGAGCCCCACCCTCACGTGGCGCTTCACGGCCAGGAACGTGCGCGACGTCGCCTGGGCCGCCGCGGCGACCTTCATCTGGGACGCGAGCGGCTACGGCGGCGCCCTCATCCAGTCGTTCTATCCCCCCGAGGCGAACGCCGATTGGGCGCGCTCCACCGAGTACGCGCGGCACTCGATCAAGCACTACTCGGAGAAGTGGTTCCGCTACCCCTACGCGAACGCCATCAACGTCGCGGGACCGGTGGGCGGCATGGAGTACCCGATGATCGTGTTCTGCTCGTCCCGGTCGGGTCAGCGCGGCCTGTTCGGCGTGACCACGCACGAGCTGGGGCATCAGTGGTTCCCGATGATCGTCGGGTCGAACGAGCGGCTGTACGCGTGGATGGACGAGGGGTTCAACAGCTTCACCAACATCTACTCGGGGCTGGCCTTCTACCACGACACGATCCCCACGGGGCGCGGCGCCGGTGCGCAGTGGGCCAAGTTCGCCGCCACCGGCCTCGACGAGCCGCCCATCCTCGCCGCCGACCGCGTGGCGCCGCGACTCCTCGGCCAGGTCGAGTACAACAAGCCGGCCACCGGGCTGTACCTGCTGCGCCACCACATCCTCGACGACACCACCCGGTTCGACGCGGCGTTCCGCGAATACATCCGGCGCTGGGCGTACAAGCACCCGACCCCGGCTGACTTCTTCCGCACCATGGACGACGCGCTGGGCGAGGACCTGTCGTGGTTCTGGCGCGGCTGGTTCTACCGCACCGACGTCGTGGATCAGGCGGTGGACTCGGTGCGCACGCGAACGGACACGAGCGGCACCACGGCCTTCGTATTCCTCTCGAGCCCCGGCGGGCTCCCGATGCCCGTGGACCTGCGCCTCACCTACGCCAACGGCACGACCGAGAACAAGCGCCTCCCGGTCGAGATCTGGTTTTTGGGCAACAATGCGATCTACGACCGCAAGGTGACGGCCGAATTGGTGAAGGTGGAGATCGATCCGGGCCAGAACTTTCCGGACGTGCGACGGGGGAACAACGTGTGGACCAAACCGTAACCGCGTTACACGTCGGCACGTCGCCCGAACAGCGGAGATATCTACTCGGGTGACGTGCCGTCCTGCCGTCGGGCCACGCTATTCATCACCAGCTCCAGCACGACCAAGAACACGCCACCCCACAGCAAACCGGGCAGCTCATGCAGATCCCGCCCGAACCTGATCCACAGCCAGCGCGCCACCACGTAGCACCACAGACCGCCGGCGAACCACCCGGCCAGGCGCACCAGTGGTCCCGCGCCGCTGTGAATGTCGGGGAGCGCGAGCAGGAGCCGCTCCACGTAGTATCCGAGAAAGGTGAAGCAGAACGCCACGGCGAACGTGTTCACGAAGTCGGCGCCAAGCGAGCCGTGGCGCGGCAGCACGAGCAGCAGCACCGCGCCGAGCACGAGCGCGGCGAGCGTGTTCCGGGTGAGGATCCTGCCGAACGGCTCGCTCACCGGTGCGCTCCGGCGGCGCCGGCGGGCCTGAGGTATTGATCGAGCCAGTCGAGCACCGTGCCCCACCACAGCCGCCGGTTGCGCGGCTTCAGCACCCAGTGACCCTCATCGGGGAAGTACAGAAATTTCGCCGGGACCCCCAGCACCTTGGCCGCGGTGAAGGCCTGATAGCCCTCCGACAGATCCACGCGGTAGTCGAGCTGCGAGTGTACGATCAGGAGCGGCGTCTTCCAGTTCTGCACGAAGTTGAGCGGCGACCACTTCTCGTACAGCGCCCGGTTGGCGTAGGGCGTCCCGCCGAACTCCCAATCCACGAACCACAACTCCTCGGTCGAGCCCGCCATGCTCACCGGATTGAAGACGCCGTCGTGGGCGACGAAGGCCTTGAACCGGTTCGTGTGACCGGCGATCCAGTAGACCATGTAGCCGCCGTAGCTCGCCCCCGCCGCGCCCATCCGGGTCGAGTCCACGTAGGGGAGTCGGGCCACGACGTCGAGGCCCTTCATCAGGTCCTCGTAGGGGTAGTCCCCCCAGTGCTGCGATACCGCGTCGGTGAACTTCTGGCCGTAGCCGGTCGACCCGTGACGGTTCACGGCGGCGACGACGTAGCCGCGCGCGGCGAACATCTGGTAGTTCCAGCGCGCGTGCCAGAGATCGAGCCAGGCGGTCTGCGGCCCGCCGTGCAGCAGGTAGACGAGCGGGTACCGCTTCGCGGGATCGAATCCTGGGGGCTTCAAGATCCAACCGTACACCGAGTCGCCGAGCGCGCCGACGAAGCCGAACGACTCGAGCGGCGGCAGGTCGAGCTGGGCTACGGCGCCGTCGTTGTGATGCGTGAGCGGCCCGCCGCCGACCCACACCTCGGCCGGCTGGGTGTTGCTCTGGTGCAGGTACACGAGGGTCTTGCCGTCGGGCGCGACGTTCACGCCGGTGTTGACGCCGGAGGAAACGGCGACGGAATGACGGAAGGACGGAAGCTCGATGCGATGAATGTTCTCGCGCCCACGCTCTTCGACCACCGCATAGATGCACTTCGAGTCCGGGCACCACGTATACGAGCCCACCGACAGCGTCCATCCCGCCGTGATCTCCGTCGGACTTCCACGTTCCGTCGTTCCGTCGTTCCGTCGCCGTATCATCAGTCGCTGTCGATCCGCTTCAAACCCCGCTCGCTCCATCGAGAGGTAGGCGAGCCAGCGGCCGTCGGGCGAGTAGCGCGGCGTGTTGTCGGCGCCGCGGGTCGTCGTCAGTGCGCGCATCCCCGAGCCGTCGGGGCCCGACAGGTAGACGTCGACGTTGGTGTTGTCCGCGACGCTCGAGTCGCCGTGCAGCGCCACGGCGATCTCCTTCCCGTCGGGGGCCACGGCCACGTCCCCGTCGCCGCCCGTCGCGATCGTGGGCACGTCGTGGGCGAGGGGCGTGATGTCGCGTGCGCGGTTATCGGTGAGCGTGACGAGGAACAGGTGCTGCCGTTTGCCGGCGCGCCAGTCGTCCCAGTGGCGCCACAGGAGATCGGTCCAGATCCGCGCCTCGGTCGGGTACTCGCCGTTGCGGCGCTCGATCTCCTGCTCGGGGGGCCATTTGATGTCGCTCGTGACGAGCAGTCCCTTGCCGTCGGGCAGCCACACGGGATCGAACACGCCGTCGGCCAGGTCGGTCACCCGGCGCGCTTCGCCCCCGCCGATCGGCAGCAGCCAGAGCTGCGGGCCGTTCTGGCGCGTGGCGACGAAGGCGAGCGACTTGCCGTCGGGCGCCCAGCGCGGCTGTCGGTCCGAGCCCGGCCCCGCCGTGATTTCCCGCGCCTGCCCCGTGGCCACGTCGGCGAGCCAGATGCGGGTCGTGCCGCGGTTGTCCTTGAGCGAGTACTCGGTCACCGTGTACGCCACCCAGCGACCGTCGGGCGAGAGCTGCGGATCGCCTACGGCCTTCAGCGCCAAGTAGTCGTCGATCGTGATGGCGCGCTTCTGCGCGAGGGCGGGAAGAGGGAAGAGGGCGGAGGGAAGGGTGCCAAGGGCGAGAACGATGAGCAGTCGTGTGGTCTTCGTCATTCCGTCTTTCCGTCCTTCCGTCGACTTTTTTCAGTAGTCCGGATGCGTCAGGATCGCCCGCACCAGCTCGTCGAACACCTGCGATTCCGGCTTGACCGCACCGCTCGAGTCGGTGTGCACGTTCCAGGCGCACAGCTCGTTCAGCGCCGTCGCCTCCTCGTACGTGAGCCGGAGCAGGTAGTCGTCTCCCCGGTGGGCCGCCGTGTCCAGGACCTTGCGCAGGACGTCGGGGAGGTGCCGCGCCCCGCGCACGGCGTCGTACTGCGCACGCGTGACCGTGAGATCCATGAACTCCCTTGCTTTGGCGGGTCGCGGGCGAAATCTTCTCCCTGCGCCGGTTTCTCGCAAGGAAAGGGCCCATGCCGCGTACCGAATTCATCGCCACCGGGTTCCACGTGCCCGAGCGGGTGGTCACGAACGACGACCTCTCGACCATGATGGACACGTCGGACGAGTGGATCAGCCAGCGCTCGGGGATCAAGACGCGCCACTGGGTGTCGGACGGGGAGACGGGCGCGACGCTGGCGCGGGAGGCGGCCCACCAGGCGCTGGCGCGGGCCGGCATGAAGCCCGCGGACCTGGACTGCATCGTCTACTGCACCTGCACGCCCGATCACTTCGAGCCCGGCAACGGCGTCTTCCTCGAGCGCGAGCTCGGGCTGCGCGACGTCCCCGCGCTCGACGTCCGCAATCAGTGCTCGGGCTTCGTGTACGGCCTCTCGGTCGCCGACGCGTGGATCCGCGCCGGTCAGTACCGGCGCGTACTGCTGGTCGGCGCGGAGGTGCACTCGCGCGGTCTCGACAGGACGACGCGCGGGCGGGACACGACGGTGCTGTTCGGTGATGGGGCGGGCGTCGCGATCCTCGGCCCCACGGACGACCCGCGGCGCGGCGTCCTCTCGACCCACCTCTACGCCGACGGGCGGCACGCCGAGAAGTTGTGGGTCGACGCGCCCGGGCTCGCACACGACCCCTACATCAGCGAGGAGCTGATCCGCGCCGGGAAGCACCGCGCGGTGATGGACGGCCGCGAGGTCTTCAAGTTCGCGTCGGTGCTGATGCCCCAGTCGGTGGCGACCGCCCTCAAGGCGAACGGCCTCTCGCCGGCCGACTTGAAGCTGCTGGTGCCGCACCAGGCGAACCTGCGGATCATGGAGATGGTGCAGAAGACGATCGGCCTGCGCGACGACCAGATCTACGTGAACATCCAGAAGTACGGCAACACGACCGCGGCCTCGATCCCGATCGCGCTCCACGAGGCGCTGTGCGAGGGCCGGCTCGGGCGCGGCGACCTGCTCGTGCTCACGGCGTTCGGCTCGGGCTTCACGTGGGCCAGCGCAGCGATCCGCTGGTAGGACCTACCCGCTACCCATCGTCTTCACGCAAAACTCGAACACGTCGTAGCGCCGGATGTGCGCCGGAAACCCGATCGCCGCAAGCCGCGTAGGACGACGGGAAAGGAGCGGGGAACGATGATCGTCTTCTTGTTGGGAGCCGCGGCGCTGGGTGGCGGCTTCGTCGGTGCCCGCCGCCTCGTGCGGCGCCGGCTGCGCTTCGTCGACGCCGTGCAGCGCCCGTCGGCGCCGCTCCTCGCCGGTCTCGCGGCCACGGCAGTCGCGCTTCCGGTCGCGGCGCTGCCGCTCGTGACCGTGGGGACCGCGGTGGCGTTCGGGGTGGGGGTGGCGGGCGGGGTCGCGAGCGGGCGGCGGCGGCCCTAGACGACCTTCAGCTCCGCCGCGACCCCTTCCCCGGCAGCCTCGGGTCGGCCCGCGACGAGGCGCAGCGCCCGCACCGCGTCCTTGGCGAACGTCTTCCCGCCACCCTTCTCCACCTCCTCGAGCGCGCTCCACTTCGGGAACGCGGCCCGCACGGGCGTCGCCATCTGCAGCGTCTCGAACGCGTCGGCCACCGCGAGGATCTTGACGGTCAACGGGATCGGGAGCGCCTCGATGTCCCAGTCCTCGCCCACGATCTCATAGTAGTGGCCGTACTCGCCGATGATCTCCGCCGCACCGCGCATCGCGCGCGCCACCGTCACGGCCGAGTCCGTCACCGAGCGTGACAGCAGCCGCAGCAGCCGCTGGTCGCGCGTTCCCACCTCGTGCAGCAGCGCGGCCACCCGCAGGTTCTCCACGTCCTCGCTGGGGAGCCCGAGCTCGCGGGCGATCGCCGCCGCCACGTCCGCCACCCGGTGCGAGTGGCCCAGCTGGTGCCGCTCGGTCGACTCGATGTGGTAGGTCAGGAGCTCGAGCGTCGCGAGGTAGGCGTTCTTCACCTCGGAGAGCCGCGCTTCCCGCTGCTCGGCCAGCCCACCCACGACGTAGCCGGTGAGAATGAGAAACCCCGCCCACGGGACGAGCGCGAGTAGCGCGGCGCCGTAGAAGCCCGGGAGCATGTCCAGGCCCTGCACGTACTGGTAGAAGAACACCAGCGCCACCACGAACACGCCCGCCATCACCGCAAAACGCCGCCCCCCGTAGAACCCGGCCAGGATCAGGGGGAGGTAATAGAAGCTCAGGAACGCGAACTTCTGGTCGACGAGCAAGTGGATGCCGACCATGGCGAGCACGAGCAGCAGCACGAAGGTCCGCTCGAAGTAGCGGAAGAAGAAGAGCTTCGCGCGCTCCAGCAGACGTTGCTGAGCCACACAAACCTCGAGGCCAATGTTGTCGGGGGGGCGCGGGACCAAAGTGGGAAAACCGGTGCCGCGGCGCAATGGCACTCGCCACACAGCTGCCGTAGGTGCCGGTGGGAGGCCGAGTTACGTCTCGTCCACCCGCCGCTGCTCGTACCCGGCGCAGCGCAGCACCGGCAGCGGCGGGTAGCGCGGGAAGCGCACGTCGGTCTCGGCGCGGCCGCACCGGAAGAAGGTCGAGCCCCGTCGGTTGGTGACGATGCTGGCCCAGCGGCAGGTGGAGCAGAGACCGACGTCGTCGCGGACAACGGACGACGGATGACTGGGCACGGATGCCGTCAGACGTGCACCTGCACCGGCTCGTGCAGTCTGCGCCGCAGCAGCGGATGAGTCGCCCACACGTACCAGCCCATCGCGCTCACGGCCAGCACGTTCGCGACCAGCACCGACCAGATGCCGAGCGTCCCCAGCACCCACTGCGCGCCGAGCGCGAGCATCGCCACCACGACCGCCTCCAGCACGATCATGGCCATCGCGATGAGCACGATCAGCACGGGAGCGCGCTCGATCTGCTCGGCGACAGCCACGAACACCGTGCCAGCGACCACGAACGCCGCGACGTGCACGGCGGTGTAGGCCGCCACGATGCCGAGGTTCACCTGGATCGCCGCTACGTTGGAGGCGCCGAACAGCAACGCCGCCCCGAGCGCGGCCGGCGTCCGGAGCAGCTGCCCCGCGGCCACGTCGAGCGCGAAGAACCACAGCGCGACGACGGCGGCCCCGACGAGGCCGGTGACGACGCCCTGCGCGAGCAACGGGTAGTCCTTGAGAGCGGCCAACCCGAGCGGGCGCTGCTCCCGCGCCGCACGGTGCAAGTAGGCCACGAGAACGAACCCCGACAGCACGTTGGCGATGACGACCTGCGGCCACGGCACCACCGCGACGCGTCCCGTCCCGCTCGACAGCAAGCCCGCGTAGAAGACCAGCTCCTGCGCCACGAGGCCGAACGGCACGGCGAGCAGGAGGCGCGGCGGCACACGCAGCGCAGCGATCGCGCCGGCCATCGCGACACCGAGCAGCGCGAACACCGCGAAGTGCACGACCGTGTAGGCGGCGACCAGACGGAACGAGGGCGTCGTGATGTCCTGCCGCGACAGCGCGCTCGCGAGCACGGCCGGAGTGTGGAACGGCCGGCCGGCGAGGGAGTCCACCAGGAGAAACCACAGTGCGACAACGAGGCCGGCGAGCAACCCGCCGACGACGCCGTGAGCGATCAGCTCATTGACGGGTCGCTTCATCGGTCGCTCCTCCTCCTGGGATGGATCCCCCTCACGCAATATCGCGCCTCGCCCGCCTCGCGCAACCGCTTCCGCTATGGCGCTTTGCCCCGGCGCTTCCCCATCTTGTCATGACTTATGGTCGACGCCGGCACGCCGCCCGAGCTGCCACCGGGTCTCCGCGAAGAATACCTCGCGGGGATGCGGTCACAACTGGGCCTGCTCACGACGATTGCGGACCGTCTCACGGCGGCCGGCAATGACCGCGAAGCGCTCGCGATGCTGCAGGGCGAGACCCACAAGATTCACGGGTCCGCCGGTTCCTACGGGTTCGCGCAGGCGTCACGCCTCGCCGCCGGCCTCGAGGCCACCGCTAAGGACTGGGTCGCCCGCCCAGACGATCCGGAGGTGGATCGCGGCTCGCTCCTGCATTGGTTCGTGGGGCGGCTCGCCGAGATGCTCGGCATCACCGTGTCACGCGCGGCAGCGCCCGCACCGCCTCCCGCAGCCCCACCCCGCGCGCCACTCCCCCGGGTCGGCTCGCCCCCTCGTCCATCGCGGGCGCAGCCTGCCCCGCCGCAGCCCGCCCCCGCCCCCGCCCCCGGCACCGCCCCCAGCCCCGGCCGGCTGCCGTCGGTTGGGCGGCCTCCGAGACCCGGCGCGCCTTCGGGCGACCGGGCGCCGGCGAAGCCGTCGGCTCCGGTCGCCCCGCCCCGACAGCGTC
>WNGP01000877.1_pt1 | contig 24002 bp, 21 predicted proteins | sample 5407671 | NCBI WGS metagenome assembly WNGP01 (sample SAMN13153381, study PRJNA577476) | soil metagenome | isolation source: 40 cm soil or saprolite under Garry oak tree replicate 2 | place: USA:California | collected 2016-06-15
CCCGAACACCTCCGAACCTGGGCACAGCCACCCCCGCAGCCCGGCTAACCCAGCCCCGAAGCAGACAACGGCGTGGCCCGCGAACCCGCGGCCACGCCGGCTATTGGCATACCTGCTCACGGGACTTCCGAATACTTACCATCGATAGGCGTGGACGCCTATCGCCAGAACTCGATAGGTTCCAGCGACTGCTCTTTCCTAAAATTCGGAGCATAACGCTTACAATCGGTCGGATTCCAAACTTTAGGGTATACCTTCCAGGCGGCCCTCGACATGTCATCAGCGCGCGCGGTGTCATTACCAAACATGACATCGATATCTACAGTGGTCGTAATCAACAATACGTCCGTACGTTTGACATGGTGGTTGACGTTGATGCAAACCTAAACTATGGAAAAACGCAACTCACCGATACCCACCTGGTAGCCAACGTTCGCCTATTCATTAACGAGGCTTATCGAGCGACTATTCACAACGCCGCTGAACACCTCGTCGGTAAACTTAAGAACGATGAACCTACCGAGGAAAAATTCTGGCAGCGACCTAACCTCGGGGTCGAGGAACTCAGAGAGAAGAAAGTGCCTCGCGATGAGAATGATGTCATCGCATTGCTTTTTGAACTCGTCGGAATGGGGCATTTCTCAGAGTTCGACTGGTACGGTCTGTCATCCCGCGACACATACGACTGCCGTGCCTACTACCGCGCTGAAGGAGCACCGGCCGAGGCAACCTCACAGACAGACCTCAAGGTGATTGAGTTCAAACTCAACGGGGCGAGCATTGCGCGTGACTTCGACACAGATGACGACAAAGACCTTCGCCGGGTCGACCTTGTCATCTGCTACCAGATCGGAGAATCGCCGATACCGAGCTATCAAATCGTTCCACTCGATAAGTCGGATTTCTATCGCTCAGATAAGATCCCATATCCAAGCGTTACCCACCTGCTCTACGACACCGGCTCAGGCAAGGAGGTGCAGATGTTGCCGCTGCGTGAATATGTCCGTGAGCACTACCCACCTGCGGAGCCTGCCCCGCTGCCAAACGACGTCGAAGAGACCGATTGATCTGCTGCTAGCGCCAGGTGATTTACCAGCGGATCATGCTGGCCTGTTCCTTGTAGCTGGCATAGTCGGTGCCGTCCAGCGCGAAGTTCCGAAGCGCCATGAACTGCGCCTCTATGCGGTTTAACCAGGACGAATTCGTCGGCGTAGGCGATCTCGAGGTTGTTCGCCTTCGCCCAGGCCCCGATCCGGCCGTCCCGCCTGGTGGTCAGGTGTGGGCTGAAGTTTGTCGCAGACAGTGGCGATCCTGACGCGGTATTAGGTGACGATCTGCCGAGGTGAGAACTGTCGGCCTGTTGTAAGCGAGGACCATTCACAGAGAAGCCGTGACGGAGAGAGCGATCACGAGGCTATGGGGATGGTCGTCTCAGGAGCCGGTGACCGGCAAGCCTCCATCCTTCCTGTTCCAGGAGCTTGTTCCAAATGTTGCGTGTTCCGATGCCGGGCACTCCGAGCAGATCTGCTCGCTCCTCCTGAGCAGTCAGCCGGGCGAATTTAGAGTGCAGTGGGTGATCCGGTGTGAGTAGCGTTTCCTTGCGGTGAAGGATTGGTGGGTTCGCCGACCCACGAAAGTCGGTAAAACGGATATCAAATGTTTGCAGGTCTACCCGGAGCGAGGCATTGAGTGTAGGATGCGGTTCTTTCTCGAATTCCGGATAGAATAGATAGGATATTTTGCGCTGCTGGCGGTGGAGCTTAATCACGGTCGCCGGTACTGATCCGGCAAGGGCTCTTCCGCATCCTTCATAGACTCGAAGGAATGGTGGTAGTTCTGATATTACTGATGCATGGAAGTAGAGAGCATCAGGCAGTATCTTTCCCACGGCGAGGTCCCGGACGATCTGTGTGAGCGCTTCGTCGGACCTGAGGGAGAAGAGTAGGCGGTCAGCTTCGGCCGTGGCAGCGCGGTACGAGCCGAACAGGTCCTTGATATCTCGCTGTATGTCGGGTGGAAGGGTTCCCATGCGGGGCCGCCCGGCGAATGCTGACAGGGCGAGATAGACGAGGAGATTGTCGCATGCGCGGGCGGCTTCGGCTGACCAGTCGCTGCGGCCGGTTGCTCTGCACAGGACCCGGAAGGCTTGCCGGACACTCCCGAAGACGGAGCGCAATGAGTCGCCTCCGCCGAGTTCCGAGACATCCGGCAGGCGACCACGGTCCTCGAGGAAGGATGCCAGCTCCTGGAGTAGCTCATTGTGCCGTTCATACAGCAGCTGCGACATTGACTGCCTCGGAGCTACGGAAGGTCGGCGTACCTGGCGGGCACGCAGAGACTCGGCGTCCGCGGGGTTCCGGAACACGTAAAACACGCCTGGCGCCGCGGCGTGTGTCCCGCATCCAAGGATCGATTCGATCCAGGACTTCAATTCGTACTGAGTGTAGAACTTCTGGAAAGTTCCCCTCGTAGTCACGATGCCGTCAGCCACGGGCTGACTGGCAACTCCACGTGCCTCCCAATCGAGGCGAGCAGCAACGACTAGGGCCGTCCGGGCTAGATCCCAGGCCTTCCGCAGTGTCTCTGCCCGTTCCTGGGGTGATTCGATGACGTTGATGACGTAACCCAGGTTCACGACGTCGGCTTCCGCAAGCGGTTGATTGGGAGCGAAAACCGGATCCCAGCCGGTCACTGTGTAGCCGAGCTGGCGGAGCCTTGCCACATCCCCGCCGCGCCCGCAGCCGTAGTCAAACACCTGCCGGGATGCGGTGACGACACTGTCCTGGATGGCTTGCGCGACCGGCTTCGACAGTTCAGCCCTGTTGATCGCCGTGCGGGCCCGCAAGGCGGCCGGGTCGATGCTCAGCGCGCTTGGCTGCATGAGTTGATCTTGTCATTTCCGCCGCGGGCTCGTCGGCCAATCATCATTGTCTTTCGGAGGCTGCCATCTTCGCGGCTTATAGATCTAGGTTCTCTAGGTAGTTAATCATCCAGCGACTGTTCTTTCGCTGGGCAAGGAACTTGGCCAGCGGCCTCTTCCCATTCTCCGGTAGTCCAGCCCCACACATCTCGATGCCGAGCAGCGTTAGGCCGTGGGATGTAGAAATTGGCTGTGTCCGGCCCTGCAGGAACTTGGTAAGTCGGATTAGTTGCCTTAGCGTGCGCTCAGGTTCATGCGCTACGAGCTGCTCATCCCTTAGCCGAAGTTTCCACATGTAGATGGTTGGTGTTGCAGGAAGGAGGGTGCCAAGTGGCTCGCCATCCTGATGTAGCCGGTGCAGCTCTTGCTCCTGAAGCGAGCTGCCAACTCTCATCGGTTTGACGAGGCAATAGATGCGTCACATTCTTCACACGGATCGCTCACAGTGCACATACCGTGCACTGCTCGGTGTCGTCATCTTCGTTAAAGGCCTCGGCGAAAACTTCCCAGGCAGCTCTATCCTTTCTCCGGTTAGCCGTACGCTCGACAGCCTGCTGATGACGCTGCAAGATCTCATCACGCCGAGCGATCAGCGCTGGCAGGCTTTCACCGCCGGACCATGTGTATTGCCGCCCTTTCATGCCGTACTTGCCGAAGGACGCGTCACCGTCCGTGCCGGCGTCCTTCATGACCTTCTGTTCGATGGCAACCGCGCGGTCCCATAGGTCTGGGTGCCTATCGGCGAGGCCAACCCACTCAGCTTTTCGCTGGTAGAAGCAGAAGTAGCAGCCGGATCTCGTACGCCACTGGTAGTAGTCAGGCAGGCCGATGCCGGCGTCTTGGAGGATACGTAGGACGTCGTCGTGGGCAATGCCGTCCTCGACGAACGGAAAGACGGCCTCGATGTTCGGCTTGGTGCTCACGTAACCCTTGCGACCGCTCTCGTCTGCACGGATGGCCACATAGGAGATTGCCGCGTCGTCACCAACCCAGTCTTCCAGCGGCTCGATCTTCATCTTCTTGGTACACCAGCGCATCTGCGGTGATGGCAGTGCGCCGCGGTATACCTCGAACCAGTGGTCGAAGCCCTTGCGGGCATTAAGGCGTGTGATCGGCTTGCCGAGGGCGGTTTCGAGCTTTCCGAGGTAGTCGTAGGTTTCAGGCAGCTCAGCTCCCGTGTCGCAGAAGAAGTACTCCATCTGCGGCACCCGGTCACGCATATAGACCGCGAGCGCGCTGGAGTCCTTGCCGCCGCTGATGCCGCAGATGTGACGTATCTCAGCGCTCATCTCAGGCCTCCTTCGCTGCAGGCTCGGTAGGAGCGTCTGCACGGCTGATTATCTCGTCGTCTGTCGCCAAGTGTGCCAGCAGGGTCTGACAAGCGGCGGCGCGTGATCCGAATATCTCCGCAAGCTGTTCCAGCAAAGGGTCTAGATGCTTGTTCACCTCGGCCCGGTCGCGTTCGGAGAGCACTAGGACTTGCGACGTTTCCTGCCCGTCAGGCTTGGTCAAGGTCAGCCGACGGCTACGGTAGGCATCGTCGGAGACAGCGAGCCGGTCGTATAGGAGCGCCTGCACCCGCCGGAACGCGCCACCGAGGTCGGCGATGAGCAGCGCGAAACGCGCAGCGAGTTCATCAGTCCAGGTCCGCGGCGCCTGACCCTCGGCTACCACCATGGCGACGTTTTCAATCCAGGCATCGCCGTCGAGCGGCTGGGCTAGCGCGGCCACGAAGGCGTTCAGGCGGCGCTCCAAGACTCGACCCTCTAGGGCGGTCGCTTGCGCAACCAGGCGAGTTCTAATTTTCGTCGGCTCCCCCCAGACCCCGGCGGATTCGGCTAGCTGCCTCCAGATCTCGTTTAGCAGGCTACGGTAGGCCGCGCGCAGCTGGCCAAGAACGTCCGCTAGAGCGGCAGCGAAAGCGTCTGAGTCCTCCGTTGCTATCGTGCCGTCGGCGGCGAAGACGGGACAGCCAAGCAGGACAGGCAACGTTTCGAATATCAGGCTGTCAGGCTCCGCAGCCGTCTTGAAAGCCTGCAGGACCGCGACCGCTGCCGCGGAGATGTATCGGCGGGTCTGCTGTGTGAAGGGGGGTAGCGACTGGAGCTCCCGGTAGAGCGCCCGGGCTACGTGCAAGAAGGTGGGCTGTGCAGTGCCGCTGATGAGGCCGATGCGTTCGGCGATGGCCGCCACGACGAGCTTTCGGTCGCTGGATTGTGTGGCATTGTTCTTGACTGTGAAGTGACCGGGATTTCGTGCCAGGCGCTCGGCGATCGCGTCGTCGAGGCGCAAGACAAGGCTCCCGTGCTCATAAAGCGCGACTTCATCACCATGCGCCGTGAGGGCAGATACGAGCAAAATGGGCAGGATGCCGTCTTTGAGGCCGATAGGAGGACGCTTGAGCCGTTCGGCGATCTCCGCAAGGTTGATACGTCGGCTCGTCGCATCCTGCAAGCCTGCTTCGAGTTCTGACCACACCGTTCGCCAGTTCCTGATCTTTGGCTTGGTGATGACCCAGTGCCCGGTCTGCTTGTCTGCCTGGTGAAGGCCCGTGGACCGGTAAACCGCCTCATAAATAGCGCGTTCGGGCCCATAGCCCTGGATGCCGAAGCATTCTCGCGCTGGATTCGCAAGGAAGGCGTCTAGAAGCATGCGTCTGGCTTTGGCTCCCTGACTGGTCAGCTCGCGACGGGCGATCATCTCGTTCGCGACCCGTGGGGTGGAGTGGAACGCCAGATCGGCCGCCTGGGACAATGTTGCCGACAAGCCTGCCTGGGCTGGCAGCGGCTCTCTTCGGCCACGAAGGTACCAGGCGGAGACTACTGGCCCCCAGCTAACGGCAACCTGGCGGCGCAATGCCTTCTCCGCATCGGCAGCGCGCTCGATCAGTTCTCGCCGGGCTACCCAGTCCCCGTTGCCCGCCTCAGCCGAGAACAAGGCCATGCGTAGTGCAGCAGCCTCGATAGCGAGGTCCCTTACTGCGTCGAGGCTATCGGGGATGATGATGACGACGGGCTTGTCATGGGCATGCCGCTCCTCGTACTCGGGTTGCTCAGTTACAGCGGCGTAGAGGACCTTGCCGTCCCACTGCTCGTTCACCCCGGGTGGTGTCAGGTCATCGTCGCTCAGTTCGCTGAATCGCTGCTCGAAAATGCGCAGAATACCTGTGTGCTGGCTGTGGCGTCCTGCCACGGCTGGTTCCAGTGCTGCTGCCCCGTTGAGAAGGTCCGCAAGACTTTGATCGCGGCATGCACGGCGCGCTGTGGTGACCGCGCCTTCGAGGTCGAAATCCGACCCTTGCCAGATACGGTACTCATCGGCGAAATCCCGGTAGGTGATCAGCCCGGCGGCTTCCAGGCTTTCCAGCACTGCGTCCAGGTGATCAATTTCGCGTGAGCTGGTTCCGGTGTGCATGGTGGCGAGTTCCAGCATGTGCCGGGAGGCGCGCAATATGCCTGCACTGGAGACCAGGTTGAGCACGCCGATGGACTTCAGCACGCGCAGCTGCTCGCCGTTCAGGCCCATCGTGTCACGGATTCTGGTCTCGATCTCTAGCCAACGGCTCACAGTTGCAGAGGCGCCGACGGTGGCGCTGTTGGAGTCGAGAAAGTAGTCGTAAACGCGGTCGAGACCGACAAACGGGACCGGCATGCCGACCGACCAGTTAGCGGTGGTAAGGAGGGCAGGAATGGCTAGAGGCTCGGTGCCGGCCATGAAGGAGAACAGAGTCCGCTCGTTTTGCCCGTAACGGGTGCACAATTCGGGCAACACCGCCACTACAAGCGGGTGCAGTGGGTAGCAGCCATGCGCGCTGGCCCACAGATCGCGCAGGCCAGCAGCGGCGAAGACTTGTGCGCTGTCCTGGTACCAGCCGCTGATGGCTGCAGCGAGCGGACCAGGCGATGTTTCGACCGCTGCATCGATCAGCCGCCACGCATCCCGCGGGGCCTCGACGTACGGAATGTCCTGGAACCTGCCTTGCACCTTGGTCCATTCGCGGCGTACCGCCACAGATGTGCCCCGGGCGTGTTCTTCGAAGGCGAGGTGTTGCATCGTGATGATGACGAGCGGCAATGCGGACTCGCCCTGAGCAGTCTCGGCAAGTGACTGCAGCAAGAACGGGTCGCCCTCGCGCCCAGATGCAGCGAATGCTTCCAGGTTCTTGCCGAACTCATCAATCACCAGTACGACAGGCTGGACGGCACACAGAGCACCCACGACGTCACGGACTTCACGCACACTCAAATTGCGTGAGGCTTCATCCTCGCCAAAGACAGCTGGAACCACTGTTTGCCGCTCGCCAAGAGCGCACTGCGCCCCAGCGTGCAGTGCGCGTGCCACCGTCACCGTGACAGGCTCATGGCTCGCTGTGGCGAAGGCCCGCACCGCCCCCCGGCCCCGCGAGTCGATGGCCTCTAGCCCTTGATCGAACACTGCGGCCACAGCGGGGTTGGCGGAGCGCAGTACCTCGCGCGCTGTCTGGTAAGTCTCAGAGTCGCGCGGCGCGAATAGGGTATTAAGGAATACCGCAAGGGACGATTTGCCTGCCCCGTGCGGCCCAGTAATCGCCAGTGCCCGCCCGGCGCTTGGTGCGAGCAGGCCACGGCCAATGCGGGCCACCACATCAAGGGCGCGCCCAGTCGGCAGGTAGCCTTCGATGGCGGCGGGGCTGAGGTCACGCTCGATGTTCGCTGAGCGTGCGAAGCGTGGCTTAACGGTGACCTGTTCAGAAAGTATCATCCCGCGGCGCTCCGGCTATAGGTTTCCTTGTGTGGTGCCTCCAGAAGCGAGGTGAGCGCTAGCTGACTCGTTTGTTCAGCGGCCCTTGCGGATGGTCCAGCGACATCGCTGGTCGGCAATGCGAGGCCTGGGCGCCGTTCGCGGTGATGCAACCACAGTACTGTCTTAGCCACATGTGCTGGTGCTGCGGCGAGGATTAGCTGCGTGATCCCGGCGGGGGCAGCGATGCGGATGTCGATTACTGTCCGTGCGGTTTCCTCCAGCCCGCTCTGGATTACTTCCTCGGTTAGCTTCATTAGGCGACCAGGAGATCCTGGATCTGATGAAAGCCGGGTCAAAGTTGCCGTCCTGCTATCGGGGTCAGTGGTTGCCAGGTAGTCAAGGCAGGCATAGGTGATCGCGGCAGCGGAAAGGCCGGGCTTGGCCCCCCGAATGAACCGGTAGGTGGTGCGCCCAGCTGGAGCAGGCTGGATCAGGCCGATTTCGCGAAACGGGGAATCGAGTAGTTCGTCGAGGGTCTGGCGGGCGCGTGCATTGCGCTTGGTATACATACGCAGCAAGCAGTCGACATCTTTTTGGATGCTCGATTCGTTTGGCTGAGGCCAGCTCGTCGAGGCCACCTCGTCTACGCAGAACCTCAGCAGGTCAGTCTCCGTAAACTCCAGTGCCGGGAAGTCGTTGAAGGCCGCCCACCACACCGGAAGGGAGGTGACGGCGCTGACAGCCTGCCAGTGCAGAACCCACAACGTAGCGGGGTCCTCAAGGTAGGGGTCGAGACCCGTCTTCTCATCGAGCAAGGCGCGGCCGATCGGGGTCGGTAGCGCAACTGACATCCGCGGTCGGCGGGGGTTAGGGACCCGGGCGATGACATGGGTCGCGGTTGCCCAGGCCTTGATCGCCTCAACCATGTTCTTGCCCACGCCAAGCGTGACCGGGGCGTCCGGCTGGTTGAAAACGTCAGGGTCGTCGGCTGCAGCGTCGTAGCCTTTCTTGATCCAGCCGAAGCGCGGGTGAAATGTCTGGTGCGCTGCGAATGCCGGGACTGCGGACTGTTCCAGGCTCATCGTGTATAGCCCTTCCCTCATGCGGTTAGTGCCCGGACACGAGCCACTGCCTCAGCGACTCGCGGCACCGCGAAGATGATCTCCTCTTCTGTGGTCGGGCGGCCTACCGAGAACCGAAGGCACTCCGACGCGCTCGTGGTGTCATAGCCCATGGCTAGCAGTACATGCGAGGGGGCGGGGACGGCGGCTTGGCAGGCGCTGCCCGACGACACCTCGACATCTGGCATCGATGCCATCACAGCCTCGGCGTCGGCGCCGCTAAAGCGCAGATTCGCGGTGTTGCTGAGGCGGGGAACCCCTGCCGAGATTAGTTCGACGCCTGGCATCGTCGCACAGAGGTCTGACATTAGCCGTCCAGTGAGCTGCTTGCAGTGAGCAGCATCGCGGTCAAGTTCCTTGACCGCCAGGTGCGCCGCTAGCCCAAATCCACTGATCGCCGCGGTGTCATGAGTGCCGCCACGCAGTCCATGCTCCTGGCCGCCACCTGCGAAGACAGGAGCGAGAGATCTCTGCACCTCGCGCGGCGCAACCAGGGCACCGGCACCTTTCGGCCCATAGATCTTGTGGCTGCTGAGAACCGCTAGGTCTACACCCCAGGCGTCAAGATCCACGTCGATCTTGGCGGCAGCCTGCGTCACATCACAAAAGAACAAGGCTCCCGCGTCCCTGCAGACCTCGGATACCTCGAGCACAGGTGACAGGACACCCGTCTCGTTGTTCGCTGCCATCACAGCTACAAGCGCGGTGGACTCGTCTACAACTGCACGCAGTCGGTCAAGATCCACCCGGCCATCGGGGAGCACCGACGCCAGCCGAACCTCGCCACCAGTGAGCTGCGCAGCCATGTCAGCTGCTGCCAGCACCGCCTTATGCTCCGTGCCGCCCACGACAACCGACGGCCTTGAGTGCCGTCGGGCCAAGACTGCGCCAAGGATCGCCAGCGTAGCTGCCTCGCTCGCGCCGCTGGCGAAAACTACGCTCCTAGACGCAGCTTTGACTAGGAGCGCCACCCGCTCGCGAGCCTCCTCCACCAGCTCAGCGGCCTCCTGGCCGGTACGATGCTGCACGCTCGAAGCGTTGCCGTAAACGCGGTCAAGCACGCCGAAAACCCACTCCTTCACTCGAGGATCAATCGGCGTCGTCGCGTTGTAGTCGAGGTAGACCATCAAGACTCGATCCTAGTTAGTCGCCGCGGCATGCTGTGGGATTTACGGCACAGGGCGTGGCTCACACCAACCAGATGCCTGCCATGACCGCTCAGCCAGCCTGGGAACAGTTGGACCTGACAGAGCGGAGACACCCGCATACTATTAGCGACATCTCAGCTTTGACTGCTGAATTTCATTCTCGCGGAGGACCTGCTCATCGTTGTGGAAGGTGTGGAGGGGCCTGCACCCACCGCTCGGGGTAAGGAACCCCCGCGGGCCGTGCCGGATTTACTCTCTGTGTCAACGCGTAGTGCAAGTGGGACGTCTTACTGAAAGCGGTTACGTTGGTCATATAGCCGTCAGAAGCCATCCATGTTCAGGCTGGAGTCCGGAGTTACATGCATGTCTATTTCAGCAGCTGAGATCGGCGAGTTCGCTCGGGTTCGTGGGCAGGGCGGGTGGTGACTGACATGCATGAGCTTCACGCTCAGGCCGACGATGTTCAGACTTTGGTAGATCTTCTCAGGGTTGCATGCGGCGGTCACGGCCCAGCGCTGATGATGGACTTGGAAGTCGAGCCCGGAAGAGCAGCGCTCACAACGCCGGCAGTCCCGGAGGTGACTGCTGTCGGCTGCGATGCACTTCCCCGCAGTCCAGATGTCTCCTCCGAAGAAGATCACCATATCGTCGAACGGGTTGTCCGTCATGCTTAGAGACGAACCAACTATTCGCCCCAATCTCTATCGGCTTCCGGCTGAACCGCTGAGCACCGACATCCTGATCCCCGCCTTCCGACAGGCTACATCTGTACGAGGGGCATTCGGTTGGTTCAGTGCCGGATGGATTCACAGCCTCGCACCGGGCCTGGCAGTTTATCTGACACGTACTGACGTCCAGCCGATGGAGTTCACGATCGCCCCTGCTTTGTTCACGCCCGAACGTGTGGCGCTTGAACGTGCGGTTCTCTCGCCGGAGGCTACCGCCCAGCGTGTGGAGGAGGAGATCTTGCTGGCGGCCCAGCCTGATGCGGGAGCTCTAGCAAATCACGCCGTCGACTGCTTGACTTGGATGATCGCGAGGAACCGTCTGTTCCTCTCGATAGCGATACCGATCCCGGGAGCGAACTACCATCCTAAGATCTGGCTGTTCTCTGATGGACACGACAGCGTGGCGGTGCGAGGCTCAGCCAACGCAACCGGCCGAGCCCAGGAGGCTGCGATCGAGCACATGGACGTCGACTGCACGTGGGTGAGTTCGACACGCGTTCGTGCCGCTGAACGCATGGTCAATGACTGGGCGGCCGGGCGGGATCCAGTACTCGACAGGACAGTCACGCTCCCTGTTGCCCTCCGCGAGTGCCTGCTGCGGCTCGCGCCGTCCGAGCCACCTGAACAGGCCAACTACGAACGCGCGGTCGCAAAGTCGGAGAATGTGATGATATCAACGCCTGTGCGGCGCATATTCGCCATCCCACATGGAGTCGAGTGGCGATCAGGTAAGTACAGTCAACAAGGCGAGGCCGTATATGCCTGGGAGTCAGCAGGTCGGCGCGGTATTCTGGCTATGGCCACTGGCGCTGGGAAAACGATCGCCGCACTCATCTGCGCCTACCGAGCATGGCAAGAACACGACGGACCATTTTTGTTGGTCGTGTCAGCCCCGACTACAGCGCTCGTTATCCAGTGGAATGCGGAGTGCAAACGGTTTGGACTCGCTCCCCTCAATCCGTCACCTGGAACGGCAGCGGGCCGCGATATTCTTGGTAATACGATTCAACGACTCCGTTCCAACAGATCCGGAGTAGTCGAGTCCCTAGTAGTCACGAACGATGCACTCACTACAACGTCGTTCCTTGAAGCGCTTCGGCTCGCACGAGGGATGGTCGACGACCTCGCAGTTATGCTGGTAGGCGACGAAGTCCATACTCTTGGAACGCCTTCGTTCCTCAATGCGGCCCCCGAATTCATTGAGCTTCGGCTCGGGCTGTCAGCCACGCCGGTACGACAGTATGATGAAGACGGCACTGGCCAACTGCTGGCCTACTTTGGCGATACTATTTATGAATTTGGCCTCGACAGGGCGATTGGAGTTTGTCTAGTACCGTACGACTATTTCTTTGACGTTGTCCATCTTAACCACGACGAGCTCGAGGCGTTCCGGCAGCTGTGCGAACGTATCGCTCAGCGCGTCGCGGCAGACGGCGGCTTCGACGCTCAGGATAAGACCCTTCGAATGTTGCTTATCCGGCGGCGGGAGATCCTTGAGAACGCTCATGCGAAAGTGGCATTCCTGAGCGATCTTCTTCGCCGAACTCCATTGCCACGGCATCTTCTCGTGTACACATCCTCGAAGAACCCTGAGCAGATGGAGGCCGCCGCACGGGTGCTGGACGACCGAGGAGTGGCCTATTCACGTGTAACTCAGGTCGAATCAAGAAATAGGAAGAAGCTCGCCCAGATCCTGGATTCCTTTGCCCGAGGGAACATTGAAGTTCTGCTCGCCAAGAAGGTCCTCGACGAAGGTGTGGACATCCCACAAGCTAGAGAAGCGATTCTCTTGGCGTCCTCGACGGTAGAGAGAGAATGGATTCAGCGTCGCGGGCGAATCCTGCGACCGGCGCCAGGAAAGACGCATGCCACCATCAGAGATGTCCTCGCCCTTCCACCACCCCAGGTTATCCGATACGAAGATGCGGTTCTTACTGCCATTAGCCGAGAGCTAGACCGCGTCCGGGCCTTCGGCCGTTCTGCCCGAAACGCCAGAGCAGTACTAACAGAAATAGAGAAGATACACCGTGTCTACTTCGACTGAGGGTGACGAGGGAACGTCGAACGCTGAACGCATCGCGACGGAGCTCGAGCAAGCGGCTCAGAAGGTGACTGAACGTTTCCCGGGATATCGACTGCGATTGGCTCAGGCCGCCATGGAATGCTATCTGCTTACGGCCGAGCATGACGAGCAGCGTATCAATATTAATCAGAAGTATGATGAAGTAATAAGATTGCTTGCACGCGAGATTGGTCACGACGCACCAAAGCGGAGTGAAACATGATTCGTTTCATTAGTCTAGACCTACATAACTTCGCTCTGTATCCTGACGCGCACCTCGACTTCTCGACAGAACGTGCTCGTCCTGCGACACTGATTCGCGGAGAGAACGAGTCTGGCAAGACAACGCTTATGCGAGCTTTCCTGTGGGTTCTATACGGTGAGGATGGGTTGCCGGACGTGCCCAATGTAATGCATCCGATCCGTCCGGTCTGGGCGAAGTCTGAACGTATAAGGACGCGCGTTGAACTTCGCTTTGAAGCCCGGGGAAGCCGCGGAGGTTTGATTAATTACAAGCTCATCCGAGAGGCGACTACCAAGGTTGTAAATGGACTAGTCGAGTATGATGACGAAGGTGCTAATCTTCTGTTCAAACAAATTGACGGTAATTGGGGCGAGGCAGACGAAAAACTGTTCGAAATGCTCATGTATAGGTATTTCCGTCCTGAATTGCGCGACTTCTTCTTCATCGATGCCGACAAGTCAGTGCGTTTTGTGGGCGGTCCGGAAGGCGAGCATGATGATACCCTAATGCGGAGTACGACTACGCAAGCTATATATAGCCTGCTAGGAATGGAGGCCTTGCGGAGGTCTATTAACAGACTTGAGAATCGACGGGCTGAGTTTCTGCGGAAAGTGGGACGAGCCTCTCGCGACGTCAACGAGCGCCAAATCGCGGCCGATCTCGAGAAACTACAGGAAAAGAGACAGGAGGTGGAAGATAGGCAGGCGGAGCTGCAGCGTCAGGTAGAGGACGCGCAAGCTGGGCTCAATGAAGCCGAGCGTCGCCTACAGCGCGACATTGCTAGAGTGACCTCGCAGACGGGTTTGAACGAACGGATTTCAGCAATTAAGGATGAGTTGTCTACAGCACGTGAGCGCAGGGCTGAGATAATTAGCAGGCTGAGCAGCTTGATTGAGGGAGACGATCGTGTCGCAGCGGCCTTGATGTTCCCCGCGGTAGAGTCCGTGGTAGATGTACTTGATCCCCTCTACCGGGCGGGAAAGATTCCTCCAACGGAGCTAACGCTCCTGCCCCGGCTGCTACGCGAAGGAAAATGCGTGTGCGGCATTCGCTTCGAGGATCACCCTGAACAACGGCTGGAGGTCGAGCGTAGATATCACGAATCTGAACGCCTCGATAGGAGCGCACATTTCCTAGGGAATGTTCTCGAGGCCGCGCGTCGGCTTGGCAATCATTCCCTAGGCAAAGGGGTGCGCGCCTGGACCGAAGACGTGAAGGAGTGTCAGGATGAGCTAGCAGAGCTCGACGAGAAGATTAATGATTTCGATTCTGACCGGGAACGCCTAAGCGCGCAGCGTGATACGGCTGGAACGCTGAGTGAGCCTGTCTACAGAGAGCGGCAAAATCACGTAAGCGAACTTCGCATTATTTATCAGAAGTGTGCCGATGACCTACGGACCACCAATGCCGATGTCGCGGCCCTGCGGGCGCAAGTGCGCAGCCTAGGAGAGCGTCTTAGGGTGGCGCAGACCGGAGAGCAACGCTCACGCGACCTTCGGGATGCGGCTGATGTGGCCGACGATCTCCAGGCGGTACTCGGAGCTGCGCTCGACGTCATTCAGTCTCGGCAGGTTAAGGAACTGTCGAATGTCATGAATCGGATCTTCCGTGACGTTATCGGAGCGACTTCGGAGAGTAACTTCAGCGAGGTTGGGCTTAGAGCGGTTCGAGGTGGCATTGGGCCCATAGTGCAATACGAGCCCTATTCGCTGGATGGCGATGGAAACGACAAGCCCTTGGCCATGGCTAATGGTGCATCTCGACGCGCGCTGGCGGTATCTTTCGTGTTGGCGCTTGCCGAAACAACTGGAAGCAGAGTTCCCTTTGTCGCAGACTCCCTACTGCACCCGTTCGCCGGCGGAGTGCTTCGCCGGTTGGTAAGTTATCTTGTTGATGGTCGCCGAGTAGGCCAGCCTATTCTTTTCGGGCATACGCACGATTTTTCGGATGAGGAAATACGCCAGTCGCTTATCGATGCTTCAGGGATGACGTACACCATCACTAGCGAGGCACACGTCGGCGGCGATGTAGTCCGGGCCGCTCCGCACCGTCAACACAGTCGACAATCCGTAATTTGCGGTTGTGGCATCGACGAGTATTGCAATATCTGCGAACATACCGGATATGCAAATGATATTCGCTTGACACGCCGTGCAGACAGCCCTGTGTACGGCTGAGGAGCAGATGTGCCTACGCTAACCTTTACAGGTTCTCAACATCGACTTTTTCTGCCTGACGAGATCAAAGATCGTGTCGCGCCATGGATTCAAACGCAGCCTACGACCGCATATCGTACTGCAGATCAAGCACCATTTCGCCGTATGATCGATTTCTGGTTCGCTGCAATCGCATGGGCGGTATATCATGACGTTCGGCCAGCCGCGGAGACGACAGGACGATTCTTCGTTAACCTCGGCCCCAACCCTAACGACATCAGGAACTTCGAGGAGTGGCGCGCGGACCTTCTTACCATTTTGGCTGTGCGTGACTTCGGAGTGGACTCTTCCGATATATCAGACACGCGAAAGATCGTAGATCTTGCGAACCGCTATGCAGAAGTCGGTGCGCCGTTGCTTCTTGATCGCCTTGAGGAGAGCGCAGACCTCGCGCTACCCAGGCTCTACGTGGTAGCTGACATCCTCGCCAGGCTTGTGACTGAAACAGTGGCGCGAAGTTCAGATCGCTCGTTCTGAAGAGCGAATGGATTTATCCACACTCGAAGGTGATCTGTGAGTCTATTCTTTGTTCTTTTAGGTTGTCTACAGTAAAGGTAATTATGTGCCGTCGAGTACACGTCTTGAATCCAGAATCGATCTCGCCTTGCTTCAGAATTATGATCTTACGTCCGCAAGCATCACTCGCATGGACGCTCCATGGTGGTGCCTGTTCCGTTGGCGTGGTGCAGCCGAGAGCGAGAGTCTTGCTCGGCAAGGACCTCGCTCAGCCGCTCCTGGAGCAGCACGCGTACCTGCGCGTGCTCCGGAAGCGTCTTGAGCGAGTGCTCCAACTCGCGCTGGTAGTTCTTCAGCTCGTAAGTCGTCAACGCATGCATGGGATGCGGCGGCTGCTGGATAGACATCTTTGGCCTTCCTAAGGAGCATCGGGCAACGGGATCTCGCTACCTAACGTGCCAGGCCGGGACTACCATTAGGAAGTACGCCAGGACGCACTGTGCGCAAGTGCAGCCTCGCGCGCGGATAGTGGAAAATCCGTTCAGCCGGGTGGGAGATGCCGTGTCCGAAATGAAGACGACCTCGCTGACCGCGTTCGCTTCCCAGTTGAGGGCATGGCGGCAGCAAATGGGCTGGACGCAGGTGGAGGCGGCCGACAAGCTGGGCTACTCGGCCTCGCTGGTCAGCGGCATCGAGACGATGGACAAGACGCCCGCGGCCGAATTCGCGGCGCGCTGCGACACGATATTCAGCACGCCCGGCACCTTCGCGACCATGCGGGACCTGGTCGCGCGCGAGGTCTGGCCGTCGTATTTCGCCCCGGTCATCGATCTGGAGGCCAGCGCCATCCGAATCCACGAGTGGGAGATGCGCGTCGTCCCCGGCTTGGTCCAAACCGAGGAGTACGCGCGCGCCGTCATCAGCGCGGGCAAGCCACGGGACAGCAGCGCGGCGATCGACCGTGCCGTCAGCGCAAGGCTGGAACGGCAGGCGATCCTGGCCCGCGAGAACCCGCCCATGCTGTGGCACGTCCTGCACGAGGGCGTGCTGCGGCACGTGGTCGGCAGCTCCGCGATCATGCGGGCGCAGCTCGACAAGCTGGCGGCGATGGCGCACGAGCCGGGCATGGTGATCCAGGTCTTGCCGTTCACGGCCGGCGATCACCCTGGCACGGACGGCCCGATCCTGGTCTACGACTTCGACGGCGCCCCGGCGGTGGCATATACCGAGTGCAAAGGCGGCGGCCGGGTCGTAGAGTCGGCTGACGAGGTCGGGGACCTGATGATGATCGTTAACATGGTCAGGGCGGCGGCGTTGCCACCCAGGGAGTCCGTCGGCCTGATACTGAAGATCAGGAGTGAGATAGCCGATGTCTGAACAGGCCTGGGTCAAGTCCAGTTATTCGGGCTCTGAAGCAAACTGTGTTGAGGTTGCCGTTCGTGACCGGGTAATCGTCCGGGACACCAAGGACCGAACGGGGACCGTTCTCCGCTTCACTCCAGCGGCCTGGCGCGACTTTGCCGGCCAGGTCAAGGCAGGCGAGCGCAATTTACGCAACGGATTCGCCATGGCGGCCGGCGGCTGCGGGAGCTGTCTTACGCGAGGCACGCGCCGTATCCGTTCGGGCCTTAATCGCGTGATGCACCGGCTCTCCGAGTTGAATGCGGACGACGAAAGGTGCCTGGGGTCAGTGTCCTCAGGAAAGTCCAGGATGACGAACGCGCCGATCGCTCCGGCGTGTGCACCTGCACGGTCAGGAATCACCTGGATCGCCTACACCAGCGCCCTCAACGTGCCGGAAGGCATGCTGATCTACTGCCACCACGACGGCAGCGCGCCCCCAGGGACATCAGCGTCCGTAACCTCGACATCCGGCTGTCGACCCGGATGATCCGGCTCGACCGCACTCCCAGCCACATCGAGCAATAACTCCAGGCACTAGCCGCCCATATCACCCAACGCGCCGCCTCCGCGCCCATATGAATTCCGGGAGTAACCTCCTCATGTGGCCGAACTTGCTGACTATCTGGATCTGACGGTCAGCCAGGCACGTCGGCAATTCCGCGAACTCAAACTCCGGAGTCCCGTCGCCTCCGGCAGGCAAGCCGTATTCTTCCCCGTCGAGACCATGCTCTGCCTGGCCGTCTCTTTCCTGGTCAGCCACCGCCGCTTCGGCGGCTCCACCGCGTACCTGGCTCCCGAGCCGATCCCCTCCCTGGCCCGGCTGTTCTCCCGCCCGCCCTCGAGCATCCTGGCCAAGATGGCCAACCTCGACGGCTCCCGCTCGCACGGCGGCAAATGGGACATCCTGGCCGGTGCCATGCTCCGCGACGAGCCTGCGCACTTCACCCACATCTATCGCACGCTGCTGACCGCGGCCCGGGCCGAAGGCATCGGCGCCGACCGTCTGCCTGATTTCCTCGGACTTGAGCATGACGGCGAGTTCGACCTCCTCGGCCAGGACGAGCTCGGCCCCTCGGCCCTGGAGAATGCCTTCAAGGACCAGATCGCCAAGGCCGCTGCCGAAGGTACCTGGACCGAGCAGCAGACCGAGCGCATCCTGCTGGCCGCTGCGAGGGTCGGGCAGCATGTGTTCGCCCTGAACGTGCTGGCCAACTGCGGAGGGCGGTGCGTGTTCTGCGGGCTGAACCCGGGATCGTTCGGTGCTAAGCGCATGCTCGTAGCGGGGCATATCAAGCCGTGGAAGGACAGCACGTCCGTCGAGCGCCTGGATCTGCGCAACGGCCTGGCCGCCTGCCCCAGTCACGACGTGGCCTTCGACACCGGCTTGCTCACCGTGGACGTAAGTCTTCAGGTCCACGTCTCCGGAACCCTGGCCGACGCGGTCCGCGCCGATCCTCTGACCCGGCAGTACTACGGGCGCCCGCCGCTGCGCGACGCGATCCTGCTCCCGGACCAGGCCCATCTGCCCGGCCGCAAGTACCTCGACTGGCACAAGACCAACATCTTCGTTACCTGACCAGTCCGGCGCACCTACGGATAGAGCATTCGCCCGACGGGAGGCGTGTACCACACCCGTTCGGCCCCAACCGCGTGCCAAACCGTCGTCAGCCCTCGATGCCCTGGTGAGCCGGACGGCGACGGAGCAGCACAACCGCGAAAGCTCCCGCGACGGGCGGCAGGATAGCCAGGATGCCCCACAGTGGCGGAAGATCTGCACGCCGTACTCGGTCGACGCGAGCAAGAGCAGGGCGAGCGCGGCGGTGATCGTCGTCACGACAAGGGCCAGAACCGGCGCCGACCGACGGCGTGACCGCACGGCACGGATCACGGGCAGCCACAGCAACGCCCCGACTGCGGCGACGGTGTACACGAGGCCGTACAGCAGGTTCGGATCCGGCCGCTTGCCGTACGACGCATACATGGCGGTGACGTGATCGGCGAGGCTGCGACTGCCGGTCTGGTCGATGATCGCCGCGACCACGAGGACGGCCGACAGCGCGACCGCCAGATACACGGCGCGGGCTGCCGCAGGGTGTGGTATTTCTTCCAGGAGCCTTCGGTGCGCATGGCCGCGTGCGCAGCGCTCGACCGGGCCAGTCAGCGGATCGCTCCGTTGATGATGACCGGCGGCGGGATGACCGAGACACAGGCACGCGTGGCAGCGAACGCCCTCGTGTTCGGCTACTTCGGCGCACTGGGACAGTGGTACCTAGACGGTGGGGTCCCCCGATCGCCAAATACGTCGAGGAAGGCATGCTGCCCCTACGCAGCATCTGGTCCAGGCCGGACGAATCAGGCAGTCCGTAACACCCGGCCGCGTGAAGCTGCCTGCCTCATTGCGAGCCAGGACGGTGCAGGCTTGGAGGGTGGGCGACGAACGGGCCGAGACCTACCTGAGGCTGCTGGCCGAGGCCGAGCTGCGGCGGGCGGGTGATCAGTTGCGCCGCCACGATATCGCGGCCAAGGACGTCGGGGCCGATCCGGGCATGACGCCGTTCAGAACTTCGGAGAGCGCGGGGTGGAAAGTCGTACGGGCCGGGCGGATCCTCGTCGCGGCTGGCGTGCTCGACCAGGATTACCTCGACCACCTCGCGGCTGATCTTCATGCGGCCGTCAAGGTCCGGTCACGGCTCCTGCTGAACTGGGATCGAAGGCGGGGCATGCTGCACCGCACCATTTTCGAGCCGCCCGTCAGCCGGCCGTCTCGCGGGGCCATCCAGGCGATGCAGGTCGCGCCCATCGGCGGGGCGCTGCGTGTGGCCGGTGACCGCGCGGCGTGGACGTTGCACCTTCTATCGCTGGTGCGGACGGAGACCGAGGCCGTGATGACCGTCGCCATGCGCATGCACTGGCCGCCGGACGGATCGAGCGCGGATCTGGAGCTCACCGGGGCCGGGCCGCATCATATGCCGTACGACCAGCTCTGGGCGGTGGACGACCAGGGGACTCGCTACGCGGTCCGGTTCGAGGGCGGTAGGGGCGGGAAGGTCACCTGGCTCGGCGTCGCCCGGTTGTCACCCGTGCCCCCGCGCCATGTCCGGCGGCTTGACCTGGTCGGCGACGGGACCCGCCTCATCCGGCTCCCTCTCGGGCCGTCGGCACCGCCCGGCCGCCGGGCCGCGCCGCCGGCGGCCGAACCCTCCGCGATCGGGCCCGGTGAGCGCCTGCTCGTGCTGGAGGCCGAGCGCATCCTGGCCAGCGGAGACGCCAGGGGACCGGTCGAGGGTCCCGTGCCGGGAGAGATCATCACGGTGCTCACGGAGGCGGGCGCGATCGCCGCCGATAGCCCGGTACCCGGTCAGCTCGCCGCGCTGTGCCAGCGGCTCGGCGCGGCCGGGCACGGCATCACCGTCCGGCCGGCCGGGGAGATCCCGGCGCCGTGGGCCAGCGTCATCGCGCACCGAAAAGCGCCGGAGCCTGCCAGCGGCGCCGAGGTGTTCGCGCCGCTGGCCTGCGTCCTGCCGGACGTAGACGGGGCACGGTTCGCCCTGGCCGGGCTGAATACGGCCGCGGGCGAGAGCCACCTGCACGTGATCAGCAGCGGCATGCCGCGGCTCGCCGACCGGTTCCAGTGGGACTGGACGCCGGGCTTCTCCTGGTGGCTCAGGGACAGCGCCGGGAACTGGCACGTGGCGACGGCAGGCGAGCCGTGCACGCTCGAAGACGGCATGCAGGCGTTCTGGCTGCGGCTGACACCGCCGCTCGCCACGGGTCCCGACGCGGCCGAGATCGTCGTGACGGGACTGGCGACGCGGGCCCGCGCAACGGTACAGGTTCGCCCAGCCGGAAGCTGATTACTGAAACTGGTAACGCAGGTGGAGGGCACCCTCGCCCTGGATGGCCTCGGTGCAGCGCAGGTCCGCGCGGGCGGTGCCGAACAGCCGGATGCCCCGGCCGGCCAGCCTGGGCACGACGTGGAGCACGACCTCGTCGGCCAGCCCGGCGTCCAGCGCCTGCTGGGCGAGGCTGACCCCGCCCGCCAGTAGCACGTCCTTGCCGTCCGCGACCGCGCGAGCCTGCCCGACTGCTTCCTCGATGCCGCCGGTGACGAACGTGTAGCTCGTGCCGCCGCCCTTGGCTATCCGGTCCTGTCCGCGATGGGTCACCACGAAGACGGGCGCGTGGAACGGCGGATTCTCGCCCCAGTTCGGGTAGCCGAAGTCGAACATCCGCCGGCCGATGACCTGGGGGCCGAACCGGTCGAAGCCGTCCTGCCACACCTTCGAGTCCGCGGAGTCCTCCCCGCCGTCCTGGCCCTGCTGCGTGCGCCAGCTCCGCAGCGGGAACTGCCAGCCCAGGATCTCGGTGAACAGCGCCATGCCGTCCGCGTCCGGCGCCTCGGGACCCGCGATCCCGTCCAGCGACACCGACATCGCCAGCACTACCTTGGTCATCTCGTGCTCCTCCTCCGATGGAGGACGCCTCGTGCGTCCTCTCACCCGTGAGTCGGAACGGACCTGCAGATCTCTACATCATGGGCACGAGCACGATCCTGCCGAACACCTACGTCCCGACTTCGCCCTAGACGACCTGATCCTCATGCTCATGGCCAACGACGGCATCCGCGCCACCTCACCGGCCACCCGGGTCGCGGCTTCCCGGCGCTTCGCCGCGCTCGCGATCCAGGCCTTCCATGCCTCTCCGGAGGCCTCGCCGCTGCTGCCGACGCACGTATTAAGCAGCACTTTCAACCACAGGGTTGACGGGTGGGTCATCCACGGCCTAGAGTTGTTTAAACCATTGAGTTGAAACTGGAGGGGCGATGACCGCGGACACGCTGTCCCGGGTCTTCGCCGCCCTCGCGGATCCGACCCGGCGCGACATGGTGGGCCGGCTCTCGGAGGGCGACGCGACCGTGAGCCAGCTGGCCGAGCCGTACCGGATGTCGTTGCAGGCCGTCTACAAGCACTTGCGGGTGCTCGAGGACGCCGGGCTCGTCAGCCGGCCGCGAGGACCGCAGCCGCGGCCGGTGCGCCTGGAGGTCCAGGCCCTCGACCTGATGGACACCTGGATCGAACGCCACCGGGACCGCGTTGAGCAGCGCTACCGCCGCCTCGACGCCGTCCTGGCCCAGATGAAGCTGGCACAGATGAAGGGAGACGAGGATGAACAAGATCACGGAGACGGTCATCGAAGCCGACCCGAAGCTGCCGGTCATCCGGATGACTCGTGACTTCGCGGCCACGCCCGGGCAGCTGTTCCGCGCCCACACCGATCCGGCGTTGTTCGCCCGGTGGGTGGGTCCCGACGCCATGACCACCCGGATCGAGCACTGGGACGCGCGTACCGGCGGCAGCTGGCGGTACGTCGCGGTGCACGACGGCACGGAGTACCGGTTCCACGGCTGCTTCCACGAGGTACGGCCGGACCGTATCGTGCAGACCTTCACGTTCGAGGGCGATCCCGACGGAGTCGCACTGGAGACGTTGTGGTTCGAGGACCTGGGCGACGGCCGTACGCGGCTGCGGACGCAGTCGCTGGTCGACAGCTTCGAGGGCCGCGACGCGTGGCTGCGCAGCGGCATGGAGGTCGGTGTCGACGAGGGTTACGCCAAGCTGGACAGGATGCTCGCTGATGGCGCTGTCTGACCGCCCGGCCGAGCGGCACCGGCAGGTGGCCGGGCTTTTTACCGAACGGGTCCGCGGTACCCGCTCCTGGGACGCGCCCTCCCCGGTCGCCGGCTGGGCCGCCCGCGACGTAGTTCGCCACCTGACCGAATGGTTCCCCGGGTTCCTTGCCTCCGGTGCCGGCATCGAATTGCCCCGCGGGCCGTCGGTGGACGAGAACCCGGTCACCGCGTGGCAGGTTCACTGCGACGGCGTGCAGGCGGTGCTGGACGATCCGGAGACGCCGCGCCGGGAACTCGCCAACCCGCACATCGGCCTCCTGCCCCTGGAGACCGCGATCGACCAGTTCTATACCGCTGACGTGTTCATGCACACCTGGGATCTGTCCAGGGCTACCGGCCAGGACGACCGGCTGGACCCCGGCTTCTGCGCTCAGCTCCTCGGCGGGATGGAGCAGCTGGAGCAGGTCCTCCGCTCCTCCGGCCAGTACGGCGCCCGGATCGAGGTACCCGACGGCGCGGATACCCAGACCAGACTGCTGGGTTTCATCGGCCGGGACCCATTCTGGCCGGGCCGGTGAGCCGGAAGTCCTAGCCTGCGCGGGCCGAGGCGGCGAGCCGCTCGGCGAGCGCGATGACCAGGCCGCGGAGCTCGTCCGGCCGCTCGATGACGAACGGCCGGTCGAGCGAGGCGAGAACCGCAGGCACCCAGTCGAGCCGCTCCGCCCGCAGGTCCACGCGGAGCCAGCCCTCGGCCTCCGGATCCGCGTCGGCCGGGGCCTCCTCGATGCTCGCGACGCTGGCCGGAAGCCGGGCCCGGATCTGCTCCGCCGTCGCCTGGATCCGCAGCGTCACCTGATGCCGGTACGGAGCCGTCGCGAGCCCCGACAGCACGCGCTGGGCCGGGTCGAGTCCGGCGGGCGGCTCGAACGAGCCGGGCAGGGTCCTGGCGTCCGCGATGCGGTCGAGCCGGAAGGTCCGATCCTCGCCGATCCCGGGATCCGTGCCCGTGACGTACCACCGGCCCGAATGGGCGACCAGCCCGTACGGGTGCAAGGTGCGTTCGCTGCGCCGGCCGTCGGCGGCGGTGTACCTGATCGAGACCGGCCGGTGATGGCGTACCGCGTCGGCGATGCAGAGCAGGACCGAGCTCTCCGGGGCGGCGAACTCGCCGGGCGGGGCGGTGAAGGCGAGCGACCCGAGCACGGTGTCGAGCCTGCGGGCGAGCCGCTCCGGCAGGACCCGCCGGATCTTGGCCGCGGCCGTCTCGCTCGCCGTGCCCGTCGCCGTCATCAGCCCGGCCCGGCGGCCCGCGACCAGGCCGAGCAGCACGGCGAGCGCCTCCTCGTCGCTCA
>WNGP01000997.1_pt1 | contig 23999 bp, 27 predicted proteins | sample 5407671 | NCBI WGS metagenome assembly WNGP01 (sample SAMN13153381, study PRJNA577476) | soil metagenome | isolation source: 40 cm soil or saprolite under Garry oak tree replicate 2 | place: USA:California | collected 2016-06-15
GGAAGCACCCGCACGTCGTCCGGGTGCTCGCCGGGCACGCGCACCGCGACGTCTCCGCCCTGTTCGCCGGCACCCTGATGACCGTCGCGCCCAGCACTTACCGGCAGAGCGCGCTGCGCATGCACGACGCCGAGGCCCCCGGTTACGTCGCCGAACCGACCAGCTTCCTGCTGCACGTCCTGGACGGGACCAACTGCGTGACGCACTCCGTGGCGGCCAGTCACGCCGCCGCCGTCCGCGCGTTCTAGAACTCCTGGCCGCCGACGTCGGCCTGGCCGTGGGCCGCCAGCCAGGTCAGCGCCTCGTGCAGGGCCTCCAGCGAGCTGTACCGCGGCGCATACCCGAGCACCTCCCTGGCCCGGTCGATGCTCGCCGTGATGCTGCGGACGGTGTGCTGGCGGGTGGTCTCGGCGTGTTCGGCGCCTACCCGGCGCTCGAATTCCGCCCAGTCGGTGAACTCGAGCACCGGCTCACGGCCGAACCATCTCGCGACCCTCGTCGCCAGCCCGCGCAAGGTCATGGCCTGTTCGGCGACCACGTGGAAGCTGGCCCCGATCGCGGCCGGCCGGGACATCGCCCGCTCGAAGGCCTGCGCCACGTCGTCCGCGTGCACGTGATGCAGCACGCCCAGGCCGTGATCGGGCAGCGCGAGCGGCCGCCCGGTGGCCAGCTGAGTCCAGACGGCGGCATCCAGGTTGCCGGCCGGCGTGATGACCGGCCAGCCCGGCCCGCTGATGTGGCCCGGGTGCAGGACCACCGCGGGCACGCCGCCGGCCAGCGTCTCGCGGTGCAGCAGGACTTCGATCTCCGCTTTGCCGGTGCCGTACTCGCCGTAGGCGGTCCGCGGCTCATCCTCGGTGATCGGCACCCGCAGCGCGGGACCGTGTACCCAGATGGTCCCGCAGTGGATCAGCAGCGGCCGGGACGGCCGCAGCGCGTCGACGAGCTGCCGGGCCGAGGCGGCGGTGAAGCAGATCAGGTCGATGACCACATCCGGCCGCAGCGCCGCGATCCGGGCGCCGAACGTTCCCTTCTCATCCTCCGCGTCACGGTCCACCGCCACCCTGGTGACCGAACCCCACTGCGGGCTCGCGTGGTACGGATCCCGCGCGCCGCGGCTCATGGCGATCACCTCATGACCGCCGCACACCAGCCGCGGCACCAGGTAGCTGCCTATATGCCCGGTGGCTCCGATGACGACGACGCGGCTCATCCAGCGGTCCCTTCGGTGAAAGCGACAGTCACGCCATCCTCCCAGGAACCGCTAGTCACCCGCCTCCCGCCCTCGCCCGCCCCCCGCTCGCCCCTCGCCCGGCTCCGGCCTGTCCCTGTCCGCCCCCGGCTCGCCCTCGCCCGCCCCCGACCGGCCCTCCCGAGTCACATCAGTCTCTCTCGTCTCTTTATTCGAATATTGAGTTATATCAGCAAATGCGCTAGAAATTAGAAGTATTCTTCGCTATTATGTTTGATGAAAACCAAGACCAATATCCCGAACGGATGGTGGTGCATGCCTCCGGAACCGGTTCCTGCGGACCCCCAGCGGGACGGGGATCCTGCCTGGTTCCGCCCGGATCCGATGCCGGCTACGAAGGCGGTCATGTCGGCTTCGCGCAGGATCGGGTCCAGGCCGCGGTCCCGGCAGTGCTGGCGGCAGACGGCCAGCATCTCCGGCGAGCTGTCCAGGCCCTCGACCGCGAAGCCTGCCTCGAGCAGCGGGATGAGCACGCGCCCGGTTCCGGTGGCCGGCTCCAGGATGCGCCCGGTGACGCCGGCGAGCGTAGTACTCCACGGCTCCGAAGGACCGCCCGACCGGCTTGTCGAGTTCATAGACCTCGGTCGCCAGCCGCCCGTAGTCCCAGCTCACTATCTGTCTCCTGAATCGCCGCCCCTGCGTTATATCAGGTCGCGTCTTCTCGCAGCCATCCGATTTCGCGGGTAGGGGGCGTTATGATGCGACGGGGCGAACGCCGGGTTGGCGGTCAACCGGCGGCGGCTCATACTGGGTAGCGTGCTTGCCCGATTGCGGAACTGGTTTGATGGAGCTGGCTGGTTCGTGGGCCTGGCGGTCGCGCTTTTTGTTTTCGCCCTATTGGCGGTGTTGGTGGGGTTGCAGTCACCGGACCGCGTGCTTTGGACCGGTCAGCAGGTTGTCGGCACCGAACAGCGAGGCATCGTCAGCTACCAGTGGGACGGTCAGACGTATTCACTCGACGCTCAGGGCTTCGGGAATTCGAAGGACATAAGTGTTTATCTCGACCCCGGTGATCCCAGCCATGCCATGATCGACAACGTTTTCGATCGGGTGGCGGCTGTCTTGTTGATCGGCGTGCCGGTAGCGGGCGGCGTGGTATTGCTCGTCGTCGGCGGCACTCGCAACTACCGATGGGAGCGTAGGAAACTCAAACGTGCTCGCGAATTTCGGCTTTGAGTTCCTGCGCGACGCGTCGTCTACGGTCGCGCACGACGGCTGGCCCCTCGCTAATGGCTCGGCGCCTAGCGGAGTCCCAGCACGGTCGTTAGGGCTTCGTCGATGCCCCACTGCTGCTCGGGGGTGACTCGGCCGACTATGTCGCCCAGGCGTCCGGCATCGATGGCTCCGACCTGTTCAACCAGGACGCGGGTGGTCTCACCAAGCAGTTCGATCTCCGGGCGAAACGATGCCGCCTTGGCGCTGAGAGATGTGGGTGCGACCAGGACCACCGAACGCGGTAGCAGTTCGTTAGCCTGGACGATCACTCCATAGCGGCGGCCGCGCTGCTCATGGCCTGCCCCACGGGGCGGGCGGAATTCGTGGATATCACCCCGGAGCACGCATGCTCTCCATGAGAGCTGCGACCTCGAGCATTTCGCGCCGGTCGTCTTCGTCGGCCTCGAGTGCGGCTACCTCAGCGGCAAGGGCGGCTCGGCGTTGTAGCCGTGCAGCGCTGTCGAGGATCGCGCGACGGATCGCCTCGGATCTGCTGAGGCCCGTCGCCTCGAGCTGAGCCAGCGCTCGCAGAGCCTCGGGATCGAGGCGCACGCTAATCGCTGATGTCATGCCCCCAATGTATCACGATCCGTCATACAAATAGGGGTGGGGTGGAGAGGGCGACGGGAATCGAACCCGCATGACCAGTATCTGCTACCCGGCCTGTCTGCCGCGGCTGGTGCCTTGGTGGCGCTGCTGACGACAGGCCGCATCAGGCCCCTGCTGGCTGGGTTGACGGCGGTGCCCATCGTGCTTGGGTTCGTAGTGCCGCCGACAGTGGACCGGATTGGTGGCCGTTATGACGAGCATACGGCGCGGGAGGCGCTTGCTGCCCGGTGCAAGGGTGGGCGGATGTCCCGGCGATGTAGTTGCGTGATCAATTCGGCCCCTGGAGCCGCGGAATCTTGCCATCATCGGTGTGCAGCGGCTCGTATTCACCGGCCGGGTCCGGGTCCTGGCCGAACCGGCCGGATGGCTCGCGGGTACCCGGCGGCGCTGACGCCCGCGCGCGAGTGGTGACGGACGGCCCAGGCGAGGGCAATTCTTCGATGCTTGATACGGCGGGTTGCGCTGGAGCATTATCCGCGAGCTGGTGCGCACGGTCGGGGTGTGGTCTTCCAGCGACCTGCGTTGAAGACGTCGGCGACGCCCTTGTCGTAGCGGTTGTGCGGCCGTCATTGCCTCGGCCGATTGTTATTGATCATCTGCCATTGCCGGGCGGAGGCGGTCGGCTATCGTGTCGGCTGCCCGGCCGCGGCAATGTCCAGGCTGAGACCATGGAGACCGTTTGCAGGAGATGTGTAGATCATATGGAGATTGCAGGGCCGGACCGGCAAGCTTCATTACTTGACTTCTGTTGAGTTAATCGTTCAGCAATACTCAATTCAGTAATGCTGAACGCTGTGCTCGGCCCAGGAAGGCGGAGTTGCCTTGGTCCAGCCAAGATGATCGGCGGAATTCTCGCTTAGGTCCGAGTCGGTCGAAGTCGCGTCTGTTGCTCAGCCAGTCGGGGCGCCTCGCTTGAATGCACGCTGGCCATCCGTACCATCGGAAGCACGAGAGGGAAATGTCATGGGTGGGTCGAGGAACTCGGCGTGACGGACGTGCTGGCGGTGCACGCCGCGCTGCTGCCGACCGGGAAGATCTTGCATTTCAGCGGCAGCGAGTATAACCCGGATAATCACAACCAGAATCGCAACGACCACACTCGGCTGTATGACTGCGTCACAGCTGAAGTGACGTCGGTAGGCTCACCGGTGCAGGACCTGTTCTGCTGCGGTCATGCGCTGCTCGCCGACGGGGATCTGCTGGTGGCCGGCGGCACCGCGTCGTACGCGAAGGACCAAGCGGGTGACCCCCACAGCCTGCACTGGCCGGGGCTGCGCAACACCTGGATCTACGACGCGCGTTCGTCCCGCTGGATCGACCGGGCCTCGCTGCTGCCCCAGCCCGAGTTCATCGCGGCGCCGGACTCGCCCCCGAGCGTGGTCAGCCGACGGGGGATGCTGGACGTGTTCTGGGTCAGCCGAGACGGCAGCATCGTCACCCAGTTTTGGCCGCAGCAAGGCAGGTGGAGCCAGCCAGAGATCCTGGTACCCGGCGACTCGGTGCTCGCAGCGGTGGCGGGCGGCTCGGTGGCGGCGGTGAGCCGCAACACGGACAAGATCGACATCTTCTGGGCCGGGCGGGACGGCGCGGTCAACTCCCACTTCTTCAGCGAGTCCAAGCCGTGGGGTGAGCACCATCCGTTCACGCTCGTCCCCGCCGGTTCACCGCTGGCCGCGGTGGCGGGCGGCTCGGTGGCGGCGGTGAGCCGCAACACCGACAAGATCGACATCTTCTGGGCCGGGCGGGACGGCGCGGTCAACTCCCACTTCTTCAGCGAGCCCAAGCCGTGGGGTGAGCACCATCCGTTCACCCTGGTCCCCGCCGGTTCACCGCTAGCGACGACATCGTTCGGCCCGATCAGCGCGGTGAGCCGCAACACCGACAAGATCGACATATTCTGGGCAGGTGCGGACGGCGCGGTCAACTCCCACTTCTTCAGCGAGCCCAAGCCGTGGGGTGAGCACCATCCGTTCACCGTGGTATCCGCCGGGTCGCCGGTCGCCGCCGTGGCCTCGAGCGCGGTCGCCAGCGTCAGCCGCGGCCACGACAAGATCGACCTGTTCTGGGCGGGCCCGGCCGGCGCGATCCACTCCCTGTGGTGGACCGAGGCCGACGGATGGGGGTTCGGTCATCGCACCGCGTTCGGACTGGCCGGCGGCGGTCGCTGGTACCCCACTTTGATCACTCTCGCCGACGGCCGCGTTCTCGCCGCCGCTGGCCACCCGGCGCACACCGACACGCGGCACTGGAACGACACCCCGGAAACGTACGACCCGGCCCGCAACACGTGGACGATCCACCCCATACTCGGGGCCCCGGACGCGTTCGTGCAGTACCCGCGGATGCATGTGCTGCCCGACGGCAAGGTGTTCTGCGCGACCCCTCTGGCCAGTGAGCAGGCGGGCGGCTTCGGCTTCAGCATCACCTACGACCCCGACACCGAGGAATCCAGAGACGTTGCGGCCCTCGGCGAGCCGGACTACCTCGCGCTGCCTATCGTCAGCAGCACAGACACTACCTCTGTCCTGCTGCCCTTGCGGCCAGCGCGAAACTACGCACCCAGTGTGCTCCTCTGCGGCGGTAAGAAAGCGCTGCGCATTGATCTTGCGGACGAGCATCCCGTCTGGAAAGTCACCGGGGCGCGACCGCTGACCAGTGCACGGTATAACCTCAACGCCGTGCTACTGCCCAGCGGCGAGGTCTTCATCAGCGGCGGCGTGGCCGATCAGGCCAACAAAAAGGACACTAGCGCGGTCCGGACCGGCGAGATGTACCACCCCGATAGTAATTCGTGGAACCGGCTGGAGGATGCGACGGTTGTGCGCAACTATCATTCGGTGGCACTGCTGATGCCAGACGGCGCGGTTTGGACGGCCGGCTCGAACAAAGACGGTGTGCAAAGCCACGATGGGCTAGATACCCGCGAATTGCGCATCGAGATCTATCACCCCTGGTACTTCGACCGGCAACGACCGCATCTCGTCTTCGCGCCCGGCCGGATGACGTACGGGCAGGAACCGGCCGATGAGATCACGATCGAAGTCAGCCGCGCCGACGCGATTTCCGAGGTGGCCGTGGTGCGTACCGCCTCGACCACCCACGCGTACAGCTCCGACCAGCGCTACGTCGAGCTGTCATTCACCGTGGCCGACGCTCAGCACCTACGGGTCAAACCGCCGCCGTCGGGTGGCGTCGCGCCGCCCGGCGTGTACCTGATCTTCGTACTCGACACCTCTCATGTACCCTCGATCAGCCGATTCATCACGATCGCATGAGTGGTAAGCGATCCTGCCACGGCTTCGGCGAGCAGTCGGGCCGCGGCGTTACGCAGGTCAGCCTGGCTCCGTCGAGCCCGAGCGGGCGACGGGAATCGAACCCTGTAGCCAGACGGAAGGCTGCTGGTATACCTAGTCTGTCGGCTTTCGCAGCGAGCTATCTGGCCATCTCACTGGATATCTGATCCATGGTAAGGAGAAGGTCTACGGTTCGAGCCGGTGGGGACATTAGTGGGGACTAACGGTCCGGCATCGAGCCGTACGGTCTCCCGTAGCATCGCCCTCACCTCAGGTCTGCAAGAGCTATGCGCTTCTGGCGGCTCTGTCATTCACCTGCTCGCCGGCGCGAAGAATCATCGGCGTGGCGCGCTGAATTGACCGGCTCACCAGGTGCCCGGGGCCGTAGCGCTGCTGTATCTCGGCGAGTCGCTTCCCCACCGTCACGAGCTCGCCGTCCGGGCTGGTTGTCATGTCGCAGAAAGTCAGCACGCTGGAAAGCACCTGTGGCGCTGGCTCGAACTCCAGGCCCAGGACGACGGCGAGTCCGCGTTCGCCGGCTTCGATGATGGCGCAGGAGTGGTAGGCGACCAGCCGGCACAGCATGGCGTCGGCGTGCTGGGCGTCGCGCAGGTACCGGGCGCCGTCGAGTGCGTGCAGGCCCGTGGTGGCCAGGTCGGGCGCGTAGCCGATGTCGTGCAGCCACGCGGCGGCTTCCAGCAGATCGGCGCCAGCGCCGAGAACCGCCGCCAGGCTGCGTGCCCGGGCGGCCACGCCTTGGACGTGTGCCCAGCGCCGGGGGAGGGATTCCTGGAGGAGTACCTGGGCGAGCTGTTCGGCCGATGGAGCCAGCGTGTTCATGCGGCCAGGGCTAGACAGCCGCGGCGGGACGCTCACGGACGTCGCAAGCCGTCTGAAGACATCTTGTTCAGCATTGGGTCCCGTCGTCCAGTAGCGGGACTGTAATTTCAACGGTGTAACTCCCGAGACGGAGGAGACACCAGATGACTGACGTGACAGCTGTCTGCGGGGCCACGCCGAACGTGCCATCAGACCGCCCTGACGGACCGGGCCTGCGCCGGGACATCAAGGTAAGCATTCCGAGATCTGCGCCATCGCCTCAAAGCGAGGCGAGACGCCTGCCCTGGCGAGCTGCCGGAACTCGTCGGTGCTCATGCGGATGCTCCCGCCCCACGTGTCTTTGAGCACCAGGCGTGCTTCTGGCGGTGCCGTCTGGTCAAATGCGATCTCGGCCGTCGCGTCGGGCCGCCGCTCATGCCCGTAGGAAGCGATCACCGCAGCTGGTTCCCCGTGAAAGAGCAGCACGGTCATCTCATCCTTGTCCTGGTCGGCTGCTGCGATAATCGCGCGCATCAGTGCAAGAGCTATCTCCTGCTGTCTTCGCCAGTGGGGGCCAGGTTCAATTCGATGTGAGGCACCGGGTTGTTCTCCTCGCGCTGGTTACTGTCGCTGTGATGCTGACCCGCAGGGTCAGCCACTGACCATGACGCGGACGCTGGACACCGCTAAGCCGAGAACCGCCCAGCGGGGGAAAGCGCGCCTGGCGGCTCGATCTCACGCGCTGACGCCACCCTGGTCTGGGGACCGTCTGTCTCCGGCGAGAGGACGAGGCCCGCTCAGGTCCATGTGCCGGACAGACCACGGCGCTCCTTCTCATCGGCGATCGCTTCCGGCCTGCTGGCGTGACCCCGGGGCAGGTCCGGGTGATGTACGCCGGGCTCCTTCCAGGCGGCACTGCTGCACTGTCCATCACACACCGTTATTACATAGTCTGAAGGAGTGATAATCAATTGGTAACAATTATGGCAACATCGACCTACGCAGAGTCAGTCTGTTCGGGCTACGCCATAGCTAGACCGCCTACACCCGCCCTGGGACTGCGCCACACGGCAGCGTCGCGAGTTCCTGGACCGGCGCCTGACCCGGCAGCGCGAATTTCCGCACTAGAGCCGCAGACCTCCGGTCCATACGGCCAGGCAAGCAGGGCCTTGATCGGTAGAACGCGATTTCGTATTCTTGGCCGATGGCTGCGCAGGGCGATGAGTTGCTCGGCCGTCGGCCGTGGTCACCGCCGATCGTGGAGCTGGCCGGCAATGGAGTCGCGCATCTGCTGTGCTGGGAGAGGCATGAGCGAGACGGATCTTGGCATGCCTGGGTGTCCTGGGTCCAGTCCACCGGGGATCCCGTCCGGTACCGCCACCACGTGGTCAGCGTACGCGCCGATGCGGTGCGGCGCCTGGAGAACCCGTCCGCGTACGCGCGGGTGCCGCGTCGCGGGCTGGGCAGCGACGGCCGGATCCGGCCGTGGACCGCGGCCGCACCTATCATCCGAGGCACCCACGATCCCGGGTAGGAGCCCGGGCAAGATGACCCGCTCGGGCGACAGCGCACCCTCCGGCGGTACGCCGGACACGGAGCGGGCGTGCCGGTAAGGCCTGCTGCACCACCGATTCCGAAGAGGCCTTCCCAGACGCTGACGCACGCCAATGACCATGCTTCGGACCAGATCGCTGGCGGGAGTAAACGAACAGCCGCATTCGAAGTCAACGTGCCAGGGTGTCTGGCAGGAACACGAGGCGCCCGCACATGCCGAGAAGAGGACGTGTCGTCTGAGGGTCCTTCGATTGATCAAGTGAGAAGTAATGCTGCATGGTATTATTCGATGTGTTGTTCTGCGGCTGATTCCCTGTACTTTCGGTAGGCTCGGTCGAAGTACTGAGCTAGTTGAACATCACGCTGTGAAATGCGATGCCCGATATCCCATGTGGTTAGGTACACCCTGAGGGTCTTGAAGATGTTTTCCCAGCGCGGGTGGTGGTTGGCTTTGTCGGCAAAGTCCCCGACCTCGGCCATAAAGGCAAGAACATCCCGGAAGCTGCGGAACAAGAAGGTTCGATGCAGCTCAATCCGAACCTGGCGCGGGTCTTCCGGAAGGGACCCTTCTACCACTTTCCAATCCTGCAGATCCTCTCGGACCACAAGGTCAATGTCCTCCTCTTCCATTGGCGCTGGTTTGACAATTAGGTGCGGACGCGGATAAGGCAGCAGATTGCCGGATTCTGCATCCTCAAATGAGTCACGGACTCGCGGACCACGAAGATGGCGCTAAATCTCGAGAAGGACAGGCTGAAGATCAGACTCCAGTGCTTCATCACGAACTTCCACGCCTTGCTTGTCAGAAAGATAGGCAATCGACTGCGGAAGAGCCTCCGTTGGAGGAATGCGAGCGCCTCCGAATGCAATCGGGATTACCGTGCTATTGCGCGCTAGTTCTATCTCTTGGCGCACCCAGTCGTCAGTCTGGTCGATTCGTCGCCGCTCGAATTCAGCCCGGGCTTCCAGCCACTTCGGTCCGATGACAACCAATACTACATCCGCAGAGCTGATTTGCTCTTGCAGTTCCTTGGGCCATGTGACTCCCAAACGCTGGCACGTGTCACGAAAGATGCGGACTTTCGGAGGCTTCGAGGGCTCATTGAATGCCCCGCTGATTACGAGATCCAGCAATACCGCCCGCAGCGAATCATCGTCACGCCTATAGCTAATGAATATAGATACCTCAGCCATTTTAGTCATTTCAAAGGTGCCTGGCGCAGAGCAGGTGGCTCCAAGTCCCGGGTTGCTGCCGTCGGCTGTTCCATATAATAACACTCCGCCTCATCATCTCCTCCCGACGCACTCTTCTGCAGGCAGGGTCGAGCGCCACGGGTAAGGCGCGAGACCTTGGCCATGCCCACGTGGTTGGTCGGCAGCTGTGAGCTCCGCCAGCCGAGACGGAGGCTGACGGGGAAGGCCGTCACGGAGAGTAACCTGAGTCTTCGCGTACCCGCGCAAAGAGCCGCCTGATTATCTGCGTGCCACCGGCCCGTTCGGTGCAGGCCAGCGGTGGCGCGCAGAACGGGTCATTCTGGCGCGTCAATGACGTGTAGTTGCCGTGGTTGGCTCCACGGGTCAGCTGATGCTGGTCATGGCTGTGTTGCCCCGGAGCTGATGAGTCTTGTCAGGCTGGTGCGGGAGTGAAGGCCGAGCTTGTCATGGATGTGGCCGAGGTGGACCGCGATGGTCTTGGGGCTGAGGAACTGCCGTGAGGCTATTTCCTGGTTGCTGAGGCTCTCGGCGACCTGCAACGCAACCCGCAGTTCCTGGGGGTGAGATGGATGTGAACCGGCGTGCATCGCGGAGCGGCGGTGAGGCCGGTGGCTTCTAGCTCGGCGGCGGCACGGTCGGCCGGGGGGCGAGCGCCGGGCAGCTCAAACGCTGTGTGGGCCTGTGCGAGCTGCGGGCGGGCCTCGCTGCGCCGCCGGTCCGGGCGCAGCGCCTTGCCGAGGCACAGGCGGGCGCGGGCCCGCTCGAACGGGTTCGGCGTTTCTGCCATTGTGGCGGCTTGCTCGACTTCGGCGATCGCCCGGTACGTGCTGTGCTGAACCAGTCCGCGGCAGCGGGCTGCGGCCGTTATGGCCTATTCGCTGCCGGCCGCGGCCGCCTCGGCGTCTAGGAGCACCAGCTGCTCCCGGGCCTCTGCCAGCCGCCCGGTGCGGGCGAGGCTTTCGATGTAGTCCGGGCGCCATTGGATCACGCAGAGGTCTCCTAGCCCGTACTGGGCCACGAGCGAGGCCGCGTGGGCCAGCCCCCCGGCTGCATGCTGGTTATTGGACAATCCGAGTTCCAGGGGGCCGAGGACTGCCTCCGCGTAGGTTGTGATCGTCGCTTCCAGTCCCGCCGGCCTGGCGAGGCTCAGGGCCCGTTCTCGGTTTGCAGGCAGTACCCTGCCCCGCGGACGGTCTCGATGACTGGTTCACCGAGCTTGCGGCGCAGGTAGCCCACGTATACGTCCACGAGGTTGGTCTGGGGATCGAAGTCCATGCCCCAGGCCATGGACAGGAGCTCCTGCCGGGAGAGGACCTGGCCGGGGTGGTCGGCGAAGGCTTTCAGGAGGGAGAACTCGCGGGCCGACAGGCTCACCGCCCGCCCATCGACGGTGGCCTCGCGCCGCAGCGGGTCGATGCAGATGCGGCCGACCTGCAGCACGCCGCGCGAGTCGGCGGTGCGGGGCCGCAGATTTGCCCGCACGCGGGCCAGCAGTTCCTCGAAAGCGAACGGCTTGCCCAGGTAGTCATCTGCGCCGAGATTGAGCCCTGTGACGCGGTCATCCACGCGCCCCCGGGCACTGAGCACCAGGACCGGAACCGCCGATCCGCGCCCCCGCAGGCCCTCAAGCACGTCAAGGCCGTCCAGGTCGGGCAGCCCGAGATCCAAGATCACGAGTGAGATGCCGGGCTCCATGAGGCGCCGGAGCGCGTCCTGGCCGGTCTGCACCCACTCGACGTCATAGCCGTGCGCACGGAGCCCTTTGTCCAGGAACGACGCGACGCGCTCTTCGTCCTCAACGATCAAAAGCCTCACCGCGGAATCTTGATCCAGAATGTGACGCCGCGCCCCGGCCGGTTAACGGCTCCGGCGTCTCCGCCATGGGCTCTGGCGATCCCGCGGACGATGGACAGCCCCAATCCCATCCCTCCTGGCGATGACCCGGTGCTGAACGGCTCGAAGACCACCCGTTCGTCGCCGGGCGGCAGCCCCCCTCCGTCGTCGGCCACCTCGAAACGCCAGCTCGCCGGGCCGGCCTGTACCCCAAGGCATACCGGCCCGCCCCCTTCGGCGTGGTCGGCCGCGTTCTGCAGCAGGTTCACAAGCGCCTGGGTCAGCCGCTGGGGGTCCGCCCGGAGCGTCGCGCCACCGATGCCGGACACCACCCGCACCCGGTCCCCGAGGATGGCTTCTGCTTTGGCCGTCATGTCGTGCAAGAAACTGTCCAGGGGCACCACCTCCCATTTGAGCAGGGGCCGGCCGTCCGCGCAGGCCAGGGTGGTCAGGTCTTCCACCAGCCGGCCCATGAGGGCCAGTTCGCTCACGCACATGGCCTTGACCGCGCGCACCTCCCGCTCATCGGCTCCTTCTTCCAGCACCTCCAGATGGCCCCGGCAGATGGTGATGGGGGTCCGCAGCTCGTGCGATACCGCCGACAAGAACTTGTCCTTCATCTCATCCAGCTCGCGAAGCTGCTCGGCCCGGTCCCGTTCCCGCGCCAAGGCCAGCTCGATCTGCTCCAGCCTGCCCACCCCCCACCCGATCCCTTCCCCGACCAGGACGCAGACCGGAATGGTGATAGCCGCCGAGGCCAGCCCGGCGCCGACGCTGCCAGGCAGGAAAAACAGGGGCAGAACATAGGCGGCCGCCGCCAGCGGCGCCATCGCGGCCGACGTGCGCGGCGGGTGAGCCATCCCGATCCACACGAAAGCGACCACAAAGAAGACACCGTAGGTGTGCAAGTCCTCCCCGCCGAACGTGTTCCCCACGGCGATCAGGGCGAATGCGGGCGGCAGGATCACCAGGCTGGCCCGCCGCGGCCATCTCTCCCACGGCGCAAACCAGATGGCAATGGCCAAAGCCAGCGCCACCGCGTAGACAGCCGCCGTTGCCGGCGGATTCGAACCCGGCGCGGGGAGCGGAAGCGTAACCAGGCCCAGCACGCCGGCGCCGACAAAGAACAGGGCCGCCAAGCGCCCATACAGCCTTCGCCGGTCCGGCGGCCCGTCGTCCAGCGGCAAGGCGCCGGTGCGGCCGGCTGGTGCGGATAGGCCCCGCGCAGGGTCCTTCCCGCGCAAATCGTGCAGTGGCCGCACGACGATGGCCAGCGCCCGATGCAGACGGCCTGGGCGTGCTGCTGCACCCCCGCTGCCACGGTGTGCAGCCAACAGCTCCCTCACCATCGAGGCGCGATCCCACCTGTCCTACCGAGCAAATGTCTACCCCGGGCTTATGCCAGCCAACCGCCGCCAGGACGCCGGTGAACAATGCCGGGAGGCTGGCGCGTGGCAGATGGCCTCCGCCGGGAGACAGGCCGCCGCGATAGTGCGGTGATCATCTGGGCGCGAGATGGCCTGCTGACCTGCCGGCGCCGGGCGGCTGACCTGCATGCCGCCTCAGACCAGGCCGAGCAGCAAACCAGAGGCCGGAGCCCCTCCGTCCCCCCCTTAGGCGGGTCCCGGAAGGGCTCCGGCCCTATGTGCCTCCCCGTGTGCCCCAACAGCTACCAGCGTCATGAGAGAACTCTCATGAAAGACCGTTCCGGCCACTCCGTCGACACGGCGCAGTCAGCCCTGGCAGCGTCGGTGCCGATCGCAGAACCGCTCCGGCTGCCATGAGGGAATTCTCATGACCGGTACACCCATGCGGCTGCGGCAGGCCACGCCGCATCCGGCCCCGCACGCATTCTGCCTAGTCAGGCTGACCGGAGGCGGCCGCAGAGCGCCGTCCCGATGAGATCGGGTCCTCGGGGAAAAGCCGATCAGATGCTCGATCTTGGGGCCTCCGCGACGGTGGCGATGCCGACCACAGCCTCACCTCGGCCGGACCGGCCAGTACACGGCCCTGCTGCTAACATCTGGCCGAAGCTGCGTGAGACCGGTGAATGCGCAGAACAGGATGATCTGCATGCAGCGGCCAGCGCCGACGACACGGCCGCCAAGCGCGCCGATTCGGCGATCCGGCGCACCGGCCCACAACAGGGATCACGCTATGTGATCGGCTCTGGTTGCTGCCGCCTGCGTCGAATCGCGCCGTCAGAGCGCCTGCTGACCCAGTGGTGGGCGTCTTGGCAGAGGGCCAGCTCCGAGCCGTCATCGGAAGCGGTCTAGCTCAATCTAAACGGGTGCTGAACCAGACGGCTGACGTGATCGACGCATTCATCGATCACGAAACGGGCCTGCGATGCAGGTCCTTCGGAAGCCAACTCCAGTCCCTGTCGCGGATCGAGCGCAACAAGAGCTGGGGGATCGAACCACCGTCCTGTTGGCGCTGCTTGCAGAGCGCGGGCCGCAGCTTGAGAAGTACAACGACTTTCGTGACAAGTTCATCGAACATGTGCACCCTCTGCGCGAGACGAGGCAGCCCCGGCCGGCGAGCGGGCAATCGGCACTCGGGTTCCACGAGCCTACGGACGGCCAGTGCCCACCCATCGACCGCATCCTGGGTTCCGGGCCCGGGTGGGTTCGAATGGAAGCGATCTCCAGCTCAGGCCGGACGTATCGCGTTGTCAGAGCACATGTGATCTTGGTCGGTGATGCAAGGGGACCCTCTCGCATCGAGCTTGATCCGACCATGACGGGGGAATCAGTCATTCGCTACGTTCGTGACCTCATCCAAGCATGTTCCGCTCGGTGATCTCGCGCTGACCTGCGACGTACCCAAAACATGCCGGCAGCAAGGAGAACTCAGGCTCAGGCGCGAAACGCGACTGGAGGTCCATCCTGATCTTGAGCCGCCAACCGGGTGCCCCGGGGCGGGTCGATCACCACGCGCACGTCCGGATTGCCGACCGTGAGCAGTCTCTCACAGTTGAACAGTTCAGAGATGCCATAATCCCTCGGCCGCTCCGAGTCGGCAGCTCGGCGGCTTGCCGTCTCTGCTCACACCGTGTGATCGATGCTCAATCTAAGGGGAGCGCACACTCCCGCCTGATCGGTGTGGGTTTCGTGAAGTTGACCACCGAGTGCGCGCAGAACCTGCTCATCTGCGCGGCCGTGGTCCGCAGATTCGCCGGGTCGCCGATTCAGGGTTGTATCGTGTGGGCCCTTTGCCGCGCCGATCTGGGCGCCACACCTTAGTCCACGCGAGCTCGTTGCCAGCAGCCCTGCACGGTGCGTCGGCAGGTGGCGACACGCCGAGGAGCGTGTACGTCGGCACTCCGCTGATGCCGGTGATCGTGGGGTGCGCCGGCCGCCGTTGGAGTTCACCCGGGACGGCTGAGTCACCCGCCGGTGTCACGGGCCGCGCTGATCAGGAGCCGCCACACCCCGGTGTCGCCGAGGAACTTAAAGCGCCGCCGCATGTCCGCGGAGGCTGCGTGCGCGTCCGGGAACGACGCGAGATAGGCGCGGATGCTGCCGTAGGAGTCGAGTACGGCGAGGACCTCCCGCGCGTTCTGCACCGTCGCGCGGATCTTCGCCTTGTTGCGGATCACGCGGGCGTCGTTTTCCGTGGCCGCGATCTCGGCCGGAGTCATGGCGGCGACTTGCGCCGGGTCGAAGCCGTGGAACGCCTCCCGGATGCCGTCCCACTTGTCTTGAACGACCTGCCAGATCCCGGCCTCGAAGACCGCGCGCGACAGATGCTCGAGGAAGAACGCGGGATCATCCGGTGCATGGTCGCGGAACTTCTCGAATGGCGCGGTCAGCGGATCGGCCGCGGCGGCGTCCCCGGACTTTATCCGCGCGACGAGCGCCGTCGCCTCGTCGCGGGTGAGGGTGTAGGTCCACAGTGCGCTGCCGGGGTCCTGCAGCTGGCTGTCGTCGATGCCGCCCAGGTCAACCGGGTCGAATCCGGCGTCCCGGATCAGGTGGGCGACGGCCGGCTTGGCCTCCTGGTCGCCGGACACGAACAGGACCCAGGGCGGCTCGCGGTGGTTGTCGTCCGCCATGACGCCGACCGACAGCGAGTTAAAGGCGCGTACCCAGCGCGCCCGCGGGAACGCGTCGGCCAGCGACCGCAGTGACAGCTGTTGCTGCCCGAATACCCCGCGGACGAGCCAGTTGGCCGCGTCGATCACGATGCGGCCATCCAGCGGGCCGGCTGCCTGCAGCGCGCCGGTCACAGCGGGGCCCGGGACGGCCACGAGCACCACTTCGGCGCCCGCCACGGCGCCGGCGACCGAGGCCGCGTGGGCGCGCTCCCCAAGTTCGGCCGCCAGCGCCCGCGGCCGGGTGGCGTGCCGTGCCGCGAACGTGACGTCGTGGCCGGCGGCGTGCCAGAGCCTGCCTATCGTCGAGCCGACGCGGCCGGCTCCGAGAACCGCGATCTTCATTTCGCTCCTCCCGCCATCGGAAGCCATCTCATGTCGTGACCACGAGCTTGCCGCTGACCCGGTTCTGCTCCATGTCGGTGTGCGCCTCCACGATCTGGTCGAACCGGTACACCCGGCCGATCGGGACGGCGGCCGTGCCGGCGGCGACGGCCTCGAGGAAGTCCTGCAGGACCCGTGGCGGGAGGTCGGCGGCGTCCCCCTTGTACGCGGTCAGTCGCACCCCCGTGGGCAGGTAGTCCAGCGGGTAGAAGTCACGCACGGTCCACTGGTTGGACAGCATCCCGGTGAAGCACACCACCCCTTGGACCCGGACCGACCGCAGCGTGTCGGGCAGCGTCGGCGTTCCGACCAGCTCCAGCGCGGCGTCGGCGCCGCCAGGGAGTATCTCGCGGACCTGGCGGGCGACGTGCCCGTCATCGATGAGCACGTGGTCCGCGCCGGCCTTGGTGACCGCTTCGGCCTTGCCCGGATTGCGGGTGGTGGACAGGACGGTCATCCCGCGCTGCCGGGCCAGGACCGCCGTGGCCAGCCCGACCGAGGAGGTGCCGCCGCGGATCAGGATGGACTGCCCCGGACGGGCGTCCAGGCCCGTGGTCAGCGACCCGTACGAGGTCTGCAGCATCTCCGGGACGGCCCCGAGGGTGGCCCAGTCCAGGTCGCTGCGGAACGGGATCACCTGGGCGGCGGGGACGCAGGTGTAGTCCGCGTACCCGCCGTCAAACACCCGGCCCATGCCCCCCATGAGCGCGGCGACCTGCTGCCCAGCCCGGAACTCCCCGCCGGGGCACTGTTCGACGACCCCGGTCGCCTCGACGCCCGGCACCCTGGGGAAGGTGACGCCTTGCGACAGGCCCAGCCGCAGGTACAGTTCGAGGCGGTTGAGCCCGAACGCCCTGACCCTGATCAGCACCCAGCCGGCGGACGGTACCGGGACCGGGAGCTCGCGGATGGCCAGGGCGGACGGCGGTCCCGGGGCATCCAGGACGACCGCGCGCATGGTGCCGGGCACGGCCGCCGCGCCCGCGCCCGCGGGGAAGGCGCGGCGGCTGGCCGGCGGCCTTCCGGATCCGGCACTCATAGTCCCCACTTCAACGTTGTGATCGTCGGTACCCATGGCTGCTCCTTCGTGTGAGTGGAGGTGATACGAGCGAGCGCTAGTTCGTAACCAGGATGCTAACTAGCGCTCGCTCGTATGGCAAGGGTAGAGTTCGGGTCATGTCACTGAAACATGCCGATCCCGCAGCCGCCGGGGCCCGGCCCGCCGTCACCGCCGATGCCGTGCTCGACGCCGCGCTCACGCTGTTCGCTGAGCGCGGCTATCACGGCACCGCCGTCAGCCAGATCGCCGCTAGCCTGGGCCTCCGCACCTCGAGCCTGTACAACCACATGCGCTCGAAGCAGGACCTGCTCGAGGCGATCATCGGACGGACCGTCGACGGCGTCCTGGACGACTTCCGGACTGCCGTCGATGATCTGAGCGACCCGGTGGAGCGACTGCGCCGGGCCGTCCGGGTCTACGCCCTGCGGCATGCCACCCATCGCCGCGAGGCGCTGGTCGCCAACCGGGACACCACGAGCCTGCCCGAGCCTGCCCGGACCCGGATACGCCAGCGGGAGCGGGACCACGAAGGAGCGGTGCGCGCCATCATCTCCGACGGCGTCGGCACAGGCGACTTCCACGTCGACTCCGCGGCGCTCGCCTCGTTCGCGATCCTCGAGATGTGTCTCAGCATCGCCCGCTGGTTCCGCGACGACGGCACCCGCACCGCCGAGCAGGTAGCAGACGAGTACACGGGCTTCGCGCTGCGCCTCGCCGGCTTCGTTCCGGACCGGCCATCACCGGGCCGCCGGGCGCAGCGGGGACCTGATGACCCGGACCGGTGAGCGGACCACGGTCACCAGCGAAGCGGTCCCCGGCGTGGCCCTGTCCCTGTCCGCCGACCGCGGCTACCGGGGCACCGCACTGAGCCAGATCGCAGAGGCGCTCAAACTGCGCATCCCGAGCCTCTATAACCACGTGCAGTCCAAGTACGGCACCCGTCCCGGGCCGCCGGTGCCCGTCACGATAGCCATGCTGGGTTCGCGACTGACCAGCCGCCAGCGGCGGAGCGGATCACCCGGATCGGCACGGCTGCCAGGCTGCTCAGTCTCGACTGGACGAGGGGTGCAGAACGGGTCCGCGTGCATTCTTAGCGTCAGATTGCAGCCACGCCCAGTGATCAGTTGACGCAATCGGCTGTATGGCCCGTTGCCGGCCGGGTTAAGGATCTGATCTGAACCAGGGTGTGCGCGCCGCCTCCGGCTCATACGGCTACGCCGATTTCATCCCCGATGACGACGACGCGGCGGCGGAGCGGGTCAAGGCGACCGGCGCGATCGTGATCGGCAAGGCGCAGGTGCCGGAGTTCGGGTACAGCGGCACCGGGCAGACCGCGCTCTCGGTGTCGGCTAGGCCCCGGAACGGCGATGTTCACGCGCATCCCGTGCGCGCGCTTCTCGCGGGCGAGGGCGTGTGCCAGCGCCTCCTGGGCCACGAGACCCGCCATGTCCCTGTTGTCCGCTCATGGACGCTCTTCATATTCGTCTCAGCCGAAGTCATAATCTCGACCGCGCCGCGCAGTTCAGCCCCGCGCAGTTCGCCGTACGCGTGACCGGCGTCGACAAGCACCGCAACCCGCCGGTCACGGCTAATGTCGGTCCAGCGCTGGCTTCTGACCACGGAATACAGCCATAGCGCGGTCTCATCCCACACATACCACAGCGGTGTCAGGTGCGGGCCGTCCTGGCTGGCGGTCGCGACCCGGCACGTGCGCTGCTTCGTGAGGAAGGTGTCCAGTTCCGCCTTGCCCATGGCGATCCCGCGAGCGCGCCGCTGCTCCCTGGGCAACGCCACCGGCGATCGAGCCGCGGCCGCGCCCGCGGGGAAGGCGTGGCCGCTGGCCGGCGGCCTTCCGGATCCGGCGTTCATAGTCCCCGCCTCAACGTTGTGATCGTCGGTACCCATGGCTGCTCCTTCGTGTGTGAGTGGACATGATACGAGCGAGCGCTAGTTCGTAAAGGGATGCTAACTAGCGCTCGCTCGTATGGCAAGGGTAGAGTTCGGGTCATGTCACTGGAACATGCCGATCCCGCAGCCGCCGGGGCCCGGCCCGCCGTCACCGCCGATGCCGTGCTCGACGCCGCGCTCACGCTGTTCGCTGAGCGCGGCTATCACGGCACCGCCGTCAGCCAGATCGCCGCTAGCCCGGGCCTCCGCATCCCGTGGTGGCCGGATTGGAGAAGCTCGTGAGAGCAATGGAAATCATCGAGCCCGGCGGTCCGGAAGTTGTCCGGTTCGCCGAGCGAGACGAGCCGGCCCCCGGGCCGGGCCAGGTGAGCATCAGGGTCCAGTACGCGGGATTGAACTTCGTCGATGTCCTGGCCCGGCGCGGCGTGCCCGGCTACTTCACTGGGTGGCCGTTCGTACCGGGGATGGAGGTCGGCGGCACCATCCATGCCCTGGGCGAGGGGGTGGACACTTTCGCGGCCGGGGACCGGGTGGTGGCATTTACCGTCGACGGGACCGGGCTGGCGGACGTCGCGGTCGCCCGCGCGGGTCTGGCCGTGCCGGTTCCCGCAGGCCTTGACCTCGCCACCGCGACGACCATCCCGCTCACCTGGGCTACCGCTTTCGGGCTCATGCGTGTCTCGCACGCCGACGCCGGCGATACGGTGCTGGTGACAGCTGCCAGCGGCGGCGTCGGGTCCGCGATCGGCCAGCTGCTGGCCCGGCAGGGTGCCACCCGCGTGATCGGCGGGGTGCGTTCCCTGGCCCAGGCCGCCACGCTCGCGGCCGCCTACACCCCGGTGACCCAGGGCGAGGGCTTCGTTGCCAGGGCGCTGCAAACTGCCGGAGTGCCCGGATTCGACGTCGTGCTCGAATCCGTCGGTGGCAGCGTCCTTGCCTCGGTTCTTGGCGGACTGGCGGTCGGCGGCCAGGTCGTGTCCTACGGCGCCGCGGCTGGCGAACCAGATCCCGCGCCACCGCCGGTTCCGGACCTGAGATCCCAGAACCTGACCATCACGGGATTCAGTATCCTCAACCGGGCCAGGAAGGCCCCGCCGAAAGCGCTCAGCCTGATCCAGGGCGTGCTCGAGCTCACCCACGACGGCCTGCACATCCCCGCACCGGCCGTCGTGGACTGGGCCGAGGCGATCGATGCGCACATCGCACAAAGCGAAGGACGCAGCCGCGGGAAAACAGTCGTACGCCTGTGACACCTTCACCGGCCACGGTAAGGCGCACCAGCCGCCTCTGCCGGCTTCACCGGTCTCTGTCTTCCCGGTGATGCTGCTCGGCAAGGCGGGCGAGGGCGCCGCGGTCGATCTGGTGCGCGCCGGCGGCGATGACGCAGTCAGTGACCGCGGGCAAGGTGGCGGTCCGGCGGCCATCCTCCAGCAGGGCACGTTCGCCGACGACCGCGCCTGGGCCGAGCTCGCTGCCGTCAACCCAGACGCTGGGCACACGTCGAGAAGCAGGTCGATGTCGTGGCCCATCTCGTCCTGCTCGGTGAGCAGCGCGCCCTTGGCTATTCTGCCAATCGCGGGCTTGCTGCCGCTGCGCATGATGGTGGCCGGCAGGTGCCGTTCGAGGGCGCTTTCCGCGACGGTCACCAGCGGTTTCGAGTCCTCTTGCCCCAGGGCTGTATCCGCGGCCGCTTAACAGCGCGGGCATCCCATGTATGCCCGGGCCTGGGCGGGACCCATACATGTCCGCACGAGGGGTGCTGATTCGGCTACCTCCTAATCGCGATGCGCGAGGAAATTCGCAAAGCGGGCATGCCGATTCGCATTCGGCCTGAAGGCAAAAGCTTGGTGCCAAGAGCGGGGCACCCAGATTTGGCGGATCTGCGTGCCGTCACGAACGCGCCTGGCCCCGCAAGAAGCCGCTCGTAATCGGCGATAAGGAACTCGGAGGGCCGGTCTCCGATCGCGCTCAGCGACTGCGGCTGGTCCGTGGCCAGCGCGCGGGATCCGGCGATCTGCGTGGCCGTGGCGCAATGTGGACCGAGGCGCTGGCCGTCCCGGTCTGGGGGTTCTGTGTGCCCGCGGACCGGTGGCGTGAGAGGGGTCGGCCTGCTTCCTGGCGTCCCCGGCAGAGCCCGGCGGGGCGTCGGAGTCGGCCTCGGAGGCGTCGGAGTCGACTGCCGGGTAAGGTTTTCGGCCTCCCTGCGGCCCCCCCGGGGGGGATCCCTTGGTGACCCTGCGCGGGGGTGAGGAGATGGCCCGGTGATGCGGGTGGCGCACCCCGCCCGGCCAGGCAAACGGCGCACCCGGCGCGAGATGCGTTCTGCTGCCAGGGGTCACGACTCCCCGGCCGGCGGCGGGCGGGAACTGGGCCGCGGGTCGGGAGACGCGGCGAGCGGGGTCCCGGCCACCGCGCAGTGCCGCTGAAGAGACGGCGGGAGATCCTTCGCTGCCGGCCCGGTGCCGGCACCGGGCCGGCTCAGCGCGTTATCGCTGATGGTGGTCCAGGCGAGCAGCGCGGCCGCGAGAGACGTTCCGGCGGCAATGGTCATTGCGACCGGGAAGCCGGCTGCCATCCGGGCCGGGTTTTCGAAGGCGGCGCCGGAAAGCCCCGCGGCGAGGGGGAGAGCCGCGACCGCGATCATCTGGCCGAGGCGCGAGACCGCGTTGTTGACGGCGGACGCGATCCCGGAGTGCCGTGAGCCGACGCTGGCCAGCACCACTGCGGTGATAGGAGTGATCAGCGCGGCGAGCCCGGCCCCGAATACGGCCAGCGAGGGCAGCACGCCAGTGAGGTACCGGTCGCCGACGTGGATCTGTGCCATCAGCAGCAGCCCCGCGCCGGTCAGGACGGCTCCGATCGCCAGCGGGATGCGCGGGCCGATGCGCTGTGCGATCGCTCCTGATGGCCGGGAGAGGATCAGCAGCAGCACGGTGACCGGCAGTGTGGCGGCACCCGCTTGAAGTGCCGTGTAGCCGAGTGTGATCTGCAGGAACGCGGCGAACAGGAAGATCACGCCGCCGAGCGCCGCGTAGGCCACCAGCGCGAGCGCGGTGGCGGCGGCGAACTGGCGGGAGCGGAACAACTCCAGCGGAAGCATCGGGTGGCCGCTGCGCGGCTCAACGGCGGCAAAGGTGCCAGCGGCGGCCAGGCTGACCGCCGCGGCGGTGATCACCGCTGGTGCCAGGCCACCGGCACGCGTGGGATCCCGGGTTTCTGGCACGCGGAGAACCGCGGCGATGATGACGAACGCCCCGACCGGCAGGTTGACCAGGAAAACCGCGCGCCACGACACCGCATCGGTCAGGTAGCCGCCGACAGGAGGACCGATCGCGGCCGCGACCGCGGTCAGGCCCGCCCACGCGCCGATCGCCCGGAGGCGGTCATCGGGATGAAAGACCGCGCCGATGATGGCAAGGCTCCCAGGGGTGAGAAGAGCCCCGCCAACCCCTTGAACGAACCGGGCGGCAACAAGCAGCTGGACCGCCGTCCCCAGGGTGAACACGCGCCGCCGGCCATAGATGTCGCTGAGCGAACCGGCTGCCAGGACAAGCGCCGCGAGGGTGAGCACGTAACCGTCCAGCGTCCACTGCAGCCCCGCGACGCCCGCGCGCAGATCACGGCCGATCGACGGCAACGCCACGTTGACGACCGTCGCCTCCAGCAGCACCATCGCCTCGCCCAGCACCGCCACCGCCAGCACCCAGCGGCCGGCGGCCGAAGCCAGCCGCACCGAGCCAGGCCCGCCGCCCTCATTCCCCGCCAACTGCACCCTTCCCGGTCGCTCCTCTGTCCTCCTTCGTCGTTGGCATCAGTGTGTGGCGCTCGTCGCTGGCCGTCTTGGCTGGCTCACAACGTGATGACGGTCTTGCCATCGGCGCGGCCGGCCTGCGCCGGGTTCAACGCAGCGGGCGCTTGCTCCAGGGTGATGCGGGTGATCGGCGGCGCGGCGATGCGCCCGCCGACGAGGGCGTCGGCAACCTGTTCCAGGAGCTCGCCCGACACGTACTGCGCGAAGTTGAAGTTGGTCCCGGTGACCCCGGCGGCGGCGAGTGCGCCGGGATCGGCGACGTATTTCGTCGTGACGGCGGTGCCGCCCGGCCGGACGAGCGCGGCAAGCGCGGCGAAGCCGTCCGCGTCGCTGACCAGATCGATGAGAACGTCGATGCCGTCCGGGTGTGCCTGGCGTAGCGCGCCCGGGAGCGAGACCTCGGTGTGGTCGACGGTTTCCGCCGCGCCGTAACCACGCATCCGCCCGGCGGCGGCTGCGCGCACGTTGGCGATGACGCGCGCGCCGGCGTTCACGGCGAACTGGGTGGCGAAGGAGCCAACACCGCCGCCCGCACCAACGATCAGCACGGTCTTGCCGGCCAGCGGCTCGAGCGACGCTACCAGGGCGAGCCCGGTGCCGCCCGCCGTCGGCAGCGCCGCCGCCACCACCGGGTCGAGGCCGTCCGGCACCCGGGCCAGCGGCGCCTCCTCAGTCACGGCGACGTACTCGGCGTAGGTTCCTGCCGACCCGAGCGGAGCGATCAGCAACTGGCCGAACAGCTCGTCTCCGCGGGAAAATCTCCTCGCCCCCTCGCCGGCCCTCTCGACCACGCCCGCACCATCGGCGCCGAGCACCATCGGGAATGTCGCCGGCGCCGGCCGCCAGGCGCCCGAGGCGAGCGTGCCATCCATCGGGTTCATGCCCGCGGCCCGCATCCGGAGCAGGACCTGCCCCGCTCCCGGTTCCGGCGTAGGTATCTCGCCCACCAC